>Ga0255047_10000883_pt1 | contig 23687 bp, 19 predicted proteins | sample JV7_2_1_MG_FD_183640 | JGI IMG/M metagenome (GOLD analysis project Ga0255047, IMG submission 183640) | Seawater microbial communities from Jervis Inlet, British Columbia, Canada - JV7_2_1 | ecosystem: Environmental > Aquatic > Marine > Inlet | place: Canada: British Columbia | collected 2016-10-06 | reverse complement strand
GATCCCCAATAGTTCTCGTCCCAGACGGTCGACATGATCTGCTCGCGGGTGAATGTTGCGTCGGGCTTGCTCATCAGCAACGCCAGCAGGTCGAACTCCTTGGAGGTGAGGTCGAGTTCCTTGCCGTTGAGGTACGCCCGCCGCGATTCGGTGTTGACTCGCAGCGGGCCACGGGCCAGCTCGCGGGGCATCTGATGTGCTGCTTGGGCGATCCTCAGTCTGGCCTTGATGCGGGCCACCAACTCGGCAAGCCGGAACGGCTTGGGCACATAATCGTCGGCGCCGGCACCTAGGCCCACGATGACATCCATCTCGTCGGCGCGGGCGGTGAGCATGATGATCGGCATGTCGGGCTGGTCTTCGCGAACGTTTCGGCACACGTCGAGCCCGTCGATGTCGGGCAGGGTGAGATCGAGCAGCATCAGGTCGGGTCGATGCGTCTGCACGGCGGCCAGTCCGTCGCCCCCGGTGGACGCGTGAACGACCTCAAAGCCCTCGGCGCTGAGCACTCGCACCAAGGGTTCGCTGATGCGCTCGTCATCCTCGACCAACAGGATTGTCGTCACGGGGCAAGATCGTACGCTACTCAGGCGCTACGTGCGCCACCGCGGTGATTTTCGAGCGATTCGAGACCAGCTCATGTACGACGTCGAATCGCTGCCGCGTGTGCCGGAAACCGCTCGTGATCGGCGATTGCGATCACCGAAGGGCCGATGCGCCGTAGGGCCGTTTCGTCGGCGCGCACCACAGCGGTGCGCTTGAGGAAACTGGCGGCGGTGATGCCGGAACTGACGTGGGCGAACCCGCTCGTGGGCAGCGAGGCCGGGCACCCGATCACATAGTTGGCGGCACTGAAAGGAGCGTGCTGACCGACCAGGATCTCGCCGGCGTTGATCAATCCGGTGAGAACCGGCTCGACTTCGGTTGCATCGACGGCGATCTGGAGGTGCTCTGGCGCATATCGATTGGCGACGGTGACAGCGACGGCGAGCGAGTCGACCAGCACACATCCGCCATTCGGTCCCAAGGCGGCGCGGGCTGCCTCGGCTCGAACCGTCGGCAGGTCGGCGATCTGGTGTTCGAGCTCAGCTTCGGTGGCGGTGGCGGTGGCGGGGTCGGTGCACACCAACACGACGGAGGTGTCTGTGCCATGCTCGGCCTCGACCAACAGATCTGCAGCCAAAAGGCGCGGATCGGCGGTGTGATCCGAAATCACGAGGCTCTCGGTGGGGCCGAGCAACATCATCGTGGCCACGCCGTGGCGCTGCATCTCGACCTGGGCGATCGTGACCGCCGGCGAGCCGGGCCCCACGATCTTGCGGACCTTCGGGATCGTCTCGGTGCCGAAACCCATGGCGGCGATTCCGGCCGGGCCGTTGACACGAAAGATCCGGCGCAGACCCAGCTTGCGGCACACCACCAGCACAGCTGGATCGACCTCGCCCGTTCCTCCGGGGGAGGGCGGAACTACGAGCGTCAGCTCGGGAACGCCCGCCACGATCGCAGGCACGCCGAGCTGATACGCGACGCTCGGGTAGCTGGCCTTGCCGGACGGGGTGAACAGCCCGGCAGACGAGATCGGGGTGATTCTTTCACCGACCACCAGGCCCGATTCGGGTTCGAACGACCAATCGTCGAATCGTTCGAGCTGGCGCTCGTTGAACGCCCGAAGATGAACGATCGCGTCGTCGATCGCCCGATCGACATCCTGACTAACCGTGGCACGGTCGATCTCGTCGTCGGTGACCCGCAGTAGCTCCGGCGTCAATTCGATCCCGTCGAACTTGGCGAGCGCCTCGCACACGGCGATGTCGCCGCGCTGGCGCACATCCTCGATCAGAGAGCCGATCGACTCGCGCAGAGCGGGGTCGAAGATGTCGTCGAGCCCGCGCCCGACAAGCGCATCGCGAGCGGCGTCGTTCATCTCTCCCCACCGCTGCAAGCGCATCACCGTCACGCCGGCCAACCGTATCCGCCCTTTGCCACCACCGTTACCCCAGGTGCCAGGCACGTTCGGTAACGGGTCAGCTGCTCGGACAAATCGTTCAGATCCGAACAGGATTCACGGGACTCGCGGCTGCCGGGAGTAGAGTCATGTCACGTTCAGTCCGCATATCCCGGGGGAGCGTGCCCATGCCCGTCACCGTAGTCGTCGGCGCCCAATGGGGTGACGAGGGCAAGGCCAAGATCATCGACCTGCTGTCGAAGGAGCACACCTATGTGGTGCGCTACCAAGGCGGCCACAACGCCGGGCACACCGTGGTGGTCGACGATCAGAAGTACGCCCTCCAGTTGATTCCGAGCGGCGTTCTTTACGACCATGTCGTGCCGGTGATCGCCAACGGTGTCGTCGTCGACCTGCCGACCTTGTTCAACGAGATCGACACGCTCGAAGGGCGCAGCATCTCGTGTGGCGGTTTGAAGATCTCCAGCCAGGCGCACCTGATCTTCCCCTGGCACCAGGCCCACGACGCGATCGCCGAGGTGATGCGAGGCGACGACAAGATCGGCACGACGTTGAAGGGCATCGGCCCGGCTTATGCCGACAAGGCTCGTCGCGTCGGTGTTCGGGTCGGTGAGGTCGTGGATATCGAGCGCTTCGCCGCCACCGTAAGAGCTCGGGCGATCGCTGAGAACGCGCTGATCGAGCAGGCAGGTGAGCAACCGCTCGATGTCGACGAGATCGTCGATCGGTTCGTCGAGTACGGCCGTCGCCTGGAGCCCTATGTCGCCGACACCGTCACGTTGCTTCACACCGCGTTGGAGCGCGGTGAGCAGGTGTTGCTGGAGGGCGCACAGGCAACCTTCCTCGATCTCGATCACGGCACCTACCCGTATGTCACGTCGTCGAACCCAACCGCCGGTGGGGCGTGTGCCGGCACCGGTCTCGGACCGCGCGACATCAGCCGCATCGTGGGGATAACCAAGGCCTACACGACTCGGGTCGGTGCCGGCCCGTTCCCGACCGAGTTACTCGATGGCGACGGCGACATCCTGATCGACGTCGGGCGCGAGTTCGGAACGGTCACCGGGCGCCGCCGGCGCGTCGGCTGGCTCGATTGCGTGATGTTGCGCCAGGCCGTACGGCTCAACAGCTTGACCGAGGTTGCGCTGACGAAGCTCGACATCCTCGACGGATTCGAGTCGGTGAAGGTGTGCACGGGCTACCGGCTCGACGGCGCGCTGATCGACCACTGCCCCGACCGGTCCGACGTCCTGGCCCGGATCGAACCTGTTTACGAGACGCTGCCCGGTTGGCAGACCGACCTCTCTGCTGCCCGCCAGTCGGGCACATTGCCCGAGCAGACGAAGGCCTTCCTGGTCCTCGTGGAAGCACAGGTCGGCGTGCCCGTCAGGGTCGTCGGCGTCGGCGCCGAGCGGGATGACTACCTGTTGTGGAACGCGTGAGAACGGAGGGTTTGGCATGATCCCGCGCTATTCGACCGCTGAGATGAACGACGTCTGGTCGGACGTCTCCAAGTTCACTCGGTTCTTGGAGGTGGAGATCCTCGCCACCGAAGCCCATGCCGAAATCGGCGTCGTGCCGGCTGCGGATGCCAAGCTGTGCCGTCAGCGGGCGCCGCAGGTCGACGAGGCATTCGTGCAGGCGATCGTCGAACGCGAGTCGATCACCGATCACGATGTGGCGGCGTTTGTCGATGTCGCTCAGATCGCGATCGCCGACGATGCCGGCAAGTGGATTCACTACGGCCTGACATCGAGCGATATCGGTGACACGGTCTTGTGCTGGCAGATGACCGATGCCGCCGACCTACTGATCGACGAGTCGGGACGGCTGCTGCAGACGCTGCTCGATCTGGCGCACGAACATCGCGATACCGTGATGATCGGCCGCACCCACGGTGTGCACGCCGAGCCGACCACATTCGGTGCCAAGGTAGCGCTGTGGGCACTCCAGGTCGATCGTGACCGGAAGCGACTGCGTGCTGCCCGCGAAACGATCGCCGTCATGAAACTCAGTGGCGCAGTCGGGACGTACTCCAACATCCCGCCGTCGGTCGAGGCCTTCGTGGGTGAGTCGCTCGGGTTGCGCCCGGTCGCTGCGACCCAGGTGATCGCCCGCGACCGGCATAGCGAGTTCCTGTACGCCTGTGCTTCGGTCGGTGCCACCTGCGAGCTGATCGCGGTCGAGCTGCGCCATCTGCAGCGCACCGAGGTGCGCGAGGTACAAGAGGGGTTCAAACCCGGCCAGAAGGGTTCGTCGTCGATGCCGCACAAGCGCAACCCAATCTCGGCCGAGACGATCTCAGGCCTGGCGAGGGTGCTGCGGTCAAATCTGATGGCCGGCTTGCAGGACGTGGCGCTGTGGCACGAGCGCGACATCTCGCACTCATCGGTCGAGCGCATCGTGCTCCCCGATTCGTCGCATCTGACGCACTATGTGATGCGGCGTCTGGGACGGTTGTTGTCGGGCCTCTTGGTGTTCCCAGAGCGGATGCAGGTCAACCTAAATGCCAGCTATGGCCTGGTGTTCAGCCAGCCGGTGCTGCTCGGCCTCGTGTCGTCGGGCAAGTCGCGCGACGACGCCTATAGCATCGTGCAGCGCAGCGCAATGCGAGCATGGGACGAGGGCACCGACTTCCGAGCGCTGCTCGAGGCTGACCCCGAGGTCGACAACGCCCTGCTCGATGAAGCTTTCGATCTCAGGCGTTCGTTGAGCAATCTGCAGTTGGTGTTCGACCAACTTCGAGCGATCAAGGTCTGACCGCTAGCGCGGATTGAGTCAGGAGCGGCGAGCGACACCCGCACGCGACAGCGTCGCTGCCGACACGCCGACCTCGCGCCACGAACTGTAAGAGATGCCCTTGCGATCGGCATACGCCTTGGCGACTTCGACGAAGGCGTCTTCGAGAGTGGAGGTGTCGATGACCGAGCTCATCGCCTCGAGTTCGGCTGAGAGATCGCGCCGCTCCTGAACGAGTTGCAACTCATCGATGGCGCTGGCGTCGGCGAGTTCCTGCTCGATGCTGACGAGACGCTTATTGATCGACTCGGGCGTGCGCTTGCGGCCCCGCTTGGGTTTTGAGCTGCGCAATGCCTCGAGGTATTCACGCACGACGCGACCCTCAGAGCGCCCGCGCTCGAGTGCTGCTTTGTGCTCAGCTGTCATTTCTTTCGGTCCGCGCTTTGTAGCCATAACCGTGAGTGTACGCCGCCGATCATTTGAATCAATACCGGTGTCCATGTTCGACATCGTCGCCCATGGCCCGGATACCTACGTTTGGATGAGCCCGCGCTATTCGTGGGGATGCATATACAGCGGGCAAATCGGCCCCCAGGCACTTCGAGCGGCGGGCCCGGACGGTATGGGAAACGACTCGTTCTCGCGGCGTCCTGATCGCCGAATTGTTCCTCCAACGACGTCGACGGCTCGGCCCGAGATGGTTAGTGCACGGTGACGGCGTGGATGAGGGTCACCGATCAAGTGCCCGAAAACATCGATGCTGACGGACCGATCGTGCACCAATACTGGCTGGCACACGTATCGGATGATCTCGCCACCGACACGGTGCGGGCCGCCCATCAAGCCGTGTATGACGGTGACTCCGTTCCACACTTCTCTGGTATCAGTTTGGAACACGCGCTCTGGTTTCATCGACCAATGCGCGCCGATCAGACGCATCTCCAAAACCGTTACTACAGGTGCCGGGCACCTGTAGTAACGGTTCGGCCGGCCGGAAGTTGGAGGTTGGGACGACGTTGCCGTCGGTGCGACGACAGTGTTACCCCCGGTGCCTGGCACCTGTAGTAACGGGTGGTGGGTAGGGTCGATGGGCGATGAACGAACTTCCGGAGTTGTCAGCCAGATTGGACGCTTTGCGGCGGCATGTGCTCGACCACTCTGTCAAGCGCGGTGACTTCACCCTCAAGTCGGGTGCGAAATCGACCTGGTTCCTCGATACGAAGCAGACTGCGTGTCGCCCCGACGGCATTCTGCTGGTCGCCGATGCGATGCTCGAGGTGATCCCTGACGAGGCGACTGCGATCGGCGGTCTCACGATGGGTGCCGATCCGGTGGCATTTGGAGTTGCAGCGGTTGCCGCCACCAGGGGCCGGATGCTGCGTAGCTTCAGCGTTCGTAAACAGGCCAAGGGTCATGGTGTCACGGGACGGCTTGCGGGAGCGCTACAACCCGGCGACAAGGTCGTGATCACAGAGGACACGGCCACCCGCGGTTCGTCGTTGATGGAGGCGGTCGAGGTCGTGCGAGGCTTCGGCGCCGAGGTCGTGCTCGTCAGCCTGATCGTCGACCGCGGCGACACGTGCGCAACGATCTGCGAACGGGCCGGGGTCGCGTATACGCCGTTGCTCACCGCGCCAGATCTCGGGTTCGACTACGGCACCTGACCGGTGCCCGTCAGGTGTCGGCGGCCTCGATTGCTACTGGACCACGAGCGAGTTGACCGCAATCGAACCAGAGCGATTGACCTTGACCACTGCGTCGGCGACTGCGGTGTAATTGCCAGAGGCTGTACTGCGGAGTCGGACCGTCTTCTGCGCAATCGGGTTGTCGAAGATCACCTGCAGGGTGGCGGGTGGTGTTCCGAGCCGAATTTGACCGGCGACGAGCCCGCCCGACATCTCGACGGCCTTGGCTGTCGGATTGATGGCATCGATTCGGATGTGGCCCTGAGGCACAGCGACGTACCCGGCGATGGTGATCGAGACCTTGTTCGCCGAGGACATCACGAGATCGATGATCGGGTCCGGAACTCGGACCGTGGGAACGTCCGCCACTTGGATCGGTGCCGGATCGATGCCCGCTTCGTACAGATAGGGGTCCGGCTCAGGAGGTACGCCGCCGTCGCCCGGGTCGCCGTCGAGCTCGGTGACCGGAGATTGGAGGATTCCCGGTGCGGGCGCGTCAGGCTTGGCGGCGAACATCGAGATCAGATAGAAGTCGTCGATCGGTAGTGGCAACACCGTGTCGGTCAGCGGCAGCACACACGACGTCTCGTCCCACCACACCGGAGGGCAGGTGACGTCGTCGGACGGATCGAGTGGGGTTGCAGCCGGCGACGCCGTGACGACGTAAGTGGTCACCGGGCTGTTGCCGTCATCGGGCGGCAGCACCGGATCCCAGGTTATTTCGAGTCCATCGGAGTAGACATTTCCGACGGCCATGTTCTGCGGCGCCAACGGTGCCGTGATCAGCGGATCGGCGGCAATCGTGCCGGATCCGTTCGGTCTCGCGCGGGGTCGAATCGCGTTCGAGGTAGCAGCGGAAGAGTCACCGTATGTGTTGGCGGCGACAACATCGAATGTGAAGCGGCTGCGGTGCCGCAATCCGGTGATCGTGCACGACGACTGGATCGACGTATCAGGCAGCGTCGGCACAGTTGGCGAGCAAGTGAACGGGCCGGCACCAGGATCCTGCCCGACGCCGGTCCATGTACCGGTCACGACATAGTTGGTGATCAGCGATCCATTGGCGTTGGCGGGCGGCCAGGTGATCGTCGCCGCGGCGTCGAAGTTGGCGGCGCCGGTCCGCAGCGGAATCGCGGTCGGCGCGGCGAGTCCGTTCCAGTCGGGCGGGATCGGTTTCGGGCTGTGCACCGACGGCAGGTATCCGGCATCGGTCGCAAGCGGATCGTCGCTCGGGTCGTGGGGGTCGTCGATCGGATCGTCGACGCGTGAGAGAGGAACGGCAATGACCCCGTCGACGGTCAGGTCGGTACCGAGCACGTCGGTCGGATCGACAGGGTTGAACGGAGCGTGGTTGCCGTTGACCGAGATGATCGACACGTTCGATGATGCGATCACACTCGCCTCTTCTGGGCTCACGTATCGCTGGTTGATCGCGAGCCGGATGTCTCCGGCGCCGACCGTGTCGTCGACGACGAGCCGGGCGCCCTCCCCGAATGCGAAGGTGCCACCGAGTCCGCTCATGTTGAGCGGGTTGGGCACGCTGGCGGCGCTGGCCACCGCTTCGAAGTCGGTGGTGCAACCGCCGGCGGCGCCGTTGCCCACGACCACATCGGCACCGTTCTCGAGCGTGATCGGTTCGGTGAAGTAGTACACGCCCGAGGTGAAGTAGGTGGGTTCGGCAATCGTGATCGGAGTCGAGAACGTGCCTGGGAAAAACACCCGACACGACGGGTAGAGCGGGTCTTGTGTGCCCGGCAGCATGGTCGTGTCACGCGTACCGCCGCCGCTGGTCGACTGCACCGGTAGCTCCGGCAGCCAGACCTTTGTCGCCGTGGAATCGGTCGTCCAATCCGGACCGACCAACCAGGCACTCTCGTCGGCAGGCGTGTTCGGGTTGACGTACGACCCGCCGGTCACGATCGCGGCGGGAACCACCGCCGCCGTGCCGTCACCGATGTCGGCTTGCAGGACGGCAATATGAGCGGGCACTTTTTCGCTCGGTCGCAGGGTGTCGGTGCGCAACACGGTGCAGGTCGTGCCCACACCGGGGAGGGAGCTCGGGAGCGCCCCCCCATTGCACAAGTTGTAGAGGTCCTGCTGGTTGTTCAGCGCAACCCAGAAGCCGCCGCGCGCAAGCTGCACACTGCGGGCCTTGTCGACTTCGACTTGGGCGGCTCGCGACACGGTGGCGGTGTAGTTGATCAGCGGCACGACGATCAGTGCAGAGACCAACACCAGCACGAGCACCAGCACCAGCGTGCTGCCCTCGTCTCGCTGCTTCGTGCGACGTGCGCGACGCTTGGTCATCGATGTCACGCGGGCACCACCGTCAGAATGCACGAGAGTGCCTCGTTCGCAACAACGTCGACCGTGAAGCCCTCGAATGTCGAGTCAACGATGTCGATCGCCGTGGTCGATTTCATGGTGGCACCAGCCCGGCAGCTCCAGTTGTCGAAGGCATAACCGTCGAGTGTCTGAAGTTCCTGCGGCACAATGTCGACGCTGTAATACGCCGTCGTCGCCGGGATGTCGAAATCGAACGTGCCGGTGCGGAACGTGGCTGATGTCGTCACCACTCGCGACTCGGCGCCGACCGAGGTTCCGGTGTCGGTGCGGTAGTCACTGTTCTCGTACACGAACTCGTCCGCCACCGACGTGCCGTCTGGCAGGCGGGTCTGGATCGTGAGCGTGCCGCCGCAGTCCTTGAGCGCCGATGCCTTCATCGCCGCTCCGAACGCCGCTGTGTCGAACGAGGACTGAAGGTAGAAGTTGGCGACCTCAGGGTTGGTGTACTCGCCACCAGAGAACACCGCATCGACCTCGTTGTAGGCGAGATTGGTCAGCAGACCGGCGATCGTCTCATGAGCCTGCTTGGTGGATGTCGACCCTGGATTAGCGTTGCGATTGGTGTAGACCGCCTCGTTGTAGATCCAACTGACATTGTTATTGAGATCGGGGCCGACGCCCACGAAAATCAGATCGATGCCGCGGTGGTCGTCGAGGATGACGTCGGCTCGGTCGTACGACTCCTGATGGAAAGCCGAGCCGTTCTCGTTCGGCCAGCTCGACCCGTAGGGCCCGTCGTTGTAGTGGACCAGGGTCCCGTTGATGAACGAGCCGGCCGGCCAGCCGCTCAGTGTGGTGGTGCGATTCAGGGTCGGGATGCCGTCGGTGAAGAACACGATTCGATTCGGCAGCGTGGCGGCTGTCGAGCCGTCGCTCCCCTTGAGTGTGTGGAAGAAGGCCTCCTCCCAGTTGGTGCCTCCCACGCTGTCGAGCGCGGCGACCACGTCGGTCTTGAGTTGATCGACTTCTGCATCGTTCGTCATGTCGATATATCGATGCCATCCGGCGCCAGGGCCGATCGCATTGGCGGTCGAGGCGAACTGGATGACCTGCACTTGGGTCGGCGTACCCCGGAACGCTTCGATGAAGCTGAGCACGCCTGGCTCGACGACGGTGCTCACGGCTCCGCCGATCGATCCCGAGTCGTCCACGATCAGGGTTACCGGACCGCCACAGCGTGACTTGGCTCGAACGAACGACGGAACGGTGAAGTCGTCGGCATCGATGTCGCTGGTCAGAACGCCGCCAGCGGTGAGGCTGACAGAGCTGGCGCCGCCGGCCGTGCTGCCGCCGGTTCCTCCACCGTTGATGGTGACCACGATGCGTTGCGCGTTTCCGGCGAGTGCCAGCTCGGCTGGGTCGTCGAGCTCAGGGGTAGACAGGATCCAGGTCGGCCGATCGACATCAGGGTTGTAGGTCGCGATGTCGGGTGGTGGTGCGAGCTCGTGAAGCACGACCGCTTTGGTGCACGGCGACCCCCCGACACATTCGATCCGCTGCAGTTGCCATTCCCCGGTGCTGTTCTGGATGTATTGGTACTGCACCTGGGTCATCACCGGTGTGCCATCGTCGGTCGCCGTGAACCAGGCGAGCTGCAAGGCGTTGGCGCCCGACAGGTCGAGCGCTCCGCAGTTTCCGCACGGGCTGGCATTGGCCGCCGTGGTGACCGGGAGCAGACCCGCGTACGCCGGCCCGTACAACGTCACGAAGTCGGCGGTGACGTCAGTGGACGACAGGTCCGCTGGGATCCAGGTGTCGATGCTCTGTTCGTACCTGGCCAGGCTCGTGCGCCCCTCGGTCGAATCGGATTGGCGGAGTGTCACGACGATCGCAGCGGATACCACTGAGATCACCAATCCCAACAGGCTGACCGAGACCAGCAACTCCACCAAGGTCATTCCTCGATCTTGGCGGTCCATTCGGCGGTCTCCTCGCCGAGCTGGATGCATATTGATTGTCATCGATCTAACCGACATCGCTCTTCACCACCATCATCGTTCTCGTGATCCTTCCGTCTGCGCTGGTCGCCGTGATCGTCAGCCGCTCGACATCGAACGCTTGAATCGGTACGGCGCACGGGATCCAGTCGGTGGCCGGGTTTCCGATCGGGTTGTCCACCAACATCTCCTCGAACACCGTGATCACGAAGCCCGCCGGCGCTCCGGCCGCCACTTCGTTCTGATAGTCACAGTCGCGGATCGTCGCCCGATCGACGCGGTCTGCGGCGTTCAGTAGGACAGTCTCGAGCTGCGCCGCGTCTTGGACGACCGAGGACGTCAGGATGTTGACACGCACTGCAGTGAGGATCGATGCGAGGACGCTGCCGATCAACACGATCGAGATCACGATCTCGACCGTCGCGAAACCGCGACCGCCCGAACGTCGTGTCTCGGACCCCGATCGATTGTCGGCCCTTCTATGCATTTCCGCCCGCCTTGTTGCGATCACGTTGCCGAATGGACCGTGATCGTTCCTCGTCGACCCTCGGTCGACGGGTGAGACTGAACGGGGTACCAATGCTGAGAACGTCCGCCCGATCTCGACTTTTTGATACTATCAGAATTGCACTGTACGTGTCTAGTGAACTACTCACGGTGCCTTATTCGCGCACGCGGATCGAGTTGACCGCGGTCGTGCCCTGGTCGTCGACCTGGACAACTGCGGTCATCGTGGTCGACTCGCCGCCCTTGGTCGCGATCGAATCGATTCGGAGCTCGAACGAAACCGGGGATGACTCGACCCGGATGATGAACGCCGATGCCGAAGCGGAGGCTTGCAGCACGATACGTGACACGGCGGCGCCGCCGAGCAGCTGACCGTTGGCAGCATTGGTGACGTTGCCGAACTCGAGCTGCGCCAAAGGTGCCCAGAGCAGCCCGTGGATGGCAAGGTCGCTGTTGTTGCCGGACTTGGTCCAGATCACGTTGTCGTTGTAGCCGAGAGTGCTCGCCAGTTGAACACCTGGGATCGTGGTCTCGATCGCTTGGATGCTCACCAGCGAATCACCCTGCAGCCGTCGTTGAATTTCGAACTTGCCGTGATTATTGATCTGGATCTTGCTCGACCCGCCGAGGTAGAAGGTTGCGCCAGAGGCGCTGCCGCTCGCCTTGTCGGTGGTCACCGCGCCGTCGCACGGCGCATTGGCGACGAACTGCTGGTCGCCCCATCGGTCTGCGTCGGCCCAACCGGCGGTGACCGTGGCGAAAGTAACGTCGAAAGTGACATTCTCGAAGTAATAGTCACCACTCTCGAAGTAGGTATTGCTACCGAGCGCTGGGGCGACCGTGTAACGACCGGGTGAGAAGACCGTGCATCCCGACGGGTCGACTGTCGGTGCCGGATTGAGGTTCGACGGGAGGACGCCGACCGTGGGTGCGGTGAATACGGCTGTCCACGGCCGTTCGACGCAGATCGGTCCGCGGTACGAAGGCGCGAACGACAGATTGCTCTCGAGCGTCAATGATGGGTTCGTACAATCGGGTCGGTAGTACCAGATGTCGCCGTCCTCGACCAGTACGGGCGATTTCAGATCGGAGCGGCCGGGATCGCTTATCCACACCGGTCCGCCCAGCAGCTTGTTCTGACCGCCGCCCCCCTGGCTCTTCCAGAACCATTGGCCGCCGGGCACTCCTTCACCGGTCACGATGATCGCCCACGCTTTGATGTCGGCGATGCCACTGGAACCCTTCGTGCATGTGACATCGACTTGGGCGTCGTTGACCGCGACCGGGAATTCGATCGTGAAGCCGCCGTTTCCGGCGTCGCCGAGGTTGCTAAGGCATCCGGCGTAAGCGGAGTTCTGGACCCGCTCGATGGCGTAGCGAAGGCCGCCGTCGGCGGCGGCAAGTCGGTCGGCGCGTTCCTCTACGACGCTGCCATAGCGAAGGCTGGTGGTGACATAGCCGGCGAGGGCGGTCACGATCACGGCGATCACGACCGACATCACCAACACGAGCGTCAGGACCGAACCGTCGTCGTGGCGCCGACGTGGTGTGTTGGCGTTCATGATCAGTTCTGCACGATCAGGGTCGTCTGGGCGAGCAAGTTGTCGGCGCCGTCGCGGACTTCGAGCACATGCGGGCCCGCGATCCACAACTCGGTTCCTTTGGGATGGCCTTTCAAGATCACCTCGTACGGCGCCGAGGTGCCGAGGTTCTGCACGTATTGCCCGTTCGGACCGCCGGTGTCGTACTGAAGTGTGAGTCCGACGCAATATCCGCCCACGACGGTGGCGGTGACGGTGACGTCGCTCCTGAGCTTGCTCGGGGCGCTGAACTTGAGGGAGACCGGATTGGGGGAGGCGACAACGCTCGAAACGACGCAAGGGGGAACGGTCGTGGTGGTCGTGGTGGTGGTGGTCGTGGTGGTGGTCGTCGTCGGCCCCGCCACGGTCGTCGTCGGGGCGGGGAGCGTCGTGGTGGTCGTGGTCGTGCTGGTCGAACTCGTCGTGGTCGCCGGGGTGGTGACGTTCGGCGGGAGCGTCTCGGAGGGGTTCTTCGACGCCGCGTCGATCTCGATCACCGATCCCGAGAACGTTGTGATCGCGATCGAGAGCTGATCGTCCCTGCCGTCGCTATCGCTGTCGAGAAGGGTGATCACCGGAGGCGTAGTGCTGAGCTTGGCCGTCATGTTCAATTCGGCGGGGGCGCCGAGGGTGGCTTGCCCCGAGCAAGCCAGCCGCACGATCGTGCCGGTCGTGGCATCGGTGACGAATCGGTAGTTGGCGACATAGTTGGTGGTCGTAGCGTTGAACGTCTCCGACCAGGTCATGAGGACGATATTGACGCCGGGGTCCGTCCCGGTGCAGCCAGATGGCGTCGAGACGCCGATGTCGAATCCGGCCGGTTCAGTCGAGTCGACATCGGGTGGAAGAAACGTAGTGATGCCCTGGACGGCGATCGAGTCGTCGGCGCGCTCGGCGACGCTGGGCGCGGTCCGAATGCTCGTGATGATCGCCATCGTGATGACGGAGGCGACCATCGACATCATCACGATCGAGATCAGCAACTCTGGCAATGTGAATCCGCGGTCGGGCGAATGAGAGGGCTTCATTTTACGATCTCAACGTTCTCGATGATGGCGCCATCGGTGTTGCGGACCTCGATCGTCACGAGTTGCAACGAGAGGCTGGGGTCGCAGTCGGATCCGAAGAAGTACTCGACGTCGGGGTCGGAGTCGAGGTTGGCCGCGTTCCAGAACTGCACGTTCGGTATCACGCGGATCTGCCAGCTGTTCCAATCCTGGGGGTGGGGGACGGCATCGACCACCGCGTCATATGAGGCCCGAACTGCCGCCTCGCCGTTGTCGGCCAGAGATCCGTCGCACGCCACCTTTGGCGCGGCGTACAAGATATCCGAGGCGGACTGCAGCCAACCGTGGGCATTGGAGTGGTCGCGGTGACGGCTCCCGGCGATAGCGGTTGCTCGCAGCGTCGCCATTGTCCCGGCCACGACGCCGCCGATCAGGACGAGCGCGATCAAGATCTCGATCATCGAACTACCCCGGTCGCGGCCATGGTCGTCGGCGCATCGTCGAGCACGCCGTCTTCGCCTCATGGGTGTGTATCGGGATCTTGCTTGCCAACTTGAGCGGTTTTCCCCGAGGGCTCAGGGAGTGACGCCGTTATGACAGCAGTGTTGAACTCACCCAGCACTCCGTAAGGTGCAACGTCGACCGGATTCGCACGACGCGTTTGGGTTCTGCGAGTTCGCGTCCGCACATCGACAGCGCCGCCTTGATGCACGAGTCCTGATCGGGAAGCACCATCGGCATCCGCGACCGCCGCATCCCGGCCGGCCCGGCTGTGAAGCAGTTGATATAGGTCTTGTGGAAGTCGAGTTGGTTTGCGAGCGCCGCCGGGATGAAATCGGCGAACCCGATCCCGAGCGCGTTGCCGCCGCTCACCTCCGTCAACTCGAGCAGCACGATCGCGCTGACGGAGGGCTTGTCGAGGTCATCGAGACCCGGCACCCAGAACCTTCCGGTGACGTTCGGGTCGATGGTGGTGCCAGAGATGTCCTTGCCGCCCAACTCGACGATCAGAACATCGATCTGATCGAACGGGAGCGAGGGCACGAGTGCCCTGGAGTACTCGGTCAGCTCGTGCTCGAACTCCGCCCCGACGTCGTGGCTGGCGAGCCCCTCGATGCGCACGATCTCGCCGGAGGTCGACTCGACCGAGCCGATCCCGCCCAGCAGCTTGCCGGTGCCGCGCAGCGCGGCGCAGGTGTCGAGCAGCCGGTCACGCATCTCTATCGGTCCGCATGCGTGGACCAGCGAGGCGCCGGGTTGCTTACCGAAACCGACCACTGCCATCTTCATGCAGCCAGACTCGATAGGGCCCTTGAAGCAGGTGTGTGGCTTGATCCGGTTGACAGGGAGAAACCGGTCGGCGGCGGCGGCGTTGGCGTCGAGGTGCACCGGCGAACCGCTCACGGTGTGGGCGACGACGACGGTGTCCATCGTGGCACGGATCTCGATACCAAGCGACTCCTCGGTCATCCCGAGTTCGGCCAGCAACTTGATCTGTCCTTCGGCCGTTGCGCCGCCGTGCGACCCCATCGCGGGCACAACGAACGGCTCTGCCCCGAGCTGGCGTAAGGCCGACAGCGTGCCACGCAGCAACTCGACCCGCCCGGTGAGACCGCGTGACCCGGCTCCGACGGCGATCGTCATCCCCGGCGTGACCGTGTCGCGGAACGTGTTCACCGCGGCGTCGTGAGCTGTTTGCTCGATGTCGTCTACGGCGGGCGGAGAAGGGATCTCGATCGGATACGGAAACAGCTCCGGAATCGTCAGATCATCGGCGAACGGGAGTTCAACCCCGGTGACGAGTTGTTCCCACGACATGGGTCGATACTACGAGACGCCGAGGCGTCGTCCAGTCGTCGACACCGACGATCAGTCGGCACTCCAGGAGTTGATGTGTGCCGCGTAGTCGGCGCGCGGTACCTGGACGACAACCTCGATCGGACGCCGCGTTCCGTCTGCGATCGTTCCTACGGCTGACAGAAGGATCGTCGGATGGAAGCCGATCTCGGGTTGGGTCGTGCACGTGACATCGACACTCGCTCCGGCCGAGGGCAAGACGCCGGCCGGCACCGTGACGGTCACCCCCGGTTGATCGCACCAGGCCGTGTTCTCCGGGCCGATTCTCTTGGCGCTCAATTCCTCGAGGTACCAGGTCAGCCCGGCGGAGGTCACGGCGTTGCTCTGTGTCCGCGACGTAGTGACCTTCGACGTCTGCAGGCCTGTTGCCGCAAAGGAGGCGATCGCCAGTGCGACCACCGCCAACGCGACCGTGAGGATCAGCGTGAAGATCAAGACGGCCCCGCGATCGCGCCGACTGTCCCGTGCGTCGAAGATCGAAGAGAGGTATGGCACGCTCACGTCAGTTCCAGTTGATGGTGGCGTTGAAAAGCTTCAGGCTGTCGTTCTCCACGGAACCTCCGTTGTGCGTCCACGTCTTGGCGATCACGGCGCCGTGCACGTCGACGCCAGGGTTCGTGATGACGCTCGCAAACGGGGCGAAGATCGTGCCGTAGAGATCCTGGGCGACGGTGACCGTGCCCTCCAGGTTGGTGAAGTTGTATAGCACCCGCTTGTAGTTGCCGAAACTCGTCCACGAGGGAGTCGCAATGTCAAAGACGATGTCATCGTCGAGATCGGTCAGGTCCTCACCGATGTTGACGATCAGTGGCTTCGGCTTGCCGAGCGGCAGACCGTCTGTGATCTGCGTGACGCCGGAAAGGTACGCCTCGGAGATGTTCAGAATAACCGCGTTGCCGCTGGCGGGAGGCGTCAGATGCAGATTCGCCTGAGTGCCGCTCACAGCCGCATGGCCTGCGTCAGCACCGGCTGGCAGGTTGGCGAGCGCTTCGGAGCACGCTCGTAGCTCGTCGAACTGTGCGGTGAAATCGAGCGGGTAGGAGGTTGTGCTGAAGACGTCGGCGTTCTTGTTGACCTCGATACGTGGACCTGAAACCGACGACGACTCGTACACCTCGTCGGGGTTCCCCTGTAAGACAACATACGGCGGAACCGTGAGGATGATGTTGTCGCTGGCGTTGTCGGAAGCCACCATCGGCCCGGCGGATGCGCTATAGGCCCAGTCGATCGACTTGGCGTACAACGTGACGTTCGGAAAGCCGTTGGTGTTGTTGGAATCGTCATCGCCGACGGTGCGTCCGTTGCCGTTCCAGCCGAACGAACCGCCGACAGCCAAGGTGCCGTCAACCTCGCCGCTGTTGAGAAAGACGTCGCCTTCGACCAATCCGCCGAACCCGACCATCGCAGTCAAGACATCGGCGCTGCAGGTTCCGATGCCCACCGCCGCGAGCCCGGTCTCGGCACGAGGAGATGCGGAGAACTCGTTGTCGGTGTTGGACTGGGCGAATGTCATCTCGACTCGATCGACGACCCCGGCTGTCGCGGCGACATTGACGGTCACCGCATTACCGCCGCTGTTGTCGAGGCGGTCGGCGATGTTCACGACGCTGGACTCGACCCAAGCGCTGCCGTTCCAATCGCACTCGTACCGGTCGAGGTCGGCGCTCTGCCCAGGCGTCAGCCGGTATGCGATCCGTGAGTCGGCACCGGGTGCGCCGTCTGTGCTCGTGTCGAACTGCAGAACGTTCTCGTCGCCGCCGTCGGAGCATCCCGTGCCTCTGCCGAATACCCATTTGTATTCGCCCTCGGTGGCCGGGCCGGATTCGACATCAAGGTGGAAGTAGTTGACCGCCTGCTGGACGTTGTGCGATTCGCCGACCACGTCGGCGACTCCGGTCTCACTTCGGAAGATCACGCTTACGGCAACACCGATCACCGTTGCGATCAGACTCAGCACGCCGAAGGTGACGAGAACCTCGACGAACGTCATACCCGTGTCGTGTGAACCGTCGTCGTGTCGAGCGATAGAGCGTCTCATCATGGCAGGAATGGGTTCGGTTCGGGTACGACGACGCCCCCGGATGGTGGCGCCGGGGGCGGCAGTGTGCCGACAGTCGGTGGTACTGCGGGGCGCTTGTCGACAGTGAGTGTTCGAATCTTGCCGGTAATCGTGGTCTGCAGGGTGATCCGCTGCAGACGATCCCCGTGCGACGAATATCGACAGGTCGACCCGAAGTTGCCGGTCGATGAGTTCCAGAACTCGACCGCAGTTATGTCGGTCGTGGGAGCCAACGACGACGATGAGGTGATCGGATCGATGATGTTGGTCTCGTACTCGCTGGCGATCACCGATGGATCAGGCTCGGAGTCGCAGTCTCGGTAGTAGGTGTCGACGTCGATGATCGCGTCGCCGAGGCTCGCCAACCATGCTTGGGCGTCAGAGATCCGGCGGTGTTCTGCTGCACCGCGAGCCGTTGACGAGATCGTCGTTAAGACTGCGATGCCGGCGGAACCGACGATCACGATCGAGACGAGCAATTCGATGAAGGTCGTGCCACGGTCGCGGCGCGAACATGTCCGGTCAGCCGGTTCCTCCGCCACCATTGCCCGTTCCCTCACCGACCGCCCAATCGATCTCTTCTGATGCGACATGTGCGCCGCTAAGCGCCGGTGCCTGCCACCGGCGCCGTTCACGGTACCCGCCAATTGTCCATCGCGTCCAGGCGACCAGGGCCGAAGGTCACAATTATCCAGGGTATATCGGCTCCCCGCGGCCCGGCCGCTGGTGAGGGATCGAGGCTCGCCGCCCGTCGAGCGTGGCATCCTGGCCGAACTCGTGTGGGTCGGCGCCGTGAATGAGCGTGCTGACGCTGGCAGACTTGGTGCATGACCCAACCGGGATATGGCGCGCCGAACGCGGCCGGTGAGCGTTGGAATGTCAACATGCCGGCCGTGATTGCGATCGTGTTCGTGTTCCTGCTCGGGGTGATCATCTGGGTGCTGGCGACCAGTGGCGGCGACGACGACACGACTGCGTCGGCGACGACGCAGGCTCCACCTACGACCGGCGCAAACGTGGCGCCCGTAGTCGAGACGAGTGTTCCGCCCACCTCCTCCACCACGCCGGCCCCGATGCCCGATCCGTCGGCGGTCGTCACCGCGACGACGGTCGATCCGTCCTTGCCCGCGGCCACGACGGCTCCGGGTGCCGAGCCAGGTGCCGTCGCAGGCGACCTGGCCGTGCCTGGCCAGCCGATGCAACGCCCCGGCTGCGATGAGAGTTTCATCACTGTGATCGCCTCGGCGATCGGCGGCCAGGCCACGGCCGGGGGGATCGCCAACGTGCTCGCGGCCTACCCGGATGCGAATTACCTGCGAACCGATCAAACTTGCCGATCGCTGAACCCGGACATCGATGGGGCGCCGATCTACGTCGTGTACTTCGGCCCGTTCATCGTCGCCTCCGACGCCTGCGCAGCCCGCGCAAATGGAACTGAAGGCGCCTACGCCAGACGGCTCAGCAACGACGTCGGTCCCGACCACGGCGTGTCCTGCGGCTGACGGCACGTCACGGTCGCGCCGACGGGAAGCGATCCCGATCGCCGAATACCGTCGATGACGTGCGCGCCTGCGGAGCCGCCTCGGCGCAGGCGCTCGGGATTGGACGCACGATCTTTCCGTTCCGGCCCTCCGGTCGCCCACATTCACCCCGAGTGAGGTTGTTACGAGGAGCGATGAGTGAACGACACAGCGAGGTGCGGGCCGGTCACCGAGCAACCGACGATCGAGTTCTGTGGTGAGCGGACGATCATCGACCATCAACCCTTCACGATCGGGCGCGATGGCGATCTCGTGATCGACGACGACAATCGGTTCCTCCATCGCCAGTTCCTCAGGCTCAGTTCGCAACAAGGTGTCTGGTTGCTGGCCAACGTCGGCACCAGACTCTCAGCCAACGTCGCCGACGCGGCGGGCCGACTCAACGCATTTCTGGCTCCCGGCGCCGTACTGCCGGTCGTATTCGATGACACCGTCGTCCGGTTCACCGCCGGGCCGACCACGTACGAGTTCACGATCGGGCTCGCCGAGCCGTCGTTCGTCCCCGGCCACGTCAATCAGAGCGACTCCGGCGACGCCACGATCGGGCGCGTGATCATGACCCCCGATCAACTGCGCCTGGTACTGGCGCTCGCCGAGCCGGCGTTGCGCGGCGGCGGTCGGGTCGGCACCACGATGCCATCGTCGGGTGATGCCGCCCAGCGGCTCGGCTGGACCATCACCAAGTTCAATCGCAAGCTCGACAACGTATGTCAGAAGCTGGCGGCACAGGGTGTCAGAGGCCTTCACGGAGACCCCGGCCGGCTCGCCTCGAATCGGAGGGCACGGCTCGTCGAGTATGCGCTGGCGGTTCGACTCGTGACAGGCGACGACCTGGGTCTGCTGGCGGCGACCCCTGGCGATGCCGACCCTGGCTTTGATCAGGCGGGTGGTTGAAGTGAGTGCGCCACTGATCGAGGGCTATGCCGAGATCGAACGGATTGGCCGCGGCGGCGTCGGAGTCGTGTATCGCACCACTCGACTCTCGACGGGGCGAGTGGTCGCGATCAAGGTCTTGCGCGACATCTCCGACAAGTCGGTGGCGTGGCACCGCACGCGTCGAGAACTGTCTGCGCTCGTGGCCCTGGCGGGACACGCCAACGTGATCCAGTTGTTTGACGTGCTCGACCTCGAGCACGGGCCGGCGCTGGTGATGGAGTACGCCCCCGGAGGATCGATCGCCGACCTGCTCGAACGTCGCGACGATGTGTTGGGGCTCGCCGAGACGGTGCTGATCGGGCAACACACCGCCGCTGCACTCTCAGCCGCCCACGCCCGCGGCATCGTGCATCGCGACATCAAGCCTCAGAACCTGGTGGTCGATGCCTACGGTCAGATCAAGCTGTGTGATTTTGGGATCTCGTTACTGACGCGAACGGAGGGGTTCGGGACCCGTACAGATGCGTGGTCGATGCGCTACGCCAGCCCGGAAGATCTCGACGGCGACGTCGAAGTTGGGTCTGCGTCAGACGTGTACTCACTCGGCGCGACGCTGTTGCACGTGGCGCACGGCGCACCGCCGTCGTTGAAGGACCGTCTCGTCGAGTGGGTGCCACCCGCGATCGGCGATCCGCAGCGGGCCGAGTTCGACGCCGTATTGGCGTCGTGCCTTCATCCGCGGCCCGATCAACGTCCTTCGGCCGACGAACTCGTCGAGCGATTCGAACGGCTCGGTTGGGCACTCGACGAGCGTTGCCGAGCGCTGAGCGTCGATCGTCCGGCGGCTCTCGATTCTCGGTTGATCGATGGGCGCCAGCAGAGCGTCGACTTGTCGGAACCCGTCTGTTCGACGCCAGGGTTGGTCGTCGCCGGCACAAGACCGTCGGGGGACCCGTCGGCTCGATTCAACTCCGACGAAACGGTGCTCCGCGCCGGACGTCGCCCGCCACCTCGCCCTAGCGTCCGGCCGCAACCCCGTCACCGGTGGACAGCGGTCGCGGCCGGTCTGGCGATCGTGGTCGCGTTCGGTCTCGGCGTCCTTGTGTGGTGGCCAAGCGGCCCGAGCGGGTCGCGCGGGGCGGCCTCCTCGACGACTATCGAGATCGACGTGTCGACCCCGTCAGCGACTGAAGCCGTGCCGACGGTTACCGTGCCGGCGGTTCAATCGCGGCCGCCCACCACCGTGGCGATCGTCGTTGTGGACGCACTCTCGTTCGCTGTCCGTCCAGACGGCTTGGTCGTGATCGACGATGCTTCGGTGATATGGCCGTTCGGTGCCGTCGGTGAGTGCCTGGTCCAAAGTGTCAAGGTCGCCGAGTTGCAGCCGGTGTCATGCCAGAAGCCACACGACCTGCAGCGGATCGCCGTCGCCGAACTCGGTATCGCGGAGTTCCCGACCGGCTCGACCTTTGATACAGCGAGCGTGCAGGCGGCGGTCGACACGGCCTGTGAAGCGGCGTTCGATTCGGTCGTCGGGCCGAAGGGTGACGTCGAACTGCTCGATCTGCCGGTGACGCGGCCGTCGGCGGCGTCGTGGGAACGTGGTGACCGCCGGTTCCAGTGCCTGCTCGGTGTACCACAGCGCCGAATCATCGGTGATGCGGCGGGTGCGATTGAGCTCCCCGTGGTGGGCGTCGACCTTCCCCGATAACGACATCAACCCCTGCGAACTCGTTGAGGCTGCAGGGGTTGAATCGTGGTCGAGCGGGGCGTCGATCCCCGGACCCCACGCTTTTCAGGCGTGTGCTCTGCCGACTGAGCTACTCGACCGTATTCGGATGCCGCGGTGCGCCACCCGATATGCACAAGGCCGCCTGGCGGCGGCCCTGCAGCGGTCCCGACGGGACTTGAACCCGCGACCTCCGGCTTGACAGGCCGGCGTGAACTCCAGACTTCACCACGGGACCTGGAGATATGTATCTACTAGCACCCCCAACGGGATTCGAACCCGTGCCGCCACCTTGAAAGGGTGGTGTCCTAGGCCACTAGACGATGGGGGCCGGAAGCCTCATCTCGTTGAGAGCGTGCAGAAACCTAGCAGCACGGGCGAGCTGTTCCACCGACGCACCGCGCGATTCGCGTCCGATGTACGGTGACGGTCATGCACATGACACGGCGGATGTCGAGGGCGCTGAAGGCGGGGGCGATCGGCTACCTGATTGGAACGTTTCCGACCGCAGACCTGGTGGCGCGACGTGCCTCAGGCGGATCGATCGACCTGCGTCAGGCCGGTTCCGGCAACCCAGGGGGCGCGAACGCCCTCAAGGTGCTCGGCAACACCGCAGGCGGCGCGGTGGTCGCCGGTGACATCGCCAAGGGAGCGGTCGCTTCGGCGGTCGGCGCCGCCGTTGCCGGCCCGATCGGCGCTCACATCGGCGGGACGTCGTCGGTGATCGGACATTGCTATCCCGTGTGGAACGGGTTTCGTGGCGGCAAGGGTGTTGCCGCAAGCGTCGGTCAGTGCCTCGTTACCTTCCCGGCCTACTTCCCGATCGACGTGGCGGTGGCGGTCGTCACCGTGGCGGTACCGCGCTGGAAGCAGCGAGCGTTCGTGTCGACGGTGCTGTCGTCTGCGTGCTGGGTGCTCGGTGGCGTGGTGTGGTGGCGACGCAAGCTTCCTAACGCGTGGGGCCCGAAACCGACCGTGGGTCTACCGCTGGCGTCTGCGATCAGCAGCGCCGTCATCTTGCGACGGTTCGTCGTGGCGTCGGCGTCGAGCGTCTGAACATGTTCGACGACGGCAACGGCCGGGTGATAGGTCTGGTGACCGACTCCAACAGCCAAATCACCCCCGCCATCGCTGAGCGCTTTGACGTCGAGGTGGTGCCGATGACGGTGACGATCGATGGAACCGAGTTTCACGAAGGCGTCGACCTCGACGCCGATCAGTTCTACGCCCACTTCGTCGACGGAAACCGACCGGAGATCACTACCAGCCAGCCATCGCCGGGCCAGTTCGTGGTGGCCTTCGAGCGTTTGATTGAACGTGGTTGCACCGAGATCGTGTCGATCCACATCGCCGAGGCGATGTCGGGCACGATTGCCAGCGCATCGACGGCGGCCGCCATCGTGGCGGTGCCCGTGCACGTCATCGACACCGGCACCGCCAGTTTTGGAGTCGCCGTGTGCGTTTGGGCGGCGGGTGTCGCAGCAGGTCGAGGCGCACTGGCCTCGGATATCCGGAGGCGAGTCGAGAATCTGGTGCCGCGAATCGGTACGGCGTTCATGGTGGGAGTTCCGATGCTCACCGAGCGCGGCGGTCGAGCGAACACGGTCGACCTCGACGGTGATGGCATCGCTGTGTTGGCGATGAGCGGCGGCGAACTCGAGGTCCTCGACCGGGTGACCACGATCGAGGACACGATCGATGTCATGTCGACGTATGCCGCCGGCTGGCCAGATGGTGCGACGGTCGCGATCGGCACGTCCGATGAGTCGAGCAATAGATTGGCTGATCGGCTGCTGGTCGCACTCGCCGGCCTGGCGGGGGTCGACGACATTGTGCACTACCGGATCGGCCCCAGCGT
>Ga0255047_10000881_pt1 | contig 23741 bp, 23 predicted proteins | sample JV7_2_1_MG_FD_183640 | JGI IMG/M metagenome (GOLD analysis project Ga0255047, IMG submission 183640) | Seawater microbial communities from Jervis Inlet, British Columbia, Canada - JV7_2_1 | ecosystem: Environmental > Aquatic > Marine > Inlet | place: Canada: British Columbia | collected 2016-10-06 | reverse complement strand
AAGGGAGAGAGGTTCTGCGGAGCCGCCTCGCGACGCCGGCGCACCCTGGTCTGGTTGACCAGAAACGTCAGCCAGCCGAGGACTCCGAGAACGGCGATGACGAGCGTTGCCGCACCGATTCCCATTATCCAGGGGCTTTCATCAGACGCACGATGGCCCCTGCGGGTACTCGACCGACTTGACCGAGGAGCGCGAGGTTTCGATTACTGAGCCCGTGTCGATGATGAGTTCGTTGTCCTCACTCAACTCCACCACGAAGCGGTCCAGGTTGCGAGGAGCCGGTCCGTCCTCGTATTCGCCGTGGAAGTTGTACTTGGACCCGTGACATGGACACTCGAATCCCTGGGAGCTTTCGCACTGCGGCACCCTGCATCCCAGGTGCACGCATCGCTGCCACAACGCCATCATCCCGCCGGCCACCACCGGCAAACCCTCGAAGCTCGAACCGGCCAATGATCCCTGGACGGGGATCACGTAGGCCTGAGCTGCCGACACGAACACTGGTTGGACTCGGCCGTCGGCACTGACGGCTGCGATTTCGAGGTCCGAGATCTTGCCGACGTTTACCTTTGATCCAAATCCACCGGACTTGAGCCGCGGCCACATAAAGGCCAGCGATGCGATTCCGAACTGGGCCAGGAACAGACCAAAGATCCCGAGGATTCCTCGATTGAAGAACTGGCGACGGGTAACGCCGAAAGTATCGGCATCCACCTCCTCTCGGGTCTCGAGCGGGTCGATCGGAGCAGGAGAGGCCGCGACGAGTTCGGGTTCCCGCTCCGGCTCAATACCGACTGAGTCCTTCTGTGTGGCGGCCATGCGATCGCGACGAAGTGCTCGGCGATCGGTCTTGCCGATGATCGACCCGTCGCGACCATCGCGCCGCCATGCGATCGAGATGATCGACATGATTGCGAGCGCACCGATACCGGCGAACGCGGCGAGGAGGATCTGTGTCGTGGTCATAGGTCGAAGAAGATCCCGTCTCGCCACGGGAAGGTGAAGTTGAAACCCGGGCCCCGGTAGAAGGATCCGATCATGGTCAAGATCGCTGAGGCCACTACGAAGAACGTGAACATCATGATCGCAAACTTGCGGTCGGCAGGCCGGATCGATTTGTTGCGGTCTACGTACGGGATCAGGGCCAGGCCGGCTAGCCCGAGGCCGGGGATGAGTACACCTGCCACCTGCGGATCGAAGTACGACAGGAGTTCCTGCAGCCCGAGGAAGTACCACGGCGCCTTGGAAGGGTTGGGTTGCTCATTTGGGTTGGCGAGCTCGAGGAGCGGAGCATCCTGATACACCGAGAACACGATGAGGAGGCCCATGACCACCAGCAGCGCGACGAACTCGATCGCCAAGAGGTGTGGCCATACGTTGACTTTGTCGGTCGGCTCGCGCTTGGCCCCCTGGATCGCCTTTGCCTTTACGACGGTGAGCATCCGTTGGGTTCTGACACCCTCCGGGATGGCCGGGGCCGCCGCAGCGGGAGCAGCCGCGGGAGGCGCGGCGACGGCCGCCTCGGGGGCTGCCGCAGCAGTCGGCGCCGCGACCGGAGCCGACTCACCGAGCATCTCGGCCATCACCTCTTCGACCGGGAGTCCTAGAGCCTTCGCCTTGGCCTCGGCGGATCGACGCAGGAGATGTTCTGGGATGTCTGCCACAACGTCTCCTTTCTAGAGCGGTCCCGAAATGCCGCCGTCTTTGCGAACCCGCCAGAAGTGGACCGCCATAAAGATCACGATGATGAATGGCAAGGCCAAGACGTGCAGGACGTAAAAGCGCAACAGTGTTGGTCCGCCCACCTGGATGCCCCCCAGGAGAACGAACGAGACCTGGTCGCCGAACACCGGCGTGTATCCGCCCATGTTGGTGCCGACGGTCACCGCCCAGAGGGCGAGCTGATCCCACGGAAGCAGGTATCCGGTAAAGGACAGCAACAGGGTGAGGAACAGCAGCATCACCCCGACGACCCAGTTGAACTCGCGCGGTGGCTTGTACGCCCCGTGGTAGAAGACGCGCGTCATGTGCAAGAACACGGTGATGACCATCAGGTGGGCGCCCCATCGGTGCAGGTTGCGGACGAGCTGGCCAAAGGCAACATCCGTGGACAACGCGGCGATGTCGATGTAGGCCTCTGGTGCCGCCGGGCGGTAATAGAACATCAGGAAAATGCCCGTGATCGTCAGCAAGATGAAGAGGAAGAACGAAAGGCCGCCGAGGCACAGCGTGTAGGAGAGACGGACCCCGTGACGCTTTACCTTTACGGGGTGGAGGTGATACATCACATTGTTCATCACCACGTATGAGCGGTTGCGGGGACTATCCGAGTACCCCTTGCGGAAAGGTGATCCCGGCCGGAATACCGACTCCCACGCCTCGCTGCCGAGGATGCGCTGGCCAACGCCGGAAAGACGCTCGCCGAGCGTCGTCTTACCGTTGCCGCCGTCGTTGCCGTTCGCCAAGTCTCCTCCGGTCCTTTCTCAGTCTCAGGGGCTACGCCCCGTCGGTCAAATCCTCAGAATCTTCGAGTCGTCAGAACCTCAACCCGTACACGTAACCGTTCTTGTGATCACGTTGTCCGCTGTCGATCTCCCAGGGTGCCTCCACTCCTCGCGCCCCCGCCTGGTCCGCCAGCGAGCCCTCGAATTTGCCCAAAGCAATGACTCCGGTCGGGCATCGATCGACGCACAACGCGCACCTGGTGCACTCGTTTTCATCCACCAGAAACATGCCGAAGTTCTCGGCTTCGCTTCGGGGATCGTCGACGTTGGTGGCCTCTGCGATCGCATCGATTGCGAGGTAGAAGATGCACTTCCACGGGCAGATGTCGACGCAGCCCTCGCACAGGATGCATTCCGACTCGTCGATGTGTAGAAACTGCTTCGGCTTTACGGCAGCCGTCAGATACGAGGTGTCCACCAACGTGAGTTGGTAGTCGTCTCGGATTGGCGGAATCTCGAACCAGACATCGCTGCGAGCCACGGCTAGCGCTCTCCCTTGACCATCGGACGACCGTAGCCAGAAATGACCTGTGGCTTGGCCTGCGGAGGCTTATTGGCTCGCTCCTGCAACTGGTAGGCACCGATGGCCACCGCGATGAGGACTGTCGTCGAATAGCCGGCCACCAGCATGTCCTTGAGCACGCCGAATGAGATGTGGATGTCGTTGTTGAGAACCAGCCATCTGGGGATGGTGATCAGGATCTTCTGCTCGGTCCAGGCCAGGGTCCCCTGGGCCAGTCCGAGCCACTCGTTGGCAACGATTCCGAGCAGGATCAGCATCTCGAGGGTGAATAGGAAAGCCGCCACTGTTGCCCGAGCCCATGTCATTGGGCGGTCCCAGATCCAGCCGAAGACGAGAGCCGCGATGGCGATCTGGCTTCCCAGGAACGCAATCATCTTGCTGGTCATCGGAATCACCCAGCAGGCACCCGACTCGAACCAGGCACAGCGCGGGACGTGCGGATAGATCTCCTGCCCGATGTTGTTTGTCTCAGAGAGGCCGGTGAAGTGAGCAGCGAACACCCCGATCGTAAAGAGAGCCGCGCCGACGACGATGCCGATCACGCCTATCCGTTGCCGTTGTGCTTCATTCACCCGGTGGTGCTCCTCCTCAGGGCGGCGCCATTGTACGCAGTGGCCGCCGGGGGTGAAACTAGGCGTGGATGCCGACTTTGACCGCGTCAGACCCACAGCGAGAATGCCTCAACCAGCGCGTTGCGTGACGCTGGATCGTGGGGGCTAACCTCCGCCGCAACCGGGCCGCTCAGACAGGCGCTCAGATAGGGAGGAAACGGGGTAGTGACCTCGTCGGAAGACACACAAGTGGAGCCGGTGGATGACAACCTCGCCCCTGCCAAGTCCGCTCGCGCGGTAAAGCTGCACGCTGCGTTTGCGATCCTCTTTCTCATTGTTGGCGTGGAGCTCCTGCTCATTGCTTACGGCGGGATCGCCTGGCCCGACCTGTTGGCCGGTAACTCGTATTCGGAGTATTTCAACTACGGCCGGTCCCTTCCGATGGCGTTGAATCTGCTCGTCTTCGGATGGTTGACCTTTGGCCTTCTCGCCGCCACCTATTTCTTTGTCCCTCGATTGACCGGGACCCAGTTGGCGTTGCCGATCGTGGCGATGATCAACGTTGTCATCATGGCCGGCGGGGTCGTCGCCGGAGTAGCGGCGATCGGCGCCGGGTACGGGGTCGGCGGTCGACTACTCGAGATGCCGTGGTACTCGGACCTTGCCCTGGCGGTCTCGTTCTTGGTATCGGCGGTAATAGTCACCTTGACGGTGCGGCGATCCGGTCTGGCACGCGCCGGAGTACCGGTTTGGTACTTCATCGCGGCACCGTGGTGGTTGTTCCTCGCGTTTACGTCAGGCGTAATTCCGGGTCTGGGCGGCGCACCTGCCGAACTACAAAGCACCTTTACGGCGACGGCGGTGTTCGGCTTGTGGATCGCATCGGCGGCGGTAGGGGGCGGCTATGCGTTGATCGCCGCTCGGATCCCTGACGCAGAGTTCCATCCGAGGCTCGGCCGCATTGGGTTCTGGTCTCTCGGCTTGCTCTGGGCATGGACGGCAGGACGAACCCTGCAGTACAGCCCCATGGGGGATTGGATGGAGACGGTGCCGGTGCTGTTCAGTGCGGCGCTGGTGGTCGCCGCCCTGGCCGTGGCTGCTGACTTCTCGCTGGCGATGCGCGGCAAACTCGACACCGTCGCTGGGTCGCTGCCACTTCAGTTGTATGCGGCCGGCACCGCGTTCTTCGCGCTCATACCGGCTCACATGTTCGTGCAGAGCCTGCGGTCCTCGTCGTCCGTGATCCGGTTTACCGGATGGGAGTCGGCATTCGACCTGCTGGCGGTGCTGGGTGCCTTCAGTTTGTGGACGATGGCGCTGGTGGCCCACATCTTGGGCTCGCTTTCCGGACGACAATGGAATCGACGCTCGGGTCCGATCGTCGTTGTTGCCTTGGTTGGCGGAACACTGTTCGCCGTCGGGACGCTGTGGGTCACAGGATTGCAGCAGGGCTATACCTGGTTGGCCGGAGTGAAATCGGGCGCATACGCGAATTCGGGCGACGGCTTTTTTAACACCGCCGCACCGCTGCAAGGTACGTACGTGCTCACCGCGGTTGGCGTGATGATCTTCGCCATCGGGGTGGTCTTGTTTGCGGTGGGGGCGGTCAGACGATTTGGTGGATCTGGCGACGGGGTCGACCCAGTGGTCGAATATTCATGGCCGGATCAAGAGCGTGTTGTTGTGGTTCGGCGCGGGGCAGCCTTGGTGTTCGTGTTGGCCATGCTTGCGGTTTTTGTATTCCCGGCGATTGATGCGGATCGTGAACCGACACTCTTGGCAGATACGACTCGCGCCTATGAAGAAGGCTCGACCGAGGCCGAAGGACGTGACCTATACATTGCCGAGGGTTGCTGGTACTGCCATACCCAACAGGTTCGGGCGATCGTGACGGATGTAGGGCTGGGGCCGGTCTCGGCGAGTGGTGACTATGCCCACGATCCAGCAGGGACTCTTGGTGTTGCCCGGCTGGGACCAGATCTTGCACATGCCGGGAGTCGTAGCCCGACTGATGATTCGGCCTGGGTGGTGGCGCATCTGGTCGATCCTCGCGCCGTGCGTGACTGGTCGACGATGCCGGCCTACCACCACCTCACGGATTCAGAGTTGACTGACCTAGCCGCCTACATCGCCGGACTGGAGTAGGCATGGAAGAACTCCTCGCAGCAGCGGCCGAGGCCATGAACTCTCCCGCCTCGATGGTGGAACGATCGGCGACGGCGCGCGCCAAAGCCGATGGGGTCTCGGTGGAGGACGTGCTGCGTGCTTGGTCGGGCGGGGGAGAGATAGTTGCCTCCTCCCCGGTTGCCGCCGCAGATCCGGCACCGGTCGATACTCCCGCTGAGCCTGTCACGGAAGCGGCACTCCAGCCATCCGCGGCGACGCCTGCGGATGAGGCGGCGATCATCGCGGCGGCAGCCGAGAAGATGGGTATGCCGGAAAGCATGGTGAAGCGGTCGGCAGCCGCTCGCGCCAAGGCCCAGGGTGTCGCCGCCGATGAGGTTCTTAGGGAGTGGGCTGGTCTTGAGGCGGGTGCGTCTGCGCCTGCACCCGCTGCGCCTGCACCTGCCGCCGCGGAACCGGCGCCGGCGGAATCGTCGACACCACCAGCCCCAGCTGAGGTGGTTCTCGATGTCGAAGTCCTCGGCGGGCAGGACGAACAGGTCGAACCGGTTGTCGCCGCGGCTCCGTTGGATGATCGGGAATCGGAAGCCGAAGCGGCGGCTGCGGGAGCGTTGCCGCGCTGGCTGGCTGCACTCTTTGTTCTCATCCCATCCTTTGCCCTCGGCTACGCCTTGTTCCTCCCCAACGGGCCCAACTGCGGTGATGCGGGCAGCCTCGCCGTCGATCCGGTAACCGGACTTGCCGTCAACTGCGACGGCTCGGAATTCGGTTCGGAACTCGTCGATCTGTTCACCCTCGGATCCGAGACCTATCAGGGTGCCGGCTGTGTTGCCTGTCACGGACCAAACGGCGGTGGTGTCGCCACCTTCCCGGGGTTCACCGGTGGAGCCTTGCTGTCGACCTTCCCCCAGGATTCGTGCTCGGTTCAGCTCGACTGGATCGCACTTGCTACGACGGGTTGGCCGGAGGCGACTTATGGGGCGACGGCAAAGCAGGTAGGTGGTGGCGGAACGATGCCGGGCTTTGCGGCAGCTCTCTCGGCTCAGGAAATCGCCGCAGTGGCTATCTACGAGCGGGTCTCCTTCGGAGGACAGGATCTCGATGCCGCGATCGCCGACTGTGCCGGATCTCCTGCCGGCGTAGAGGCAGCGCTCGGCGAGTAGGCCGTCTCCAGCTGAATGGCTAGTCGATCACTCTCTGTGCGGCCTCGACGGCGGTCTTGATGTCGGCTGCATCCACGCCGACGTGGGTGACGAACCTGGCGCGACCTGCAGCGCTGCTCACCCGCACCCCCTTTTCGGCCATCGCCGTCAAGAACCCGTCGAGACCCAGATTCTGAGGGGCGACACAGAACACCATGTTCGATTCCGGCTCGGCTACTTCGAGCCCGGCGTCGACAAGCCCCGCAGCCAGAACGCGGGCGTTCTCGTGGTCTTCGGTCATGCGCGGGAAGTTGTGTTCCAGCCCGTAGATGGCGGCGGCAGCCAGGATTCCCGATTGGCGCATTGCCCCGCCGTACATGTATTTGAAGCGCTTGGCCTCTTCGATGAATGCCTCTGAGCCGGCTATGACGGCGCCGCCGGGTGCACCGAGGCCCTTCGAGCAATCGATCCAGACTGCGTCCACCGGCGCGGCCCAATCCGACGCGGCGACTCCCGTGGCAACAACCGCATTGAGGAGTCGTGCCCCATCGGTGTAGATCGAAGCACCGTGCTCTCGGGCGGTGGTACACACGGCCTGGTATTCCTCGAGGCTCCACACCACGCCGCCACCGAAGTTGTGGGTCTGCTCAATCGACACGAGCGAGGTGCGCGGTTCGTAGACGTTGCCCGGCTTCATCACCGCAGCTAGTTGGTCGGCGGTGAAGATCCCGTTATCGGTGGTGATCGGCTCGAAAACGATCCCAGACAGGACGGCCGAACCGCCACCCTCGAATCGATACACGTGGGCGAGGTGGTCGCACACGAGGGCGTCACCGGGGCGGGTGAGAGTTGATACCGCCACTTTGTTGCACATCGACCCGGTCGGCATGTACATCGCCGCCTCGGTGCCGAGCAGTTTGGCGATGGCTTCTTCGAGGCGCCGGGTGGTGGGGTCCTCACCCATTTGCTCGTCGCCTACCTCGGCTTCGGCCATGGCCCGTCGCATCCCGGGGGAGGGGAGAGTGTGGGTGTCCGAGAAGAGATCGATCATCGCTCCGACCCTACCGGGTCGTGCTCGAGCGAGCCCGTGGCGCGTCTAATCCTGACTCCCGACTGGTTTCGTCAGGAAGCGAGCAATTCCCGCTCCGAGAGCTGGTCAAGCAGGAGAGATGGATCGATTCCCACGACGGTGGGTGAAACCTGGTCCACGATGTCGTCCTTTTCGAGAACGACGGACTCTGGGTCGATCAGAGTTGCTCCATCGGAATCGGCCACGATCACTCCAAAAGGTGGCGTCCCGGGGTCGTCGGACGGGTGTGTGACCATCGCGATGATTCCAGTTCTGAGCCTGAGCAGCGTTCCCGGCGGGTAAAGGCCCAGCATTCGGGTAAACGCGTACACGAAGTCGGGATCGTAAGTCGTCCCTGCTCCGTTGAGGAGGACCGACAGGGCGCGAATCGGGGTTTCTGCTCGTCGGTAAGACCGTCGGGTGGTGAGGGCATCGTAGGTATCGGTGACTGCCACCAATCGGCTGAAGAAGTGCAGAGGCCTCGACAGGTGGCGGCGGGCCGTGGCGGGATAGCCCATGCCGTCGAATCGGAGGTGATGCTCGAAAGCGACGATCGCTGCCGCTTCCTGCCCCTGTTTTGCTGCTGCCAATATTGCTTCGCCGCCGAGTTGGGGGTGTCGCTTTATCTCGACCCAGTCCGAAGGGTTCAGACCCCCCGGCTTTCCAAGGATTTCGACTCCGATACCAATCTTGCCGATGTCGTGGAGTAGCGCCCCCATCCCCAGCAGGAGCTGGTCGTCTTCGTCGAGCCCTGCCAACCGGCCGAGTGCGAGTGAGTGGATCGCCGTGTTGACCGAGTGGTAGAACGTGTATTCGTGATGGCTCTTCATGGTGGTCAGGAGAAACGCAGCGCCAGGCTGTGACACCAGTTGGTCGAGCAAACCTTGGACCGCCGACGTTGACCGAGCCAGGTCTATGGTGGTGCCTTGCCGCATTGAGGCGCCTATCGAGCGAAGTACCTCGATCGACCCGGTGTAGGCCGAACGAACGTCCTCCGTACCTGAAAGCGGGACATCCTCGTGGGTCCGCTCGTCGTCGTTGAGCACCACGGTGGATCCGGGCGATGGACCATCGCCCTGGTCCGAGATCAAAGCAGCGAGCTCGGCGCAGTCATCCGGGTCGACCGGAGCTTCGAAGGCGACTGATTCGACTTCACGATCTTTCAGGTTGTTGATCATCCCGTTGAAGGACAAGGAGGTTGCCGCCAGCGGATGGCCGTCGAGGTAGATCGTGTCGCCGATCAGGCTGAGCACGGCTCGCTTCGCCGTGCCGACGAGTCGATCTGCTTCAGTAGCCACCGCGAGGTGTGCTTCCTCAGTCATGTGATGGCCGGGCCCGTACAGTCGGAAGTGCGCGGAGGACCGCTTCAGGGCTGTGAGCAGAGCCTGAACACTTGTCTCACTCATGCCGAGCCTTCCAGAGCCTGGCGGGCTGCGGCGCGCAATGCCCGGTTGGGCCCTCGACCTCCGGATCCGCTTCCGGCCTGGCGTTCCAGAGCGTTGCGAGCGGCTGTGGTGAGAGGGGTGCCCGCCCGGGCGTCTGTTGCGAACTGCATGCCGAGGAGGGCGATGACGTCGAGCTTGATATCGATGTCGACCGAGCTTGTCAGTATTTTCTCTAGGGCTGGTACGACGGCCGGGCCCTCGCAGGTGCGCAGAATCGTCAGGGCGGCCTTGCGGACGGACTCGTCGGGGTCTGTCATACCATTGACGAAAGGCGTGATGTCCGCATAGCGGGTGAGCGAGTGGATCGCCCTGATTGATTCGCGGCGGACCCTGGCATCGATGTGCTCCGTGAGCGGGACGACATGGGCGACCACGTCGGGATTTCGGCAGCGCCCGAGGACGAAGACGAGATTTCGGATGAGATACCACCGGGGGTCATCGAGGTGGGCGACTATCCGGTTCGGGTTGTCTTGGGACACTTCCACCACCATGGCGAGCAGTCCGCGGCGACGACTTCCGTCTTCCTCGTTGCCGAGGAGTTCGATGAGATGGTCCGTCACCTGGCGAGCGAGGCGTCGCAGCAACTCGGTTCCTGCCATTGAATCGGGGGATTCATGCAGCACCTCTGCGAGCTCGGTGACTACGTCTCGGTCTATTGCTTCCCCGAGCGTTTGGGAGACGGGCCCAGCCGCTGCGTCGGCCAACGCGCTCGAGTCCGCTACTGCCTGGAGCCAGGTCAGGGCGGACTCCGGATCTCTGTCCCTGATCGCCTGGGCAGTCTTGCCGGCCCAGATGCGTAACACCCTTAGGGTCTCGGCTTCGGACTCGGCGACGCTCAGTAGACGCCCGACGATCCCGACGCCCGCTGCATATGTGACGTGGGCGTCGGGCCGCTGGGCAGCGATTCGTGCGAGCGCGTGGCTGTCCGAGGCGTCATCGTTGCCGGAACTTGTTGCCAGCACCGACTCGATGCGACGTGCCACCACCGTGTCGACCGAGTCTTCGGGCCCGACCTCGTTGAGCAGGTCGATGATTTCCTTGCTGCGATCCTGGTTCTCGCCGGCGATCCTGGCGTATTCGAGGAGAAGCGGATGGGTATTTGGATCGAGGAACGGGGCGAGCTCATTGAGCTCGTGGCTGGCGAATTGGTCGAGAAAGATCCGAAATGGGGGCTCATGCTGACGACCGAGTACTCCAGTGATGAGAGTGGACTGATACTCGCGTGGGAAGAAGAAGAACATGTCGACGAAGGTGTGCACCATCTCCTCGTGATTCCAGGCGTCCTGCTGGTCGATGAGGGCGCTGGCGCGGCTGTAGGTTTCGATGACCAGGGAGGCGAGGGCGGACTGGTCGCCACCCGTGGCGTCGAGTAGGGCAGCTGCCAGGCCTTCGGGATCTCCAGCGAAGTCAGTGGCTTCCCATTTATTGGTCCTCTTGCTGAGATCGGACTCCTCTTCCTCTTCTCGTTCCTCGTCACTGAGAAGCTGCCTTTCCAGCAATCGGATCGAGCGGACCCCGGCGCCTTTCAGACTGGCGGCGGCGCCACCTTGATGGTCGAGCAAGTCCGGGGTCAGCCGGACGACCTCGAAGAGTGCCAGCACGTCGTCGGCGCTCGGCGACGACAGGAACTGGACTGCGGCGACGGTACTTGCGAACAGCCGGTCGACAAGACGACCGGTGCCTGCGTGGGCCCCGTCTAGATCCCCGCCGTCCCAAATGAAGGTTCGGGTACCGACCTCGAGGTAACCGATGTCGGGCGCGTCTGCCAGATCCTGTATCGCCCGATCGAATCCGACTCGGCCGTGAGGGTCGGGATACAACTGGTACGTGGCCCATGCACTGCCGAGGGCGTTTGCCATCGTCATGGCCATCTTGGAGCGGCCTTTCTCGACGTCGGGTGGGGTCGCGTCGAGCAACGTCTGGGTACCTGTCTTCAGGTCGTCTTGTTCGATAGTCCCGATTCCTCGCGATCGATCCGCCTGCATTCCACCCACTCTCCCGTGTTCTCAGATTCATCGACAGACGGCTGTCGGGGCTTTATGCGCGCACTAGCCCGTTTGTTCGATCGTGGATAGCACGGGGTCTGCTCGAGTTGGACTGGTGATGGCCGCCGCGTCCCGCTTCTGGCGGAGGCACCGGCCGCTGAACAGCGCGCCACTGATGCCTAGCCTCCCCCTCCATGACCAACGTTGACGTCCTTGTAGTGGGTGGCGGACCGGGTGGTTCGGCAGCGGCTTATTGGCTGGCCCGAGCCGGGCGGTCGGTACTACTAGTGGAGAAGAAGGAATACCCGCGCGAGAAGACGTGTGGCGACGGTCTCACCCCACGATCGATCCATCAACTTCAGGACATGGGTTTTGACTTCGACGTTCCTGAACTTCATCGGATACGCGGGCTCCGCGCCTACTCGGGTGAGCTGATGGTTGAACTCGACTGGCCAGATCATCCGATCTACCCCAATTGGGGTGCCGTTATTCGTCGTGCCGACCTCGATCTGCAGGTGGCCGCACTCGCCGAGAAGCAGGGCGCCATCGTACGGTCTCACACCACGGCGTCACCGATCCTCCACAGCGGTCGGATCAGCGGTGTCGAGCTCGTCTCAGACGGCGAGACAGAAGTTGTTCATCCTAAGGTCGTCGTGGTCGCTGATGGGTCGCTCTCGAGGTTCGGTCGAGCGCTCGGGACCGTCCGCGATAGGGGCCGCCCGTACGGCCTCGCTGCCCGGGCCTATTTCTCCTCGCCGATGTCGACTGATGGGTATATGGAGAGTCAGCTCGATCTTCGCGACGAGGCGGGTGCTTCGATCGCCGGATACGGGTGGGTCTTCCCGTTGGGTGATGGTGCCGTCAACGTCGGCGTTGGTGCGATGTCTACCTTCCACCGTTGGAAGGAGTTCAACACCAACGATCTCATGACCTCGATGGTCCGATCCGTCCCCGACCACTGGGAAATGTCAGAGGACACCCGGTTGAGTCCGAACCGGGGAGGCAAGCTGCCAATGTCGCTCTCTGTGGGACCCAAATTCGGTCCGAATTGGGTATTGGTCGGTGATGCCGCAGGCGCGGTCAACCCGTTCAACGGAGAAGGCATCGACTACGCCTACGAGACGGGCCGCATGGCGGCCGCCCATATCGATACGGCTCTTGAAGCCGATGATCTCGCCCTCCTCGGCCGGTACCGCGACGAGTTGGAGGCGACATACGAACTCTACTTCAGGGTGTCTCGTGCCTTCGTCCGAATGATCGGTCGTCCCGGAGCCATGCGACTCCTGACCCGGACCGGTATTCGCAACAAGACGGTCATGGAATGGACCCTGCGGGTGATGGCCAACCTCATGCGCCCCGAAGACAAAGGCATAGAGGAGCGGGTCTACGACGTGATCGAACGGGTCGTACGGGTCGGCCCGAATCCGTAATCTTCACCCGGCCGGACTTCACCGCCTGCGGCCCCGAGTCAGCCACTAGTGATCAGCGATCACCACTCCCCCCTTGAGGGGGAGTCAATCGGCGGAGCCGATTGGTGGGGGGTGTGGCTTCCCGACTCCTGACTTGAAAAGGAAACGGGGCCGGCTTGTCGCCGACCCCGTCCCCAATCAGTTCTGATTACTGATTACTGAGTACTGAGTACTCCTCTTAAGCCATCAGTCCTTGGACGTAGGTGACGATGGTGATCGCCACGAACATGAACAGCGTGTTGATCATCCACACCGATTGGTTCTGCTTCTCCCAGACCACGGCCGAGTACGAAGCCGAGCCGATCACGGCTATGCCCAGCAGTATGCCTGTTACGAGTGAGTGCTCGATATCGTCGAGCACGCCGAAGTAGTTGACGGCGCCGCTCAAGATGAACGAGTACACGAACATCGCGATCAGCTTGTCCGTTGCGGGCGTGCCCGTGTCCATGGCGATACCGGTCCCGGCGGACCACTGCTTGCCGAACAGCGGGCCGTACCAGATATAGCCGACGACCATGAATACGACTGCGCCTACGACTACCGCAAGCCAGTCGAGATCCCCAACACGATCAAAGAAACTATCGAAGGTCACGTGTCTTCCTTCCCCTAGGTTGCCGTTCAAGCTAGCGATCCACGCAGTGGCGCGTCCGATCGTTTTCGACAGGTACTCCTGGCGACCTAGTCTTTAGGTGTTGTCGAGAGCCACGAGATGTCGCTGACCGCTTACTTGCCGATCGCCATCATGTTCCTTCTGGCTCTTGCCTTTGGGGCAATCTCGATGGTCGCCAGCCGTCTGCTGGTCAAGCCGAATCCGACGCCGGAGAAGCTTGAGCCCTACGAGTGCGGCATCGTCCCTCTGCAGGAGCCCGTCCAACGCTTTCCTGTGAGGTTCTATCTGGTCGCAATGTTGTTCGTCATATTCGATATCGAGATCGTGTTCCTGTTCGCCTGGGCCAGTCGGTTTGATTCGCTCGGCTGGTACGGGGTTGGAGCGGTCGGAATCTTCACGTTGTTCCTGGTCGAGACGCTGGTGTATGTGTGGAAGCGCGGCGCATTCGATTGGAATGTCTCACGGCGGCGTCGCTATCGGCCGGTAGCGGCCCCATTGGAGGAAGCCGCCTGATGGCAAGGCCGTCGAGTTCTCCGAATCTGGTGACCGCGGCACTCGACAAGGCGGTTCATTGGGCGCAGACCCGGTCGATGTGGCCGGCGTCGTTCGGGCTCGCCTGTTGCGCGATCGAGATGATGGCGACGGGTGCCGCCCACAACGATCTGTCCCGGTTCGGGATGGAGGTGTTTAGGGCCTCGCCCCGCCAGGCGGACCTCATGATTGTTGCTGGCAGGGTGTCGCAGAAGATGGCACCTGTGCTGCGCCAGGTATACGACCAGATGGCTGAGCCAAAGTGGGTCATCTCGATGGGGGCATGCGCTTCGAGTGGCGGAATGTTCAACAACTACGCCTTGGTGCAGGGCGTGGATCAAGTGGTCCCGGTTGATATCTATGTACCCGGCTGCCCCCCCGGCCCACAGTCGTTGATGCACGGCATCCTGTCCCTGCAAGAGGGGATCAAAGCCGGAGAGATCGTTCGATGACGACAGTCCCTGCAGAGTTGGTCGGGGTCGCGGCAGCGTTTCCCGATGTCGAGTTCGATTCGGTGCTCGGTGACACGGTGGCCAGAGCGTCCCGAGATGATGTTGTCGGGCTCCTGGAGGCGGTATACGACGCCGGGTATGAGATGTTCATCGATCTCTGTGCCGTCGATTACCTGTCCAGGGATCCCCGCTTCGACGTTGCCATAAACCTGGTATCGGTGAGCCAGTCACTGCGACTACGGGTCCTGGTCGGAATCCCCGGCACCGATTCCAAGATGCCCACGGTGTCGACGGTCTACCCGGGTTCGAACTTCTATGAGCGCGAGGCGTTTGATCTCTTTGGTATCGAGTTCTCAGGTCACCCCGATATGACCAGGATTCTGCTGCCCGACGACTGGGAAGGTCACCCCCTGCGGAAGGACGTTTCGGTCGGCAGCGTCCCGGTGCAGTTCAAGGAATCGAACAAAGCACGATGAGCAAGCCTCCCGACATCGTGCCAGGTGATCTGGAGGCGCCGTCGGGCGCCCCGGAGCTGGCGGCGAATGAGCTCGATGCCGCACCGAGCGATCGGCGCTCTGTCCACGATCTGTGGCTGAGTGGCACCGAGGCTCCTCGCGAGCTTGGACCGTTTACCGATGAGGGTGCGCAGGAGATGCTCGCCGGGGAATCGCCCGAGCTTCTCGCCGATCAGACCGGCACGCTCGTAGACGATGATTATGAGGGCTCCGGTCGTTCGCACGACGACGAGTTGCAGATCATCAACATGGGTCCCCAACATCCGGCAACCCATGGGGTCTTGCGGCTGCATCTGGAACTCGATGGCGAGACGATTCGGCGAGTAAAGCCGATCATCGGCTACCTCCACACGGGCATGGAGAAGACGGCCGAGGCGCTCACCTTTATGCAGGGTTCCACCAACGTCACTCGAATGGATTACCTGTCTCCGCTCCACAACGAACTCGGTTACTCGCTGGCGGTGGAGAAGTTGCTCCAGGTGGAGGTGCCGCCTCGCGCTGCCGCCATCCGGGTCCTGATGTCGGAACTCAACAGGATTGCCAGCCATCTGCTGTGGAGTGCTACTTCAGGGTTCGACATCGGTGCCCTGTCGATGATGATCTACGGCTTGCGCGAACGCGAGTCCCTCCTCGAGTTCTTTGAGAAGACCACGGGGTTGCGGATGAACCACAACTACATCCGTCCCGGCGGGGTCGCCGCCGATCTTCCGTCGGATTGGCGCGAGGACATGGTTTCGATCATCGAGACCGTCGAATCAGGTCTTGCCGACTACGTGACGCTCTTGCTCGGCAACCCGATCTTTATCGAGCGAACTCGGGGTGTTGGAATCCTTACCCACGACGAGTGCCTCGCCTTCGGCGTCACGGGGCCGGTTGCTCGTGCTTCGGGCGTCGATTACGACGTTCGCAAGGTGTTCCCGTATTCGGGTTTCGAGCAGTACGACTTCGAGATCCCCGTCACGACCAACGGCGACGTCTACGACCGCTTTTTGGTGCGGTTCGAGGAGATTCGTCAATCGATCCGAATCGTCAGGCAAGTCATGGAAACGATTCCCGAAGGGGACTATCGAACCGAGGACCGCAAAGTCACGCCGCCGCCGCGGGCTCGAATCGACGAGTCGATGGAGGCGCTCATCCATCACTTCAAGATCTTTACCGAGGGCTTCAAGGTTCCGGCTGGAGAGACATATCAGGCCGTCGAATCATCCCGCGGTGAACTCGGCATGTATCTGGTTTCTGATGGCGGTCCCAAGCCGTGGCGACTCCATGTGCGCGGGCCGTCGTTCGCAAACGTGCAGTCGCTTCCGATGATGCTTGCCGATTCCTTGATCGCCGACACGGTTGCCGCACTCGCTTCGGCCGATCCGGTGATGGGAGACGTCGACCGATGAGTTGGTCCCAGGAGACTCGCTCTCGGGCCGAAGAGATTCTGGGCCGCTACCCCGAGGTTCGCTCGGCGGTCATGCCCTTGTTGTACCTGGCTATGCGAGAGGACGATGGGCTTACCGCCGACGGGATGCGCCAGGTGGCCGAGTACACCGGTCTCACCCCAGTGCAGGTCGAATCGGTGGCGTCCTTCTACACGATGTATAAGGACGCCGGAGTCGGCAAGTACGTCGTCTCGGTGTGTACCTCGATTTCGTGCCATCTGCTTGGTGGCGACGGCGTTCTTGCCGCTATTGCCGACGAAGCGGGCCTCTCACCCGGCGAAATCGACCGCAATGGGGTGGTCTTTGTGGAGAGGGCCGAATGCATTGGGGCCTGTGGCGGGGCGCCTGCAGTCCAGGTCAACTACGAGCTCGTTGAGGGTGTTGAACCCGAGTCGAGCCGGCGCTTGTGCCGGTGGCTGATCGACGATCAACCGGCAGTCGTCGGTTCAGACAGAATGCAGGCCGAATTCGGCGGTCGGCGATCCTTCGAATGGGGTCCAACCGAGTCTGAAGGTGCGACCGGACCGATCCCGGCCTTTGGGCCGTACGGCACCGCGGAGCCGGTGTCATGACCGATCGGATCATCACCACTCGGATGGAAGCCCATCCTGAGGACTCCAACACGATGCAGCGTTACGAGGCGACCGGCGGGTACGAGACCTTGCGCACGGCGCTCGCCGAGATGGCTCCTGAGAAGATTCTGGAGGAGGTAAAGGCCGCCAACCTGCGCGGCCGCGGCGGTGCCGGGTTCCCCGCCGGCGTCAAGTGGGGTTTCCTTGCTCCGGCTGCCCCTCGTTACTTGGTGATCAATGGTGATGAATCGGAGCCGGGAACGTTCAAGGATCGTCAGCTGCTCGAGCGTGATCCGCATCAACTGATCGAGGGGATCGTTCTGACCGCATACGCCCTTGGCGTCAACCAGACCTTTATTTACATCAGGGGCGAGTATCCGCGCCCGGCCCGCCGGGTGCAGCGCGCTGTCGACGAGGCGTATGCAGCCGGTTATCTGGGAGACGACATCCTCGGTTCGGGCTTTTCGCTCGACATCACAGTGCATCTCGGCGGAGGCGCCTACATCTGTGGCGAGGAAACTGCGCTGCTCAACTCGCTTGAGGGTCGTCGTGGTGAGCCGAGGCTAAAGCCGCCGTTTCCGGCGGTGGAAGGCCTCTATGCCAAGCCCACGATCGTCAACAATGTCGAGACGATCTCGAACATTCCATGGATCGTGGCCAACGGCGGGGCCGCCTTCGATGCTATCGGCCCCGAAGGGTCGCGGGGTACGCGTCTGTTCTCACTTTCCGGCCACATCGAGCGCCCCGGCAACTACGAGGTAGTCATGGGCATGAGCTGGCGCGACATGATCTATGACATTGGTGGCGGGATTCGCGGCGACAGAGAGCTCAAATGCTGGATCCCCGGCGGAGCCTCTGCTCCATGGTTGATGCCCGACGTGCTGGATGAGCCGGTCACCCTCGACGACACCGGACGCTTGGGTTCGATGCTTGGTTCAGGCGGCGTGATAGTCATGGATGAGACCACCAATGTCGTGGCTGCGGCTCTCAGCATTGTTCGGTTCTTCTCGCACGAGTCGTGCGGACAATGCACGCCATGTCGCGAGGGCACGACTTGGCTGCAGCGGATCCTGGAGCGGATCGTCTCCGGCAACGGTCGTCCGGCAGACGTCGATCTGTTGCTCGATGTGTGCGACAACATCTCGCCGGGTCTGCGCTGGCCACCAGCACAGACCACGATTTGCCCGCTGGGGCCTTCAGCGGTTTCGCCCATCACCTCGATCATGACTCACTTCCGTCCCGAGGTCGAGGCGATGATCCGACAGGGGGTGCCTGCCGGTGTCTGACCGCGTCAAGATCACGTTGGACGGCCGCGAGGTCGAGAGCGACGCTGGAGAACTTCTGATCCAAGCGGCGCAGGACGCTGGCACCTATATCCCCCGTTTCTGCTGGCACGCCCGGATGAAGCCGGTCGGCATGTGCCGTATGTGCCTCGTCGAGGTGGAAGGGCCTCGGGGCACGATGCTCACCACCGCGTGCACGATGCAGGTGAGCGATGACATGGTCGTCCATACGGCCAGCGAGACGGTAAAGAAGGCGCAAGAGGGGGTCCTCGAGTTCCTGCTCATCAACCACCCCCTCGACTGTCCCGTCTGCGACCGCGGCGGCGAGTGCCCACTGCAGGATCAGACGATGTCGCACGGTCCGGGCGAGAGTCGGTACGTCGAGGAGAAGCGTCATTACGAGAAGCCGATTCCGATCAGCGATCTCGTCTTGTTGGACCGTGAGCGCTGCATCTTGTGTGCACGATGCACCAGGTTCAGTGCCGAGATTTCTGGCGACCCACTCATCGAGTTCATCGATCGCGGCAACCACACCCAGATCAATACGTTTCCCGACGAGCCGTTTGCTTCGTACTTCTCAGGCAACACGGTCCAGATTTGCCCGGTGGGCGCGCTCACAGCCACCGCTTATCGTTTCCGTGCCCGCCCGTGGGATTTGGAGGCAGTCGAGAGCACTTGCTCTGGCTGCTCGGTGGGGTGCAGGGTTTCGGTACAAGCGAGTCAGAACGAGATCCTTCGTCTGCTCGGTGTCGATGTGGACGCAACCAATCAAGGATGGTTGTGCGACAAAGGCCGATTCGGATTCCAGCACCTCGCTGCGCCGGAGCGTCTCACCGCCCCATTGGTACGGGGTGACGACGGCGAACTACACGAGGCATCCTGGAATGAGGCACTGGAACGAGCAGCTGTCGGTCTCACGTCAATCATTGATTCGAAAGGCGAGGGTGCGGTTGCCGGTCTTGGAGGCTCCCGCAACACCAACGAGGAAGCTTTGGCGTTCGAGAGGTTGCTGCGTCACACGATCGGAACACCACACCTAGATGCCCGGATGGGCGATTCCCTGGATGCCGCACTGCTTGTCGATGCCCCGCAACGCGGTCTCATCGGTGATCTGGAGAAGGCGGCCACGGTTCTCGTGTGGGGTCCCGATCTCAAGGAGGAGCTGCCGGTTCTGTTCTTGCGGGTGCGCCGCGCTGCTGCCGAGTTGGGAGCGACCCTCATCGTCGTACACCCGCGGATCACCGGTCTCGATGCACAAGCCGACCACATCGTCCGCTATCGCCCGGGTGAGGGAGGTGCGGTTCTGGAACGACTGGCTGCAGGCGACGGTGATCTCGCCGAGGTTCGGGCTGCACTCGACGCAGGGCCGGTCGTCGCAATCGTCGGTAAGACCGGCCTCACTGAGGATTCTGACCTTGCAGGAGGCGTTGCGGCCTTTGCTGCCGAACTCCCCGAGGCGTCTGTTTTGGCGGTGAGCCGCAGGCCCAACCTCTATGGAGCCATTGACATGGGGGTTGCCCCCGGTGTGGGTCCCGGTCGAGTCGCCGATGATCCGGGCAGGGATGCTGATGGCATCATCGATGGTCTGGATGACGGCTCGATAAGTGCGCTCATTCTGCTCGGGTCCGATCCGGCGGCCGACCATCCTTCCGGCACCGCCGGTCAGGCGCTCGACAAGGCCCAGTTTGTCGTGAGCGTCGATCTCTTCCTGAACGAATCGAACCGTGGCGCAGATGTGGTCCTCCCGGCGGCCGGGTTTGCCGAGGTCGAAGGCACAATGACAAACCTCGAGGGTCGGGTACAAAAGGTGAACCGACTCGTGGCGGCTCCGGGCCAGGCGCGGCCCGCAAATGAGATCTTGGCCGACTTGGCCGATCGGCTCGGAGGCGAGTGGGAATCGTCGAGCGGCGCATCGCTGGGTAAAGACATCACGACACTTTCTCTGTACAGCGACGCCAGTTGGGAAGCCCTCGGCTGGGGTGGCGGCCGCGACGGGATCATCGCCCGAGGCGGCGAAATCGGCTTTGGCGCCCCGACCGTCTCGAAGAAGACTGGAAACGGGTTGGCATTGCATCTGGGCCGAGTGATGTACGACGACGGGACCGCAGTGACGATGGGGCCATCGCTGGCCAAGTTGGCTGCAAAGCCGGCCCTGTATCTGCATCCCGATGACGCAGCCGCCCTGAAAGTCGCCGCCGGAGACCGGGTGAGCATCACCGGCTCGTCGGGGAGTGCCGAGGTCGATGCAGAGTTGGATCCTTCGCTGGCTCCCGGGACGGTCTATCTGCCGTTCAATCGGGGAGTGGCCGTCGGATCCGATCCAGCTGTCACCGTGGAGCGAGTGTCATGATCGACTTGCTCGAGTCCATTTTCGGCAACGTGTTCTGGTCGGCGGCAGTCAAGACCGTGATCGCTTTTGCGCTGCTGGTCGTAAACACCCTCTTGCTGGTGTGGTTCGAGCGACGGGTTGTGGCGTTTATGCAGAATCGGATCGGCCCAAATCGCGCCGGCCCGTTCGGAATCCTGCAGACGTTCGCCGATGGCATGAAGCTGTTCTTCAAGGAGCAGATCACCCCACGCAAGGTAGAACTGGGGCTCTATCTCGCCGCTCCGGTCGCGGCGATGATCCCGGCCTTCCTTATCTTCATGGTGATTCCGATCGGCAAACCGTTCGTGATCGGTGATACGGCGGTGACGCTGCAGGGGACCGACCTCAACGTGGGCCTGTTGTTCATCCTGGCGATGTCATCGCTGGCCGTGTATTCGATCGTGCTGGCCGGGTGGGCGTCAGGTTCGAAGTATCCGCTGCTCGGCGGTGTTCGGGCGACGGCACAGATGATCTCGTATGAGGCGGCCATGGGACTGTCTCTTGTGCCGGTCGTGCTGTTCGCTTCGGTCCAGATCGCCGACGGGTCGTTTGGAATAGGGACGATGTCGTTGTCCCGGCTGGTGGAATTGCAGCAGGGGTCGTTCCGCGGGTTGATCCCCGGCTGGTTCGTCTTCTGGCTGTTGCCGTCGTTTGTCATCTTTGCGATTGCTGCGGTGGCCGAAACCAACCGGGCCCCGTTCGATCTCGTCGAAGCCGAGGCCGAGATCGTCGGTGGCTATCACACCGAGTACTCCGGCATCCGCTTTGCCCTGTTCTTCCTGGCCGAATACATCAACATGTTCAATGTCTCGGCCATCGCGGTGACGGTCTTCTTCGGAGGATGGCTTGGTCCCGACTTCGGCCTTCCCTCGGCGATCGCCTGGGTGATGCCGATCTTCTGGTTCCTCATCAAGGTATATGCGCTGTTATTCATGTTCGTGTGGTTGCGAGCAACGCTGCCTCGGATGAGGTACGACCAGTTGATGACGTTGGGTTGGAAGCGGCTGATCCCCGCAAGCCTGGCGTGGCTAATCCTGTTCACGATCGTCCAAGCATTCCGCACCTTCGGAGCACCCTGGTCATGAGGGGAGTGACGCGCTAATGGGCTTCTTCGATCCGATTGCCGGGTTCGCAGTGACGCTGCGTCAGATGTTCAAGCGAAAGCTGACCACCCAGTACCCCGAAAAGAAGCGCGTCAAGCCGCAGCGGTTCCATGGTCGTCACGTGCTCAATCGCTACCCCGATGGCATGGAGAAGTGCATCGGTTGCGAACTGTGCGCCGGTGTGTGCCCGGCGCGATGCATTTACGTCCGTGGTGAGGACAATCCGGTCGACGATCCGGTAAGCCCCGGCGAACGGTTCGGGTTCGTGTATGAGATCAACATGCTGCGTTGCATCTTCTGTGCGATGTGCGTCGAGGCGTGCCCGACCGAGGCGATCACGATGACCCACCTCTTCGAAATGTCGGTGGGCAACCGCGATGACGCCATTTACACCAAGAGTGAGCTGGTGATGAGTCCCGATGGGGCGGTGCCGCACCCTGAGCCGGCCAGTGTTCTCATAGATCTCGACGAATTGCGTGACGGTGCGGGGTGGATGCGGGCCACGGCCCCGTCTGGTCGTGCTGCCTATCAGGGTGTCGGTGGGTGGACCGAGACGGCAGGGGTGGGGATGCGGCCGCCGGAGCCAGGGCAGTCTCCAGATGAGGAAGAGGAGGCGGGCGACTGATGGTCGAGACAGTTCTCTTCGTCATCTTTGGGCTCTTTGCCCTGGCCGGGGCGGTCACCATGGTTTGGGCCCGCAATCCGGTGTACTCGGCGATGGGTCTGATGCTCACCATGTTCTCGATCGCGGTCTTCTACGTTTCGAACTCGGCCCATTTCGTAGCCGCCGTGCAAGTAATCATCTACGCCGGTGCCGTCATGACTCTCTTCCTCTTCGTCATCATGCTGATCGGAGTGGACAAGGCTGAAACTCGGTCGGAGAACCTCCCGGTGCAACGCCCGCTGGCTCTGACACTCATCGTTTTGTTCGGAGCTGGGGTTGTCGTCGCCGGTCGCCTGGCCTGGACGACCGGTGTCCGCAACCCGTTGAACCCGGTCAACGGCACCGTTGAGGCGATTGGCAACGAACTGTTCCGCCGCTGGTTGCTGCCGTTCGAGATAACCGCCTTGCTCTTGATCGTGGCTGCCGCCGGAGCCATCGCACTGGCCTTGTTCACCGACGATGACGATGCCGAGGTGGACGCATGACCGTCACCCCGGGCTGGTACATGGCGCTGGCTGCGGTTCTCTTCGTGATAGGTACAGGCGGGATCCTGCTGCGGCGCAACGCTCTGGTCATGTTCATGTCGGTCGAACTGATGCTGAACGCCGTAAACCTCACGTTCGTGGCGGCCGGCCGCCAGTTGAACGTGCTCGACGGTCAAGTGGCTGTCTTCTTCGTGATGGTGGTGGCTGCAGCGGAGGTCGTAGTTGGGTTGGCGATCATCGTTGCAGTGTTCCGGCGGAGGCAGACGGCTTCGGTCGATGAGTTGTCGGAGTTGCGCGGCTGATGGATCTAGCTCTCTCCCTCATCGTCTTGCTCCCGCTGGCCGGGATGTTGTTCCTGTTCGCCTTCGGCAAGCGGCTCGGTGAGCCGTTGTCGGGTGTGGTCGCCTCGGCGGCAGTCGTTCTCTCCTTTGTCATCGCCGTGGTTATAGGGCTCGACTTCTTCGGCGGTGAGGGCTCTACCGAGACGGTCAGGTGGTTCGAGTGGCTCCCCGGACTCGGTGTCGCCGCCGAGCTGCGCTGGGATCAGCTTTCTGCCCTCATGACGCTCGTCGTGACCGGAGTGGGATCACTGATTCACATCTATTCGATCGGATACATGCACGGTGACCCACGCTTCGGGCGGTTCTTTACCTACCTGAACCTGTTCATCACTTCGATGCTCATCCTGGTGCTCGCCAACAACTTTGCATTGCTCTTTGTGGGCTGGGAGTTGGTGGGCCTGTCGTCGTACTTGCTCATCTCGTTCTGGTTTGAGCGAGACACTGCGGCGGCCGCAGGCAAGAAGGCGTTCGTCGTAAACCGAGTCGGCGATGTCGGATTCATCGTGGGGTTGATGCTGATCTTCTCGGTGTTCGGTTCGTTTGAGTTCGACACAGTGTTCAAGGCCGCTCACGGA
>Ga0255047_10000879_pt1 | contig 23759 bp, 66 predicted proteins | sample JV7_2_1_MG_FD_183640 | JGI IMG/M metagenome (GOLD analysis project Ga0255047, IMG submission 183640) | Seawater microbial communities from Jervis Inlet, British Columbia, Canada - JV7_2_1 | ecosystem: Environmental > Aquatic > Marine > Inlet | place: Canada: British Columbia | collected 2016-10-06 | reverse complement strand
CACCTGTTTCGGTGTGTACTAAGGAAACATGCCCGGATTTACTTCGCGGCCATCAACCGGGATGCCCGCACTATGACAATAACCAATATGCCATAAGGAGAGTTTAACATGGATATGAATAAATTTTTTACCAAAGCCTTGGAAGTAGTCGAACGCTTAGACGGATTTGCCACAACAGAGATTCCGTTATATATACAAGAGATTTTAGTCTCACAAACTATTACAGCGTGGGTTACTATTATTGGATTAGGTGTAGTTGTGGGTCTTTGTTGTATGGGTTTCCGGTGGTTAGGCAAACTATATAGAAACCGGGATATAGATAAGGAAGGGTTTGTTGCCGTGCGCATACTGGTCGGTAGTGTCGGAATAACATGCTTCCTCTGTATACTTCCACAGATAGTCCATATAGTTCAGATAAAGTATACGCCACGTGTGATTATTGTTGACTATCTTAACGATAAAATAAAATAGGAGAGTTTAATATGTTTATAGTTATTGAAAATGATTGGGTCGATATTGAAGCGTTAACAGGGGAGTGGGGTGTTCGTTGTTGTCTTGCTCAGTTTGATCAAGGATTAGGTGAGGCTTTTCACTATTTGTTTGTTTATGCTCAGGACGGGGTTTAACATGTGTGAAAAATGCGGTAGGCCTGCTTTATATGCCCAGAAATAAAAGAAAAGGTATGTTTAGTTTGCGCAACAACTAAAATCAAGGAGAAATATCATGACAGCTAAGATTCTTGACTTCGTTAAACGAGAAACAAAGGTAAAGGCTTTTTTCAAGCGATTAAATGCCCTTAGTGCAGCAGACAGACAATTACTGGCACGCGCCCTTGACAGGTTCAAGGAAGAACAGTGTATTGATGAATTGTTTAACCGGGAGAAAAAACATGACACTTAAACGCTATAGGTATGGATTATCTAAACATACTGTATTCTTTTTTACTTATCATAACGTGTTGATTAGTCGTGATGATGTTAGAATCGAATACGAACTACGGGCACACCAACTATTCAACATACCTCTGTCTGCCGTGACTGTGGATGAGTTATTGGCACAGTTGTTGCTTGTACCTAGTCAAGAAACGGAAACAAAGGTAGTGTTATGCGGATAATAGTTTATAAACATTTTTACTTACTAGCAATTGCAATGATAAAATGTGGTATACCAGTAGTCCGCGGCTATGCAGTAAATGCCAAGACTGACAAAATATCTGGTCAGTTTGACTGCTGGGATGCTGGTTATTGTACCGAAACTTTGAAAAAACGCATATACATGGGGATTATAACATGAGATTATTACTAGGTATTTTTATCATGAGTATGGTGGTGTCAACTTGCTGTGAACAAGCATTACACACTACTGTCAAAGATCTGTTCAATGAGTTACAATCAACGATAGGAGAATAACATGAGTCGCGTAATTTTTCAAAGACAAGACTACTGCATACGCGAATATTCGTTGTGGCCTTATGGTTGGACGTATGCGTTAGAAAAATGGAATCCAAAGGCTGGAATCGGGTGGGAAGAACTTGACCTAATTGTAGATGTAACAGAGAAAGAAGAGGTTATACAAGAATTTAAAGACGCAATAAACGATAAACTAACACCTAAAAAAACCGAGTCAACCAAATTACAAGTCAATGCGGATCTGTGTGAACCTGTCAGTAATCACACTCTCGGAGCAGTATGCGACGAATGTTTCGGAACGGGATGCAATATGTGCGACGATGAATAAAGCACCAGTAAAAGAGGAAGTTACAACATGGGACGAGGTATTCCTGGCAACGGGGTTTCGGCCAGAGGATCCTAAGAAGGAGGAGCCTATGTACATTGAAGAAATATATCGCAAAGTTGGGTCGTTTCCTTTTAGTATTGTGAAAATAAAAGGTGGAGGTATTCCCGGTACTAATATCATACCAGGCGGTAGCTCTATTATGATTATCTCACGAGATAGATATGTTTTAAAGATGTTTAACTCTGACTGCGAGGGTAGGGTAACTGATACCAAGTCATGGAGGTTAGCGTGAACGGATCGTTTGGCGAACCTAAAACTGTGAGACCCTATCATTCCTGCAAACGGAAGTTTAGGTATAAAACACAGTCACATGCCGAAGCTGTGGCACAAGCACGTAGTCGGGATATACATAGACCATTGTACATTTACATGTGCTATGACTGCCAACACTGGCACCTAAGCAAAATGAAGGAGAAATCATGCTCATAACTGAAGTTATAGAATACTTCGCACCTTGTAAAAGGTATAAGGAGCATCTGCGTGATGGAAGTATAACGGATAACATGACGTTGCGGGATATACTGAATCAGGAAGATATATGGGATAGTGATAAAGAGTGGTTTTGTGAACATTTATTGGACACTTCATATACGGTCGTATCGTTTCAACATGGGAGTATTGCGAATTGGAATCAACTAGGGCGGTGTAATTATTACGACATAGAAACATTTCTATGTCTTATGGATCATGCACTTGATGCGTTTGAGCAAACTTATAAAAAAGGAGAATCAGCATGAAAACAAATCTCATACCGTTTATGTTAGGCGTTATGACAGGTTACAAGCCACTGCGTTGGTTTGTGCACCTAGTCTACATAACGGCAATATGCGCGGCATACGTAGGGGGGTGTCACTATGGCTGGCCACAATTTTAAAGTTGGGGATACTGCTGAATGTATTGAACTTCGTCTTGATGGGGCGGACCTTACTATAGGTAAATATTATGTAGTTCAGGAAGTTGAGACAGGTGAAGATGCCCGTATTATGGTTATAAACAATCATAAAGAACCTACACGTTATTTTATAAGACGATTTAAACCAGTAGCAACCAAGGAGAAAACTATGCAATTTACAGAATCGTTAAAAACTTACATTTCCAAAAATCAGGACACATTTTTTACAGTTGCGCTTATCATCGTGCTTGATCATTATTTGTTTGATGGATCATTACGAGATAAGCTTAAAAAATCAGTTGAAAACTTACTTGACAAATTACCATCTTAATAGTTAAGATGGTTGTTAATCACATAACAGGAGAAATATTATGCAAATGTTAGTAGAAGTTCCAAAGAACAAAGCCGGTATGTACACGTTAATAGGCAAGGTTGTTACCTTTTTTTGTTGCCGGTACATATACACAGGGAAACTAGTTGGTATCAACGACGTTGATATTCAATTAGAAGATCCTAGTATTGTGTACGAGACAGGTAAATTTAGCGACCCAAATTGGAAAGATACACAGAAACTACCTAACAAGACCTTGTTTCTTAAGCATGCGGCAATCGAGTCATTTGGTATCATGAAGTAATACTGTGTCCCCTTTCGAGGGGACTAGTTAGGATTTTATTATGCTTGTACAATATTGGGCTTCGCCCATATCTGGGTCTGAGTCTAGGTCTGGGTCTTGGTCTGGGTCTTGGTCTGAGTCTTGGTCTGGGTCTAGGTCTTGGTCTGAGTCTGAGTCTAGGTCTGGGTCTGGGTATGGGTCTTGGCCTTGTTCTGGGTCTGGGTCTTGGTCTTGGTCTGGGTCTGGGTCTTGGTCTTGGTCTGAGTCTTGGTCTGGGTCTGGGTCTTATTAGGAGGTATGATATGATTGTACAATATTGGGCTTCGCCTATATCTGGGTCTGGGTCTGGGTCTTGGTCTAGGTCTAGGTCTGGGTCTAGGTCTAGGTCTTGGCCTTGGTCTGGGTCTGGGTCTTGGTCTGGGTCTTGGTCTAGGTCTTGGTCTAGGTCTGGGTCTGGGTCTGGGTCTAGGTCTTGGTCTATGTCTGGGTCTTGGTCTATGTCTTATTCGGAGGTATGATATGACTATACGATATCGGGCTTCGCCCATATCTGGGTCTGGGTCTGGGTCTGGGTCTTGGTCTGAGTCTTGGTCTGGGTCTGGGTCTTGGTCTGGGTCTGGGTCTTGGTCTTGGTCTTGGTCTGAGTCTGGGTCTAGGTCTGAGTCTGGATCTGGGTCTGGGTCTTGGTCTTGGTCTATGTCTGGGTATTGGTCTGGGTCTTATTAGGAGGTATGATATGATTATACGATATCGGGCTTCGCCCATATCTGGGTCTGAGTCTTGGTCTGGGTCTGAGTCTTGGTCTGAGTCTGAGTCTTGGCCTTGGTCTGGGTCTGGGTATGGGTCTGGGTATGGGTCTAGGTCTTGGTTTTGGTCTGGGTCTGGGTCTGGGTCTAGGTCTGGGTCTGGGTCTTATTAGGAGTTTATTATGATTATACAATATTGGGCTTCGCCCATATCTGGGTCTAGGTCTAGGTCTAAGTCTTGGTCTGGGTCTGGGTCTTGGTCTGGGTCTTGGTCTGGGTCTAGGTCTGAGTCTGGATCTGGGTCTGGGTCTAGGTCTTGGTCTATGTCTGGGTCTTGGTCTGGGTCTTATTAGGAGTTTATTATGATTATACGGTATTGGGCTACGCCTATAACCGGGTCTTGGTCTGGGTCTGAGTCTTGGTCTGGGTCTGAGTCTTGGTCTTGGTCTGGGTCTGAGTCTTGGTCTGGGTCTGAGTCTTGGTCTGGGTCTAGGTCTTGGTCTGAGTCTGAGTCTGGGTCTAGGTCTAGGTCTAGGTCTAGGGCTAGGTCTAGGTCTTGGTCTGAGTAAGGAGTTTATATGAAGTGGGCTTGTTTATTTTATTTTGCTGGGTTATTTGGACAAGATAAGTTTGACTATATCAAACAAAGTCTAGGATATTCGGTATTAACAGCACAGGTTGCTGCATTAGAAAGTGGGTTTAATCCTGATGCTGTGTCGCATGCGGATGCTCGTGGCCTAATGCAATTGACTCCAATCGCTGTTAAAGATATATATGACCGGATACACTGTAACCAAGATATACCGACCCAAAAGGATTTCGATTATTTTAATCCTGATCATTCGCTGGCGGTAGGATTCTGTTATCTGGAACACTTATTGCAGTTGAATAGTGGAAATGTTTGGGCAACGCTTATTTCTTACAATGCGGGCATGAGTTATAGACATGTGTCGTGGAACAAATTGCCGAAAGAGACGCAACAATATCTGATTCGGTACACTAAGCACAAGCGATGTACTTTAGCCCGTGAAAAGGGTATAAAACTAGAGAAATAACACTTTTAACACACAAAAGGGGTTTATTATGAGTAAGTTTAAAGTTGGCGACAAAGTGATATTCAAGGATAATAACGCTGTGGTTACAATAATAGAAATAGACGAATTTTGCCCAGACCATCTTCCTTATTTGGTTAAGGGAGTAGACGAGTACAATGTTTGTTGGCGAAGCGAAGAATCGTTAACATTAGTCAAGGAGACAGCATTCAACATAGGTGACACTGTAGAAAATAGCAAAGGTTTCAGGGGGTATGTTCGCGGTATACCTCTTGGGGATGGTACGTACCGAATAGAAGTACCTTATGGCCATGAAAACAAGACCGAATACTGGCACAAAGACGACGTGAAACTCATTCGCGCATTTGTTTCACAAGAACAGTCACAACCAGTAGTTAATACAGATCATTACAACAACAACACCGATGTATTCGATTTTATAGCTGCGCAAGGTCTATCATTTGCAGAAGGTAACATTGTCAAGTATATATGCAGACACCGTAAAAAGAATGGACTGGTAGATTTGTCCAAGGCCAAACACTATCTGGAATTGTTGATGAAAGAACAATTTAACAAAGATTTAGAAACAGCACCCGTAGTTGACGAAAGGACAGGGATATGATTGTACAATATTGGGCTTCGCCCATATCTGGGTCTGGGTCTGGGTCGGGGTCTAGGTCTAGGTCTGGGTCTAGGTCTAGGTCTTGGCCTTGGTTTGGGTCTGGGTCTTGGTCTGGGTCTTGGTCTTGGTCTAGGTCTGAGTCGGGGTCTGGGTCTGGGTCTTGGTCTTGGTCTGGGTCTTGGTATGGGTCTTATTAGGAGTTTATTGTGATTATACGATATCGGGCTGCGCCCATAACTGGGTCTTGGTCTGGGTCTGGGTCTTGGTCTAGGTCTGGGTCTAGGTCTAGGTCTGGGTCTGGGTCTGGGTCTTGGTCTTGGTCTTGGTCTGGGTCTAGGTCTTGGTCTGGGTCTGGGTCTTGGTCTTGGTCTTGGTCTAGGTCTGGGTCTAGGTCTAGGTCTAGATCTTATTAGGAGGTATGATATGATTATACGATATTGGGCTTCGCCTATAACTAGGTCTTGGTCTGGGTCTGGGTCTTATTAACAAAGGAGAAAAGTATGAAACTTACAGAAATTTTAGACAAAGCAGATGAAGAAAAGACAAAACAACGACGAGTCGAAGAGGCCGACAAAGCCGGTATATTGCGTGCTGGTAACTCAGGAGCTATACTACCAGATGGATCAGTCATAGGCAAATGTCATAGAGCCGCCTTGGCTCGGTTTCTAGGCCTTGAACCACAACTATACCCCGATAATAATAAAAAGGGATATTTCGCTCTAGGTCTGGCTCATGAGCTGTGGGTAGAGTCTGTTGTAGGCACTATGATGGACAAAAAAACACAAGTCATGCTGTGCGAAGAATATATACCAACTAAATGGACCACCAAAGATGGTACGTTGGTTACTGGTAGACCTGACATGGTCATATGTAACAAGGTGTCTACAGAACCCACATCTGGTTATTATGTGACACTAGCAGCCACAGCGGCAGCAAATCCTGATGAGTATGCTGTACCCGAAATTGGTATAGAATTAAAGGCACTTGGCGCGGCTAACGCGGCAGCGGGTGTGTGGTATCAAGGACCAAAAACGGATCACTTGTTACAGTCTTTGCACTATATGTTGGAACTAAACCTCGACTCCTATCAGTTATTTTATAGTTACATGGGTTCGGCAATCATGCCATGGTGGGTAAAGAGTCAGTTTCCGGCTACATATGAAAAAATCCTACAACCATTTCGCAAAGAGTTTACTCTAACTATCAATAAAGAGGGGTTCTTGTGCTATGCAGAAGTCAATAACAGACCTACCGCAACTGTAATTAAGCCGCAAATGTTGCGAGACTACTATCAGTTATTGACAGAAATGAAAGATAGGAAAACATTATACCGTAGACATAGTGACAAGGACCATACCGGTTCGTCTCTTGCATTCAGTGTGTGTAACTACTGTCAATATAAAGATGCTTGCAATAGTTCTGAGCTAGATTATGACGCATGGTGTGATGTATTGGCTCGTGACAAGTTGGCAAATGAGGTATGATATGATTATACGATATTGGGCTTCGCCCATAACTGGGTCTAGGTCTGGGTCTTGGTCTAAGTCTAGGTCTTGGTCTGGGTATGGGTCTTGGCCTTGTTCTGGGTCTGGGTCTTGGTCTTGGTCTATGTCTGGGTCTGGGTCTTGGTCTGGATCTAGGTGAGAGTAAGGATTTTATTATGCTTGTACAATATTGGGCTTCGCCCATATCTGGGTCTGGGTCTAGGTCTAGGTCTTGGTCTTGGTCTTGGTCTGAGTCTTGGTCTGGGTCTAGGTCTTGTTTTGAGTCTGAGTCTAGGTCTGGGTCTGGGTCTTGGTATGGGTCTGGGTCTTATTAGGAGGTATGATATGATTATACGATATTGGGCTTCGCCCATATCTGGGTCTGGGTCTAGGTCTTGGTCTAGGTCTAGGTCTGGGTCTAGGTCTGGGTCTAGGTCTAGGTCTTGGCCTGGGTCTGGGTCTGGGTCTAGGTCTTGGTCTATGTCTGTGTCTTATTAGGAGGTATGTTATGCTTGTACGATATTGGGCTTCGCCCAGAACCGGGTCTAGGTCTAGGTCTAAGTCTTGGCATTGGTCTGGGCATGGGTCTGGGTATGGGTCTGGGTCTTGGTCTTGGTCTAGGTCTTGGTCTATGTCTGGGTCTAGGTCTTGGTCTTGGTCTTATTAGGAGGTATGTTATGATTTACAATTTATTTTGGTATCTTTTTGGTGTATTGACAGTTCTGGGTTTAATATTGTTCGGTCTGTGTTTAGGAGAAGGTATAGTTAAAAGGAAACATTGTGATAGGTACCCAAGTAGGGTACAATATAAACGATGTATGGATGAAACACGAGCATATATACGATGGAAAGTGATACCATGAGCGAAGAATATCTTATAACTGAAGGTACTGGTACTTATCGCATAGCCGCAGAGGGCCCCTTCTTGAGTCTTTTCTATTGGAGAGGGGATACACAGTGGACAAACTCAGGTGCCCAAATAGCAAATATCGACCTAGATAATAGTAAGGTTGTAGAGTGTTTGCCTATGGATATATGGACCTGGTATGTGTTGTTAAAATTTATCGAACAGTATAGACCGAAGTATTTCGAAAAATATAAAACTTTTAAACTACAGGAGTTGACATGAGGATAATACTAGTGTTACTATTAACTAGCTGCACAACACCAAGGCATTGGTCACAAGAAGGACATGTAGATATGTTGTTGACATGTAGCCAAGCTTGTGACAAACTAATGAAACAGTATACTCCCAATAACGGGATATGCGAATGTAAGGAGGTGTTACCATGACAGGCATTGTTTGGTTAATTCTAGGTGTACTTGGCCTCAACGCTGTCGTAACTTGGTTTGTCGTAAAGTGTGTCTGGCGAAGAGAAGAGAACACATCGAATAATCTTCGGAAACTGCAAGATAATTGGTGGTCAGAATACGAGAAAATGGAACCTCTACTTGAAACACTAAATAATCTTGATGATGGGTATAAGTACAGTATGCTTCTATCCGATTATACTTTGAATATATTTAGAGAGCATACGACCTACGCATACGACCTTGGGTTTTATACATATAATGAGGCGTTGGCCTTACTTGGAAAGGAGCAATTACCATGACAGGATTCGAAATAATTATAATAGCCTGTATAGGCGTACTGTTTATAAGCTGTGTTATACAAAGTATGTACTACGGAGAACGTATAAATGAACTACGAGAGAAAACTAAGATAGATATAAAAAGTATAGATAATCGTATACTGTTACAGTCTAAGCTATTGTGTAATTTGCGAGATGCTTGGTGGGACAAATATGAAGAATATACAGAGTTGGTAGACTATGCCAACAGTATACAAACTCAGGAGGTCTACAGCGTAGAGTTTGATAAGGGATCTATGGAACTATTTATACACACAAAGGTAGGATCCATCTGGACTATAGGTAATTCTATATCATATGACGATTTACTTAAACGAATTGGCAAGGAGAAATTATCATGATATACTTGGTCCTAGCGGGATGGTTACTAACTCTCGCAGCAATTTGGTATGAATATATTAACGCAAGATGTATTCAAAAACAACTTAAATTTATTGATGACATACTAAAAGCGCACGCTACCTTATTAGAAACGCAAGAACAACGAGCACACCGTATTAAGGAGAAATTATCATGAGCATACTAGATAAGTACAAACCAGCACCCTCTAAAGGTTTATTCAGTCTTATCACGGCACTTCGCTTGGGAGGAAAATCTACCCTAGCCGGTACTCTGCCAGGCAAGACGGCTTATGTACAAGCAGCTTGGCGCGAAACTGGTCGAGAAAGTGCTGTTAAGTTATCTGAAAAATTGGGCAACAACATAACATGTGCCGAGTTTGAAAACTTAGTAGATCTGGACAAAATCATCAACGAAGTTATAGCATCCAAAGAGTTTGATCATCTTTATATCGATGGCTTAACTGCCATATCCCACCAAGTAGGTGATTTGCCACAAGTTGATGCGATTATGAATAGGGATCAATGGAAAGGATTTGCCGAAGTTAATAAACATATGGCAAGCTTTATCAGGAACCTTAAGCAAGTATCAGTCAAGACGGACATGAACATCTTTCTAACACTGGCTCTCAAGTATGAGGCTAACAAAGCCGGATTGATGGAAATGACCCCAGATTGTTATGGCAAAGCATATCTGTCCTTGTTCACCGGTATGGGACCTGCTGTATTGGCGGTTAACAACTATATAGATGAAAATGGCGAAGCACAACATGAACTGATCACCAAGAGTGACGGTATGTATTCGGCTCGCATCGATTCTATACTGACAGAAGATAATCCCGGCAAAATACGACCAGCTAGTCTGGCTACGGTACTGGAGTTAGTAAAATGATAGAATGGTATAACGAGTTAAATGAGGGTGCCCAATGCGTTATTATTACCCTCGGACTTTTGGGAGGGACAATCATTATCCTAGCTGGTGCAAACCATGCTGAGGAGGCGGGAGACTACATTAAACAGCTTTTTCATAATAAAACCAAGCATAAACTCAACACTGCTATAAGACACATAGAAGAGTTAGAAGAGTCGATCGCTGTTACGCAATCTTACTTCGACAATTTGGCCAAACTAGTGAGTAATCTATCTAAAAGTTGGTGGACTGATTACGAAAAGTATGAGGAATTAGCAGCCGTGTTGCGAAAAATAGACAAGTCTACTCATTACTCAGTTTATAAGAGTTATGATCATACGTTAAGTATAGTAACTAGTTCTGGTGACACTTACACCTATTCAGATGCAGAGAAACTTATAACTGACATTAAACGTTGGAGAAAGAGATAGTAGTCTACAATATTGTAGATTATGTGGTAACATAATATTAACAGGAGAACACAACATGAACAAACCATTTGCAAACCTAAGCAACCCAAAAGATCTGTCCGCTTTCACAAACACTACTGCTACATCTACCAAGATCGGCAAAGGTGTACACAGAGTGACCATTAGTGCCGTTTCTTTGGAAGTAGCGCGAACTGGAACATCCTACCTCAAGGTCATTTTCGGCAACGAAGAAGGTAAAACCCGTATCAAAAACATCTTTTTCACAAGCCAAGACAAACAAACTAACCAGACCAACATTCACTGGAACTACACTAGCCTAGCTGAAGCTATTGTTTCAGACATTGAGCTGAGATCGTCTTTCTTTGGTGAAAAATGCTTGGAAAATGCTGAGCTGTTAACTTACTTGGTTGGTGCAAAACTTGACATTCTCGTAGCACTAGAAACCAAAGGCATCACGGTTAAGCGCAACGATTCAACTAGGCAGTTTTATCTGGTTGATGTAGAAAGTGACGAGCAGGTTGGTACCGAGTCCTGGGTACAGATCAACGAGGCTTACGAGTTTATCAAAAGCCAAGACATGAAGCAAGCTCACTTGGAAGTCAAGAAAATGACCAATATCGGAGACATCAACAATGACGTGCTCGTACAATCTATTATACAAGCAGGCGGAAACCCCGCCAGCGGTAAAGCTGTACCAACGTCTGGAGTGTCAAGCGCTCCACGAACTGCTCTCTAAGTTTGAAAAACAACCAGTAGCATTTGATTTTGAGACATTCGGATTAGATGCTACTAATTTAAAGAACTGCTTTTTACGCTCTGTAGGCCTAGCGAACGACTCCGGTTGCATATCGCTAGACCTACAGGGTCTTCCTAAGACTTCCTATGACTACTTGTTCAAGTGGTTATCTAGACAACGATTGATTGCCCATAACTATGCCTTTGATGGTAGCTGTTTGTATCGCGAACTTGGCTATGCTAAACAGCCTTTTGCTTGTACATTCGGATTGTTTGCTCAGTTGGCCAATGATAGTAAGGAAATCAAGTGGGGATTAAAATATGCTATGGAGAACGTACTAGGTTGGGAGGAAACTAACACAGCGTTACTTGACGAGTGGTTAGCTAAGCATCATAACAAAGACAAGTCTATGATGTCACATGCCCCATTTTACATACTTGGTCCATATAATGCATTGGATGCAGGTGCAACGTGGCAGCTGTATATATACTTTCGCAGCATAATGGCTCACTTTGATTGGGGTCCGGCTCTGTGGTCTTATCACCAACAGGATCATTGTTTGGAAATAGCGCTACTGATTGAACAACAACATAAAGGATGGTATATGGACGTGGAAAAGATGCAAGCCTATCACGATAGTTTAGAAGAACGTATAAAAGCTGCGGAAAGAGCATTCTTGATACACCCAAAAATTGAACCTCTTGTCGACGAATATAATGAACAGATTCTTGCTGAGTATCGTGCAAAAGAACCTAGGCATAAAACAAAGAAAGGCGCTGTTAGCAAAAACTGGATAAAGTGGGATGCAAAATATATGTCCATTCTTCGTGCTAACCATTTTAATATAGGATCACCTAAACAACTTACATGGTTACTCTACGAGAAGTTGGGATTTCCTGTATTAGTTAAGACAGATACAGATGCACCCTCGGTTGGCAAAAAGGCCTATCCGGGTTTTGGTGAATTGGGTAAGTTACTAAAAGCATATAAATTAGTCATAAAAGAAGGTCAGTCAACTGAGGCAGCGTTGTACTTGGAGCGAGATGGTAAGGTACATCCCGATGTGAAAAGTGTGAGTGCTGTTTCTGGTAGGCTTGGTTCAGGTAAGGAGGAAGAATAATGATTATGAAACACTGTGCTTGTCCTATGACTAGGTCTTGGTCTAAGTCTGGGTCTTGGTCTTGGTCTAGGTCTTGGTCTGGGTCTAGGGCTGGGTCTTGGTCTTGGTCTAGGTCTTGGTCTGGGTAAAAGGTTTGTTACAATTATGAGTAATATGCAGCGATCTCAAACAATAATAGAAAGTGGATCTGGTTCTAGATCTTGGGTATGGTCTTGGTCTTGGTCAGATGATTTAAATGGGTCTAGGTCAGGATCTGATTCCTGTCCTACGTCTTACTAGGAGGTTATAGTATGATTATGAAATATTGGGCTTCACCCATAACTGGGTCTAGGTCTAGGTCTAGGTCTAGGTCTGGGTCTTGGTCTTGGTCTTGGTCTTGGTCTAGGTCTTGGTCTGGGTCTAGGTCTTGGTCTAGGTCTTGGTCTTGGTCTGGGTCTAGGTCTTGGTCTTGGTCTAGGTAGGAGATTTATTGTGAGTAGTACTAAGCTGGGCTGGTGTCAGTTACCTAAATCGGAGCCATTCCTAGAATGTTTCTCAGCCGGTCCCGGTCGCAAGATAGCTTATTGTGACTATGCGAGTGCAGAAATGCATGTATCAGCATTAGCTAGTCTTGATCCAAACATGCTTAAATTATATGGGCGAGAGGCTAACCCTAATCACGATATCTATTTATTTAACGCTGCTAACATCCCGTTTTGGAAAGACGAAGTAAGGACTTATTATGATCTAGACAATCCAAATAAAGAACGCATTGACCAAGCTAAACATGATCTCAAACATATACGAAACATATGTAAACCTACTACATTAGCCCACCAATATGGAGCTAGTCACTTTCGTATGTTCAATGAACTAACCTTACTTGGCATAGATGTAACTGAACAAGACTGTCAAGTCATTAAACAGACACTAGACAATACTTATCCAGGTGTTGTAGCATTTGGAAAAAGGCTTAAAGCAGAGTGGGTTAGCAATGGAGGATGGTTCTTAAACGGATATGGTCGGCCAATGGTTGTCCACTACTCATACAGTAAGGATATACTAAACCGATATATACAGAGCACAGCACATGATTTGTTGACATTTTACATACGATTATTGAACCCAGAAATGAGACGTATAGGAGGCTGGCCATTCTTTGTCGATACTCATGATGATACTCAGTGGTCTATACCTGCCGATGCTGGTGAGGAAGCGGCACGAATCATGCATGCTACGTTTGACAAGCTCAATGAACAGTTAGATGCGCCAGTACTGTTCAAAGGAGATGTAAAGATTGCTGATAATCTGGCCCAAATAAAATGTGGAGATTAGTATGAAAACTATAACTATACCCGAAAATCCTGTGTTAACAACATCCTATATGCAAGGAGCTGCCTACACGAAATTGCTAAAAGAGATGACAGACTATTTCGGAGGACACGGCCCTTTCGCAAACAGTGTCGTATTTAAAGACTTACCTCTGTTAATTCAACACTTACAAGATATGCGCGCTTTATTAAAAGAAATGGAGAACGGCCAATGAAGTTTAACGAAATATTGCCAGAAATGATGAAAGGCAAACTATTTTCAAAACAAAACGGACAACATATATACAGAATCAAGAACAATGTGATGCAATGGATACACGCTTCCTACAAAGCCTCAGATGACTGGGAACTGTCTATCATGGATATCGGTGTAGCTATGTTACAGCACTGGGAGCCCTATGAAGAACCCAAACCCGGGGTTAAAAAATGGCAATGGGCGACTCCAGACGGATCTTGGACTACAACGGGATTTTATACTGACAGGCATAGTAGCTGTACAGTCAAATTACCTTGGACTGAGATGGAATTTGATGTATGAAGATACCAGTAAGATTAACATATGACGGCAAGATAGCATTGCGCGAAACTAAGAAACTGCTTCAAACTATGTATGGTGATATGCCTTTCAAAAGTAATTCAGCTGCTATGGAGTATTGCTTACAGTTTTTTCTCGATACTATGGAAAAAAAGATAGAAGAGGTAGATAAGACATGATTATACGATATTGGGCTGCGCCCTTAACTGGGTCTTGGTCTGGGTCTTGGCCTCGGTCTGGGTCTGGGCATGGGTCTGGGTCTTGGTCTGGGTCTGGGTCTGGGCATGGGTCTAGGTCTTGGTCTTGGTCTTGGTCTGGGTCTGGATCTAGGTGAGAGTAAGGAGTTTATTATGATTATAAGGTATTGGGCTTCGCCCATATCTGGGTCTGGGTCTTGGTCTTGGTCTAGGTCTAGGTCTGGGTCTAGGTCTAGGTCTAGGTCTAGGTCTGGGTCTGGGTATGGGTATGGGTCTGGGCTTAGGTCTATGTCTGGGTCTTGGTCTTGGTCTTGGTCTAGGTGAGAGTAAGGAGTTTATTATGATTATAAGGTATTGGGCTTCGCCCAGAACCGGGTCTAGGTCTAGGTCTAAGTCTTGGCCTTGGTCTGGGTCTGGGTATGGGTATGGGTATAGGTCTGGGTCTTGGTCTTGGTCTAGGTCTGGGTCTTGGTCTTGGTCTGGATCTAGGTGAGAGTAAGGAGTTTATTATGATTATACGGTATTGGGCTGCGCCCCTAACTGGGTCTAGGTCTAAGTCTGGGTATGGGTCTGGGTCTAGGTCTAGGTCTTGGTCTGGGTCTTGGTCTTGGTCTGGGTCTTGGTCTTGGTCTTGGTCTTGGTCTAGGTCTGGGTCTTGGTCTGAGTCTTGGTCTTGGTCTGATTCTTATTAGGAGGTATGAAATGATTATAAGGTATTGGGCTTCGCCCATATCTGGGTCTGGGTCTGGGTCTTGGTCTGGGTCTGAGTCTGGGTCTGGGTATGGGTCTTGGTCTTGGTCTTGGTCTGGGTCTAAGTCTTGGTCTGGGTCTGGGTCTTGGTCTGGGTCTGGGTCTTGGTCTCGGTCTTGGTCTAGGTCTGAGTAAGGAGGTTATATTATGATTATACGATATTGGGCTTCGCCCATAACCGGGTCTGGGTCTAGGTCTAAGTCTAGATCTTGGTCTTGGTCTGGGTCTGGGTCTGGGTCTAGGGTTAGGTCTGGGTCTTGGTCTTGGTCTAGGTCTAGGTGAGAGTAAGGAGGTTATATTATGATTATAAGGTATTGGGCTGCGCCCAGAACCGGGTCTAGGTCTAGGTCTAAGTCTTGGTCTGGGTCTGGGTATGAGTCTTGGCCTTGTTCTGGGTCTGGGTCTTGGTCTTGGTCTATGTCTGGGTCTGGGTCTTGGTCTGGGTCTAGGTGAGAGTAAGGAGTTTATTATGATTATAAGGTATTGGGCTGCGCCTATAACTGGGTCTAGGTCTAGGTCTTGGTCTGGGTCTTGGTCTTGGTCTGGGTCTTGGTCTTGGTCTTGGTCTGGGTCTAGGTCTAGGTCTGGGTCTGGGTCTGGGTCTGGGTGAGACATCTTAGTTATAACTAACTTGCCAGATGAACCAAAACCACGTATAGTAGATATGGTGGTGACGAAAACGTGGACAACCTATAACATTACAGTGGGGTATGATGAAAAAGATAATTAAACGCGATTACGGTGATGGGCAAGTGTTTTGGGAGTATGACAGTATACTATATAGTGATGAGGAGGCAGCATTACGAGCACAGAAAGCTGAGTATGGTGAGGATGATGGAACTAACCCATTCAAAACCTTTCTGAAAAAGAACCAAGCCAACGACGAACGAGTAGCTAAAGAACGCAGCAAACATAACAAGTCTATAGCTCGTGGTCTCGGTAAGAAGAAATGAAGTATAATTGGCCGCGTGGACGCGATGTAGCTCGTATAAAGAAGTTTTGTAGCAAACACGGGGATCTTATACTAGGTGGCACTATACTAGCCATAGATCCAGCCAGTAAGTCAGCTGGCTATGCTTTATACAAATGTGGTGTGTTTATAACAGGAGGCTCCATAACGGTTGAAGGTCCCGTAAGTAAAAGACTTAATAAGTTGTTTCACAAGATAGAACAGCTAGGACACCGGCCAGACATATTGGTTATAGAAACTATACGAGCTACTATGTCACATATATATCTGCGATGGTCAGTTGGCGCACTTGTTGCAGCTAGTAACGCAGAGCATGTGCTTGAAGTTAATGCACTAGTGTGGAGGTCAATGGTTCCACCAGATTATGTGAAAACAGATTCTCAAGACGCTTATTGGTTAGGCAAAGCTGTCATAGAATTAAACAAGGAGGTCATGACATGAAATTTGAAGAAATATTACCCTTATTATTGCGTGGAGATTGGTTTGTATCTAAGAGTAACATTTATAAAGTACAATACCAACAGATTTGCTGGAAACGTCTTACAGGAGGTTCGTGGAAAGATTCTGTCCTGACTTTTGCTGATATGATGGGACAAGATTGGCAACCCTACGAAGAACCCAAACCCAAAATTAAAAGATGGTTGTGGATTGCTCCTAATGGAACTACTTATACAACGTATAGAACAGAAGAAGAGGCAAAACACTGTTTGGGTAACGTTAGAAAATTATTATGGTCAGAGGAGGAATTTGACTCATGAAAACTCTAAACGATTGGTTAAAAGAGTATGGTCCCGACAAGGTTACCTTGATAGGCTACTACGGAATTGTTTTTATACCTTTTTTCACTGACGTAGACGGTAACACACACGGACAGATGAAGGATGGAAGCTACAATATGTATCAGGGTAGCGAATGCGGCTGGTCGAAATACGAAGAGCCCAAACCCAAGATTAAAAGATGGTTATGGGCATGTTCTAATGGTTCCATGACATCTGGGTTTTACACAGAAAAAGAGATAGGTACATATGTAGCCGATTACACTATCAAATTATTATGGTCCGAAACAGAATTTGACGCGGAGTAACATATCATGCAAGCAGAATTTAGACAAGAAACCATACAATGTAATGTACACAGCGAACAAGAGTACATAATCTACATATATGATGCACCTATGGGACAACGCAAATACTGTAGTAGCTGTTATTGTAATTGGGTGATGCGTGGCCAAGACATTATGAAATATTGGCGCACATTAGGACATGACCTCTATATAACTGATCCAGAAGAGTTTCGCAAGGAGTTTGCCTATTGTCGTCCACTTCTAATGAAAGCCTGGCCAAAAGGAACAAGACCTCCTGACAACTACTTCACCGAAATGGGTATATGGTTAGATACAGAGCAACCACGGAAACTAAGGAAAGTATGATGCCTATATTAGACTATGTTCCAGACGGCTATAAGCTACGGCCAACGCAACGCAAGACATTGCTTGAAGTAGAAGCTGCTTGGGGCTCGTCTGATGTTATCGTTATACCAGCACCCGTAGCCTCTGGGAAAAGTTTGCTTGCTGTTATCATAGCCGAATGGCAACGTGCGCAACGCCAAGCTACAGCTATATTAACTACCCAAGTATTGTTACAAGATCAATACGAAGGTTACGAGTTCGGATATCCTGTACTCAAAGGCCGGTCACATTATGTATGTAAAGACCGCAACTATCGTAACTGCCAAAGTAGAGGAGAGTCAGTAGCTGGATACTGTGGTGGGTGTCACTATACGGCCATGAGAAACCGGGCCATGGGCTCGGCTATAGCTGTGTTTAACTATCATTCATATCTATACAATGTAGCTCACAAAGACGTCCTGATTGTTGATGAAGCGCATAACTTATTGCCGTTTTTGGCAGATCAATACTCGCTTAAGCTCTGGAAACACAAGGACTTTTATCCTGACAAACTAGATACTGTAGAGGATTTGGCCAGATGGTTGGAAAATCACATACAATATCTGTGTCAAGATGCCCAAGGTTATGATGAAGATAGTCCCAAGCGCAAGGCACTAGAGAACAAGGCAGCCAAACTAGAACAGATTTTTCAAAATATAGATCTGTGTCCTACTCAATTTATCTTTACTCGTAGTACTGAGTATTACAAAGACGAGCTGGCCGAGTGTTTGCACATCAGACCCACCTCCATAGAGAACATAAGGCACCGTATGTGGCCGAAAAACAAGGTAAACAAGATCATACTCATGTCAGCTACCATCAACCACAAGGATGTAAAGCGCATAGGATTGACTAAGAACCGCCAAGTAACTATATTGGCCTGTCAGTCACCCATAAAACCAGAACGACGAGAATTTCGCGTACTACCTATAGCCAATATGTTATCGGCACATCAGAAAGAAAGCCTGCCCAAGGTTGCAGCAGCTATACAACTATTGGCCAATCGACACAAAGACACTAAGGGTCTGATACATATACCATATAGTCTAGTTGAGTACTTTCAAGGTATATTAACTGATGACAGGTTTATGTTTCACACCAAGCAAAACAAAGAGGAAGTGTTTGAGAAATATCGCAAAGCCCGCAAGCCGCGTATATTGTTTGGGTGTGGTATGGATACTGGCATAGATCTTGCAGGCAAAACGTATGGCTGGCAAGTCATAGCTAAGGTACTGTGGGCATCTAAAGGAGATCCTGTCATAAGGATACAGGCACAGGAGGATCCTGCCTGGTACTGCTGGTGCACGGCCAGGACAGTCATACAGCAATATGGTCGAATATGTAGAGCGCCAAATGATAGAGGAATAACGTATATGCTTGACAGTTCATTTGAGAATTTTTATGATAGGACTCAGCATATGTGGCCTGAGTTTTTTAAAGAAGCAATAATATGGAGTAAGATATGATTAAACTTAAGCTTGGTACATATAGTATACCCTTCCTAACTGTGGTGGATTTTGAAAATTCAGAGATTTTTGATGCGTTTCGTGCTCTACATCCTTCTCTTTATTGGACTACTGGGCAACCCCTGAGTGAAACACCTCGCGCAATATCTATTCATTGGAAAAATCGTCGGTATATATGTGGCCACCAGAGCGGCATAGTATGGGGGAGTAGAACCGAACTCGATTGTGAAAACTGGCGGACCTACTTTACTCTAGAAGAAGAAGTACCCCCTGGCCACCATATATGTATACCTATAGAAGTAGGATTTATGCAGTCTAAACTAGTTTGTAAAATATGTGATAAGAATTTATGCTATGAATGAAACACTTATATTACGAAACAAGGTACTCCCTCCCAAAAAGGCTGTGATCGATTTTAGTAACGCTGATACCCTTGACCTGTTTCGAAAAGATATGGACTACGCATACGTCTGGCACGATGGTAATCCGATAAAAGGTCTACCTGTATATGTTTCTCATTTTTGGTCCGCTCGTAGATATATGATGATATACAACTACAGGTGTATGTGGGACGGGGTACCGCCTTGCGGTAACACAGAACATTGGACAAAGTATTTTGATAAAACAGAGAGTAGAGAAATGTGCTCAGAATCGGGTTCAGTTATATGTATACCTATACAAGTAGGATTTTCTCAGTCTAAACTAGTTTGTAAAATATGTGATAAGGATTTATAACATGATAAAACGACCCAAGAAACCTGATACCATAGTTGATTTTAAACAAGTTGCCTATACGGAACAATTTGCCGAATTTTGCCGATATGGTGCACGGACACCAGTAAAGGATATACTTGAGTTTTTGAAAAAATACCCTTCGCATTATGTACGTATAGCTGATAACTCCTTGGTTATACAAGAACGGTTAACTACAGGAGGACCCACATCAGAAGCATTGGCCGAATACGAGTTTGAGTTGGGCTTATGGAAAGACCAAGAACGACGATTGTTACAAGAGCGCTTAGATGCGTTGGAGGAAGAAGCATGAACATTTATTTGCGACTCTTAATTACTGTGTGTATCTTTATATTAGGGTTATCCCATTTCGTCTGCTCACGAGAAAGTATTGACTGGGCGGGATATCCCATAGTTCATGGAGTAATAACAGGCGTTTTCATGGCTTTGGCATTTACTTACAAATAGAGGAAACATGATGTTATTACTATCTTTATTATCTAGTCTTTTTATATACTACATAGGTTACCGGGATTTCTGTGTATGGCAAAAAGATAACCCAGACATGTCTGACGGGTTCCTTGCGCTGCACGCTTTGGGGACTACCTGTATCGCGGTTATACCGATCTTGTTCTGGATGACTTCGCGATGACTGACAAAATCATTGATATAAATAAAAACAAAAAAGACTCGACAGAAGAGATAATATTACGTATACTAAAAGCAGTGAAGAGATTGAACCGCTTTATGGAAGATTTGAAACATGACAAAAAAGATAAATGACGTAATACTAACTCTGTCTGATCTACATATACCTTATCACCATGTAGATTCATTGGAGTTTTTAACCGCTATAAAGAAGAAGTACAAACCTACTCGCACGGTATGTATAGGTGATGAATGTGATAAGCACGCGTTATCCTTTTATGATTCAGATCCTGACTTACCTAGTGCCGGTGACGAACTAATAGAAGCTATAGAGTACCTAGAGGAATTTTATGAACTGTTTCCTAGTCTAGACATAGTAGACTCTAATCATGGTAGTATGTTATATAGACGTGGCAAACATCACGGTATTCCTCGCAAGTATCTGCTTGACTATGGTGATGTACTAGAAGCTCCTCCTGGCTGGAAATGGACACACGATCTTATTATACGAAGAGGCAAACAAGAGATATATTTTCATCACGGTATATCCAAAGATGGTCTTAAGTTAGCCAAAGAACGTGGTATCTGTGTAGTACAAGGACATTATCATACTGAGTTTAACATTAAGTATTGTGGTACACCTAACTTCCTCTTATGGAGTATGCAGGTAGGTTGTTTAATCGACAAGGAAGCGTTGGCATTTGCTTATGATAAGAACAATCTAGGTAGACCAATCATTGGTACTGGTATAATCATAGACGGCTTGCCTAAGTTGTTACCTATGACATTGAAAAAGAACGGTCGTTGGAATGGGTGTTGCCCATGAGTAAGCGGAAAAAAGCTATCATGGATCAGAACAGTTCTTTTATAAAAAACACGTTAAGAAATATATCGGATGTCTTTTGCAACCATTACTTCATTCCTGACCCAATTGGGGCCAAAGGAAAGTGTGCAAACTGTAATCTAGAGGGTAAACGAAACATGGAAGGGACTGTAGAATGGAAAAGTTAATAATGATGAAAGATGTTATAGAACGTGTACGAAAAGGTAATCATACTGTTGACGTAGATCATGCTGAAATCGTAGAAGGGTCTATATATGTCAAAAACAAGGGCGGAAAAACAGTAGCGGTTCTATCCTTAGATATGTATAAAAGGTTTCAGCATGAATAAGACAAGAGAAGAACTGTTAGAGGAAACTGTCAAGTATGCAGCGATGCTGTTTGAAAAACCATTTCCTTACTATAACCTAGAGACACATCGAAATCAGATGCGTTTTACACATGGTGCTTATCTAATTGATAAGATGTTAGTTAACTTGGAAAAATTAGGAGTAGATGTATAATGTGCCCACCTATTTACAGTCATGAGTGCAAGACCTGCGAAAAATTAGTATCAGTTTTGCGCAGTATAGATGAATACCTAAAACCGCCAACAAAGCCTTGCCCAGAATGTGGCGGTACAGAATGGGCCAAGCATGTGGACACTTCTACAACTCGTTATTATTTTTGCGATGGTGGGTAATGAAACTTATATTTTACAAATGGTTATATCCAAAACTTGAATATTGTAAAGCTTGGCTAGTATTAGAAGCTTTTCGTGTAGGTAAGTACATATATGACAACGAGTATAAAACTTATTCTTGCGAAAAATGCTTAGAAAATACACTATGGACTAAACGTAGTAATGAAAACACTTTCGTCTGTACACAGTGCGATACTTATGCGGACATGTCATGGCCGGAATAGAAGACGACGATAGCGAATTTGAAGACGAAAACGGTGTCATAGCTAACCAAACTAAGAGAGACTTGATTATCGAGTTTAATGGTGCTACTATAGAAGTACCAGTTGGGGAAGCTATGTATTTTGATTCACCTTACGGGGACATGGAAATTATCATAAGTGACTGTGATGACTACTGTTGTCCAGAAGATGTAATACACTAGGAGGATATATGCCCAGTTGGATATCACTTGACTTTCATTGTGAGACATGTGAAACTACTCACATACACTTGATTGACAGAGAAGCTATACCGAAAACTCTGCCCTGTAAGGACAAGGACTGTGAAGGAGAAACTTATCGTACATTCAATATCAATCCGATAACACGTACATCAGCCTCTTTCATAGATGGACATAAACGATTTGACCAAGCGAGAACTTATTCGGCACTTGCTCAGGCTAAAGGTAAGGCAAACCAACACGGTGACTTTGAGTCAGCAGACAAACTAAATAAGGAAATAGAGAAGGTGAAAAAATGATGGACATAACGACACATTTAAATGAAATCGCAGCGTTTATAGAAGAGCTAGAGGAGAAGATAGCAGAGCAGGAGGATACAATAGACGCCTTACGAGAACATCGGGCTATGATGGATCATTTCCTCGTGAAATTTGTTACAGAAGGAGATTGTTCTTCTTTGACTGCCGTAGTTCTCGACATAGAAAAACACGGAGATATAAGCGTAAACAGAGGATTAAGGGATTTATTAACCATTATAAATATGTTACAATCTTACCACAAAGGAGGCTTATTGTGAGCTATTTGTCACACACTAATTTAAAATCTTATATCAACCGACACGTCTCGTTAGAAGGAGGTAACTACGAGAGAACACAGGATAATATAATTCTTTATGATACTACGGCTATACCTTCTGTTGTACAACCGGACGAAGTCATAACCATCGAGTCACTGACAAGCATCAAATTAGCCAAAGGACTGGCCCAGATTGTTTTGAACCCCAAACTGTACGACTACGGGCTTGTATCATCTGCTGGTATACTAACACCCTCGGCAGAATCTAGGCCCATACGGTGCCACTGGGATGCATTCAAAGGGATTGACATACAACTACCGTACTACGCAAAGCTTTATTTTTATGTATAACATTTTATATTGCGTCTTTTCACACTTGGTCGAATTACGCAATTTAAATCATGTAAGAGGTTGATATGATTGAAGAGCAATTAAAACAAAACGAAAAGGAGCGAGAAATACTCCTAGCTCGGCAAAAAGAGATCAAAGGCAAAACATATATGGTCTGTGCTTCGTGCAAGAAAGGTACGCATATAAACCAACTTGTTCTTTTTGTTGCCGAGTTCTATGTAGAACCGTTTAGTTGTACTGGTGGCGACTATTGGACAGAGGGCTCTTTTCCAGAACTAGCTACCATGTGCCCCCATTGCCATACATGTAACCGCCTTTTGTCTGCCTACAAAACGGATAGTATGTTCTTTCAAATGAACGGGTTCTTTAGGGAGCAGCGAAACTCCCGAGAAAGCACTCAGTCTAATATGATACACAG
>Ga0255047_10000877_pt1 | contig 23763 bp, 20 predicted proteins | sample JV7_2_1_MG_FD_183640 | JGI IMG/M metagenome (GOLD analysis project Ga0255047, IMG submission 183640) | Seawater microbial communities from Jervis Inlet, British Columbia, Canada - JV7_2_1 | ecosystem: Environmental > Aquatic > Marine > Inlet | place: Canada: British Columbia | collected 2016-10-06 | reverse complement strand
CCGATACAAGATCAACAAGCGGCCATTCGCATGGAAAGGAAAGCACGACCAGGTGCTTGGTAGATTTCATTCGTCTACGCCTAAAACTTTGTTAGGAAGAACGGGATCAATATTGCATTAACGAGATCGATGAAGAAGGCGCAGACGAGTGGGACAATGACGAAAGCAAGGTGCGAAGCTCCATAGCGTTGCGTCACCGCAGACATGTTGGCCATTGCCGTCGGTGTGGAGCCCAATGAGATACCACCAAAGCCGGCGGAGACTACCGCAGCGTCATAGTTCTTTCCCATAGCAGGAAAAACAATAAAGATGTTCACCAACACGGCAACCGATAATTGGACTGCAAGAATAGTAAAAATTGGGCCGGCCAAGTCGATCAAGGTCCATAGTTGCAGACTCATCAGAGACATTGCCAAAAAAGTGCCCAGCGAGACATCTGCAATCAGCGCCATGGCAGCAGTACGTGTCGGCCATTTAGTACCGCTTATTCGCGGGAAATTTTTGGGAATAATATTTGTCAGAATAATGCCGGAAAAAAGGCAGGTTACGAATAAGGGAAGCTTGAGCCCCAACTCTTCAATGCTCTCGTTGAGAAAAATTCCGACGATAATGCTGACGTGAATTGCGAGAATCGCACCGAGGAAGTCCAGATGGCCGATGCCCGTTTTTTTTTGTGCGTCGGAAAGGCCCACGTCCTGGGGCTCTTGCGTCTCCGGGGCCAGATTATGGCGATTGATCAGAAATTTGGCGATGGGACCGCCCATGAGGCTGGCCAGAATCAATCCGAAAGTAGCGCAGGCGATGCCGATTTCCATAGCTTGCGGAACGTTATAGTCTGCAGCGATGTCAGGCGCCCAGGCAATGGCTGTTCCGTGCCCACCGATAAGCGACACCGTACCACCCAACATACCCACCGCCGCGGGCAGGTCGAACTGGGCCGCCACCGAAATTCCGATAAGATCCTGCACGATCATATAAGTTACGGTAATGATTAGCAGGATGACCAAGGGTTTGCCGCCTGATAACAAATCCTTCAGGCTTGCATTGATACCGATGGTGGTGAAGAAGTATACGAGCAGGATGTCCCGCCCCCTCAGTTCGAACTCCAATTCAACGCCGGATATTGCATAAACCAGTCCAAACAGGATCGAGAACAATAGCCCGCCGGTAACCGGCTCCGGAATACTAAACTCACGCAAGACGCCTATCGCATTATTGAGCCGCTTGCCCGCGAACAGTACGATGATCCCCAGGGTGACCGCTAGGAAGGGTCCCAAATGTAGAATGCCATCTTGCATTTCCATAATCGTTATTTCCTAGACTACTAGTGGCAGGCAGAAACACGAAATAGCAGAGATATACCTGGGGCGCTCGAATGTCCGCTTTGGGTCGTAAGCGGACGTTTCAGCCCATTTTAGCCTAATGTCCGGTTTCGGGCGGAAAGCGGACGTTCCAAGTTGGTCAATTTTTTGAAAGTTTCGGGGCTAAGCCGCGAATGTCCGCTTTTCCCAAAAGCGGACGTTCAGATGCCTCGAAATCCACGAAAACTAATGTCTGCTTTCGGCCAGAAGCGGACATTCAAGAAGTTGAAAATGATCAGGCTAAGGGCGGGTATATAGGGGCACAGCCGCAGGACAACATTCACTGTAAGGAACGATACCGTCGCGACGTTCATACCAGCCTCGAGACTGGTTGACTACTCGCACAGCCACCAGCATTACTGGAACCTCGATCAACACGCCCACTACAGTGGCTAATGCGGCACCAGATTCAAATCCAAATAATGCAATAGCTGTGGCTACGGCTAGTTCAAAGAAGTTACTTGCGCCAATCAGTGCGGACGGTCCTGCAACGCAGTGCGGGGAACGCATCTGACGATTAAGCAAATAAGCCAATCCTGAATTGAAAAAGACCTGAATCAGGATTGGCACTGCCAGCAACGCAATAATCAATGGCTCGGCAATTATCTGTTTTCCCTGAAAACCAAAGAGCAATATCAGCGTGGCTAACAACGCGCCAAAAGATATCGGGCCGAGGCGAGCAATAGCCTGATCCAATTGCGCCTGCCCATTATCGCGATTCAATAGATTCCTGCGCCACAGACTTGCGATGATTAGAGGTATAACGATGTAGAGAACTACTGACAGAAGCAGCGTGTCCCAAGGCACAGTGATCGCGGACAATCCCAGCAGCAATGCAACGATAGGCGCAAAAGCAAACACCATGATTACGTCGTTTAAAGCTACCTGCGACAGTGTGAAATGAGGCTCACCCCGCATCAGGTGGCTCCAAACGAATACCATCGCGGTGCACGGTGCTGCGGCCAGTATCACTAGCCCGGCAATGTAAGAGTCGATTTGTTCGGCCGGAAGATAGTCGCGAAACAGATAGCCGATGAACAACCAGCCAAGCAATGCCATTGAAAATGGCTTAACTCCCCAGTTGACGAACAAGGTGACTCCAACACCCCGCCAGTGTTGTCTGACTCCTCTAAGTTGCTTCAGATCGATCCTGATTAGCATCGGAATGATCATCAGCCAGACAAGCACGGCAACCGGCAGGTTGATGTGGGCCACCTCGATGTGACCTATGAACTGAAATACGTTCGGGAACAGTTGTCCAAGCCCGATGCCAACGACAATGCAAAGTGCAACCCATATGGTGAGATAGCGTTCAAAGATGCTCATTTCACCGCTGCCTAACTAGTATTTAACAGTCGATTTTGCCGTGTAACTAGACGCAGATTATACGTCACGGCGATGTCCGCTTTGGGTCGTTAGCGGACCTTTTGGTCAATTTTAGCTTAATGTCCGCTTTTGGGGCAAAAGCGGACATTCATTGCAGCTACTATCTAAACTGAATCGCCTTCAATTCGCTTTAGAAAGGAAGTCCTCCACATCCTTGCCAAGCAGAAGTCTCACAATATCTAGAGACGTTCTTGGATGTTTCGAAACTGGCGGCGCAGCAGGTCATGGGCGAACAATGCTCCGCTGGATGATGATCTATTCCTGGCCCGACACGTCTTCTGCCACAAACACTTCAGTGTCAGGATGAAAGGTATACCAGGCAAACCAGTAAGCCGATACGGCAGGAATTTCGTCGCCATGGCTGTCTGTCAGCATTGCTGTCTCGCTGCCTTCATCCCAATGCACGGTAATAAGCTGCTGATTGATCGTGTCCTGAAAAGATGATTTCCGGTTCTTGCTCAGTTCAGGCAACGGGTAGGCTTTAGAAAAACCGTCGATTTCGACGCCCAACACCCTGTCTTTCGGGTGATATTTCGCGGTAGCTTTATGCGAGACTTTGAATAGCACAGCGGCACTCTTATCATAATTAGCAAATGGATCCGTGTCATAGTCTCTTAGATAACCGGTTTTTCGAGACAGGACAAAAGTATCCGGATGATCCGATCGCCACTTGTGCCACGTCGTATGTCTCAATGGCAACATCGTCAGTTCGCGGCCTTTCATCGGCCCACTGACAGCCTTTCGCAGGATCTGCGACCACAACGAGTTGGTCAATTGATCGTAAAGAAGCACGTCACTCTCATATAACAAACCGGAAACACCGAAGCCGGAAACCTCGCCGTCCAGATCAGCGGAAAAAGCCATGCCGGTTCCACAGAGCGGGCAGTATGTAACGATAAAGGATTGATCTTTGATCGCGTCGTTAACGATCTCATGCCAGGACAAAATATTTATCGGATAAGCTTTTGCCACGCCGTTCAGCGCGAACCCAAGAATACGCTCATCGGGTCTTAGTTCCGGCACTTCATCTGCGTTCAGGAATACGGGCCCGTGGATCGCTGGAATGCCGTCCTTGCCGGGCCCGCCTGACAATATTTGAATCTGGGGAACCAGAGACCCCGACAGATCGAAACCATTTTTGGTCGCTGCCGTACAAGGTTGCGCGACGAAGCATAGTGCAACCACGACAGCGCACAAGATGTATTTACTCATATGGCAAACTCGGTCAAGAGTCCTGGAGCCTTAGAGACCTTACGTCGGGAAAGGGTTCAATCTATAATTGGATACTCTCTGGACTATGCTTTTCCGATGCTTACTCTATATCGCCAGGCGGTTAATGCGTGACAATGAGCGAATCTTATTTACCATTTCTGATATCGGTAGTAACCAGTATTGCCGGTTGTTCCACGCAAGCACCGCCGAAAGTTGAAGAAGGCCAGCAGAAGATATCGGTGATCATTGAAAATATTAGCCCGACAAGCGGTGTATTGAGAGTCGCCCTGTACAACAGCAAGAGTCATTGGCTAAGCGACAACGGCATCGTTCGAGCGCGCTTAGTAATGGTCGACGAGTCCCCCGAAAAGCTGGAATTTTGGGGCCTGCCGTCGGGTGAATACGGGATCGCCGTCTATCATGACATTAACTCAAACAACGTCATGGACAAGAAATACTTCGTAATTCCAAACGAAGCCTACGGGTTCTCGAACAATGCCCGAGGGTCATTCGGATTGGGGAGTCCGGGCTTCAACAAGGCGAAATTTGCAGTACCGCAGAAAAAGCCGCAGCGAATATTACTTGAGCAGCCGCCCATATGAAGCCACTGGGCGTTCCGAAATAGCGGCCAGCGTTCTTTTCGCAAAGATTTTCGGCTGCTTTTCATTAATTGGCGGACAGGGTGGGATTGACTCGTCGCCTTCGGCTCCTCGCCCTTCGGGCGCACTTCGTGCGTCCAAAATCGCTACGCGATTTTGTCGAACAGGGTCCGAAAGCCCATACCCTTGGCCCAAAAACAGAAGAGGCCCTGAAGGGCCTTTTCTGTTTTTGGCGGAGAGGGTGGGATTCGAACCCACGGTACGGGAGAACCGTACACCTGATTTCGAGTCAGGCCCGTTCGACCACTCCGGCACCTCTCCGAATTTATTTCTTTGTATCGTACACCTGATTTGATTCGGCGCATCCCTGCGCCTCTCCCTTCGGGCGAATTCGCTTCGCTCATCCGTCCAAATCGGCTTTCCTGCCGATTTGTCGAGTCAGGCCCGTTCGACCACTCCGGCACCTCTCCATAGAACGTAATTCTTACACGAATCACGCGGAAAATTTCGTTTGCAAAGAATTGTGTTCCGAACTTAGAAGTCTAACTTGCTTCAACAAGGCACGTTTAGTCATTGTTCTACCACGTGGCCCGTACCAATTACCGACTAGGTTAGCCTTAAAGCGCTGAAATCTCATACTTTCTCAGGTAGCCTGTCGGTGCCCAGGCATGAAACCAGCGACACAATAACAATGCCGATTGAGCGAATTGCCACGGCGACTATGGGTCGAATAACAAGAGATGCGACGCACCATGCATCGTGTCGATAAACGGAGATGTCATTTGCGCCTGTTGTGCTACATGTTGGTTGCGATACTCATCGGGACTTGCTCGTCGCCACCGTTAATCCTTGATCAGATTCTCGAAGTTGGCGAATTGCGCGTGGTCACACGCGATAGCCCTACGACCTATTTTGAAGGCCCCAACGGACCGGCCGGCCCAGAGTTCGATTTGGTGCGTGGGTTTGCAAAAGACCTCGGCGTTAAGCTGATCATTAATACCGTTGACAGCATTTCTGAAATCCTGCCTCACCTGATCTCGGGTCAATCGCACATGGCAGCGGCGGGTTTATCGATCACCAAATCGCGGCGTGAGTATCTGGCCTTCGGCCACCCTTACGACACCGTCGATATGCACCTCATCTACAAGCTGGGTACGGGGAAGCCTCGCTCGATCGACCAGGTAATCGGCAGGACGATCGAGGTGGTTGCGAGTAGCAGCCACTCCGACATGCTCGCGTCCCTGAGCCAGATATATCCGGACCTTGCCTGGTCAGAGAATGCGGACGTCGAGGTTGCCGACCTCATGGAGAAAGTCGCCCTGGGGGAAGTCGATTTTACGGTGGCGGACAGCACCGAGTTCAATATTCAACGACATTTCTATCCGGACTTGCGCGTGGCGCTCGATCTCGAAATCTCGGAACCTATTGCCTGGGCATACCGAAAAGGAGACGGTGACAGTCTGCTCGCACGAGCGGACGAATACCTGATCAAGTCAGAACGCTCAGGATTGCTTGCGCAAGTACACGACCGCTATTACGGGCACACCAAGAAATTCGATTACGTCGGGACGCGAGCGTTCATCCGACACTTCGACAGCCGGCTGCCGCGATACCGGCCCTGGTTCGAGGAAGCCGGTGGAATGAACGGTGTCGACTGGCGCTTGCTGGCGGCAATTGGTTATCAGGAATCGCATTGGCGATCTCATGCCGTGTCGCCGACTGGTGTCAGGGGAATCATGATGCTCACTCAGGCGACCGCGGATTATCTCGACGTAGAAGATCGCATGGACCCGGAGAGCAGCATATTCGGAGGTGCGAGATTCTATGCACGGCAGACCGAGCGTATTCCTGACAGCGTGGACGAGCCTGACCGAACGTGGATGGCACTGGCTGCGTACAACGTAGGCTTTAACCACATCAAGGACGCGCGTCAGATCGTCGAATGGCAGGATGGCGACCCGGACACCTGGGTCGATATCGGTCAGGCATTGCCGCTGCTTGCCAAACGCGAATGGTATTCGAGGGTCAAGTACGGCTACGCGCGTGGTTGGGAACCGGTTCTGTACGTCAATAACATTCGCAGTTACTACAATATTCTTCGCTGGATTACTGCAAGTGAGCCGCAGGAAGAAGAAGAAATTGAAGTGGAGCCGGAAGAAGAGATAGAACTGGCACGCAACAACCTATGATGTCGCTCGAAATGCACTAGAAATATGGCCTTAATCGGGCCATGCTTTGGATTCACACTTGAAAGGACTCGGCCAAAGCACGGCCGCGCGTGCCATGTCTTTTATCAAAGAACTCAAACGCCGCAACGTCATCAGGGTAGCAATTGCCTACGGGGTCGCGACGTGGTTGTTGATTGAGGTTTCCTCCACCACGTTCCCCATGCTCAGGCTCCCCGAGTGGTCCGCCACTTTGGTCACCGTGCTGCTGTTAATCGGGTTCCCTGTGGCATTGATTTTTGCCTGGGCTTTTGAACTCACGCCGGAGGGCCTGAAGAAAGAAAAGGACGTCGATCGTACCCAGTCGATTACCCACGCCACCGGCCGCAAACTCGACTTCGCCATCATTGCTGCACTTGCGGTTGCACTGGTTTTCTTCGTCAGCACGCATCGGTGGGATAGTGACAGTATCGATGATGCCGATACAACGTCGGCCGCGTCCGCCGAAGAGCAATCCATCGCTGTGTTGCCATTCGTCAATATGTCCGACGATCCGGGCAACGAGTATTTTTCAGACGGAATCTCGGAGGAACTACTCAATGTCCTGGTCAGAGTCGAGGGGCTCCGGGTCGCGTCGCGCACCTCTTCGTTCGCGTTTAAGGGCAAGGACGCCAGTATTCCCAAGATTGGAGAAGAACTAAACGTCAGTCATGTGCTCGAGGGCAGTGTTCGCAAGGCAGGTAATACCGTCCGCGTGACCGCGCAACTGGTCGATGTTCGCACGGACAGTCACCTGTGGTCGGAGACCTATGACCGCCAACTGGAGGACATTTTCGCGATCCAGGACGAAATTTCGGCGCACATCGTGCAGGCGCTGAAAATTGCCCTGGGGGGAGGTGACGCGGACGCGATGGCCCCCGCGCAAAAGCCGACCGAAAATCTGCAGGCATACGAGCATTATCTCCGGGGCCGCTATTTCTGGCAGCGCCGCGGCGAAGATAATATCCGGCATGCGATCGACCTGTTCGAACAGGCAACAGAACTCGATCCGCAATTCGCCCGCGCTTGGTCGAGCCTTGGGGCGGCGCACATAACTTTGCCGAGTTATTCTGCCGCACCGCCAGAAGAACATAATTCCCGGGCGGTGTCCGCTGCAAAGAGGGCACTGGTGCTGGATGACACCCTGGCGGAAGCCTACGCGGTGCTGGCCGATATCGCCCGCTATGGCAACAAATGGGCAGAGGCGCAAGCATACTACTTGCTTGCCATCGCCAGCGAGCCGAAGAATGCGACGGCACATCTCTGGTATGCCGAGCACTTGCATGTAGTAGGCCGTAAATTTGACTCACTTGAAGAAGTCCTGATTGCCTATCAACTCGATCCACTGCACCCGGGTACCAATGGCAATTTGTCGTGGCTTTATTGGGGGCTTGATGACACCAGCAACACGTTGAAGTATGGTGCGGCCGCGTGGGATCTGGGCGATTACAGAAGTTTGTACACACAAGCGATGGCGCAGCTGCGGCTCGGTGTATTCGACCGGGCGATCAAGTTCGCCGAGCAGTTCGACGATGTAAATGATTTCCCGGTCAGCATCACAGAACTTTTTGTTGAGGCAACGTTGCATCCGATTAAGAGGCCATTGTTTCTCGAGACGCTCGCAAAACATGAAGCGGTGTTGCCTATCTTTGTTTCATTGGCGGGCTATGTCGGTTTTGGCCGCCTCGATGATGCCTATCGAGTGGTCAACGCGAATCTCGATTTTCTGGGTCAATCTGCCTGGTGGACGATTTGGCAACCCGAAACGGCGTCGTTTCGCCAGGACCCGCGATTTGCGAGCGTCGTCACGGAGGCGGGGCTTTTGGATTACTGGCGCGAACATGGCTGGCCGGATCTATGCAAGCCCGTGGGCGACAGTGTGACCTGTGAGTAGATCGGCTACCGCTTAGCGGCAAAGAAATCTTTCAGGATCATTGAGCATTCTTCATCGAGCAGGCCACCGTTTATCTCGATGCGATGATTTAGTTCCTTAATTTCACTCAGGTCCAAAACACTGCCTGCAGCCCCGGCCTGTGTATCGTATGCGCCAAAGACCAATCTCTGTATGCGGGCGTGAATCATTGCGCCCACACACATTGCGCAGGGTTCGAGCGTGACGTAGATCGTCGAGCCGCTGAGCCTGTGATTCTTCTGCTGTTCGGCGGCCATTCTGATTGCGACGACCTCGGCGTGGGCACTCGGATCACAGTCAGAAATCGTTCGATTGAATCCGTGGCCGATGATTGCACCGGATCGGGTGACGACTGCGCCTACCGGAACCTCGCCGGACTCCCTCGCCTTTTCTGCCTCGGCGATGGCCGCGCGCATGAACTCGACGTCTGAATCGGCCCAGCTCATTCCCATTCGATGGTGGCGGGTGGCTTGCCGGAGATGTCGTATGTGACCCGCGAAATGCCGTTGACTTCATTGATGATTCGTAATGATACGTGTTCCAGAAATTCGTATGGCAACCTCGCCCATCGGGCTGTCATGAAGTCGATGGTCTCCACGGCACGAAGTGCAATAACGAAGTCATATCGGCGTCCGTCTCCCATGACGCCAACCGATCGAACCGGCAAAAACACGGCGAATGCCTGGCTGGTCTTCTCATAAAGGTCGTTTTTCCTGAGTTCCTCGATAAAAATGTTGTCGGCGAGTTGCAGCAATTCGACGTACTCCGGTTTTACCTCGCCTAACACTCGAACCCCGAGTCCCGGCCCGGGAAACGGGTGGCGCATCACCATTTCCCGTGGAAGCCCGAGTTCCATGCCGATCTTGCGTACCTCGTCCTTGAACAACTCACGCAGTGGTTCGACGAGTTGCATGCGCATGTGCTCCGGCAGCCCGCCTACATTGTGGTGTGACTTGATGACGTGTGCTTTGCCGGTGTTGGCGCCGGCGGATTCGATGACATCCGGATAGATCGTTCCCTGCGCGAGCCAGCTGATGTCGCGGAGTTTTCCGGCCTCTTCTTCGAATACTTCGATGAATTTGCCGCCGATTATTTTTCTTTTTTCTTCCGGATCGGATATTCCTGTAAGCGCATCGAAGAATCGATCGGCAGCATCGACACGAATTACACTTACGCCGAGATGCTTTGCGAACGTGTCCATCACCTGGTCGCCTTCGTGATAACGAAGCAGGCCGTGATCGACGAACACGCAAGTCAGCTGGTCACCGATTGCCTCGTGCAGCAAGGCGGCCACGACGGATGAATCGACACCGCCGGAGAGTCCGAGCAGAACCTTGTCCTGTCCGACTTTGTCGCGTACCTGGGCTATTGCATCGCTGACAATATTACCGGCTGTCCAGTCGCCGGGGCAGACACAGATGTCACGGACGAAACGATTGATGATCGCCTGTCCCTGCGGGGTGTGTGTAACTTCCGGGTGAAACTGCACGCCGTAGTATTTTCGCTGCCGATCCTCCATCGCCGCAAGCGGTGAGTTTTCGCTCTTGCCGGTGATCGAGAAACCGGGCGGTACCGCCGCTACCCGGTCGCCGTGGCTCATCCAGACCTTCAGTAACGGTTCGGTGCTGTCCGGCGCATCGCTAAGGCCATCGAGCAATTCGGAGTCCATAGGCGTTATCTCGGCATAACCGAACTCGCGGTGATCTGACGCTTCTACCTTGCCGCCAAGTTGTGTCGCCATCGCCTGCATGCCATAACAGATGCCGAGTACCGGCACGCCCAGTTCGAAGATTGTTTGCGCGACATGCGGTGGGTTGTCGACATTGACGGATTCAGGCCCGCCGGATAATACGACGCCGGAAGGCTTGAAGTTGGTGATAGCTTCTTCGCCCATGTCCCAGGGATGAATCTCGGAATAGACACCACACTCACGCACCCTGCGCGCGATTAGTTGCGTGTATTGCCCGCCGAAATCGAGAATCAGTACGCGATGCGCATGGATGTCGGCCTGGGTGTCTGTTGAAATGGGAATCGCCTGCGACATCTCTTAGGGATTGCTGCGGTAGTTCGGTGCTTCCTTGGTAATCGATACATCATGGACATGGCTTTCTTTCATGCCGGCCGCGGTTATTTGAACAAACTTCGGTTTGGTGCGCATCTCTTCGATGTTGCGACTACCTGTGTAACCCATGGCCGCTCTCACACCACCGATTAGCTGATGAACGATCGCAACCATGCCACCTTTGTAGGCAACTCTTCCCTCGACACCCTCGGGCACAAGTTTCTCGAGTTCCTCAGTCGCGTCCTGAAAGTATCTGTCAGATGAACCGTGGGTCTGGCCCATCGCGGCGACCGAACCCATTCCTCTGTAATTCTTGTATGAGCGGCCCTGGTACAGCTCGACTTCGCCCGGAGATTCCTCGGTGCCGGCAAACAGGCTGCCGATCATGACCGTATGTGCGCCGGCAACCAGTGCCTTGGCAATGTCACCCGAGTAACGAATGCCACCATCCGAGACCAGTGGTACGCCTTTTTTCTTCAACGCCCCGGCAATCTCGGAGACCGCCGTTATTTGCGGTACACCGACACCCGCAACGACCCGGGTGGTGCAAATGGAACCGGGCCCGATGCCGACCTTGACTGCGTCGGCGCCGGCTTCGACAAGTGCAGTTGCGGCTTCTGCCGACACGATGTTGCCGGCGATCACCTGCAGGTCAGGGTATTGTTTCTTGGTCTTTTTAACCCTGTCTATGACGCCTTCCGAGAAACCGTGTGAGGTATCGACAACCACGACATCGGCACCGGCTTTGACGAGGCCTTCTATGCGCTCGTCCGTGTCATGACCCGTACCGACAGCGGCGCCGACCCTTAACGCACCTCTGATATCCTTGCAGGCGTGTGGATAGTCGCTCGCTTTCTGAAAGTCCTTGGCGGTGATCATGCCGCGCAATTCGAAGTCTTCGGTTACGACGAGAACCTTTTCGATGCGGTGCCGATGCAACAACGACATGACTTCCTCGTCGTCCGCACCTTCCAGCACCGTGACCAGCTTCTCTTTTGGCGTCATCACCGTCGATACCGGTGCATCAAGCTGTGTCTCGAACCGGAGGTCTCTGTGGGTGACGATGCCGAGCGTGTCCTTGTCCTCGACGACCGGTACACCCGATATGCTCATCGCGCGGGTAAGCTCGATCACTTCCCGAATCGTCATATCGGGTGACACCGTGATCGGATCCCGCACGATGCCGCTTTCGTATTTCTTGACCTTGCGGACCTCACGGGCCTGTTCTTCGGGCGGCATATTCTTGTGAATGATGCCGATGCCGCCTTCCTGGGCCAGTGCGATGGCCAGCCTGGCCTCGGTCACCGTGTCCATAGCGGCGGAGAGTAGCGGAATGTTGAGCGTGATCTCCGGGGTCAGTTTGGTCGAGAGATCGACTTCGCGAGGCAGCACATCGGAGTAGTCCGGTTGGAGGAGTACATCATCGAAAGTTAGTGCTTCCCTGGCTATGCGCATACGGCCCCGGTGTTTGAGCAGGTTAAACGGTCAATTGTACGCGCAGGGGAATTGCCGGTAAACGGTGAGGAGAGGTTAATTTCTAAAAAGACGTGGCGCGATGCTTGGGTATACTGCGATGATGACTGAACTGCCCACCGAAGACCCCCGGTCGAGTGCCATCACCGTCTCGGAGTTGAATCGCCAGGCACGCGCGCTGCTGGAGAAGGGACTCGCGCGCCTCTGGGTAGAAGGTGAGATCTCGAATCTCGCGAGACCGGCATCGGGGCATGTCTATTTCAGCCTCAAGGACGACTCGGCACAGATTCGATGTGCGTATTTTCGGCAACGACAGCGTGGGCCGACCATCAATCTCAAAGATGGCGATCAGGTGCTCGCTTTCGGCCGGGTCAGCATCTATGAGGCACGCGGGGACTATCAGCTGATCGTCGAGCAAGTCGAGCCGGCCGGCGAGGGAGAATTGCGTCGCCGTTTCGAAGCACTCAAGAAAAAACTCGCTTCGGAAGGCCTGTTCGACGAGGAACTGAAGCGGCCAATACCGGAATTGCCGCGGCGTATAGGCGTTGTGACCTCACCAAGCGGAGCGGCGATACGGGACATCCTGACTGTACTGAGACGTCGCTTTGCAGCGATACCGGTCATCGTATATCCGACGGCGGTTCAGGGCGAGGCCGCGGCGAATCAGATTGTCAGTGCGCTCAGTGCCGCAGCAAAACGCGGCGAATGCGATGTCATCATCATTGCGCGTGGCGGTGGATCTCTCGAGGACCTGTGGCCTTTTAACGAAGAAGTGGTTGCACGGGCCATCAGCGACAGCTCGATACCCATTGTGAGTGCCATCGGCCACGAAGTCGATTTCACGATCAGCGACTTCGTTGCCGACCTTCGAGCGCCGACACCGTCGGGCGCCGCAGAACTGGTGGTGCCGGACCAGGCGGAATGGTTGCGCTCACTCAAGCGGACCGCGGCCCGCATCGCATCACTCGGTCGACGCTACCTTGAGGACCATTTTCAGGAACTTGATTTTCTGAGCCGTCGCCTGTCTCAGAGCAGCCCTGCCGCGATCGTTGCCCGCCAGACTGACTGGCTAAAAACCTGCAGCAGGTGTTGGTTGGCGCCATGCGCTACGACCTCGTCAAACGCTCCCGAGCACTCGAACTCGTCCGAACTCGTCTGCTGCAACGTTCTCCTGCTATCGAAGTCCAATATTCGGTGCAGCGACTCACGGAGTCGAAACAGCGATTAGAAAATTACGGCTCAGGAACAATTGATCGTTTGCGAAATCGGCTCAGGCTTGCCGAACGAGCCCTGCACTCGGTCAGCCCACTGGCGACGCTGGAGCGTGGTTACGCAATCGTCAGTGACACGGACAGCGGAAAGATACTGACAGATGCATCAGCAACGAAGGCGGGCAACTCAATTACCGCAAGACTTGCACATGGAAGCCTCACCGCAACGGTCGATGCAACAACAAAAGAGTCGTCCAATGACTAGAGTCAAACTCGGACTTTCCGTCGTATTTTGTTTTGTGCTCTCGGCAGTTGCATTCGCATCACCAACTCATAACCCGTGGCCCGGCGGAACAGCCGTTATCGGTATCGGTGCTGCCGATACGAAATCTGCACCCGTTGTGATTTTCGGTGGCAAGCGAGTGCTTGTGCTCAACACTGACGGCGCGTGGGTCGCGATCGTCGGAATCCCGCTCGATCAGCCGACCGGCATGGCAGAAGCCACGGTTCGATTGAACGGACGGGAAACCCGACGTATAGAGTTTGAAGTCACGGGGCACGCTTATCGTGAGCAGCACCTGACAGTCGACAAAGGCTACGTCGATCTCACTGAGGAACAGCTGAATCGCGTAGTCCGCGAGAGAAAGATCATTGATAGCGCGCTCATCAACTGGCGCGACATGAGTTTGGATGACCTGTCGCTGATCGCACCGGTTGCAGGACCACGAAGTTCGAGTTTCGGCTCACGACGATTTTTCAACAAGCAGCCGCGTTCGCCGCATAAAGGCATGGATATTGCTGCCGGGCTTGGTACGCCGATCACGGCACCGGCGAACGGCACGGTTGTGGTGACCGGAAATTATTATTTCAACGGCAACACGGTGATCATCGATCATGGTCAGGGCTTCGTGACAATGTACTGCCACCTTGACGTGATTGACGTGGAAGAAGGCCGGAGACTGACAATTGGAGCCCAGCTCGGAAAAGTCGGTGCAACCGGCCGGGTCACGGGTCCCCACCTGCATTTCGGCACCTACCTGAACGGAACTGCCGTAGACCCGGCGCTGCTGCTGTCAACCACTGATTAGTCGCGGCAAGTCCCGAAAAAGCTACACATGACCGGACGAAAAGCATCCATCTCTACGAGAAACGAATCGTGCCCTTTGATGCAGTCGAGCGGAATGTAGCGGACATCACCCACGACCTCCGACAAGCCATCTGCGAGTTCCTTTTGCTGATGCGGCGGAAACAGAATATCGGTCCTGACGCCGATGACGAGTGCCCGCTTCAGATTGAGGTGTTTGAAGCCTGACTTCAGCGAACCGCCGTGTTCCGCCAGATCGAACAGGTCCGACGCCCGAGACAGGTACAGGTAGCAATTCGGATCGAACTGCCCTGCGAACCTGTCTGCACGTGATTCGAGATAGGACTCGACTTCGAAGTCGATATAGAACGCCTTACCGGCGTGGTCTTCAGCGGCAACCCGTTCGCGGCCGAACCTTTGTTCCCATTCCTGAGGGGATCGGTAGGTCATCATGCCCAGTTTGCGCGCAAGCCTTTGACCGATGACGGGGGGATCCGCGGGATCATAATCACCGCCTTTCCATTTCGGATCGCGAATAATAATTTCCCGTTGCAGGGACCTGACGGCAATTCCGAACGGCAACGCCCGAGTTCCGGCTGATATCGACACCAACGCCTCGCTGACATCCGGATGCCTGACGCAAAAGCCGAGCGCACTCAGACCACCCATCGAACAGCCGATGGTTGCATGGAGTTTCTCTATACCGAGATGTTTCAGGACCTCGTAACCAGCTTCGGCGACATCCTCGAGCGTCAATACCGGAAAATGCAGCCGGTATCGTTCCCCGGTCAGCGGGTCGATGGATGCAGGTCCTGTCGAACCGAAACAACTGCCGAGTGAATTGACACAGATAACGAAGAACCTGTCCGTATCCAGCGGCAGACCCGGGCCGACCATATCTTCCCACCAGCCAGCGGCAGGATTTGCCGGCAACGATGCCGCATGCGCGGATGGCGATAATCCTGTAAACAAGAGAATCGCGTTATCTCCCTTGTCCTTCAGTTCACCCCAGGTCTCGTACGCCACGCTTGGCGATTCCAGGAATCCGCCGCGGTGCATCCGGAACTTGCCCGAGACGTTTACTATTTTGCTTTTGGCGTCCATGTCCCATTTATATACCAAATCGCCCGTCGAGACGCGCATCTATGTCCGCTTTACGTGCTTCATCAATCGCTTGCGCTTGCGCTCCTGCCGCGGCGTCAACTTGTTGCGTCGTCCCTTGAACGGGTTCTCGCCGGTTTTGAACAACAAGCGCACCGGTGTCCCCTTCAGGCGGAACACCTTTCGAAAGCGGTTGATCAGGTAACGCCGGTAGGCTTCGGGCAAGCGATTGGTCTGGTTGCCGTGAATCACGATAACCGGTGGATTGCGACCGCCTTGATGGGCATAGCGCAGGCGAATGCGGCGACCCCTGACAAGCGGCGGAGAGTGGGCGGTGACCGCCTCTTCCAGGACCTTGTTCAGCTCTCTGGTGGACAGGTCTCGCGTAGCGGCTTCATAGGCGCGTTCAGCGGCAGGCAGTAGATCGCCGACAGCCGTTCCGTGCAATGCGGATATGGTAATGCGCTCAGCGAACTCCAGGAACGGCAAACGCCGATCCAGCTCATTCTTGATGTGACGCCTCTGATCCGAAGTCAGGCCATCCCATTTGTTGGCGACGACCACGAGGGCCCTGCCCCGTTCCACGACCAGTCCCATCAGGCTGACATCCTGCTCCGTTACCCCTTCCTGCGCATCGAGAACAGCGATTACGACCTGTGCCCTCTCCATTGCCTGCAGCGCTTTGATTACGCTGAACTTCTCAACGGTCTCATGGATTCTTGCCTTGCGCCTGACACCGGCTGTATCGATCAGCAGATAGTTCCTGTCGTCGCGTTCGAAGGGCACGGCGACGCTATCGCGGGTCGTACCAGGCTGGTCGAAGACGACAAGCCGGTCTTCTCCAACCATGCGATTGATCAAGGTCGACTTGCCGACATTGGGACGCCCGATAACTGCGATACGCAGCGGCTTTGCCGAATCGGTGTCGGAATCATCTTCGACTGAGTCCTGCGTTTCGTCGTCGACGAACGGGGCAAGCACTTCATCCATGAGTGCGCTGACGCGATCACCATGCGTCGCAGAAACTGCGACTGGCTCACCGACACCGAGGCCGTGAAACTCGCCGGACGCGATTGCCGAATCGAGGCCTTCTGCCTTGTTCACCGCAAGCCAACTCGATTTGGCATGGCGCCGCGCCAGATCGGCGACATGCTCATCGGCCGCCGTCAGGCCTCCGCGGCCATCCACCATGACGATCGCGACATCCGCTTCCTGCAATGCACGTACGGTCTGCTCCACCATGAGCTCGTTAATGCCGATCTCGCCGCCAGCGACGCCACCCGTATCTATGACAAGGTAGGGGACCGGGCCGAGCTTGCCGAAGCCGTACTGTCGGTCGCGGGTCAGTCCGGGAAAGTCGGCAACCAGTGCGTCACGCGAGCGGGTCAGGCGGTTGAAAAGAGTGGATTTACCGACATTCGGCCGACCAATGAGTGCGATGACAGGGAGCATGGGGTTCCATCCAGTGCATCTTGGCCTAGGAGTCCTCGGCCGCTATGTCGGGCGCGTCGCGCTTCCTTTCGGGCCGCTTTACGGCATAGGCTTCAAGGACACCGGATTCACTTTGTACGTAGAGTTTGTTGCCGATAACCACCGGTGCACCGGATAACAGTCCTTTGCCGACTCGCACTCTTGCTACGGGTCGGCCGTCGATACTGCTGAACAGATGAACGTATCCCTCGAAATCTCCGATCGCGACTGTGTTGTCGAATGCAACGGGCGACGTAGGCTCGCGTCTTAGCAGCGCCTCCTGGCGCCACACTTCTGAACCGCTACGTCGCGTCATTGCGATAAGCTCGCCCTCCCCATCGAGTGAATAAACATTGGCTATATCGACGCCGACACCGACGTGGGTCGAGATTTCCCGTGCCCACAAGATCTGGCCTGACTCCGATGCAACGGACACGAGTCTGCCCTGGTACCCCGCGGCGTAAATGTCCTGGTCGGCGACGGCCAATGCCCCGTCAACGTCGGCCAGTCGATCGAGATCTGACCGTCCTGTAGGTGGCGACAACATCGCCTCCCACGCCGTCACGCCCGTGGTCAGGTTGGTGCCAACAAGACGCCCGTTGTCAAAACCCGCCACCACTGTTGAACCGACGATTACCGGTGACGATGAACCGCGCAGCGTAAGACGAGGCGTATCCTGCACAATCGACCACTGCTCTGCGCCGTCGAAGAGAGAGAAAACCCGTAGCCGGCCATCAATCGTTTGCATGACGATCGAACCGCTCTTGATCAATGGCCGGGCGAGTGCCTCGGCGTCGATATTGATTCGCCAGATTTCGCGGCCATCCCCGGCAGCAAGACAAACGAGTTCGCCATCACTGCCGGCAACAACGACGCGCTCTTCCCCGGCACCGGGACCGGCTGACAAGGGCAAATCGAGCTCCACCCGCCAGATCGCCTTGCCATTTTCCGGATTGAGTGCAGTAACGACGCCATCACGGCTGGCCGCAAATATTCGTTTGCCGTCACCGGCCGGCGACAATGAAACTCGCAAGAACTCGGACCCTTTACCGAGCTTGGCCGACCAGGCTCTCTTAATTGGAAACGTCGCCTCGAATTTGATCAGCTCTTTCGGTGGCAGAACGTCATCATCATCTCCCCCAAATATACTGCAGCCCGCAACAAGCACAGCCGGACTGGCTAGCAGCAGCAGGCGCGGCAGGATATTCATTGTTCATTCACCGGTTCGGACCCAGGCTCGCCCGCCGGCACGTCATCGGGTGTGTCATCGGGTGTGTCATCGGGTGTGTCATCGGGTGTGTCATCGGGTATGACATCGGGTATGACATCGGGTATGACATCGGGTATGACATCGGGCAAATCGACTATCTTCATCTGCACGAGTTCTCGATTCACCGTCGGCGCGCTTACGTCGTCCAGCATGGCGCGCTCGTAAGCAGCGGATGCTTCCCCGATTTGCCCCAGTGCCGCATAGGCATCACCAAGTAGTTCGTCGTAGCGGGCTGCGAAGGAAGTACTTTCGAAACCCGAGAGTAACTCGACAGCCTCCTGATGCTTGTCCTGATAGAGGTAGACCTTGGCAAGGCGGAGCCGCCCAACCATCTTCAGTTCGGAGTTGGCGCGACCGGTCAGAAGCGTGTCCAGCGAATTCACGGCATCCTGATCACGACCTTTTTCCATATACAATTTGGCCATGGCAAGCCTGGCCAGGGCGGCATATGTCGTCGAAGCATAGTTGTCGTACAGGTCCGCCGCTATGGCCTCCGATGCGTCGAGATCGCCGTCGTCGACCTCGCCGGCCAGCGTCTCATAACGCGTAGATGCCTCCACCCTGCTGGCTTGCTGTTGAGCCTGCCAAAGATTCCAGCCAACGAGAATCGAAACGCCGAGCACAATGCCACTAATCACGTAGAGGCCGTTCTCCTTCCACCAGGCTCGCATTGCATCGATTTGTTCTTTTTCAGATAGGTCTTCCACAAATAACGCCCTTTTAATCTCTGTTCCGTGTCAAGCGGCTCGAAAGCTCTTTAACAACCTGCTCCGTCGCGACCTGCACCTGATCCTCACCGGTCCTCAGGGGTTTCAGCCCGACCTGTTTTGCGGCGATCTCATCTTCGCCAAGTACCAGCGCAATTTCTGCGCCGCTCTTATCGGCCCGCTTCAGTTGAGACTTGAAGCTGCCACCACCGAGATTCAACTCAATCCGTATATCGGCAACGGCATCCCGTAGTTGTTCGGCAATTTCGATGCCACGGGCGAGTGCAGCGTCGCCGACTGCAACGATATACGCGTCCGGATTGGCCTCAGGTGCCTTACCGCCACATTCTTCAAATACGCCGACCAGCCGCTCCACGCCCATGGCCCAGCCGATGGCCGGAGTCGAACGACCACCCAGTTTTTCGACCAGACCATCATAGCGACCGCCTGCACAGACCGCGCCCTGAGACCCCAGCGCATCGGTCAGCCATTCGAAAACCGTCCGATTGTAATAGTCCAGCCCCCTGACAAGTCGCGGATTGACCTCATATGTAATACCTGCCGCATCAAGAAGCGCCTTCAGCTCCTCAAAGTGCTGTTCCGATTCCTCGTCCAGGTGGTCGAGCATAGCCGGCGCATCCGCGATCACCTCCTGCATTTCGGGGTTCTTGCTATCGAGGATACGCAGTGGGTTTCGCTCGAGGCGGCGAATACTATCCTCATCGAGCTTCGATTTCACGGTCGAAAAGTAGTTCAGTAAGGATTCGCGATAATTTCGACGAGATTCGGGCGTGCCAAGCGAGTTCAGCTCAAGAGTCAGGCGAGACAGACCCAGTCTCTGCCACATCCTGGCGCTCATGATGATCAATTCGGCATCGACATCCGGCCCGGGATAACCCATCGCCTCGACATCGACTTGCCGGAACTGCCGCGAGCGGAAACTCTGTGGTTTTTCGCGGCGAAACATCGGGCCGGCCGTCCACAGCTTTTGTCGCTGATTGTGAAAGAGGCCGTGGCTGATACCGGCACGTACCATCCCAGCCGTCGCTTCCGGGCGCATCGTAATGCTTTCGTCATTGCGATCGAGGAAGGTATACATTTCCTTCTCGACAATATCCGTGACCTCGCCGATAGAGCGGCGAAATAACTCGGTTTGCTCGAGGATCGGCAGGTGAATTTCCCGATATCCATAGGACTCGATGACCTCGCGAACGACTGATTCCACGAAACGCCAGGTTCCGGAATCTTCCGGAAGCACGTCATTCATCCCGCGTATGGCTCGAGGTTTCATTTTTCGAATGGCCTGCGGCTCACGACTACTGGCCGTATATCGTCAATCTCGCCGTATTTCCGCGACGGTTCGCAGCCGGGATATCGTAGTCGATCCCGTTCACCTGGATGCTGACGTTCGAACTGCTGCCAAGAAGCACGCCAAGCGGCTTGGCCCCGTTGAGCGTCACGGATCTGCCATCTGTCCCGAGGGCGAAGAACAGACGTCGCCCGGTCGCATCGGTTACTTCCGTCCAACAGTCGCCGCTGAAAGATAGTATGAGTTCGACAGTGTCTCCGACAGGGGCGTTTTCGACCTCCAATGATGCTTGTGTCTCCTGGACTACGCGTTCTGATTCGGCGGTCGTTTCAATTACGGTGACTTGCGGTTCTTCAAGGGCGGGCGAAAGCTCCGCATCTTCCGAAGATTCATCCGTTACCGTTGCGTCGTCGGGGGAAGTGCCTTCGTCCGGCACAGGAGTGGAATCGTCCTGACGGCCGGATTCGACCGGGGTCTGCGTTTCAGGCTCGACGTTTACCGCATCTACCGCCGGTTCCCGGTTTACCCACCACAACAGGGCACCCGCAATCACGACGATGGCGATGACGCCGGCGACCCAGGGGCCAATGGACATCTCGCGACTGGCTTTTCGAGGTGGTCCCACGACCGGCGGCGCACCCGCTGAGCGGTTCAGCTGGTAGTAATCTGCAAGAAGATCGTCAATCGGGACGCCTACGAGTTGTGCGTACTTACGCATGTGGCCCTTGGCAAAAACCGGTGCCCCGAGATCTTCGAAACGGTTTTCTTCGAGCGCGCGCACCTTCGGTTCGTCCAGATGGAGTTCCTTGGCTATTTCCCGAACAGAAACTCCCCGCTCACGCCGCGTCGCCGCCAGCCGCTCACCGCACACGGGCGCGGCACCTCCACCCTCGGACGCCTGATTGTCGTTTGATTCCGGGACCATGCTAAGCCGCTTCCAGTACCCGTCTTGCTTCGGGCGAATTGGGGAATTCGCGCAATAACTGATTCGTGTAATCGGTCGCCGCGCGATCGTCCTGCAGCGCCCTTTCTATTTGTACGCCTAGATACAGAACGCCGGGCGACGTCTCGTTACTTGCAAGGAACCGCTGCAAAAATGCCCGCGCCTGCAGGAATTTCTCGGTCTTGTATTTCAGCGCCGCGAGTTGAATGAGGGCCTCGGCATGTGTCGCCCTTTCCTCCAGCGCCTTGCGGAAATACTCCTCTGCTTTTTCGAAATCCGGTTTTTGGGTCATGCAAGCACCGGCATTGGTGTACATGACGTAACGAGTGTGGTTGTCCGAATCCTTCAGTGCCTTGTCAAACTGCTTCACCGCTTCGTTATACCGTTGCTGGCGGCACAGGAATACGGCGTAGGCATTTCGCGCGTTGTGGTTGCCCGGCTCAACACGGACGCCCTTTTCGTAATGTTGCGTTGCAAGCCGGGGATTCCCCAGTTGCTCGTGAGTCAATGCGAGCATGTAGTGCGCGTCCGCCAATTTCGGATCGAGTTCCAGCGCGCGTTCAAGGCGCACCTTTGCGATTTCATAACTGCCGTTCTGGTAATACCTGGCGCCGAGGGAATAGTTCTGTTCTGCCGCATCGTCAGTCTCCTCGAAATTCGCTGTTGTGGTAGTCGTTGACGTCACACACCCCGCGACCATGAATATCACGACACTGCCCACCAAAATATCTATTCTCGTCTTCACGCCGTTGCCACCCTGACTGATTTTTCGCCGAGTCTGACCCGTATCCGGTCGCTGACCTTACCAGCTAACTGACCACAGGCCGCATCTATGTCGTCTCCCCGCGTCTTGCGGGTCGTAACCACGAGCCCATTCTTTCTGAGGCGATTCTGAAATTCGGCGATCCGGCTCCTCTCGGAACGGACGAATCCGTTGCCTTCGAAAGGATTGAAGGGTATCAGGTTCACCTTCGCCGGTCGGTCCCGTAAAAGGCCGAAAAGCTCGTCGGCGTGAGCCAGCGAGTCGTTGATACCCTTGAGCATGACGTATTCGAAGGTGATGAATCGATTCGAGCGCTTTGCCGCATATCGCCAGCAGGAGCCGAGCAGCTCTTCAATATTGTGTACTTTGTTTATCGGCACCAACCGGTTGCGCAACTTGTCATTCGCGGCATGCAGGGACACCGCGAGAGCAACATTGCAGTCATCGCCGAGTCGCTCGATATTCGGAACCAGGCCGGATGTGCTGATCGTGACCTTCCGGCGAGACAGTCCGTAGGCATAATCCGATAGCAAGAGATCGAGCACGGGTAATACGTTGCGATAGTTTGCAAGCGGCTCTCCCATGCCCATGAACACGACATTGGTCACCGCCGGTTCACCGTTCGCCCTTGGCGGCAATGCCCTGTTCGCATGCCAGACCTGGCCGACGATTTCCGCAGGCAGCAGGTTGCGGTTAAAACCCTGAGCACCAGTTGCACAAAATGCGCAATCCAGTGCACATCCGACTTGTGAGGAAATACAAAGCGTGCCGCGATCTGCCTCCGGTATGAATACTGTCTCAACGGCCTGCCCCGATCCCGATTCGAACAGCCACTTTACGGTTCCATCAGCCGAGCAACTCTCGGTTATCGCCATCGGAACCTCGACTTTCGCGAGAATTTCCAGGCTGGTACGAAGGCGCTTCGACAAATCAGTCATCAGATCGAAATCCGTGACGCCCCGCTGATGCATCCATCGCAGAACCTGGCGTGCATGAAACGGTTTTTCACCCTGACCTCCAAAGAAGGCGTCGAGTTCGGCAACACTCAAGCCGAGCAGGTTTGTTTTTTCAGGCGTGACGTCCATCGTATCAGTTCAGAAAGTTATCGTGTGCGCTTGCAAATTCCGTCGCTGCCGAAGAAAAATTCGATTTCCTCTTTGGCGGTATCGTGACCGTCCGAGCCGTGCACAATATTCTCTTCAATACTTTCGGCGAAATCCGCGCGAATGGTCCCCTCATCCGCTTTCGCGGGATCCGTTGCTCCCATGATTTCTCTATTCTTGTTTATCGCATCCTCGCCCTGCATCGCCTGAACGACGACGGGCCCCGAGGTCATGTAGTTGACGAGATCGTTGAAAAACGCACGTTCACTGTGCACCGCATAAAATCCCTCCGCCTGTTGCCGCGACAGTTGAAGCATCTTTGCCGCAACGATCTGCAAACCGGCTCTTTCGAAGCGGCCAACTATTTCGCCAATCAGATTTTTCTGCACGCCATCGGGTTTTATTATTGAGAGCGTCTGCTCGACGGACATACATAATTCCTTTGTTGAAAATTATTCGAAAAACCGCACGCAGAAATACTCGCGGCCACGCGTAAACCCTCAATTTTACTTGGATAATTGACCCCAGGCAACGAAGCGGAATTGGGCTTCCCCGGCAGGATTTCAGACGCTGAAGCTCTCCCCACAGCCACA
>Ga0255047_10000876_pt1 | contig 23794 bp, 18 predicted proteins | sample JV7_2_1_MG_FD_183640 | JGI IMG/M metagenome (GOLD analysis project Ga0255047, IMG submission 183640) | Seawater microbial communities from Jervis Inlet, British Columbia, Canada - JV7_2_1 | ecosystem: Environmental > Aquatic > Marine > Inlet | place: Canada: British Columbia | collected 2016-10-06 | reverse complement strand
ACTTACCAAGAAGCTGTTGATAATAATCAGATTAAACCCGAGGTAGCTAATCAGCACATCTTGAAGAAACAAGAAGAACTGAAGGCTAAGTACAAAGCAATGGTCGATGACTATACTGCAAAAAGGGCCGCTATTCAAACAGCTTCGGCTAATGAATATGGTAAAATAAAGCTAATCAATAAAGACGCACAAGCTAAGATTGATGCTTTTGTAGAGAAGTACAAATTAGAGGATGGAGAACTCCCTGAAGCTTATAAGGAAAGATATGAAGCTATAGTGGGGAATGCATGGGAAGAAGCAAGTCTAACAAATAAAGCCAAACAAGATGCCGATTGGTACGAGATGGGGTATCCAGGTAGAATAGGAGTTTCACTTGCAGGAGGAGCTATGAATTTATTTGAAAGCGTCTTCACCGGATGGAAGTACTTCGCACCTAACTCAGTAGTTCCGGATCTTTCTTTACAGTATATGGACGAGGCTCGTAGCAGTATGCCATCTCCTGATCTTGGAGAGGAATTTAGTATGAAAAATCTACTCAATGATTCGTGGTGGATTAAAAATGCAGGAGAACAGTTGCCCATAATGATTCCCATGATGGGTGCAGGGGGACTTGGATTTAAGGGTGCAATGGCATTGGCCGGTAGTCGTGGAGCTGCAAATGTAGTTTCTCGATTTGTTCCTGGTTTATTAGGCAAGACAGGCCTTAATTTACAGGCAAGACAAATGATAGCCTCTTTTACAGGGGGTGCAGCTTCTCGATATGTAGAGAATAAGATGGAAGGTAACAATGCTTTTAGAAATGCCTTAAAAGAGGGCAAAACTTACGAGGAAGCAATGGCAGATTTAAGGCAAGTTGAGAATGCTAATATGTATCTCATGGCTACAGATGCTATACAAACATACTTTACATTTGCAAAGGGAGCTAAGATAAAAGCAAACCCTAATCAATCCGGTTATTTACGTCAAGGATTGAAGAATACATTTGGATATGGGGGAAAAATGGGAGTGCAGGTAGTTACTGAAGGGTTTGAAGAAACTTGGCAAGAATACAGCCAAGCAAAACTAAATAACCCTTACCTTACTTTTGGAGCATTTAGTAATAGTGATGCTGGTAGAGAGATATTTTGGATTGGAGGGGCTATGGGTGGAGCTACCAGCGCAATGTTTGGAGGTTTTTCGGATCGTTCTGCTGTTGGGATGATGAATAAACAAATCCAAGATTATTATAAGCTGTACGATTCTAAGGATATTTCCTTTGAAGAAATACAGAACAGATCATTTCAGCTTTACAATACAATAGAGACCCTAAGCGCACAAGGAGTTCTCACTGATAAAGAGATTGGTAAAGCAAAGAGCATTCTAAAACACAATGAGAAAGTTTATAAGCAAGTATTTGATGGCACACTGCCATTCAAGTATGATTCAAAGCAATTAAACGAATATTCAGGTCTTATTTGGGAGCATGAGCAATTGAGAAATAAGGCAGAAGCTCTTGATAAGAAAGTCCCAAATGAAGATACTGCTGTAGAGAAAGACCTAATTAAGGGACAGCAAGACAAGATCCATGAAAGGGTTATGGAGCTTGTTAAAAACCCTAAAGTATCGAGCTATGTTGTTGGTAATACAGCACTTACTAAAGAGGAGTTTGAATCATTAGTATTTGACCCTGCAAATGCAGATGCTTTAGATGAGCAAATGGCAGATACAGATGATCCTGAAATCCTTAGTAAAATGAGAGCTAAGGGTATTCAGAAAAATAGATTCTTGGGCAATGCTACAGCTTTTATCGACAATAACGTTGAATACAATAACGATACAGGAATTACAGAAGAAACTGTGGATGCAGCTATTGAAATAGCTCAAACAGAATATAATGACCTTCAGGAAAAGGCTGACGGGTTAGAGGAAAGTATTGGTTATCCTGAAGCTATACAGTCAGCGAGAGAAGCAGAAAGGAATCTTGAAGACTTAAAGTACTATAAAGAAAACATGGTCCCTTCCTCTATTGAGAAAACTGCAACTTTAGAAGGAGAGTCTACTACTGCTATTACTGATACTACAACTGTTAAAGAAGAGGGTGTAGCAGAGGGCGTTGTTGACGAAGAAGTTATAGTTGACATTGAACCTATCACTGAAACTACGCCCACTACAGAAACTACGGAGACTAAGGTAGAGCCTACCAAAGAAAGAAAAGAAGTTATTGGGGTAGCAGTTCCAAATGAGCAAGGCAAGCTCAACGACAAAGAGGTTAATCTTGATGAAACAGATGAGAACTCAATGTATGAGGTATTCAACCCCATTGATGATGCTGCTGAGATTGACATTACAAGAGATCCTAAGAAGTTGGATAGAATGTTGGGAATGCCTAAAGATTTCATGCTTGGGGCTATAGAGAATCTTCCTAAATCTTCGATTAAAACGGGGGAAGATTTACTAAATAATTACGAGATTATTCCTGGTAAAGTCAAAAAATCCGGCCAAGGGTATGAGGTTACTCAAAAAATAAAGCTTGTACCTAAAACTACGCCTACTGTTGAGGCGAAAGTTGAGCCTGTTATTGAAACTAAGGTAGAACCCACTACTGAGACTAAAGTAGAACCTGTAGTTGAAGAAACTGCAGTAACTCCCACTAAATTACAAGAAGAAACAACTGAAGCAGAAACGCCTAAGAATATACAACAGGACCTATCTCGAGGATATAGGGTTGTAGGTGGTGCTAAGTATAATAGAGCTGAACCTACGGATAATAAAATAGTAGGAGAAAAATCAGGAGTTCGATTTTCTCCAAAAGATAAAGTAGAATCTGAGTTCGTAGTATTAGAGTCTGATGATGTTCAACAGTCTCACATGAAAGGTCAGCCTAATTTAAACTTCTTCCTTGGTCAAGCTCAACCTAAATCTCGAGGGCAAGGAGAATTTATGGCTAAAACAGGCCAGCTCAAAGCTCAAAATTTAGACCCTGAAGCTCTTGGATTTTCACCTAATGCATATTACGGTGCTCCTATTGTGAATAACAGGGGAGAAGTTATACAAGGGAATGGCCGTACAGAGGCCATAAAGATAGCTTACAGCGAATATCAAAGTAATGCTGCAGAATATAAGCAGTATCTTATTGATAATGCTGCTAAGTTCGGATTAGATCCTAATGCAATAGCTAAGATGAAGAACCCTATGTTGGTTCGCCAAGCAAAGGTTTCCGATGCTGAAGCAATTCGACTTGGCCAATACCAATCTGCGGAGCTTGAAGATTCAGGTGGAGCTAAAACTGAAGCCAGGGGTAGAGTCAGAAGATTAACTCCGGAACAGTTGGATAAGCTCATGGGTGCTTTTGAAGGTCAGATAGATACGACAAAGAGTTTAAGGGATTTGCTTAGAAACATCAAAATAATGAGAGTAATGCGCGATGTAGGTGTAATTACTAATCAAGAGTTTTCTGATGGGGTATCCGGAAATACAGTAAAGCGTGAGTTAGTGCAGAGAGGGGTAGAGTTCTTTAATCAGTTAGTATTAGAGGGATCTATTCCTGAATTAGCAACGGAATTAGACTCTATACCATCTTTTATAAATGACGGTATAGATGCTGCTACCAGGTCTTTACTTACTGTCTCTGAGGAAAAGAACATATTACCTGATTTGCATATTGCAATATTAGGAGCAAGGGAGTATCAAGAATGGAAGAAACTTAATGGAGGGGCAGCTAATTACACATTTGATATGTGGAAAAAAAGCCCAACTCTAACAACTCCTGCGCCTAATACACGGTACACACCTGTAGAATTAGAACTTATAAAATATCTCATGGATACAGCTCCGGAGATAGCAAAAAATAGTAAGGATTCAAGAGCAAAAGTAATTGCTGATTTTTTCAAACAGTACCAAGAGCTTACTCTTCCTAAAGAAGGAGATATGTTCTCAGATTATGATAGCGGAAAAACAAAAGTAGAAGCTATAAATGAGATACTTGGTACGGATATAAATGAAGAAGAAAATGTCAAAAGAGAGAGAGAGGTTGGCCGGATTGATGATGAAACAGAGGGAGCTCCAATCGGGCAAGAAGAATCCGCAGAGACAGAAACAAGAACAGAAGAAACAGAACAACCTATTACAACTCAGCAAGAACTCGAAGTTAATCGAGATGAAGCAGAAGGAGCTATAATAGATACAGTAGATGGTCCTGAGCTATTTGATGAGCTTGTTTCTGAAGGAAAAGATCCAGTGGTTTCTATGCATGATGTAATAGACATGCAAGATCAATTTGGATCTACAGATATTGTAGATAACCTTACTGAAGAGGTAGTTGAGGAGAAGATTATTAGAGGAAAAAATACTGAGGGTATATCCTCGGATGCTGCTAAAGTTGAAATAGAAATATCCAAAGAGGGGATAGATAAGAAAGAGGTCGAAAGACAAGCAGAAAAAAATGATGAACTCATTGATGATGCTATTCTACCCGAAGAACTAAGTACAGATATTATCAATCAATTGCATCAAGCTAAATTGATTGACGAGGACACTATGTTCTATGCTAAGTTGCATTTAACAGCTCCTAATGATATTACGCAAGATTACTATCAGGAAGCCTTAGAAACGCTACCTGCCTACAAGGAGTCGTTAAAGACTTCTAAGAAGGAGAAAGCTAAGAAAGGAACTAAAAAAACAAAGCCTAAGAAGGCAAAAGTAAAGACCGAAAAGCCTAAGACTAAAACAGAGAAAAAGTCTAACTTAGATAAAAACCTTGAAAAAAGTAAAAAGGAATTAGAAGATTTACTAAAAGGGTTAAAGGGACCTGGCAATATTCAAATGGCAGGGGTTACTCCTCGAGATATTAAAAAAGCTGCTATTAAGTATGGGTACTTCTCGATGGAGAAAATTGCTGAAATAAATGCAGCTACTCCTGAAAACATAAGCAAGTCTACATGGAAGAAGGGAATGCTGGATACATTTGGATCTATTATGGATCCATTTTTAGACCAAATATGGGAAATGCCTGTTCCTCCATCTGTAAATAAAGATACCCCTATTCTATCAGATCATGCAGCTAATCTTAGAAAGATAGCCAAAGCTGCTATAAAAGCAGATGATTTTGAGGCAGGTATTCCTAAAGGTAAGCAAGGTAAGCCCAAAGTAGATAAACGAACAGGAAGTGAGAGACCTCCTATTGTTTATCAAAACTATGAGAAGTTACCTAAGTCTGTTGATGAATATGTAGCTGAACCTACTTACGGGACCAATCTCGATAAGCATCAACGCTATGCAGTCAACATGGCTCTAACAAACTTCTTAACAAACAAAGAAAAAGGGTTCTTTTTAGCAGATAGCATGGGAGTTGGTAAGACTCGAATACTTATAGCTACAGCTCTTGAACATGCCAAGCAAACAGGGAAACCTGTATTGATTGTAACTCAAAATCAACAGATAATCGATACTGCCTTCTTCCCTGATGCTGTAGCGATGGGAGTCGATCTTAAAGATAGTAATATCAAGTTAATTACATATACTAAACTTAAAAATGAGGTTGGCAATAAATATGGTTTAGTCATATACGATGAAGCGCATAATCTAAAGAACCCTTCAAAGACTTTTGAAGCAAGTGGAGAGATTATGAGTGACAATGTAATGCACTCTACAGCAACCCCTGGCGATAAGATTGGAAATGCTGTATATTTCTTATCAGCTCTATTGGATGTCAGTAGGGAAGATATGATGGCAGAGTTAGGTATCAAGAAAGTTGAAGGAAGTTGGGAGACTAATGGTAATAAGTCTGAGAAAGAAGCCGTTGAGTTGATTGATGAATACATATCTAAAGCATTTGAGCAAGGTAAGATCATTAGAAGAGAGTACCCATATTGGGGCACAATTAACGATGATATAGTTGCTATTGACTCTGCTCAGTCAGAAGAGATAGATGGAATTAGAATGGCCTATGATGAGCAGATAGATAAAGTTCGCCCTGGTAACTACTTTGATGCTAAGTCGGGCGAGATGAAATATACACCAGGTAGACGTAAGTGGGATAAAGCCTATACAGGACTTAGTGAAGAATCCGCTAATGCCTTGGATGATAAAATAACAAGAGGACTTAGAGAGCAAAAAATAAATATGCTCGATAAGGTCATAGAAACCTATAAGGTCAAAGCTACTGTTATACGGATCAAGAACGACTTAGCGCAAGGTAAGGCTGTAGTTGTAACGTCTCAGAATGTAAATGAGATCACAGTAAAAGGCTTGCTTGGAAAGATGGAAAACAAGCAGAAAAGACAATCATTCCTTCAGGATTTGAAGGATGCGTTGAAAGCTGCAAAAATTCCATTCGCAGAGATTACCGGTAAAACTGATAAAACAAAAGCTGTAGAGGAATTTCAAAACGGTACTGTAGATGTTGTGATAGGCTCAATGCAGTCTATGTCTACGGGAATCTCTCTTGATGATGTTACAGGTGATAAACCTCGAGTGCTCTACAATGCTTCTTCTTCTTATGATGCAAATGTATTCAACCAAGTCCAAGGTAGAGTATCAAGAAGAAATAGCAAAACTCCTGCAGAGACCAATAACATCTATGCAAATACACCATCTGAAGAAACTAAGATGGGTAAGGTTCAGAAAAAAACAGGCATCCTTGGAGTATTTCAAGGTTATGGCTTAGATGAAGCAACTCGAAAAGAACTTGATGAAAGTGATTCACTCAGAAAGAGTAAACCCATTGAGAAGAAAATTCCATTCGTAGAAGTCTACGATGGAGGGGATTCTATCACAAAAGGAGAGTTTATTCTTGTGAAGGACTCTTATGATATTAAGAACATACTGAAGGGCTTAGGAGCAAAACCTTATTATAAATGGGAACCACTCCCTAATGGGAAAAACAAGAAGAATTTCTTGGGTTGGAAATTTCCAATCAAACGGAAAGCAGAAATTGAAGACATTGTAAAAAAATATAACGAAGGAACACTTGAATTAGCTACGCTTCAGAAAGCTCGAGCGCAATTCCAATTCTCTCAAACAGTTGGCACTACTCCAAATCGAACTGTACATGCTTCATCCAGTAGCACCTATGGAGGAGGATATACACGTATAGATGTAATGCCTATCAGTGGTGGTGAAAAGAGAACATTGAGAGAAGTCCTAAGCAATATACGCAAGAAGTTGAAGGTATTTGCAAAATACGGTAGGCCTATAGGTGCGACTAAAGCTGTATTGGGTGCATATAATTCAATCAATTCAGCCATTCAAACAGGAACTCCGAATGATATTGACACTATGGTACATGAGGTAGGTCACTATTTGGATGATAAATTCAAAATAGCTCCTAATAATGACTCATTAGATGCTACAATGGCTCAGTTTTGGGAGTTTGGTTCAATGCCTACAAAGGATAATCCTAATCCGCAAAAGTACATGCGTGCTGAAGCTATTGCGGAGTATGTAAGAGCATTGATTTATAATCCTGCAGAAGCTAAACTAAGGTCCCCTGAACTATATGATTTAGTAATGAATAAGTTGCCAGACGATATTAAGCTCGCTTTAGATGAAATATCGATAGATGTAAGAGCACTACATGGCCTGGATATAAATGATAAGTTTTCTGCTACCATGCAGGAGAGTAAATTAGACAAAGAAGCACGAAATACTTTTTGGCAAAATAGAAAGATGTGGTGGGATGATATGCTGAAGAGGCATAAAATCAAAACGAACGAAATGGGTAACTTCGCACTAAATTGGTGGGATGATATGACTCGTAAATGGGGAGATCAATTGGCTCCATTTAAAAAATCAATGTTACACTTACAGCAAATCAATGGAGTGAAAGATCTTCTTGCTGAAGACAACCCTTACATTTTAGCTCGCTTATTTGCAGGAATGGGATCGAAGATAGATAACATCATCAAGAAAGGTGCTGTTATGTTTAAGCAAGGCAAGGGGTACATGCGAATGATAGACAGTAAGACCAAAGAAGCGATTACTGTAGATTGGTTATTACAACCAGTCGAAACCGTTATTGATAGTGACCTATGGCCTAAAAAAGGTAAAGGTAAAGGCTTCAAATCTAAGAATGTAGCTTTGAGGGACTTTAAGGACTATGTAGGAAACTATATGGTTGCCGAACGGACATTAGAGCTTGCGGACAGATTTGATCGAGATGATGTTTTAACAGGTGTAGGTATAGGTATGACTGATGTGGCTGCTGCCAAAGAGTTCTTAGATAAGTTTGACAAGCAAGCTGATGGGTTTAAACAACAGGTTCAAGAAGCATCACGTAGGTATCGTGTATTTGCTGATAGTTTACTAAGGTACATGCTCGATCATGGTAGAATCAGCCAAGAACAAGTAGACCTAATCAAGTCTACTAACTTACAGTATGTTGCTATGCAGAGGGTACAGGACATGCAACCAGGCGAAGAATTTGATTTCATCTCTAAATCAGGGGGAGGTCAGTATTCATTAGAACAAGCTGTAAAAGGTTCTAAGCGAGATCGCTTTGATCCTTACGAGAACTTAATGACTAATTTGTACAAAATTGTACAAGAGACAGATAAGAATCATGTCTACGATACATTTGTAGATATGATGCGTAGTAACAGACCTTTGTATGATGGGGATGTTACTCCAACTGCAGAAATCGGGATGAGGATCGCAGTATCTCCTGGTTCAACAATGGACCTCGGTAAGAATAATATCATCATTGTTTACAATGAAGGAGTAAAAGAATATTGGGAGTTACATGAGGATGTTTATAAGTCATTAGCCTCAATGACAGAAAGTACGCCTATTAGTGAAGCTTGGAAAGCAGCGATGACTATTACCAATGCTTATACTAAGCTGATAAGAACTATGGTAACGAAGAATCCGGTTTTTGCCTATCTTCGTAATTTACCTCGAGATATTCAGGCTCGATTGGTTCAAAGTAGAACTATGACATGGCCTGACAATGGTAAGTCAGCACAAGAAATGCGTGAAGCTTATATCAAGTTGGGCATGGATCCTAATGATGTTGATGCTATCTTAAAACAGATGGATGCGATGACAAATAAAGAGTACTTATCTATGTTTGAAGTCTATGGTGGAGATCAAGCAGGGTACTATACAAAGTCAAGAGAGCATTACTACGCAGCAATGGATAAAGCCATTCGGAAAATAGCGTCCAATGGCAATGCCATTATGGATGTAAAAGGGATCTATTCCCTATTCGACAAGTATGATGACTTCCTTTCAAAAGGAGAGCGTGCTACAAGGTTAGCTGAATACAAGTCAGCATACAAGTATGCTAAGAAAAAGCTTATGTATGATGATTACAATGCAAGCTTATATGCAGCATTTCAAGCAAGGGACTTAATGGATTTTGCTGTTGCAGGTTCGTACATGAAGGTAATCAATCAAATTGTACCCTTTTCAAATGCTTCAATGCAGGGTACATTGAGAACCCTAAAAGGTATTGCTGAGGATTATAACCAAGGAGGTCTTAAAGGTGTGGCCAAGAATACCGGATTAAGGTGGCTATTGGTAAATGCAGCTCCCCACATTTTCTTTATCGCCTTAGCTAAGGCATTAGGGTACGAAGATGAATATAAAGATCTACCTGCTTATCAAAAGGATATGTTTTTTAGTTTCAAAATCCCTGCACTGTCTTCAGGCGTATGGATAACTATACCTAAACCTTTTGAATTAGGTATAACTGGTACAGCATTTGAACGCTTGTATTACGCAGCACAAGATGGAGATTTTGAGAAACATTTTCAAGGCTATGCTGGAAGCTTATATAGAGCTGCTATACCTTTTGAATGGAAGGATATTATGTCATTTACAAAACCTCTATTTGAAGCTCAATCTAATTACTCGAGTTTTTATCAAAGCCAAATCATTCCTTCATACGAAGAGAATGTAGCATTAGACATGAGAAAAGGTAAGGGCAATGCTTCATATATAGGGCAGATATTAGGAGACTTTATTGAGACAGATCCTCGAAAAGTAGATTATGTGATAAAGAACTGGTTCTCTTATTTCGGAGATTTCACGATGAAAGCTTCAAATTACTTTGAACCTGAAGTAGAAGGGGAGGAAGATTCAAAACCTCCCAAACTACTTGGATTAGAAATGCTGGGTATCTTCAAAGACTCAGCTCCTACTAAGACTCGATCAGTACAAAGCATGTTTAAAGACATGAAAGATTACAAGCTTTGGGGGACTGACGATGGGAAGCAATTGAAAAAACTCTTAGCTCAAGCTGGTGACTATGATACAGAAGAGGGTAAAGAATCTTATAAAAAAACAGTCCTCGAGTTCTCTTTGCGTATAGAAAAAGCATGGAGAGAAAATGTACCGATTTATAAAAAATTTCTCAGAGGTGAGGATGTGGTCGTTAGAGGCGTAACTTACAATAAAAAGTATAAAAACAAGCCGGCCAAAAGATTAAGAAAAGCCTTATTTAATAATTAAAAATTTCAGTTTAACAATTATATTTGATATTTTTACTGAAAATAACAGCCATAATATGCTAAAAGTTACAACATTATCCGGAGATGACTTGATCCTATCTACAGAAGATGTGGACCTCATCCAAAAAAAATCAGGAGAAGATACGATTGTGTTTTATAGCACATCGAAAAAAGTATTAGTCCAAGAAGATTTAGCTACAATTTATGCGTCCATTGGACCTTTAGCAGCATTATTGGTTACTTATAGTAGCGATACTACTACTCAGGCTATCTTGCCTATGCATAAATTAAAGAGCATAGAAGCGTATCCAGGGAGTAAGTCTCGAATATTATTCAACCATGAATCTCCTATCATAGTAGAAGAATCTATTGCGACATTACAATCTCAAATCGTTGCTTCAGGTGGGCAATATGTAGCCTCCGGAGCCCTTGATGGAGGTGATCCTACTCAACTCGAGCTAACCTATAATATAGGTGGAAGTCCTATTGTTATAGATCTAACAGCATTGTTAAATGCAGCTTTAGCTGGGACTGTTAGGAAGAGAGCTGTTATCGAAATCCGAGACGCAACAGCGTTTAGACCTTTTGGGGCTGTACTTGGTGATAGATACATTCTCGATGAAAAAACACCTATCAATGCCTCTTATCCAGTTGGAGTTCAGCCTAACGATATTATAGAGTATGATGGGAGCGTTTTTGTTCCTATTACTCCTGAAGAAGGATGGGTAGCTTATGTGGATGACATCAATATGGATGCTGTATTTGTAGATGATGGCACTCCTGCTTGGGAAGTTCGTTCTACACCTACTGTAACAACATGGCGGAAAGAAGCTGTAGCATTTATTGCAGCAGCAGCAAGCACTCCTCCGTTTGGTCAACCTGCAGGTACAAGAGTTATCTTAGATGGTATTGGCCCTATCACTTTTTGGAGTGCTGTTGGAGCGACAACAGCAAATGATATAATGACTTTTGATGGGGTAAGCCAATGGACACCTGAAACACCGGAGGAAGGTATGACTGTGTTTTGTACACAAGCTAACCGAGATTTTATTTTTAAAGGCGGATTTTGGTATTTACGGAATGTAGATACTGATACGATACCAGTTTCTTCTTTGGGGCCACTTTTAACTTACAATGCTTCATGGGGTGACGATATAGAAGTTGATGCTTCTCTTGGTGATGTAACAATAGTTTTACCTGCTTCCGTTGTTTCCGGCAATATTGCATATCGTAAAGGTGCAACAATAAGTATAACACGAGTAGATAACTCTGCAAACACTATACTTATAAACACACAAGTAGGTGAGACGCTAAATGGAGCTGCGAGTTTTGCAACACTGGTTACACAATACGATAGCTTAACAGTTAAATCGAACGGAACTGCAGATTATTATTGGAGATAATAATATAATATAACATGAGCATTATACAGGACATAAAAGGAAGTTATGAATCAGGATCCGAACAATGGCTTAGTGGACAGAACTATCCACAAGGTACTGGTGGAGTAGCAACAACTGCTGATACTATCTACTACATACCAATACATCTTGAGTTCGATGCTACGATCACAGGCCTCACAATAAGAGCAGGAGCAACTGTTAGTAATGTAGGTACGTTTGCGGCAGGCTTATATGAGTTCAATGATGGTGTGGGAGGTGACTTAATAGTTCAAGCTCCATTAGGAGACACGGCAGTAGGTCAACAAACACTTACTTTCGCGACTCCTATAGAACTTAAAGCAGGATACTATTTTTGGAGCTTTTGGGGAAGTGCTGGTTACAACTTAGGAGGTAGAAACGGAGGTTTATCTATCTTAGGCACTAACTCTGTAAACACTCAATACAAGTTTAAACAAAAATCATTGGCTTATAGTACAACATTACCTGCAACAGTGGAGACAGGGACTACTTATAACTCAGCAGGATTAACACCGAGAGCAGCTTGGATAATCGCATAAATAATATACAATGCAGACCTATAAAATATCTAAAGGTGGATGGAGTACACTTCAACTATTCAATGATTTAACAGAAGCACAAGCTTGGGCCGATGCTCGTGGTCCTGGACATACTGCTGTCCTCGCTCCTGACAATGAACAGATTATTCAGCCAACTGCTGAGGAGATAGCTGCAGCGAAGTTTGAAAGAGATGTAGATTTTGGTCATCAGCTTATCGGTATGTTCTTGATAGAGAATAGAATGTTAGGCCCATATACACAACAACAGACCCGTGACCAAAAGACTAAGTTTAAAGAAGTGCTGGAAAACTTACAGCTTGGGGCTATGGATAATGCTTTAAACGAACTCAACGATTTAACTGTTGATGAGTTCCTTACGCTTGAACGGAAGAATAAATACATTACATTACTTACTGATTATATAAATAGCAACGCATGAGTATCTTTATAAGAGACCTGAATAACGTAAGTTTCAACAAGAGAGCTTTAGATGCTCGTGGAAGTCTAAGTGTTTCTGAAAAGACGACACTGGGTAACTATGTTCAAGATAGAAACAATCTGCCTATCTACATAAATAGGTTAGGTACATCGGGTTTGGTTAATCAAGTCTATGATTCAGGTGCGACTGCTATGATTGTTCCAGCTATTAGTGGAGAATATGAGATAGCACAAACCTTCTCTCGTCATCCTTACTATGCCGGTAAATCACAAGTCTCAGAGGTAACATTCTCGAACTATCAGAACGAGGCAGGTGTTATCAAAAGAGCAGGCTATTACTCCTCTACAATAGTAGCCCCATACGATAGCGTCTTTGATGGTGTGTGGTTTGAGTCAGATGGAACAGATTATAAGTTTGCTATTGGAAATGCTAACACTGGGTTAGTGACCTATATAACACAAGCGAACTGGAATATAGATAAGCTTGATGGTACAGGGCCAAGTGGGGTTACACAAGACTTTACTAACTTTCAGGTACTTGTTATAGACTTCCTCTATTTAGGAGGTACTGCGGTACGCTTTGGCTTTAAGGATGGGGAAGATTTTAACTGGGCTCATGCTTATAACCATGCTAACCGACTAACAGGTACGTTTGTAGCATCTCCTCATCAACCCATCCGATGGGAAATCAGAAGCACAGGAGGGGCTGGTGCTTTGGAACAGATATGTGCAGGGGTTCACTCTGAGGGAACGAGTGAGATTACAGGCCTTCCTTCCTCTACACCAGTACCAACAGCACAGGTTAATGCCAACTCAGTCGGTGTCTCTTATGTCTTAGCAGGTATAAGACTTAAAAATACAGATAGTGCAAGGAGAGTAAACATCCTAAACACAACAATAGCAGGGTTATTGAACACGAACGATAATGTGGTTCTTTCCTTGGTATTAAATCCTACTATTGCAGGGTCTCCAACATGGGCTACTTTACCTGACGATTCAGATGTAGAATATCTTGTCGCTGATACATCAAACAATCCTTCCGTTCAGACTGTAACAGGAGGTAGAACACTTCCACGGGGTTTCGTTTCAACCCGGTCTACGGAAACAAACACAGAGATACTATCTTTAGTCAGAAGGCTTGGGCATAGCATCGATGGTACTCCCGATGAACTTATCTTGGTGGTGACTCCCCTATCGAGTGGAACAAACGCCGATGCTCATGGAATCATAAACTTCAACATCTACTAATATGTTTATAACAGCAGAACTAACAAACAACGGAAAGGCCGTTTACGTAAAACCAAACGACCTAAGCCAGTACGCCAGTTTCGATTGGGTAGACGCATACTTACCTTTAGCAGATATTGGTCGCATAGAACGTCAGTCTAACGACCAAGGGGTTATAGTATATCTCCGCTCAGGTGCATCTTACTTGTTTACATTGGGGATGGTAAGCAGGATCAATGGAAAGCTTACTAACACAAACAATCCTGGTGGAGAGATTGATACGGAGGAAAAGTTGATAGAGGAGCTTGCTATCATGTTAGGCTATAAAACTGCGTAACATGGGACTTATACTATTCATAATAGCATTGATACTTATGTGCATCCTTTTCCCTATAGGAATAATATTTTCTATACTTAAAGGTGTGTACAATGTAGTTGCTTTTATGGGAGTAGGTTTATACACCTATTTAGATAAAAACGGTCTGCTTGTTGCAACCGGTATCGACATGATAGGCAATGTAATATGTGCCCCACTCTTCAATGCTATTCTGATAAAGAAGGGGAGTAAGCATCGTTTTGGTAAGATAACAGAGACAGTTTCTAAAGTATTAGGCTTAAATAAAGAGACAAACACATTGACAAAAACAGGTCTATTTTTCGCAAACTTCTTAAACGCTATACACAGGGACCACGTGGAACTTGCGGCTGGTACTAAAACAAAACCTTTAAAAAACTAATGATGGGATCTTACAATCATAAAACAACACTGGGCTTAAAATCACCCTATGACCTGTTCGCTACAATGTTCAAGGTTACTCAGGTAAGGATGGCTCGGATTATCAATCTTTCAATACTGATAACTATGCTCTTAATCTTCATACCAGCCCTGGAAGAATGGGTGTGGTCCCCTTTTTGGACGCTGATACTCTTGATGGGAGTCATAGTCTTAGACTTCATTACAGCAGTAGCCGCAAACTGGGAAGAAAAGTTTAAAACGGAAAAGGCCATCAAGGTACCGATTGTAATGTTCTCCTCTGTTCTCCTACTCGCTATACTCAATAGCTTAGGAAAGGTTATGGTAGCTTTTGAGATGAATGAGATATTCAATCCTGTAGCTTTCGACTATCTTGCTAAAAGTGTTTATTTTTTGCTTTTCAGTATAAACTTCTTGTCAGCATTAAAACACATGAGCAACTTAGGTATATTACCTAAAGCTGTTGTTAAGTTTGTGGCTAAATTTATAGATATTCATAAAAACAAAATAGATGTTGCTATAGAGGGTAAGGTACTATCCCCTACTGAAGCACCTACAAAAACTGACGAAATATGAAAACATTAGGAGGAGGAGTTCTTGTAACTCCCGTAGGTAAGTCTGAGCCAATATTCATCCCTGTAGGTAGACTTAAAGCTGTTTATGAGTCAGATGACCAAACACAGGCATTTTTAAACTACATTGGTGGGCGTGCCCCATTGGCTGTAATTGAGACACTACCTGAAATTTGGAATCAACAAGCTACAGATGGGAACAACTTGAATATGGTGCTATGTACTAATTCGGTTGATTCTCGTAGAACTATACAATTTACCCATCACATGAAGCAGATTGTAGCAAATGGAGCAGGGGCTAAAATTGTATTTGATGAACTCGAGTCAAACTTGATTACCACAGAGTCACTTGCTACTATATATGGATACCAAGGAGCTGCTGGAAGTGTAAACCTTGGGATGGTTTATGTAACACGAACATCGGACAGTGTAAAATTTATAGAATTTGCGCATAAGATTAAAAGTATAGATCCATATCCGGAAACGGGAGCTGCAACAGGTTCTATCATTACATTTGCACCAACACGAGATAGAGTAATTATAGACGAAACCCCTACATCTTTATACACAAATCAACCAAAATAAATAAAATAACTTTTAAAAAGTTTGGTTTTTAAATATAAAGAGTCTATATTTGCTATTGTTAAGGTTATAAGTGAATAGGCGGTGAGTGTTTCTTAACATTCATCGCCTTTCTTTTTTCGGGAAAAAAAAGAAATTATATAATGGGAGTAGTAGCCTCAAAATTATGCAGACAACTTTATAAGTTGCTGCCTGAATCACACACACAAGATACGCTGACATGGTTAGTGTGGTCCAACCAAAGGACTACGTTGTCAGAAATTCCGTATTCGGAGTATCTATCTATAAACTTTAAAGTTACAACAGGATTTCCTCTATTAGTTCCGGCTTATAGTTACGGGGACCTTATTGCTATATTTAAAAATCAATTTCCTCACGAACAGCTATTGCCTTATGCCTCCCCTACTGAAGAGGAAGTAGACGAGTTAGCTGAAAAAATTATATCATGGTTATAGGATTCGTAAAAAAAATATCCAAGGGCCCATTAAAGGGTTGGACAACCAACTTTAAGGAGAAGATCCTTGATGGGAGAAAGAAACACACTATCCGCATAATGGGCAAAAGAAACTACCGTAAAGGTATGCTCCTGCAATTAGCTCATGGGGTACGCACAAAGTATTATGATTGCTTCTTAGAGACAGAGTGTACTAAGGTGGATAGATTAACCATTGCATCGTGGAATGCGTATCATCCTAAGATAATGAACTCCGGTGATGTTGAGTATCAATATGGCCTGAAGTACAAAGATTTCTACATAACGATGGACCTTAACGGTAGGTACATATCGACAGAAAAGATGAAAGACATTGCCATCAATGATGGTTTTGAATCATTAGATCAAATGATTCAGTATTTTGATTTAAAAAAAGGAGAGTTTGCTGTCACTAACTTAATTCACTGGAAATGAGTAAAAACACTCGTATATCCATAATGAGATTTGTCATCGAAGGAGATGGTACAATCTCTACAAAAGAAGCTGTTGATTTATGTGGAGGGAATTACTTCTACAATGGACGCAAACATGTTCAAGAGAGCCTAACCCGACTTGTAAACAGTGGAGATTTAATAAGGGTAAGAAGAGGATTTTATAAGAAAGGTCCAGGAGGAGGGAAGAAATATATACCTGAACCTGACAACCAACTATCGCTATTTTAAATAAAAAAAATGATTATAAGAGTAGAAAAAAGAGAGGCTCCTTATGTCACTATCGATAAGAAGCCTATAAACCAAAAATCCCTGTCCTATCGGGCAAAAGGAATATTGGCATACCTAATGTCAAAACCTGCGGATTGGGAAATCCAGGAGAGTGACATCATTAAACATGGTACAGAGGGCCGAGATGCTGTCCGTACAGCCATAAAAGAGCTAATTGCTCATAGATACATGGTGAAGGATCAAAAACGCTCTGAGAAGGGGCTTTTTGAAGAAGTTGAATGGATGGTGTCAGACCAACCGTTTACTGAAAATCCGTTGACGGATTATCCGTTGACGGATTATCCAATACATACTAATAATAAGAGTACTAATAATAATAATACTAAAATAAAGGAAACTCTTTCTTTAAAAGATCAAGCGACAAACCAGTTCGCTAAATGTTATTACCCAATGCTCAACTGCTATGAGATGTGGGATGCCAAAGAAAGACTCGAGCTCTTCTTAAATGAAGAACAAAATATGAATTACGTCATACAGGCAGCAATGACGAAAAAATCTCCAAAAGAGGTAAAGGCCTATGTGAATAAATTCGTAGGCCTTAGTTGGGATACGAAGTACAAAAAGTTCATCAGAAGCTTTCCGGAACTTCTAAAGAGATTTATAAGCTGGCTATCTCGAGATAGGGAACAGGCTTCAGTCTCCCCTGTAGATTTAGGTTCCTTGTACAAGGAGGCTGTAAATCAGCAAAAAGAGTCTCCTCAGAATGAAAAGTATATTGAGAGTATTGAGAGTATCGATATAATCAAGATGAAGGAGAACTTTGAAACTCGAGTAGCATCCTCTCCTACCTTGTCGAAGATGACAGGATTGAAAGATGAAGATTATGTCTACATCGCACTAAACTTTTACTACAAGGTATCCAAAAGAACTTACCTGAAAGAAATCCTATTAAAAATAGAGTCAGATGAATGGCTCCAAAAGCATTCGCGTCTTTTTGACGCAATATTAAAATCAGCTAAATAATGGCAAACAATACAAGAATATTAGAGTTGGTAAACGGGATCATGAGGAGAATCCCTGGTCTTGAAATGAAGGACAGCCTAAACCTACAAAAATTTTTAGATGAAGGGGTCACGGACCTTATCAGAAAAGAGGCCATTGGGAAGGAGGCTATATCTGAGTTCTTATTCCAAAAGAAGCCTCCTCATAACATAGAATTAGAAGCTATGTTTATCGGGAAGGTATTATTATTCCCATCAAAAACACTCCCTACTTGTAATGGAGTAACACCGGATTATTTCTACGACATCAGGCATAGATGGATATGGGAAACTATATCATTCCTATGGGATGAAGGAAAGAAAGTAACAACTGGGGGGATTGTATCAACCCTATCTTCCAATAATCGCCTCGAGGATGCAGGGGGAAAGCGATACCTCGCAGCATTAGAGAAAGATCAATCATCAATCAAGGACCTCTCAGACCGTATAGAGGAACTTACCTCTTACTTTATCCTAAGAGGTGTGTGGTCTCAGTCTGCTGAAGCTATCCATGAATGCTTTGACATTTCCCCTGCTGATGCGGAGAAGTTCCGGCATAAGGTCATTGAAGGCCTTAGCCAATACACAGCAAACAATGTCAAGAATTATGACAATGGAGCTGATTTGGCTGAAAAGCTGAAAGGTTATAGGCTAAAAAAGATGGAATCAGCTCTTTTGGGAGGGATTTCAGGCCATCACTCTCCTGTAAAAGATTTGGATCAAATTACTGATGGTTGGCAGGATACCGACTTGATAATCGTGGCAGGTAGACCAGGGATGGGAAAGACAGCATTTGCTATATCAGATGTTGTAACGGCATTACTCAAAGGAGAGTCGATTCTATTCTTTTCCCTCGAGATGAGTTCCTTGCAGTTGGCCAAGCGGATCTTCTGCATAATGAAGGGCTACAAGGTAGAGGAATTGTTAATGACAGACAAAATCGGAGAGCTTGCGAATAAGGCTTTCGATAAGTTTGTTGAGGAGGAGCTACCTAATTTACCTGTTTTTATTGACGATTCACCTGGAATCAATTGGAGATACATGCAGGATAAAGCATTATTCTTAAAGAACAAATATGGGATAGACCGCATTTACATCGACTATCTACAGTTGATGTCCGGTGTGAACGATAAAGTGTTCAACACAGAGCAAATCGTCAGCGAAAATTCGCGCGGAATCAAGATAATGGCAAAGTCTTGTAAATGTCCTGTAATTCTACTGTCTCAACTGTCAAGACAATGCGAGTCAAGACCGGATAAGAGACCTATCCCTTCCGATCTTCGCTCATCCGGAGCTATTGAGCAGGATGCAGATATAATAATATTCACATATAGGGATGAGTATTATAAGATATTTCAAGATGATAATGGCAATCCTACGGACGGTGTAGGTGAGTTAATCATCGCAAAGCATAGGGAAGGATCCTTGGGGATGGTTAAAGCCTTTTTCAATGCTCCTTTAACAAAGTGGTCAGACCTTCATAACCTTCCAGCAGGGTATGTGAATGCCACAAATGAAAAAGCCAAAGAGGAAGATTGGGATTTTTAATAAAATAAACAACCTTAACATGACATACGATAAGAAAGATTTTGAAGCAGTTGTAGAGGCTGTAGATATTAAAAAAGAAATAGAGCTCCGGATTGGGGCTCTAAAAAAGGCAGGTAGTAACTATCAAGCTTGCTGTCCGTTTCATTCCGAGAAGACCCCATCATTTACCATATCCCCTACTAAGAAGATATGGAAGTGCTTTGGGTGTGGAGAACAGGGAGATGTGATCTCCTTCGTATCAAAGTATGACCAAATCTCTCAAATGGAGGCTATGAGAAAATTAGCCAAAGAGAATGGTATAACTGTAGCTCAGATTGAAAAGGAGGAGGAAGGGGTAACAAACCTACAACAAGCATACACGGCATTAAAGGTAGCCCAAGTCACTTTTGAATCTGAGCTATTAAGAAATAAGACAGCAAAACGATATATAGTAGAACGAGGCATTGATACAGCTCTCCTTGTCAAGCACTGGGGACTTGGCTGGGCAGGTAGTCAATACGATCTACAGGCAGATCAAAAAGGCAAGGAAATAGCAGGTCTAACAAAAGAAGGACGATTATTCTTCAGAAATCGCCTAATGTTTCCAATTCAAGACATTACAGGTCGTATCGTTGGCTTTGGAGGAAGGGACCTTTCGGGGGCTTCTAAAGCAAAGTATATAAATACTCAGGATACTCCCCTATACCATAAAAGTAAAGTGCTATATGGGCTACATCAAGCCATCAAGCATATCAAGAAATCAGGCATCTGTATAATTACAGAGGGGTATTTCGATGTAATTATGTTACACCAAGTGAAGGGCCTTGAAAAGGCAGTGGCCCCTTGCGGAACATCCCTGACTAAAGAGCAAGCTGCTATACTTGCAAAGCACGCTGCTATAGCAATGCTAATGTTTGATGGAGATAAGCCTGGACAAAAGGCTACTATTAGAGCCATTGAGTCTTTAATCGCAGTCGGTTTTAAAAAGATCGAGGTATCAGTTCTTCCCGATGGGGTAGATGCTGCAGATTTAATATTAGACTGTAATAGGGACTTATCCCTGTTCATTGATAATGTAGAAAATGTAGATGGGTTTCACTTTCTCTATAAGAATATAGAAGGGGATGATGAAACCAAGATAAAGGCAATATTGAAAATGATCGCAAACTGCCCCTCTCCCCTACGTAGGGACCTCTACATTAGAGAACTCGCTGACAATAGCAAATTCTCTCAATACACACTTATCGATGAGCTGGCAATACTCCTCAGAAGAAAAGCATGGGCATAAAAAAAGCTTGCACATAGTGCAAGCTTTCGGGAAAGTAGTTGTTAAGCGGGAAGCTCACTACAGTTAAGTAGTTAAGTAGTAGAACACAAATATAAAGATATTTTATCACAATGCAAATTATTTTCAAAATAAGCAGCTTATAATTTGGAAATGCAAATGTTTTAAAATATCTTTGTTTTATAAATAAGAAACACTTTAAATATACAAACATGCTCGGGAAAGCAAAAGAAGTAGGGACAGAGTTTTTATGGTTATTCAAGCAGCTATTTTCTGCTGCACCGGATCCTTCTGTTCGGTCCGGAATTAAAATGATTCAGTGGATGAGCAAGGGCCTACTCATAGTAGGGGCCTTATCAAGTATCTCATACACTGCCCCAACATTTTACAACATTTGGTCAGGCATATTCCTACTATGGGTTGCCCAATCTCTAACGATCATGTGTGTATTGTTGGTATTATTCTTAATTGAGCTATCCTTTGGCTCTCTTACCCCATTTACTTTAGACTATACCTTTTCAGGAAAAGCCCAAGAAAGCCAAGTAACAATGTGGGCTTCGCTTGCATTATGGCTTATGCTGATATTCTTAGGTGGTACTTCCGTGTACTTCACCTATAACGGGGCTCACACTCCTGTTAATGCAGCAATTGTTGCTCCTCAGTATATCGATATTACTGAGATAGAAGCGCAAAAGCAAGCTGCAATATCGGCTGAAGAGTTGAGATACGATGCAATTGTAGCAAAGTATCATAAGGAAGACAGCCTTGCTATAATCGCACTCAAAACATCCCACCACAACAAAATACTCGGCATAGAAGCTTATGCTAAAAATAAGTATGGACAATTCTCGCACCTGGTGCATGAGTCCATGCAAAAAGCTCGTAAAGATTCTACCATAAAGGTAGATGACTTCATGGCTGAAAAACAGAAAGCTCCGTACTATGTGCGTGAACGGAATGCTGCCATAAACGATGCACGAACTACCTGGAATAAACTCATTGAAGGTAAGAAAAAGTCAAACGCTGAAACCGAAAAGCAGCATAATTACAAGGTGAGCGCAGCAACAATGCTCATCCAAAATTTCGGGGCAGGAGCAACCATAATGTTCTTTATCCTCCAAATAGTTGCAGCATTGCTGAAACTTGGGGAGGGGGGTAGTTTCCAAAAAAAAAAGTTTCACCGGTAACTAAGAAGAAGAAAACAACCCCTCGGGTTTCAGGTTTCAGCTTCCCTCCTGTCGAGGAAGAAGATGTCGATGACACCTCTGAAACCATTGAGTTACAAGACTTACTGTTTAACAGCGAAGCTGAAACTCATGCAGATTCGGGGGAGGGGGATGACCTTGAAACTGAAACCTTTTATGTAGATGGTTTCAGTAGGCCATACAACTTGGCAGGGTTAAGAAAGTGCGTACAACAGTATGCAAATAAGTTTCACAATGGAATTGGTCTAACTGAAACCAATGTATTAAACGGGAAGAAATTCTTCTCAAAATACATATCAAGGGCTTCAGAAGATCAAATCAAAGAGCTTAGACAAATGCTAAGTAAGCATTATCCTCAGTTCTTAAACAGGCTAATATGAGATATTTTTCAATAGTAACGCAAGCTATTTCCTCTATTATATTATCAACGGTAATATGGTTTTGGATAACAGAGTTTGATTTACTCACCAGGGAGGACTCATTCATAGTTTTGGCAGCAAGTTATCCAATATATATTACTACTTGCTCCTTCATTCAAGCATTTATAGAAGATATAAAATACAAAATATGGCACTCAAAAAACTCAAAGAGCTCACACCGATTGAGAAAGAGATCGCGAAAAAAGTAGCTGCATCTCTAAAGCTCAACCACATGGGACAAAACTTGGCTATTAGCAATAGCCAAATGGTAAGTGCGCTGAAACACATCGGTATTCAAGTATCAGATAGCGTAATAAGAAAGATCATAAATTTCATTAGACATAAAGGCTATCCAGTCTGCTCCTCTTCAAGAGGCTACTGGTGGGCTGCCAATAAACAAGAACTAAAGGAGTGCATTGACGCACTCGAAGATAGGGTACAAGCCCAACTTGCTACATTAAACAACTTAAAGGATATTTACAAAAAATACTAAATGGAAGCTGCTGAAATATTACCAACGACTAAAGAGGTGAAAGCCCTCAGATTAGTCATACAAGCCCTCGAATCGGCTGCAAGGAGAATTGTTATCCTTGAAATGATATCAGGTAAACGAATGAAGTTCTCTCACATTGTGAGAGCTTGTGAGCCTCACTTCAAGGATGCTCCAATGAACCACCCATATTCAGAATTGGGAGTTCATATTAGAAACCTCAAAAAGGTGGGACTTTTAATCAGATACCCATCTGCGATGAACGGTAAAAAAGGCGCATACTATGCCCTGGATACCGATAAAATTAAACTTATCAATTTATTCATTACTCAAATTAAATAATCATGGGAGAAATCCAAGCAACAGGTCAGAAACGCGCATTCTACCAAATCAACGGTCAAAAAAAGTGTATTGAAAAATGGATTAAAGATGGAGACAATGAAAAAATCTCCGGCATCGAAGGCTTCATTATTGGGATGAAAATTAGATGGGACTTAAATTCAGAAGGTGCAGCTAAAACTGAGATCATCCTCTTAATGGCGGACGTAAAAGAACCGACAGAAGAGGATGAGGTAATGTACCTATCCTTCAATGAGGGCACTTACCTCGCAGAGAGGATTATCAACAAAATATTAAACATACCCCACCAAGATAAGGTGACAGTGTTAGTATATGAATCACAACACTTTAAAAATGCACCAGGAGTAAGTATA
>Ga0255047_10000875_pt1 | contig 23819 bp, 14 predicted proteins | sample JV7_2_1_MG_FD_183640 | JGI IMG/M metagenome (GOLD analysis project Ga0255047, IMG submission 183640) | Seawater microbial communities from Jervis Inlet, British Columbia, Canada - JV7_2_1 | ecosystem: Environmental > Aquatic > Marine > Inlet | place: Canada: British Columbia | collected 2016-10-06 | reverse complement strand
AGACAAGGTTTCTTTTAAACCTGAAAGCGAATATGAGTTTATGGTAGATGGAGAAAAACTCTATAGAATGTTTGACCATCAAATAACTTTAGCTATATAATATGGACGTAAATAAGATTAAGTTAAATATTATAAAAGCAGGTGAAAAAGCAGTTAACGAATTAATAAAGGTTGCTGGAGAAGATATTATAAAATACGGTGAAGATGATGAGTTGGCAGCAGACAAACTAAAGAATGCAGCGGCTACAAAAAAGTTGGCTATATTTGATGCTTTTGAAATACTGAGCAGAATAGAATTGGAAAAGAATGAAATCGAGGGAGTTAGTAAAGAAATAAAAAAACCAAAAAGAGGATTTGCAGAAGGAAGAGCAACATAGCTTAATTAAGGAATTAAATAATTTTATTCCTAAAAGTGTTATAACTACTAAAAACAAAGGTAAAGCTTGGGTTTATGGTTATAATGAAAAGTATGACTTTATAGTTATATCAAAGACTGGTCAGATTCAAGACATAGTTGAAATTGAAGGCTTAAGGATAGGACTGCCAAAGCCTCCTGAAAAAATACATTCAAGAAGCAAAGAAAAAAAGGAACAATACTGGGAACCCTTTGACTACCCAAAAGTATTGCATAAAATTAAATCTATATTTCAATGGCATAACACATCATTATCTTTTAAGAATGAATGGGTAGATTATATTGAACAGGAGTTCGACAGAAGAGAAGAGGGCTTCTGGTTTATGAATAATGGCGTACCTACATATATTACAGGATCTCATTATATGTATATTCAATGGACAAAAATAGATGTTGGGCTTCCAGAATACAGAGACGCTAACAGAATATTTTATTTACATTGGGAAGCATGCAAAGCAGATAAAAGAAGTTTTGGTCAAGACTATTTAAAAATAAGACGTTCAGGATTTTCTTATATGGCTAGTGAAGAGGCTAGTAATATAGGGACAATAAGTAAAGATGCTAGGATAGGTATTTTGTCTAAAACAGGAGCTGATGCTAAAAAAATGTTTACAGATAAGGTTGTTCCAATTGTAAACAATTATCCTTTCTTTTTTAAACCCGTACAAGATGGTATGGATAAGCCTAAGACAGAACTAGCATTTAGAGTTCCTGCCTCTAAGATTACTAAAAAAAATATGTATGAGGAAGACGAAACCATTGTTGAGGGGCTAGACACTTCTATTGACTGGAAAAATACAGGGGATAACAGTTATGATGGGGAAAAATTAAAACTATTGATTCATGATGAATCTAAAAAATGGGAGAAGCCAAATAATATTTTAAATAACTGGAGGGTTACAAAAACGTGTTTACGTTTAGGTAGTAAAGTTATTGGAAAATGTATGATGGGTTCTACCGCTAATGCATTAGAAAAAGGAGGGGACAATGGTAAAAAATTATACTTTGATTCTAAAGTTAACAACAGAAACCGTAATGGACAAACTAAGAGTGGTTTGTATAGTTTGTTTATTCCAATGGAATATAACATGGAAGGTTTTATAGATAGATATGGGATGCCTGTATTTAGAACTCCAAAAAATCCAATAATAGGAATAGATGGAGAATACATAACACAAGGTGCAGTTGATTACTGGGAAGCTGAAGTTGATAGTTTAAAAAATGATGCTGATGCATTAAATGAATTTTACAGACAGTTTCCAAGAACTGAATCTCATGCATTTAGAGATGAAAGTAAGCAATCATTATTTAATTTAACTAAGATATATCAGCAAATAGATTACAATGATTCTTTAATAAAAGACAGGTTTTTAACAAGAGGTTCTTTTTCATGGAAAGATGGTGTAAAAGATACTCAGGTTATATTTAGTCCTAATGCAAAAGGAAGGTTCTTAATATCTTGGACTCCAAACAAACAGCTACAAAATAATTACAATACAAGAAACGGACTAAAACTTCCTGGTAATGAACACATGGGAGCTTTTGGTTGTGATAGTTATGATATATCAGGTACTGTTGGAGGTGGTGCTTCTAATGGAGCGCTACATGGGCTAACAAAGTTTCATATGGATGAAGGACCTATTAACGAGTTTTTTCTAGAATATGTGGCTAGACCTCAAACAGCAGAAATGTTTTTTGAAGATGTATTAATGGCTTGTGTTTTTTATGGAATGCCTATACTTATAGAGAATAACAAACCTAGGTTATTATATCATTTTAAAAATAGAGGGTACAGAAAATACAGTATTAATAGACCTGATAAACCATATAATAAACTGTCTGTAACAGAAAAAGAATTAGGTGGAATGCCTAACAGTTCTGAAGACATAAAGCAAGCTCATGCAGCAGCAATAGAGTCTTACATAGAAAAGTATGTAGGATTTGATATGCAAGGAACTTACAGAGATCCTGATGCAATAGGATCTATGTATTTTACAAGGACTTTAGAGGACTGGGCTAGATTCAATATAAACAATAGAACTAAGTTTGATGCTTCAATTAGTTCTGGATTAGCTATAATGGCTTGTCAAAAAACACTATATCAACCTTTAAAAAAGAAATCAAAAATAAAACTTAACTTTGCTAAATATGATAATAATGGAAGTTACAGCCAAATTTTAAGATAAATGAAGGACGTAAAAGTAAATATTAATCCTACAGGATTCCCTAGTCAATTTGTTTCTGACGCAGAAAAAAAGTCTTTTGAATTTGGATTACAAATAGGTCAAGCTATTCAATACGAATGGTTTAGAAAAGATGGTGGTCAAAGTAGGTTTTATAATCAATGGGCTGATTTCCATAGATTAAGACTTTATGCTAGAGGAGAACAGTCTATTCAAAAGTACAAGAATGAACTAGCTGTAGATGGAGATTTAAGTTATCTTAACTTAGACTGGACACCTGTACCTATTATTCCTAAGTTTGTTGATATTGTAGTTAACGGTATGGCAGACAGGGTTTTTACTGTAAACGCGTATGCTCAAGACGGAATGTCTTTGGATAAAAGAAGTGAGTATCAAGTAAATCTAGAAAAAGATATGCTTGCTAAAGATATGATGAAGCAGGTTCAAGAGCAGTTTGGTGTTAACACCTTTGCTATGTCTGAAGAAGAAATTCCAAATACTTCAGAAGAACTAGCGCTTCATATGCAAATGAAATATAAGCCTTCAATAGAAATAGCTGAAGAAGAAGCTGTTAATACTGTATTGGCAGAAAATAGATATAACGAAATACAAAAAAGATTATACTACGATCAAACTGTTTTAGGAATACAAATATGTAAAAATACTTTTCAGCCAGGAGCTGGGATAAAAGTAGAGTATGTTGATCCTGCTAGTGTAGTTTACAGTTATACTGAAGACCCTAATTTTCAAGATTGTTTCTACTGGGGTGAAATTAAAACACTACCAATTATTGAGTTGATGAAGATTGACCCTAGCTTAACTAGGGCTGATATGGAAGAGATATCTAAATATAGTCAAAGCTGGTATGACTATAATAATACAGCTCAATATTATAATAATAGTTTATTTAGCAAAGACAGTTGTACTGTTTTGTTTTTTAATTATAAAACCACTAAGACATTTACCTACAAAAAGAAAGTGAATGCAGCAGGAGCTGAAAGAGTAATTGAAAAAGATGACACTTTTAATCCTACAGAAGAAATGATGGATGAAGGGAACTTTGAAAAGATTTCTAAAACCATTGATGTGTGGTATGAAGGTGTTATGGTTATGGGTACTAATATTTTGCTTAAATGGGAAATGTCAGAAAACATGGCTAGACCACAATCAGCATCTCAAGACGTATATCCAGAGTTTGTAGCTTCTGCTCCAAGAATGTATAAAGGAGCTTTAGAGTCTTTGGTTAGAAGAATGATAACCTTTGCTGATTTAATACAGATTACACACTTAAAGTTACAGCAAGTAATATCTAGAGTCGTACCAGATGGTGTATATATTGATGCTGATGGATTAAGTGAAGTAGATCTTGGAACAGGTCAAGCTTACAATCCTGAAGATGCATTAAGAATGTTTTTTCAAACGGGTAGTGTTATTGGTAGAAGTTACACTCAAGATGGAGACTATAACCAAGCTAAAATTCCTATTCAGCAATTAAATAGTAATTCTGGTCAAGCTAAAATTCAAAGTCTTATAGGTAGTTATAATCACTACTTATCAATGCTTAGAGATGTAACTGGTCTAAATGAAGCTAGAGATGGAGCTACTCCAGATTCTTATGCATTAGTTGGATTACAAAAGTTAGCGGCTTTAAGTAGTAATACTGCAACAAGACACATATTAGATGCAAGTCTACAAATGTCACAAAGACTATGTACAGCATTGTCTAGTAGAATTGCAGATATGCTTCAGTATTCTGACTTTAAAGAAGAATTTGTAAATCAAATAGGTAAATTTAATGTTGGTCTAATAGAAGAGATTAAAGATTTATACTTAAGTGATTTTGGAATCTTTATAGAAATAGTTCCAGACGAAGAAGAAAAAAGAATGTTAGAAGCTAATATTCAAATGGCTCTTCAAAGAGATTCTATAAACTTAGAGGACGCTATTGATATTAGAGAAATAAGAAATATAAAATTAGCTAATCAAGTATTAAAGCTTAAACGTAAAGCTAAACAAGATTTAGAACAGCAACAAAAAGCAGCAGCAGCTGAACAGCAAGGACAGATAAATATGCAGTCTCAACAAATGGCTGCGCAAACTGCAATGCAGAAAATACAAATGGAGACTCAAGCCACTATGCAAATAGAAGAGGCCAAGGCTCAATTCTCTGTTAAAAGAATGCAGGGAGAGGCAGCCATAAAAGCTGAGTTAATGAACTTAGAGTTTGATCTTAACATGAAATTAAAAGGAGTTGAGGTTGAAGGTTTAAAAAGTAGAGAAACACAACGTGAAAAAGCCAAGTCAGAAAGAATAACTCAAGCTAATACAGAGCAATCAAAACTAATAGAGCAAAGAAAAAATAACTTACCGCCTGTTACTTTTGAATCTTCTGAAGATAGTTTAGATGGATTTGACCTAGCTCAATTCGAGCCAAGGTGATTTATTGGAATTAAATTTAAATTATATATATAACTTTGTAAAAAATCAAATCAAATGGAAATTAAAGTATCTGAAGTAAATCCTTTAGAATCAAAATCGGTTCAAGAAGTAGAGAGTCAACTTTTAGAAAAACATGAGCAACAATTAAATGCTGAAGAGTTAGCAGATAAAGAACCTGTTGCAGAAGTGTCACAAGCTGAAGAGGCTGAAGTTGGTCCAACTATAAAGGACGAAGACGTTCTTTCATATATTAACAATAGATATAATAAAGATATATCATCTGTAGATGATTTGTTTACTCAAAAAGAGATGAACGAAGAATTACCAGAAGATGTTTCTAAATATTTAAATTTTAAAAAAGAAACTGGTCGTGGATTTAATGACTTCGTAAAAGCTAATAGAGATTACGATAATTTAAACGAAGACCAAGTGTTAGCAGAGTATTATTCTTTAACAGAAACTGATTTAGATAATGATGACATTCATTATTTAATTGAAGATAAATTTTCATATGATGAGGATTTAGATGATGAAGGTGAGATTAAAAAGAAAAATATAGCTAAAAAAAGAGAACTTTCTAAGGCAAAAAAGTATCTTAATGATTTTAAAGAAAAATATAGTGTTCCTCTTGAGTCAAGTGGGAAAGCTGTTTCTGAAGAAATAAAAAAAGAACTTGATGCTTATAGAAGTTATATTCAAGAATCTAAGACAGTTCAAGAGGCTAATCTTAAAAAGAATGAGTATTTCGAGAAAAGAACTAACGATGTTTTTAATTCTGAATTCAAAGGTTTTGAGTTCGAGATAGGAGATAAAAAGATAGGTTATTCTTATGGAGATGCACAGGAAATGAAGGCAAAACAAATGGATCTAAATAATTTCATAGGTAAATACCTAGGAGATGATGGATTGATTAAAGATGCTAAAGGTTGGCATAAAGCAATTAGTGCTGCGATGGATCCTGACCGCTTTGCAAAATATTTTTATGAGCAAGGTAAAGCCGATAGTATTGGAGATATTTCTAAAAAAAGTAAAAACATCAACATGAAGATGAGAAGTACTCCGCAATCAATAGGCGACACAGGATTTAAAGCAAGACAGGTTGATACTGGAAGTGGAAAAGGTTTGAGAATAAGAAGTAAAAATAAATAAATAATTTTAAAAAACTAAAAAAATGGCAGTAGATGCAGTACCAGGGTTTGACTTACAGCCAAGCTCAGAACAAGTCTTATTACAGACAAATTATATTACTAACTTTGATTTCTTAAATCAGTATCTTCCAGATACTTACGAAAAAGAATTCGAACGTTATGGAAACAGAACAGTAGCATCATTCTTAAGAATGGTAGGCGCTGAAATGCCTTCTAACTCAGACCTTATCAAATGGGCAGAGCAAGGAAGACTACACACGAAGTATACAAACGTAACTTCAGGAGCAGCAGCAGCAGCTGACACAGCAACACTAACAATTGGAGATGTTTTAGTACCAGGTTCTGGTTCTATCGCTATTCGTGTTGGACAAACAATTATGTTATCTGACAGCTCAGTGGCTTCTACAAATAGCAACAAAGCTATTGTAACAGCAGTTGATACAGCAGCAGGTACAATTGATGTAGCTTACTATGCAGCTGGAGGTCAGACAATGGCAGCAGGAGTTGTATGTTCTTTATTTATCTATGGTTCTGAATTTCAGAAAGGATCTATCGGTATGCAAGGACAGCTAGAAGCTGATGACTCTATCTTTGAAAATTCTCCAATTATCATTAAAGACCGTTACGCAGTATCAGGTTCTGACATGGCTCAAATTGGATGGATTGAAGTAACTACAGAAAACGGTGCAACTGGATTCTTGTGGTACATGAAATCAGAACACGAAACTCGTTTACGTTTTGAGGATTACCTAGAAACAGCAATGGTTGAAGCAGTTCCTGCTGAAGCGAATGGTGGAGCAGCGGCAATCGTTGAGGGTGTAGCAACTGGAGTTGGTAACAAAGGTTCTGAAGGAATGTTTTATGTTATCGAAAACAGAGGAAATGTATGGTCGGGTGGAAACCCTGCTGCATTAGCAGATTTTGACGCTATTATTTCTCGTTTAGATAAGCAAGGTTCAATCGAAGAGAATGTTATTTTCTTAAACAGAGAATTTGGATTTGATATTGATGATATGTTAGCATCACAAAACTCTTACGGAGCAGGTGGTACTTCATATGGTCTTTTTGACAATGACAAAGAGATGGCTTTGAACTTAGGATTTACAGGATTCCGTAGAGGTTATGATTTCTACAAGACAGACTGGAAATACCTAAACGACCCGACAATGCGTGGAGATATCGTAGGTGGAGCAATTAATGGTGTTTTAGTACCAGCAGGTTCAACTACTGTATATGACCAAGTATTAGGAAAGAACGCAAAGCGTCCATTCTTACACGTTCGTTACAGAGCTTCAGAAACTGAAGACAGACGTTATAAAACTTGGATTACAGGTTCAGCTGGTGGAGCTGCTACATCGGATTTAGATGCGATGGAAGTAAACTTCTTATCAGAAAGAGCTTTATGTACTTTAGGTGCTAATAACTTCTTTATCTTTACAAACTAGAAGTAAATTATCAAAAGGGAGTGAATTAAAGTAGCTCCCTTTTTTTTATTATAAATTAAATCAAAATTAAATCAATATGGCATTAAAAAACAAACCAGTATTTGTAGACAAGATTTACAAACTAACACAAAACAGAGCGCCTTTAAGCTACAGTATCCCTTCAAGAAACACAAAGAGAAGGTCATTACTATGGTTTGATGAGGAAACTGGAATAAATAAAGCATTACGTTACGCTAAAAATTCAAAAAGCATTTTTGAAGATGAGCAAGACAAGAATGTTATCTTAGAACCTATCGTCTTTGAAGATGGTATGTTGTTTGTATCAAAACAAAATCAGATATTACAGAAGTTTTTAGCTTATCATCCATCAAACGGACAGATGTTTGTAGAGGTTGACAAAGAAAGAGACGCAAGTGAAGATGTAGAATCTTTAGATTTAGCTCTAGAATCTCAGCTTATAGCAAAAGATTTAGGTATTGAAATGCTTGAAACTATCGCTAGAGTTGTAATAGGATTAAGAGTTGAGAATTTAACTTCTTCTGAATTAAAAAGAGATGTTAGGCTATTTGCTAAGAGATATCCAAATGACTTTATGGAGGCTATGAATGATCCTTTGTTAAAGCTTCAAAACAAATGTGCTAATTTCTTTAGTGAAAATCTTTTAACATTAAAAAACAAAAAAGATGTTTACTATAATCTAAAAGGAAACAAGAAGAAACTACTTACTGTTCCTTATGGTGAAGACCCATTATTTATACTAGCATCATTTTTACAGAGTGATGAAGGGTTAGAAGTTTTAAAAATATTAGATTCTAAAATGAAATAATATTAAATAATAACTATACAAAAGAGGCTTCAAAATATGAAGCCTCTTTTTTTGTATCTTTGTGAAAATAAGTTTATAAATGGCATCAATAATAAATACAGTAAGAGCTACTGTTCTTTCAATTGCAAACAAAAATAATTATGGGTATATAACTCCTAATGATTTTAATTTATATGCAAAGCAAGCTCAATTAGATATATTTGAAGATTATTTTTATCAGTATAACAGTTGGATTGTAAAGCAAAATGCAAGAGTATCTGGAAGTGATTATGCTGATATTATAAAAGGGTTAGTGGAAGTAATAGATAGTTTTTCTTCTACTAAAGGACTAATTAACACAGGTATAAACTTATTTGATTTACCTGATGATTACTATTTAATAGATAAAATTAATTACTATCCAAACCTTACAGCTACAGGTACTTTAACTTTTGGTTCAACAGGAAACACATTAATAGATTCAGCAGCAAATTTTGTTACTGGAGGTCAGGTAGTGGCAGGTCAGTTAATAGTAAACACTACAGGAGGAGGAATATATTCTGGAGGAAGCGCATTTGTTGTAAGTGTAGATAGCGAAACTCAATTAACAATATCGACTAATGATTTTTTTACAGGAACTTTTGAAGGCACGTCTTATTCAATTTTAAGTACAAAAGGAATAACAGAAATAGAGAGAGTATCTCAAAACAAAATATTTTATTTAAACTCTTCACCACTTACTACTCCAGGGCTTTCATTCCCTGCGTATGTTTTAGGAGGTGCAAACAATGTTAATACAGGTAATACAATTACAGTTTATCCTGAATCTATTGTTACAGCAGGAACAGTTGTTTCTCAGTATATTAGATATCCTAAAGACCCTAATTGGACATATGCTACATTAGCAGCAGGAGAACCTTTGTTTGATGAGTCAGCACTTGATTATCAGGACTTTGAGTTACCTTTATCAGATCAAGTTAATCTTATAAACAAAATATTGCAATACGCAGGTATGTCAATACGAGAAATATCACTAACTCAATTTGGTCAAGCACAGGAACAGATGGATGATACCCAACAATCACCCAATCTAACATAATAAGATATGGCATATATAACAGATTATCAGTACTACGAAAATAATGGAAACCAACCCGAAGATGCTAATTGGGGTTCGTATCAATACATATCTTTAAATGATATAGTAAATAACTTTATGGTTATGTATGTTGGAAACGACAAACTAATTAATAATGTTGAGAGGTATAACATTGTATTTCATGCAAAGAGAGCTATACAGGAATTAAACTATGACTCTTTAAAAGAAATTAAGATACTTGAATTAGAAGTTTGTGATACATTAAGATTTGTATTACCACAAGACTATGTTAATTGGGTTAGAATATCAATGTATAGAGATGGAACATTGTTTCCATTGACTGAGAATATTCAAACTAATTGGAGTGATGCATACTTGCAAGACAATAATTGTAGAATTTTATTTGACCAAGATGGTAATGTTTTAAAGCCTGAAAACTCTACATTAGATCTTGATAGAATAACAGGAAGTAATAAAACTATATACCTAAACCAACAAAGCGCATACAATGGACAGGAGGGTTATTTTTATAATGGCCTATGGTATTTTGAATATCCTGTTGGAGCTAGGTATGGCTTAAATACAGAGACGGCAAATGCTAACCCTACATTTAAGATAAACAAAAAAGGTGGTGTAATTAATTTTAGTTCAGATGTTGCAGGAGAGTTAATAGTTCTTGAATATGTATCTGATGGAATGGAGAATGGAGACGACTCTGAAATAAGCGTAAACAAGCTATTTGAAGAGTTTGTATACTCTTACATGAAGTATGTAATACTATCAAGTAAATATGGTGTGCAGGAATACATCATAAACAGGTCTAGAAAAGAGAAATCAGCGCTTCTAAGGAACGCAAAACTTAGGATAAGCAATATGCACCCAGGAAGATTATTAATGAATCTAAGAGGTCAAAACAAGTGGATAAAATAATATGGCTAAGATTCAAAAGAATTTCATAAAAGGGCGAATGAATAAAAGCGTTGATGAACGATTAGTTCCTCAAGGTGAATACATTGATGCTTTAAATATACGACTAGGTTCAAGTGAAGGAAATGAGATTGGAGCTGTAGAAAACTCAAAAGGTAATGAGCTATTAGTACAGGTAAAGTTTAATGGACAGGTGTTGAGTGATGACGCTAGATGTATTGGCGCTTATGATGATGGTGCAAATGAAACTATCTACTGGTTTATTAGTGATCCTAGTAATACTAATTCTATTGTAACAGGGAAAGTTGATTTGATAGTATCATATAATACTAAATTAAATTTAGTTTTTTATCATGTTATTTCTACTTCTGTATTAAATTTTGATAAAGATTATATAATAAATGGCATAAACCTAATTGATGGTTTATTGTTTTTTACTGATAATCTAAATCCTCCTAGAAAAATAAATGTAAACAGAACTTATTTATCTCCTGTATCTGGAGTAGATAATATTACCGAACAAGATATTGGGGTTATACTAGCTCCTCCGTTAAACTCACCTATTATAGAGCAGTTTAATTTAGGTGGTGGAGAAAACTACATGGAAGAGTTGTTTCTGAGTTTTGCTTATAGATGGCAATATGAAGATGGGGAATATTCTGCTATATCTCCATTTTCACAAACAGCATTTAGCCCTGGTCCATTTCAATTGGATTACAAGACTTTTGACAATGCCGCAATGGTTAACACTTTTAATAGTGTAAGAGTAACTTTTGAAACAGGTGGAAGAAATGTAGTTTCAGTTGATGTTCTTTTTAAGTTTTCTACAAGTCAAAATGTAAATGTAATAGAAAGGTTTAACAAATCAGATGAAGGTTGGTCAGATAATGATTCTGAAAATATTACGTTTACTAATAAAAAAATATTTACCGCATTACCTGCGGAGCAATTGCTAAGACTTTTTGATAATGTACCAAGAGTAGCACAAGCACAAACATTAATGGGTAATAGATTAATGTATGGTAATTATGTTGATGGATATGATGTTGCTAACAGCGTAGGTAAGCAGATAGATATAGACTATGATTTAACACTTATATCAAACACTTTAAGTGCAGAAGAAATAGAAGGAACAAAGGATTTTACATCTTACAATATAGGAATTCCTACATCTATAAATGACTCTGTAATAGAGATAAACTTTGGAGGATTAGCATTAGTTCAAGGCGCTCAGATAGGTATAGAATTTAATTATATAAGTAGTCAATTTGATGGGGATAGTTCATATTTTACAGATGGGAATCAACCTAAAAATGAATTTGTATATACTTTTTTGTTTAATCTGCAAAGAAATTACTCAAGTGTTAATGATTTAGCTAGTAGTCCAGAATTTTTCAATGCTATAACCGCATTTGTGCCACCCAGTGAATCAAGTTGTTTTGATGCTGCATTAGTGGGGGGGACTCGTGGTTCGTCTTTAACTGATATTTATAATTGTCAAATACTTACTAGAAACGGATGGGTTTATGATGCATTTGGTATAAACGGAGTAAACAATGGTTTTGCAATTGGCACTTCTTTGGGAGAGGATATAATAAGTATTACTATCCCTGGTTTAAGATTTGCAGAACTTGACTTTAGCGACCCTAATAATCCTGTTCCAACAAATACTTATGCTTACGAATATCTTGCAGCTGTAGATGCCGTAGGACTATATTCTAGTAATTCTTCTAAAAGGTCTTTGCATAGCAATAGAGATTATGAGATTGCTATTGTATACATGGATGAATACGGAAGAAGCACTACTGCATTAGTAGACACTGATAACACTGTTTTTATACCATGTGAAAACTCAATTGACCAAAACAATGTTAGAGTTCAGCTAAACAACTTACCTCCTTATTGGGCAACAAAATATAAATTTGTTATAAAAGAATCTGAAGGCGAATACCGAACTGTTTACTCGCAGATATTTTTTCAAGAAGAAGAAACAGGCGCTATATGGTTTAAGCTTGATGGAGATAACAGAGATAAAGTAAAGGACAATAGTATTCTGTATGTAAAAACAGATACTACAGGCCCTGTTTTAAATTGTGCTAGTACAAAAGTATTAGCATTTGAAAGCCAAATAGAAGATTTTTTATGTAAAAAAGATGCTAATGGTGTTGTTATAAGTGGAACTTGTGGTCAGCCTACAGGTACATATATGAAATTAAAGCCATCAGGTTTTAATGCTAGTGCGCCAGAAAATTCTTTTATAGAGAGAGAAGATGGATCTAGGGGTTCTTATTCTATAGCAACAGTATCTACTAGTCTTGAAGATGAAAACGCAGTATTTTTACCTTATGATATTCCTGCTGGAAGTATTATTCAGATAAAATTAGATACAAGAAGAAATAAAAGAGGTAGTAAATGTGGTGGTCGTATTTACACATACGATAAGACATTTGTAGCTAGTGATGACTATGATAGTTTATACGCTTGGGCTGTAGGAGATAATATAGATTTTACAAATGGAATTTCTAGCGGATCAGATGATACAATCAATACTGTAACTTTTGACGAAACAATATATTCTTACCCTGCTCAAAGCAGTACCGTATACAATAGAGTGGGCGACTGGAGTTCAACAACGGGTACTGGACCTAGCTTTCCAATTACAATAACATTTCTTGTTGCAGGAACTTATGGGTTAGGAGATATAGTGTATTATGAGCAATCACCATATATATATATAAATATAGGAGCAATAACAGGGCTTAGTAATAATGATAAAACAATAACAATTTTATCACCTAACATTACTGGTGCAGTTCCAAATGAAGTTATTTATTATTCTGACCCTCAAGCAACAGATGCGCCTGGAGGTGCAGGTAGAACGGTAGTGTTTTTTCAAGAAGAAACAGGTACAGGAAGACAGTTTATGTCTCTTCAAACAGGAACTCCTCAATGTAGTCGTCCTGATGAAAGAAACTCTTTTGTGTCAATTGAAACAATAGTTACTAGAGCATCAACTTTAATGGTGTTTGAGACTGAGCCAATACCTGCTAATGACGAGCTTTATTACGAAAATGAGCAGACATTCGATATTGTTAATGGTTTTCATTTATCAGGTAGTGCTGATACTGACCAAGACCAAACAGCTAGTTTACCAGCTGTAATAGATTTAACATTTTTTAATTGCTACACATTTGGTAATGGTGTAGAAAGCGACAGGGTGCTAGACGCCTTAGTAAAGCCATCTCTATCACTAGGAGAAAAAGTTACTTCGGTAGCTGAAGAGCAATACAGAGAGGTTCATCGTTTTTCTGATATAACCTATAGCGGTAACTTCAATCAAGAAACAAACCTAAATAAGTTAAACCAATTTAATTTGGCTTTAGCAAACTTTAAGACACTAGAAACTTCTTACGGTCCTATTAGAAAAATGCATTCAAGGCAGACAGATATACTTACACTTCAAGAAGATAAAGTATCTTATGTTTTAGTTGAAAAGAACTTACTTTCTGATGCGTCAGGAGGTGGAGCCTTAACATCTGTACCAGAAGTTTTAGGTAAGCAAATAGCTAGGTCTGAAGAGTATGGTATTAGCAATAATCCTGAGAGTTTTTCTTCATATGGTCCTGATGTTTATTTTACAGATGCTAAGAGAAGTAGTGTAATAAATTTAAAAGGAGAATCTAAAGGTGGTATTTCAGACAAGCTTTCTGTTATTTCTCAAGTAGGAATGAGAAGCTGGTTTAGAGATTTATTTATTGATTCTTTTGACACTCAAAAATTAGGTGCTTTTGATCCATACATGAATGAGTACGTATTAAATTCTAATGAAGTATTAATACCTCAAACTCCTGTAATTAGGAATTGTGGATATACTTTATTGCAAAATAATTCTACATCTGTTGTCGCTTTTGATTTAGATTGTACAAATGTAATTGGAGATGTATCTATTGATTATAACTTTTCAATAGGTGGTGCAAATATATCTGTTGTTTATAATGGAGTTAATGTGTTAAATACTAATGTATCAAATTCAGGTTCTGTTTCTTTTACAAAGTCACAAACAAATCCTATTATAGCTCAGGTTACAATAACTCCTATTTTAACGGCTACTTACGAAATGACATTTGGATGCCCTCAAGGAGAACAGCTAACGGTCACTCAGATTTTAGTTAATTTTGAAGGGGAGGCTACTTTAACAACCACTACAAGATACAAATGGGAGTTAGCAGGAAACTCTAGCCCATATAATACTAATAGTGTAGTTTTTGAGGATGATGGAATTTCATTGTTTGAGTCGCAAACAAACCAAGAATCCTTTGGTTCAATACCTGCTGAGGGGGCTACTGTTGTAATGCAAAGTAGACAAGCAGCAGGACAAAGTTTTAGTTTTGACCCGACTAAAGACGAGTTTAAATATTTAGTTTCTAATGTTCAGTATACTGAGGCAACTATAAATACTTTATTACCGTTATTAAATACAGCTACTCCAATTACAGGAGGTCCATTAAATTATGAGGCTTCTTTTACTTACAACAACCCATCTAACAATGATTATTTATATCTTGTATGGGATTTTAGGTCACCAACAGCAATTGAATTATGTTATGACCAAACAAGCTCAGTAGATGTTTGTTGTGATTGCGCACCTTAAAATTTAAAAAAAAATGAGTTTAGTAAATAAATATATTAATTCAAATGATTTTTTAACTGCAACTGCGGTTTATGATGATGTGAATTTAACAACATTGTCTCCAGATGGTTTTTATCAGTTTGGAGGAAATTATAGACAACAATTATTGGGTGTTTTAGGTTCTTCTTCAGTTTGTGATGTTTGCTATGAGCCTTGTGGAACAGGGCTTGTTATTCCAGGAGGCGATACAGGGCTATACAACCTCACTTTTAACGCAGGAGGTACTTTAGCAGACGTAGGTGCTATTGTAGTTTATTTTAACCCAGCTCAAGTTCCTGATGGAATTAGAGTTTTGTATAATGGTGTTTATTATAATAAAACGTCTAATGAAACCACTGGCGTAATACAATCAACAAGTGGTGTTAACGATGCCTTTACAATATTAGGAGACCCTGCCGCTACATGTGTGCCTGCACCTGGAACTTATTCGTATGATTATTTTGATGGCTACACAGGGGCTACTTGGGATGCAGGAGACCCCACACCTCAAGATGTGACTATAACAGCAGGAGATGACCAAAGAGGCGCGGCTGGATTGTGGAGTACATTGGTTATTCCAAAACCATTATCTTTGCCTAACATAGTAAGTGTTCAGGTTTTAGGACCTTGCGCATCAACGGGTTGGAATTTAGAAGTAAATTGCCCTGCTGATTTAGAAAGTTTTAATAGCTCTTCAAATCAAGGTTCTTCTACAGCATGCGTTACTGATGACCAAAGATTTTACTTTGCAAGACATAGAGGTTTTTCAAATGCACTTCCTGTTGTAACTAATTTTGTATTTTCAGATAGCAATGGAGTTTTTCCATTAGCTAATGGTAATTATGTAATGAGTGATAATAATGTAATAACAGTTGTTAATGGAGTTGTAACTGCAATAGTTGCCTGCACGCCATAATAAATAAATAATGAGAGAAAATTATACCTTAACATATAGTGAGTCTGTAAATGGATGGCCTTCATTTTACAGCTATTTTCCAGATTTTGCTTTGGGAATGAATCAATATTTATATTCTTTTAAAGGTGGAAATCTTTATAGGCATAATACCAATGAAACAAGAAACAATTATTACGGAGTTAATTATGACTCTACAATAACTGGTGTTTTTAATGAACAGCCAACAGCTACTAAAGTATTTAAGACCATTGAACTAGAGAGTGATGATTCCTGGAATTGTGAGCTAGTATCTGATCTTGGAGCAGGGTATATGCCAGATAGTTATTTTGTTGAAAAAGAAGGGGCTTTCTTTGCTTTTATAAGAAGGCTAGATGGGGTTGATAATTTAGCGTTAAGGTCAGCTCAAGGATTAGGTACACTTTTAAGTACAACAGGTGTAGGTCCAGCACCTATAACATTAACTTTTTCTTTTGCTATTAATTCAATAATGAGTATAGGTGATGTTGCATATACAAACTCAATTATCGGACCTGTAGAAATAGGAGCAATAACAGGTATAAGTCAAGATAGAAAAACAATTACAATAGCAGCTCCAACATATGTAGGTACTGTTCCTGTATCATATATATTATATGTTAAAAATAGCGTTGCTGAGTCTTATGGGACGTTGGGTTACTTCTTGCAGTTTAAACTTAGTAATTCAAATACTAGTGCCGTTGAACTTTTTACTGTTGATTCAGATGCATTCAAAAGTAATCCTTAGTTTTTTGTATCTTTGTTTTAATGAAATTTGAAATAAGAAAATTAAATCAAGAAGATTACGATTCTATTTTAGTTGATTGGTGGAAAGATTGGAGATGGACACCCCCACCAAAAGATTTTTTACCAGAGGATGGTGCAGGAGGTTTTATTGTTTATGATGGAGATATTCCTGTATGTGCAGGATACATTTATCTGACAAACTCTAAAGTAGGTTGGTGTGATTGGGTTATTTCTAATTTTAAATATAAAGATAAAGAGAAAAGACGCGAAGCATTAACAGAATTGGTTTCAACACTAACAAAAGCTTTGACTATACATGGTTGCAAATATTCTTATGCTTTAATAAAATCTGACTCACTAATAAATGTTTACAAAGAGATTGGATATAGCGAAGGGGATAAGTACACAAAAGAAATGATTAAAAAATTATAATATGGGCGTAGTAACATCAATAGCAGCGGCAACTGTAGCAGTAGGGGGGTCGGTATTAAAAGGAGTGTTAGCAGGAGATGCTGCTAGTTCAGCGGCTAGAGAAGCAGGTGACTTAAGACTACAACAAGCAGAACTAGAAAAAGAAGCTGTAGCTCGTTTAGAGCAAGACTTTTTTGAAGGCGTTAGAGTCAATACAGATATATACGACAAAGCCTTAGAGATGTCCAATGTGAAGGGTGCTGAACTCGTTCAGGCTGCTCAAGAAGGAGACCAAAGAGGTGTTTCGGCTACAGCAGGAAAAGTGAAGGCAATAGAGCAAGCTGGATTAAGCGCTTTGTCAGATCAATTTTCTAAAGAAAAACTAGAAATAGATTTAAATAGAGCGAAGGCAAATGAGTTGTCAGCAGCTGAGATAGCGGCTATGCAAAACGATAGAGCAGCAGCAGCAGGTCTTAGGTCAGACGCTTTAATGGCTCAATCTGATAAACTAAGAGGAGATGCTGTTGGAAACTTTATTGGCGCTGGTGTAAGTGCAGTAACGATGGGTGTTGATATAGCAACTGAAATATCAGCAGGTAAAGATCAAGCCGCAATAGATAAATTAGTTGCAGGTGGAAATACGTTAGAAGAGGCTCAAAAAATTGTAGCAGATGCATCTAAAGCTGCTAGACGAGATTATATGGGTGGAAACGCAAACGCATTTGGAACTGCTCCACCTTTGAAATCTGATTCAAATACACCCTTAGAACCAGTGAGTTTTGATAATTTTAATTCTTTTAAAAGTATAGATACTTCATTAGATTTTAAATCAAATTCAAACCCATTTTTAAATCCATCAGGAATGAAAAATTTCTTTCCAGGTCTTGATACTAAAAATATCTTCAACACAGACTATACAAGTATGAAAAATAACCAGATTTATGATGATTTCATGAAAACGTTTGAATATCAACAAGGAAGAGGTGTATAACAATATAATTAACAAGATATGGGTAGTGCATTAGACGCAGCTAAGTTTTCAATACAGCAGGGATTTACAGGTGTAAGTGACCCTTCGTCAACATTTTCAGCAATTGATAAAGGAATTAAGGACCTTACTGATTGGCAAACAAAAAGAAAAGAAGACAAGGAAAAGCTAGAAACCGATACTGCCACAAAATATAGAGAAGCAGAAAAGCAAGCATATGAGAACTTACCTTCTGGTAAAAATGCTCAGGCTCAGATACTAAGTGGTTTAGAGGAATATAAAGAAAGACTTTACACCAATATGAAGCTAGTTCAAAGAGGTGTTATAGGGGCTAATGATAATCTTATATTTAGAGAGAATGGTACTCAAAGTTTTAACATTCTTTCAGATATAGTAAAAGATTACGACAAACAAAGAGAAGAATATATAAAAGGAGCTGAAGGATATATTGATGAGAAAACAGGGGAACGTGTAGAACCAATATATGGTTCAGTAGCAGCGGCATTGCAAGATATGCAGACTCAGATAGGAAACCCTGATTTTACAAAGCTTGGATTTGATTCAAAAGGGAATGGTACTATTACTTTTTATGAAACAAAAATAAATGAACAAACTAGCACTAGAGAGCTTGTTCTTGATAAGAATGGAAATCCTATTCCTCAAAAGGGATTAGATGGTGTTAACTTAATAGCCTACAAAAACGGACGTAACCAAACTGCATTAAGAGTTAACTTGGACCAGAGAACTAGAGACTTGGTTGGAGCAGACAGTCTTTTAGGTAAAAAATACCAAACAATGATATCTCAGGGCGGCATGGTAGGTGTTGTTATAGATGATATTCGTGGTAAAGATGGTAAACAAGTTAAGTCTTTAATTACTAATGCAGCAGGTAATTTAATTACTAATGTCGCTGAAATGGCTAGTGTGTTATCTGATAATGGAGAAAACCCATCACAAGTTTTAAATGATAGAATGTGGGGTGAGGCAAAGAGAAGTGGGGTTGACATGGATGAAAAAATATCATACGACTATGTTGATCTTGAGACTGGTGAGTTAAAACAAGGTATGAAGAGTAAGTATATCAGGCTAGAGACAGCTAGTAACAATCAAATGGTTCCTATACTTAGTAAAGACGATAGGTTAGCTGCCGAAAGGATAGCTCAATTTTCTGTATACAACTCATTAGAAAGAGGAATTAGCGGTGGTTCTAAAGTAACAACTTTTGATCCTAACAGAACTTCTAGAGTAACCGCAAAAGAACTTGAAACAAAGAAGATTGGTAGAGTTGAATTTGCTAAGAGAATGGCTGCTGGTGACCCTAGAGTACTTGAGGAAATGAAGGCGAGTGGGTTATATACTGATAAAGATGACTTTAATGAGATTTTATCCAAAAGCGCCTTAATAGATTTAGAAGAAAAAGATAGCAAAGGTAACCCAAGGAGGGGTGAGATTTATCAAGTTTATACTTCAAGGGGAGTACAACCAATAACTGTTTACCACACAAATGAAGATGGCTCAGTAACTTCCTTACAGGATAGAACACAACAAACTTTAAGTCTTATTGCAACAAATCCAACAGAGATTCAAGATTTATTTGATATATATACAGATGCAGGAAATAACTTTAATGAAACGTATAATCCAGCAAACTTTAAAGCAAATACTGTAAGTACTGGCCCAAAAACTTCGTTAAGTATGGAGACAATTGTTGAAGGTAAAGGGAATAAGGCTATTACATTAAACGATGTGATAACAGATGTTATTAAAACAGCGGATGAAGTAGATAATCTTCAAGGGTCTTTTGGTATTGATGAAGATTTATTAGTTAAAGGTATTGAGGGTGCGCTTAATCAGGCTTTAATTAAGTCTGAGCAAAAGGTTGATGGTCTTAAGGTGACTCATGATGGTAAAAACAATGTAACTATAACAGGTGTAAATTCTAAAGGAAAAACAATAACCGTTACAGGTAACCAATCGTCAGATGAGCCAAATGCAATGAAGGTTGAGATAGATGCAATTCTTAATGAATTCTTTCAAAACTTAGGTTCAGATAAAGACTATAACGCTGGTGGTGCAGCTGAGAAAAAATCTGGGATGGCAAAGTTTAACTCACCTGAAGTAAAAAAAAAAGTAAAAAATGAACAGCCTGAAGAGGAGAATAAGGAACAGACTGAAGAGGAGAATATACCAGAGTGGGAAAGCTGGGTAGAAAGAGGTAAAGACAAGCGATATATAAAGGGATTAATTAAAGTGGGCGGCCAGGTCTACAGATGGAACGATGAAATTAATAAATATGAAATGAAGACAGCAAAAGGGTGGAAGATTTATAATTAGAGAACTAAGAAGCAAAAGAATTAATGATGGAACAAATTAGAGAACTATGAACGAAGAAGCATTAGAAGAGTTATTTAACATAGCTAAAAAAGATGGGTATCAAGATACATTTGAAAATTTTAAAAGTTTAATGTCTTCTAATGATAAGGCTTTAAACACAATGTATGAATTAGCTAAGGACAATGGCTATGAAGATGATACAGATAATTTTAAGGCGCTTGTAGGTTTTGCTGAAAAAAAAAATCAAGTCGATACTCCTTCAGATGGTCAAGAGGAAGTTACGGAATCCATTACAGAAACGGAAACAACTCCTGGCTCTTCGGATTCTTTAGAAGAGCAAGATGAAGCGCCTATAACACCTTTAGTACAAGATGATAATGGTGACTTAACACCATTTGTTGAAATCCCTCCTGTAAATCAACCTGATTCTGTAGTTGTTGATACCGAAGAGGTTGAGATTTCAATACCTGAAGCACCGTATAGGTCAGGTAAACTTAAAAATGAAGACGGAAGTGTATCTACTCATAAAATGAAGACCGAAACCGATGGTCAAGGCAATTGGTTTTCATTCCCTACAGTATTTCAAAATGAAGACGGAAGTTTTGTTGACATGTCTGAAGAGGCAAAATTAGACTGGAAGCCTGTATATGAAGAAGCTAAAAAAAGAGGAGAAATTATTGATTTTGGTAAAGATGAAAAATCAGCATTAGCATATGGAAAAGGAAGCTGGAAGCCTTCATATGATTCTAATAAAAAAAACAAGATACTATTAGATTCAGGATATTTAGCTTATAAAGAAGAGAATTCAGGAAATGTTTTAAACACTATTGATTTTGATAAAGAAGGTATAAACCGAAACATAATACCAGAAAAACAATATGGATTTATTAATCCAGAAACAGGTAAAAAAGAATTTAAGAAAGAATCAGAACTTAGCCCAGAATTATTAGAAGCCGTTGAAACATACGAAATTGCAACTCAAGATGTTCAAACTCCAAATTACTCAGATGTTGATCTTGATGAAGGAGAGGTTGGAAATGCTAACGCATTTTTAATAAGCGTTATTAAAGATGATGGTGGTGATGTAACAGATTATTTAAAGTGGGAAAAGAAAAACACTAGGAACGAAACTGGCGTATACAAGTGGGCGAAGAGTCTTATGACAGACGATGAAGGTGATGAGTACTTTGAACAAAAAAATTATTATGAAAAAGTTCAATCATACAAGACGGCACAACTTAATCAAATTAGTAAGAGATTAAATCAAATTCAAGCGAAAATAGATTTAACCTCTGACCCTAAACAGATAAAAGAATTAAAAAATGAGGGAAAAGAATTAAGCAAAGAATTTTACGCAAAAGTTGAAAGCATTTCTACCACTATTAAAGATTTCCCTGTGCTTACAAAATTCACAGAGGATGTTGACTTAAGAAGAAGAAAAGCAATGTATGAGGCCGCTCAGGAAGGTGGAGCAGATAAAGGAGGTCAAGGATTAGTTGAGTTACTTGCTGTTGCAGGAAACAGTTTAGCTGGTTTTGGTCTTGATTTTTTAGCTTCTATACCTGCTTTTTTTGACCAAAGGATTGCAACTATAGGGAAGGGAGATGATAAATTTGATAATAAAGGTGTTTTAAAAGGCCTTGAAGAAATGTTAACCCAAAGTAAGGAGACTCTTGATATCACAACTGGCGCAGTAAAAAGATCTGCTTTTTTAGACGGAAAGCCAGTTTTAAGTATGGGTAAACAATATATTGTTGATGAAAACGGAACAGTATATGATGCAAATACGAACATAAGAATGGATGGGATTATTTCTCCTGAAAAAATAAAAGAAATACAAACATTATCTAAAGATGTTACAGAGACTGTAACTAATTGGACAGCAGGATCTGTAACTCAAGGAGGAGTAGGTATGCTTGTACACTTATACGGCTTAATTAGAACATCAGGAAAAGTAACAAAGAAATTAAATCTCAAAGGCCCTAAAGGAGCTGGTATAGGAATGGGAGTTACTTCTTTTGCAAGTGGCATTACAGGGAACGTGGAGGACGTAAGGTCTCAGCTAGTAGCTTCAGGTATGTCTGAAAAAGAAGCTATGAATATAGCTGTTAATGCAGGTCAGGCAATATCCACTTTAGATGGTATATTCTCTGGATTAGCAGGTGGTAACCAAAAACTTCTTACAGGTTTCCAAGGTATAAAAGACCAAATTAAAAACCTAGCATTAAAAGAAGGTAAAAAATTCACAGTAAAACAACTTGTAGATAAGGGCAGGGGTTTGTTAAAAGAAAACGCTAAAGAACTTTTTATAGAAGAGCTTCCAGTTTATTTTTCTGAAAAGGGTATAAACCACTTGGTGAATAGACATATTGGAAACGAAGTTTTAAATGACAAAATTACAAAGGCAGGTTTAATGGAAACTGTAGTAATGACCGTAGGAGCTACCACTGGTTTGGGTAGTAGAAAGTTATTGTCAGGAAATAGAAGGTCTAACTTAGTTAGGCTTGCAGCAGCAAATGTTAAAGATTTACAATCTACATTAGATGTTTTAGTTAAAGAAGGTTCTTTAACTGAAAAGGAGTCTTCAGATGCATATACAGAGATTTACAATATGCAGTCAGCTGAGTTAAAAACTCAAGGGACTATAAAAGTTTCTGAAAACTTACAACCTGCATCTGATTTATTAACTCAAAGACAGAATTTAATAAATAAAAAACAAGGACTAGAAGGCCCAGGTAAAGCTAGAATTGATAAACAGATAGCGGCTGTTGACCAGCAACTAGATGCTCTATATAAAAAAGACGAATTACAAGTTCAAGAAGAACTAACTAAACAAAAAGAAGATGACACTTCATCTAGCTATAGGAGTCCAGCAGAAATAAAGTATTCTAAAAAATATACGGATTTGGATGTTTTAGCAGCTCTCAAACAGGATGGAATAGAATCGCCTACTGAACAGCAAATACAAGAAAAAACTATTTTCCTAGAAGAACTTAGAAAAGAACGTCTAGCAGAAGCTACTGCTGAAAGGGAGGCGCAGGACAAACGTGTTGAGAATTATTATAAAACACCAGAGGTAATGCAGTCCTTAAAAGAGGAGGGAATAGAATCTCCTACTGAACAGCAATTACAAAAAAAATATAATGAACTTTTAAAAACAAAAGAAGATGCCATTTCAAAGCCAAGCACAGAGGAGCAAGTGCTACCAGATGCTCCAACAAGCACAGAAGGAGGGAAAGACTCCGAAGTGGAATTGCAACAAGTGGGAGAAGCAGACG
>Ga0255047_10000874_pt1 | contig 23834 bp, 23 predicted proteins | sample JV7_2_1_MG_FD_183640 | JGI IMG/M metagenome (GOLD analysis project Ga0255047, IMG submission 183640) | Seawater microbial communities from Jervis Inlet, British Columbia, Canada - JV7_2_1 | ecosystem: Environmental > Aquatic > Marine > Inlet | place: Canada: British Columbia | collected 2016-10-06 | reverse complement strand
AGCGAGTCCTATTCAGCTGGCTCCCGGACAGGGTGGGGCGGAAACGAGTTCTCTATCCATCGCTCGCGATCCTCATCGCCGGATTCCTTGTTCTCGCAAGCGCAAGCTCTTGGGTTGGTGTAGCAATCGCTGGGGCGCTCTGCGGTGCAGGACACGGGTTCATCTTTCCGATTCTCACCGCACTTCTGGTCGACCGTGCGCCGGATGCGGACCGCGGTTCGGCAATGTCGTTCTTCACAGCACTGTTCGATGTCGGGACGCTGATCGGCGGGCCGATCCTCGGTGCGATCATCGACACCGCCGGATGGGGACCGATGTATCTCGTTGCGGGCGCAAGCCTCGGGGTAGCCACGGTCGTCTTCGCTCGCTGGGACCGTCTGGTGACCCACGACGATGGCATGGAACAGAAGCTGAGCGCTCACTCCTAGAGTCGCATTCGATTTTTTTCGAATTGTCTCTTGACATTCGATGTGTGTTCGATAAACTTCGAATGCATAGATAGAACTCGACTGCGAGGAGGCGCCATGAAGGTCGCCGACTACACAACCCAGCGCAAGAACGACATCAACCTGTCCGTGTCCTTCCACTCGGCAGCCGATCTGCTGTTGTCCCTGTGGGTCCTTGGCGATCGCATCGCGGGCTGCGAGGTGGCTGACCTCGAACTCGGCGATCAGTGGTTTGACGATCTTGCTGCAGGACTGTCTCCCGAGACTCGCAACTCCATTGCCGACATCGGCACCGGAGACCTGTGGATTGCGCTCGTTCCCCTTCTTCCAGAAGCCGGCGAAGGTGGAACGATTGACGAATTCCTCGCATTCCTCAGCACGTACGACCCGGCGGATCTCCGAATGCGCCTGCTCCAGCTGCACGATCCGTTCAAGGACGAGGACCGCGGCCTCGTCGCCGACTCTGCGGATGGCTCTTCCGCAGACCTCGAGGCGCTCCTGAGCCGCTCGGATCTCGATGGCACCCACTCCAAACCGTGGAGGGATGCCTTGCTGTTCCTCTTGGAGATGACACCTGAAGAGACTCGGGACTACATCGTGGGGACGCTCTCTTCGGTCCAATCCGAGGTATTCGCAGAGCACGAGAAGGAGTTTCGACCGCTGCTCGAGGCCGACTCTCGTGCCAAGCGCAAGATGGCAAGGCGGCTGTCTCCGGAACGCGTCATCGAGCTTGCTTCGAACGGAATCACCCTTGCAGACGACCACACCCGTCTGCCGATCATCTTGATGCCGACAATGGTTGCCAGGCCCTGGGCCGTGTTCAGCGCTGGATCTGACTGCTTCGTTCTCGGCTACCCGGTCTCGGACGAGTGCATCGACGCCGACCCCGACGCACCGCCACCGTGGCTGGTGAAGCTCCATAAGGCGCTCGGCGATGCGCGACGTCTGCGCATTCTGCGACAGCTAGCGGAGGGCAACGCCACGCTCAAGGAGCTCGCGGAGGATGCGGACGTCGCCAAGTCGACGCTCCATCACCATCTGATGCTGTTGCGCGACGCAGGACTGATCCGTATCGAGGTCGGCGACGAGAAACGGTACTCACTACGTGAGAACCCACTCCCGGAAGCAGCAGTCGACCTCGATCATTACATCCACAGGACCATCGAGCCACGTGAGGAGGATTCGTGACTCCATATACGCAACTATCAATCAACACGCACGTCCAGGTCTACAGGGAACTGGTGAGCGCAGACATCCACCGGGCAACCAGCACAAGAAGCCCGATTCGCAGAGCCATCGCTCGGGGTCTCGTCAGGACAGGAGCATGGCTCCTACCCGACAAGCCCGACATGGTTGGCAACAACGTGATCGTGTTGCCACCAAAGAGCGAGGCTCCCAAACAAGCAGCCGCGTGACCTCGCAGCACCCGGCAGGCGTGTGAACCACATGCCGCAATCGACTGAAGAGGGCTGGCCGCTACGGTCGGTCCTCTGCTGATCAGTCGGTGTCTGGTACAGGCTCCAGAATGACAACGTCCGTCTCGGTTGAGCGGAGCGCTGCATAGGCATCGAGGTTCTTATCTATCTCGCGCCACCGACCCCACAGGCGCGTCCGTTCGTCGCCCTCTGCCACCCGGCCTCTCACCTCGTATTGTCGATCCGCCAGTACAACGAAGGATTCGGGATGCGCTTGGAGGTTGAGCCACCAAGCCGGCTCGCCATCACCCCACCCGTTCATCGCCATCGTGACCAAGTCAGGACCATCATCGAAGTAGCCAAGGATCACGCTCCTCTCCTGGCCTGACTTACGCCCGGTGGTAGTCAGCCACATCATCCCGTACTGGTCGCCCTCCGGAAGCCTCAATCCCTTTCGGCCCTTGGTGCCTCGATACAGCCGACGGTGAAACCACCAAGCGAAACGAACGACCCACCGCGGCGGCATCCATGCCTTCTTGCTACGTCCATCTGACACGGATTCTCCCACGTTGCGATCGTTCCAGTAAGAGTAGCGATACCCCGATCGGCGCAGGGCGCTAGCCCCGCGCCGATCGTTCGTGGTTGGCTGCGATGGCGTCAGAGAGATACTGCGCCAGGCCCTCTCCGGCCTTGTCGATGTTCTTCTGGAACCGGAAATCGGTCACATACATCGATCCGAGACCGGCATGGACCTCTGGCGTGCAGTCATGGAACCACTTGGTGATGTGGGCTCGATGTTCCTCAGCGATGTCCATTGCCTCGATGGTGTCTGGCGCAATACCGCCCGCCATGAGGGCCAATAGCTTCTCGTCGAGAGCTCTCGCCTCGCCCTTGACGTTGAGCCAGTCCTGTTTCGTGTAGCCGCTGACCCGACGGTTCGACTCGGCGTATGCGTCAGCGCCACCCCACCGGCTCTCCGCTTCCGCCTGGTGCTCCACCGGATCGAATCCGTCGAACACCTCAAGCATTTCTTCCGATGTCATCTTCGTTCCCTCCTGCTCTGCATTGATAGTTCGATCGATCAGATCAACCATCGCGAGCAATCGACTCGATTGCGCAATGAGTTGCTCCTTGTGGCTCTCAAGCGCCTTGCCTCTGGAGTATCCGGGCTCCTCAATGATTCGTCTGATGTCGGCGAGGCCAAGTCCGAGCTCTCGGAAGAAGAGCACTTCCTGGAGTCGTGCGATATTTCGCCTGCTATACAGACGGTATCCGGCGTCGCTGTGCCCATCGGGCGAGACGAGACCGATCTCGTCATAGTGGTGAAGCGTGCGCACCGATATACCTGCAAGGCGGGCGACTGCGCCCACGGTCAAGTCAGTTTCTGTGTCCATGACCGCACCGTACACCCTCACGCTACGTGAGGGTGTACCTCGTTTCCGAGATTCTTGCACGAAGCTCCGTCACCGAACGGTCGAGCTGGCCGTACTCTTGGCTCATGGACCCAACCGACCAAGAAGAGCCCTACCTCGATCCCACCGTGCCGGGATTCGTCGAGGACGGTGAACGCTTCGAGACACCCGTGCGCCGACGGGTATGGAGCAAAGGCGTCCGCAGCGTGGCAGCCGTCGTTCTTGCCTCGATGCTGTTCGCTGCAGGTACCCCGCTCAGTTGGGTCTCGATCCTCACCGCGATCCTCATGGCGTTGATCTGGATGAATATCGGGTCGCGGGACCACGACGACACGATCTGACTACTTCACAACCTTGATCAAGGCAATGCTGCGCCTGTCGTGCACGAACCCGAGACTCTCGTAGATGTGATGGGCGCCTGTCGGGTTCTCTGAGTCAACGCCAAGGACCGCAAACTGCATGCCGGTCTTCTTGAATTCCTCCATTGCGAATGTGACGAGCGCGGAAGCGATGCCACGCTTGCGGTGAGAACGAAGTGTCCCCAGTCCCTCGACCCACGCTTCGGTACGCCCCTTGTCCTCGAAGTCGTGCGGAAACGCAGCGCTCAGCAGATAACTCACCGGAGCGTCATCGTCGTACACCACGTATGACGCTGTGGACAGCAGGAACTCGTTGACATTGTTGGCCCAACTCGTCTCCGAGATGGGTTGGGAACCCCAGTGGTCTGCGAAGGACGCATTGTGGACAGAGAGAGAGTCGACGAGAGGAGCCGTCTCCCATGTTTGGACGGTTAGCCCATCGACAAGTGGCTTGGCTGCAATGTTGGCAGACAGGTCGCGGGAAAGTTCATCGAAGTACCTCTTCGGCGAGTAACCGTGCGCCACAAGGAAACCGATCTTGTCTGTCTGCCAGTCGTACGCACCCCGCCACAACCACTGGTCCAGCTCGTCATCCTTGACTGCCAACCGTTGCCGACTGCGGGCCTCCCACCAGTCGTGGACGAACTCGTTCAGTTCAGGTGTCCGATGGCTCGGATGCACGTGGGCATCAGCGAAGGCTCGCCACTTCGTCGTGGCAATCGTTGGCAGATACGACCACGCTGCAGCGAAGGCATCACCGTGCGGTCCGACGGCGATCAGCGAGTCCTCCTCCACGCTGCAATAGTCGGACTCCCATCGGACAAGGATCTCAGACTCAACCTCGCGGAATCCGTCATCCACATCGAAGCAGGCGTCCTGAAGAGCAACAATCGCGGCGGCGTCGCTCTTGGCCGCTGGGCGCCACGTGACGCCGGGGAGCGATGGAGGCGTCGGGAGCGATTCGGGCATCACGTAAGACTACGCGACTCTACTGCTCCACGTCGTCGGCCTCAGGGTCGACGAACCGCGTTCGAAGAAGGAACGGAACCAACACGAGCCCCACGAGTGCCACAAGAAAGATCGTGTTCATCGCGACCGTGTAGCTCGTCTCGCCAGATTGCGCAACGCCGACAACGTCAAGTAGCTCGGTACCAAGCATGGCTCCAACAACCGCTATGGCAATCGATGCAAGGAGCCAGGCAATGCCCAGTCCGACGAGCTTCAGTGTGGACATGTCGTTCGATCCTCGCCGTCGTGATTGCCATGTCAGCGACGCTGGCTTCAGTGGGCATGGTAGGGAATCCAGTTCTGGTCAAGGTCGCCTCGGGTTTGGGAGCGGGAAGCCCGGTCTTGGTCGTTCAGAGGCAACATCGGAGCGGAAGCGATACAGAGCCGCGGGTCTGCCACCGGTCGAGGAGCGATGTCCACCCGTGGCTTCGACGAGCTCTCCCTTGTCGACGAGTCGTCGGAAGTTCTGTTTGTGGAGATCGACGCCTGTCAGCGCCTCGACCGCACGCTGGAGTTCGGTGAGGGTGAACTCTTCTGGGAGGAGCTCGAATACGACTGGTCGATACGTCAGCTTTCCCCTCAGCCGACTGAGAGCTGTAGCGGCGATACGACGATGATCTCCCGACATCGCTAGTCCAAGTCCGCTGACGGGGATCGGCCGATTGCGATCGACAAAGTACTCGTCCACCAGTTCAGCCTCATAGAGCAGCTCATATCGTTCGAGTGAGCGCATCGGATCCCAGGGCGCTCCCTCACCGAAGGTGATCTGCGCCCTTGCTTTCTTCTCAGCGTCGCCAATGGCCCACGCCTCCAGCTTCGGCAAGACACGATCCGAGAACACGGAGTGCGGGCCGCTTCGGTGGTCCTCCCACGGGAACAAGCGATACACCTGTTCCCATCGAGAGCCTGCTGACGGGTGATCGGCTGGCACCAAGGCGACATATCCCACGGCGAGTCGCCGCTCGCCTGCACCAACCGGGCTCCGAGAACGATCACCGAACGTGTAGAGCTGCTCGACATAGGTCACGTCAAGTCCGGTCTGGAGCGAGAGCCATCTTCGCACTGCTCGTTCGAGTGTTAGGTCAGAATCCGGGTCAAGACGGCCGGATGGCAGGGCAAGGAGTTCAATGTCACCGGCGTTCACGACGAGGATGCTGGGCTCATCGTCTACCACCGTGACGATGACGGCATCCAGCGTCACCGAAACATGGCTTTCCGACTGGTCGGGGATTTCTTTCTCCTCTCCTGGGTCGATGCGGGCGTACGAAAGGAGCCGAATCGGTGTATCGTACACAGTAATGCTCGTTACGAGCATAAGCTCCCGAAATTGGAAGTCGATGACAGCGGCACTCACCATCACAGAACGGCTCGAACGTGTGCTGCCCAGTATCGAGGTCGCAGCACTGTCACCGCTCATCGAGGAGATTGAAGATCTCAAGAAGCAACGCAACGCAGTTGTCCTAGCGCACAACTACATGACCCCCGACATCTTTCACGGTGTCTCAGACCTAGCGGGCGACTCACTCGCTCTCGCTCGTCTCGCGGGCGACACCGATGCAGACGTCATCGTCATGGCAGGCGTGCACTTCATGGCCGAAACAGCCAAGATCGTCAGCCCCCACAAGACCGTCCTCATCCCTGATCTCGGCGCCGGCTGCTCGCTTGCCGACTCAGTCACACCCGTAGACATTGCACTCCTTCGACAACGCTATCCGGGTGCGCCAGTCGTTACCTATGTGAACACATCCGCGGCTGTGAAGGCCGCAAGTGATATCACGTGCACTTCAGGGAACGCGCTTGCGGTCGTACAGTCGCTCGATTCCGATCGCGTCATCTTTCTGCCCGACCAGCACCTCGGCCGATGGGTGGCGGGTCAGACCGACAAGGAGATCGTCCTGTGGCAGGGGTCATGTGAGGTCCATGAGAGATTCACCGGTGACGAGCTGCGAGAGTACCGGAACGGCTTCCCCGGCATCCAGGTCATTGCGCATCCCGAATGCCCAACCGATGTGCTCGATGAAGCTGATTTTGTCGGTTCGACGTCGGGCATGATCAACTGGGTCAAAGCTGAGAAACCCGAGCGGGTCGTCATGGTCACCGAGTGCTCGATGAGTGACAACGTCGCCGTTGAGTCACCGGAAACTGAGTTCGTTCGGCCATGCAACCTCTGCCCATACATGAAGATGATCACCCTCGAAGGAATCCGCGACTCACTCAGGGACATGAAACACGAAGTGGTTGTTGCCGACGACGTTGCCCAGGGAGCCAGGATCGCTGTCGAACGAATGCTCGCGGTGCGATGAGTCCGACAGTCGTGCGAACAGTCCGGTATGAGACACCGCTGATCGTCGGATCGGGCATCGCTGGCCTATCCACGGCTCTGAGTCTCGATGGTTCGGTAATCGTCACGGCTGCAGGAGTTGGCAACGGTTCCAGCTCGCTCGCCCAGGGAGGCATGGCTGCCGCGATCGACGCGGATGATGCGCCTACCAACCACGCTGCGGACACATTGCGCGTGGGTGGAGGCATTGCTGACTCCGGAGCTGCCCGAGCAATAGCGGCATCCGCTCCACAGCTAGTCCAGTGGCTCATCGACTCCGGTACCACGTTCGACCGAGACGCGAACGGCGACCTCCTTCTCGGACAAGAGGCAGGCCACACGGCACGCAGGATTGTCCATGCAGGCGGGGACGCCACCGGAACAGAGATAATTCGAGCGCTGCGAATCGCTACCGTAGAGCGGAGCGACATCAGGTTGATTCCACGGACACGGCTGATAGACCTTGTGCGGTTCGACGAACGTATCGGCGGGATCCTCACGCTCACAGATGATGGCGCCGTTGAGGCTCACCTCGCGCCACAGATCGTGCTCGCCTCAGGCGGCATAGGCGGCGTCTATGCACGTTCGACCAATCCGCGCGACGTGCAGGGAGCAGGCCTCGCGGCAGCCGCTCGACAGGGCGCAACGCTTGCGGACCTCGAATTCGTCCAGTTCCACCCGACAGCCCTAACTGTGAGGGATCACCCCGCACCCCTGGTCACTGAGGCTCTCAGAGGTGAGGGTGCAACGCTGATCGATGAGGAAGGGACCCGTTTCCTGGTCAACGTGCACCCCGACGCCGAACTCGCACCGCGAGACATCGTTGCACGCGCCATCTGGAACCATCGCCACGCGGGGCACCGCACATATCTTGACCCAACCGATGCCGTGGGGGACGAGATACAGACGCGGTTCCCGACAGTGTTCACGGCAGCACTCGAAGCAGGCATCGACGCTCGTCGGGAGCCCATCGAGGTCGCACCAGCCGAGCACTATCACATGGGAGGAGTCGCCACCGACCTGTCGGGCCGGACCAGCGTCGAAGGTCTCTGGGCATGTGGCGAAGTCGCGTCGACGGGGCTTCACGGAGCGAACCGACTCGCAAGCAACTCCCTCCTCGAGGCTGCGGTTATGGGTCATCGGGTGGCTCAATCCATCGCAACCACCGCAGCGCGCTCACCCGAGTCGAACGGTGAGGTCCCAGTCGATGCATTCGAGCGGGCATCGAGGTACTACCAAGCGGACACCCACGCCGTTCGCCAGATTGCGTGGAATCACATCGGCATTGTTCGCGACGAACGTGGGCTCGAACAGGCATTGACCAAACTCGGTTCCCTGGAGGGTCCTGCGTCTGACTCGTCAACGGTGGCAGCGCTCATCGCTACGGCGGCGTTGGATCGGCGCGAGTCGCGCGGAGCGCACTACCGCTGGGACCATCCGAAGCTCAAAGACGAATTCGCTGAGCGATCCCACGTTACGCCCGTACCACACGACCTTGTCGCGCTCGACGCCGACCTGTCACTGGCGTCGTCATGACGGTGCCGCTCCCCGCGACGACAACGGGCCTCATCGCAAGGGCGTATGAAGAGGACCTGGGAGCGGGTGGAGATGTCACCAGCATCGCGACAATTCCTTCTGCGCATCGGTCGCATGCGAAGTTCGTGGTGCGAGCCCTGGGCCGCGTGGCTGGCCTCCCGGTCATCGAGATGTGCCTTGCGCACATCGATCCTGCGATCACCACCGAAAGACGCTCAGCCGACGGCGAATCCGTCGAGCCCGGAACCGTCGTACTCAGTGCATCCGGATCGACTCGGTCCCTCCTATCTGCGGAGCGCGTCGCTCTCAACTTCCTTGGGCACCTGTCTGGAGTCGCAACCGCGACCCGCTCCTTCGTTGACGCTGTTTCTGGCACCGGGACCGCCATTTCGGATACCAGGAAGACCACACCCGGGTTGAGGGCCCTCGAGAAGTACGCCGTCGCCGTCGGTGGGGGCGTGAATCACAGAATGGGTCTCTCCGATGCTGTGTTGATCAAGGACAACCACCTCGTGGTGTCTGAGTCGATCGCCGACGCCGTGGACCAGGCTCGTGCCCTGGTCGGTCATAACATGACCGTTGAGATCGAGGTGGACACGCTTGACCAACTGTCCGCTGCAATCCAAACGTCCGCCGATACTGTGCTCTTGGACAACATGACGCCCGTCGAACTGATGCAGGCGGTCTCCACGGTGAACGGCGCCATGCGAACGGAGGCATCAGGCGGAGTGACGCTCGAAAACGTCCGAAGCATCGCCGAAACCGGCGTCGACGTCATCTCCGTCGGGTGGCTGACCCACTCTGCGCCAGCTCTTGATGTAGCGATGGATCTAGAAACCGCTCGCTAATTCGAAAATGTGAATGACTGGGCGGTGAACCAGCGAGAGGCAACCGTCGTGTAGTCGCGTTGGGAGGCTTCGCCATCGCCGCGTTCCAGAGCGAGCAAGCTATTACGCACGTTCTCCGAGGAGTCGTCGAGAACAAGGTCGGCACCCGAGAAGATCTCGGCCACGTCTGCGTAGTCGAGTTCAACCATCGAGTCGGCTGAGTACTCCATGAGCCACCGTTCGAGATCGTTCACTCTTCCAACAACCTGCTCTGGGAAACCGGCATTGGCGAGCACCGTGGAGCCCCAATGGACCCTGTCGATAGCTTCGCCGATCGACGTGCGATACCGGATCGATGTGCCCGTCTCTGTTTCGTACAGTTCGCGCTCACCAGGAGAAAAGGCGGAGAACCATCGAAGCGGGACGTGCCAGGCGGACGACAGTATGAATCCCCTGGCCATTACCGATGAGTTCCTGAGGTCCGAGAGTTCCGATACGAGTGTCAATCGCTCGGCCTCCGAGATCACCTGGATCGACGGATAGGTCCTGCTGAAGGCAAGGATTCCTTCGATCATTCGTAGCCGCGCATTGCGCGGGCACGCGAACTGTTCGCCCTGCCACACGGTGAAGATGGCATCGTCTGTAGTCGCCTCCGTCCACATGAACGTCCCGTCATGCCGGACACGCTCGGCGGAGGCACGTGGTCGCGCCGGAGAAAGCGGCCCCACCCGTTCGGCTGGAACATACACACGCAGATACGCCGTCTTGATCATGGTCAGATGCTACGCCATCGCTCGACAAGCGCTGCCGGGCGGAGTAGCGGAGTTCACGGTCGCTAACATATGGGGCGCCGCACACGGATGTCTGAACGATCTACCGGAGGCCCGTCTTGGGAGTATTCGAGACCATCGGCACGGAAACACATGAATCCGTGCACTTCGGCGAAGACAAGGCATCCGGCCTCAGAGCGATCATCGCAATCCACAGCACTGCGCTCGGTCCGTCGCTCGGCGGAACCCGCTTCTACAACTACCCGGATGAAGATGCTGCGCTCGTCGACGTCCTTCGCCTCTCCAAGGGGATGACGTACAAAGCTGCAGCCGCCGGTCTCGCGCAAGGCGGCGGAAAGGCAGTGATCGTCGGTGATCCCTCCGACCTCGCCCACGACGATCTCTTCCGTGCATACGGGCGGTTCATCGATGGTCTCGCCGGGCGCTACATCACTGCCGAGGATGTCGGTACGACCGTCGCCAACATGGAGATCATCGCCACACAGACATCGTTCGTCAGCGGACTTCCCGTTGGCAGCGGCGGGTCAGGCGACCCGTCACCTGCAACGGCACGAGGCGTGCTGGCATCGATCCGAGCAGTGAGCAATCACCTCTGGAACACGGACTCACTCCGGGGGCGCCGGATAGCCATCAAGGGCGTCGGTAAGGTCGGCATTGCGTTGGTCGAAATGCTCGCGGATGACGGCGCTGAGATCGTCGTTGCTGATGTGAATGATCGTGCAACCGAAGTGGCCTCATCCCAATTCGGTGCGAAGGTCGTTGCGGTCGAGGACATCCACAGAGTTGAGTGCGATGTGTTCTCGCCATGTGCGCTCGGCTCCGACCTCAACGAGACGTCGATCCCCGAGCTCGCGTGCGCATCCGTGGCCGGCTCTGCGAACAATCAACTGGCCGTCGACAAGGATGCTGACCGGCTTGCTGAGCGCGGCATCCTGTATGCACCGGACTTCGTCGTCAACGCCGGGGGCATCATCAACATCGCCGCCGAAGCGGGCGGCTACAGCCTTGAGAAAGCGAATGGCATGGTCGATCGGATCTACGAGAATCTCACCGAGATACTGGAGGCCTCCGACACGCTCGGAGTCACTACGGAGCGCGCTGCGGCACATGTTGCGGAGTCGAGAATCGAAGCGGCCAGAAAGCAAGGAGACGAATCGTGACGTTGGGACTTGACAGCGTGATCGACCACACCGCACTTGGTCTCAGCAATGACGACCTGGTCGACCTGTATCGCAAGATGCTTCTCGCTAGGAAGCTCGATGAGCGAATGTGGGCGCTCAACCGTCAGGGCAGGGTGCCCTTCGTCGTGTCTTCCTCGGGGCATGAAGCAACGCAGGTAGGTGCAGCCGCAGCCATTGACCCTTCGAAGGACTGGTCCATGCCGTACTACCGAGACGTCGCGTACGTTCTCGCTGCGGGCATGTCTGCCGAGGATGTCTTTGCCGGTGTGTTCGCCAAGGAATCTGACCCATCGAGCGGCGGCAGGCAGATGCCAAACCATTGGTCGGAGCCTGATCTCAACATCTTCACCCAAGGCTCGGTCATCGGCGTGCAATACCCGCAAGCGTGCGGGGTTGCCTACGAGCTGCAGCGGAGCGGATCCGACGCCGTGGTGGTTGTCGATGGCGGCGAGGGCTCGACCTCCGAGGGTGACTGGCACGAGGCGATGAACTTTGCAGGCATCCACAAGCTCCCCGTCGTCTTCCTGATCCAGAACAATCTGTACGCCATCTCGGTGCCCGCGGTCGAAGAATTGGCAGGTACGATCGCTGACCGGGCCATCGGCTACGGAATGCCAGGGGTTGTCGTGGACGGCAACAACGTCCTTGCGGTCTATGGAGCAATGGCTGCTGCGGTAGAGCGTGCCAGAGCGGGAGAAGGACCCACCCTCATCGAGGCCAAGACGTACCGGTACTACGCGCACACATCCGACGATGACGACAAGCTCTATCGCAGTCGCGAGGAAGTCGAACTGTGGCGTCGCAAGGATCCGATCCCCAACTTCAAGCAGTACCTCGTTGAGCAGCGGATCCTGTCGGAGCCGCTTGAAAAGGAGATCGAGGCCCAGATCGTCGAGGAGATCGCTGAAGCAGTCAAGACGACGGAGTCGTCGCCAGATCCGTCCGACCCGTACAGCCACGTTTTCAAGAAGGACATCGTTCCCACGGAACCCGTCACCTCCGTAGAACCGGAACTCGAAGGCAACCCTGGCAACTTCATCGACGCCCTCAACAAGTCAATGCACGATCTCATGTCCGACCACGACGACATGATCGTGTTCGGGGAAGACGTCGCCGACCCGAAGGGCGGAGTCTTCAAGGCAACGAAAGGGCTCACCGAGGCGTTCGGAGACGACCGGTCATTCAATACGCCTATCGCTGAGGCCCTCGTCATCGGTCTTGGCATCGGCACTGCAGCAACAGGTACGAAGACGCTTGCTGAAATCCAATTCGCCGACTTCATTCAGCCAGCGTTCGACCAGATCGTTTCGGAAGCCGCGCGCACCCACTACCGCTCCAATGGAAGATGGTCCCTGCCGCTCACGATCCGGACTCCGTACGGCGGCGGTATTCACGGTGCCTTGTATCACTCCCAGTCCATCGAGGCGTTCTACGCGCATGTTCCGGGTCTCAAGGTCGTAATTCCTTCAACACCGGCTGATGCGTACGGGCTACTTCGCTCCGCGTTGGAGGATCCGGACCCGGTCATGTACCTCGAACCAAAGAAGCTGTATCGCCTTGCGAAGGGTCCGATGCCGCCTGCAGGGCACTCTGTTCCCCTCGGCAAGGCCGCGCTGAGACGCGCTGGCAACGACCTGACGATCATCGCATACGGGACCATGGCGCATTTCGCCGTCGAAGCCGCTGACGTGCTGAAGGAGCGGGGAATCGATGTATCGGTGCTCGACCTCAGATCGCTCAAACCGCTCGACTGGCCGTCGATCGAGGCTGCGGTTCAGCGCACATCGAAGGTACTCATCGTCCACGAGGACAATCGATTCCTCGGGTACGGCGCAGAGGTCGCAGCGCAGATCGCGGAGAAGTCATTCGAGTGGCTGGATGCACCACCGGTGCGGTACACCGCCCCTGACATTCCCTCGTTCCCGTTCGCTGCGTCCCTTGAGAACCAGCTCTTCCCCACCGTTGACGGCATTGTCGAACATGCGGAGAAGCTCCACCGCTTCTAACCATGGACTTCCGACCAGCAACCCACAGCGACGTCGAAGAGATCGTCGCGTTCACCACCGATACGTTCGAGTGGGGTGACTACATCCCGCGACTGATCGGCGAATGGATCGATGACACCTCTGGTGTGGTGATGGTCGCCATCGACAACGAGGAGATCGTGGGTCTTGCGCGTGTCATTCTTCTTTCGGAGACCGAAGCGTGGTCACACGCGGCGAGAGTGCGGCCTGACCGGAGAGGTGAGGGCATTGCAGGCAGGCTCGCGGAGGTACTCACCGAGTGGGCACGCCAGCAAGGAGCACTCGTCGTTCGGTTGCTGATCGAGGACGACAACGAATCATCCATCAGACATATCCAGAAACAAGGGTTCCGCAGGGTCGCAACCGCCATACGGGTGAACCGAGCGATCGGCGACGCAACGCCGAATCCGGATGGCAACGGCGGGCGACGAACACCCTCGGCGCCGACCGCCAAACCCGTCAAGGCTGCAGACGCACCGATGCTGGCGGCGGGATGGTCAACGTCTGAGTCGGGCAGGGAGTTGAGGGGCATGATCGCGCAGGGCTGGAGTTTCCACACCCTTACGGCATCTGAGCTTGTAGAGAGAGCGAATGCGGGCGAACTCTGGGAGATGGGCTCATCGTGGGCTGTCACAGGGCCGTTCGACGATGCATTAGATGTCTCGCTCATCGACACCAATCCGGAAGAAGCGTTCGACGCCATCAAGGCACTGATCGATTTGGCAAACGAGCGAGGTGCCGAAGCATTCTGGATGTGGATCGCCGACAGCGACTGGCTCATCCAAGCTGCACGCCGCGCCGGATGCGATATCACCCCCAGCGGAATCTGGTCCCGCCCCCTCTAACTGGCTGTTCCCCTCTTCTCTGGGCTGGGGTGCCCGCATACGGCAATGGCAACCCTGGGTTGTGGCGCCCGCATACGGCAGTGGGGGCCCACAGAAGGAGTCAGCGGGCTGCGAGCGCTTTGCCGTAGAACTCAACCGGGTGGCGGATCACGTATCCGTCGTCGAGAATGCGGCGGAGTTGCATCTCGCACCCTGCGTTGGCAGATGCCACGAGCTTGGCTCCGGTTCTGTCAACAGCCGCAGCCTTCTGCCGGCCGAGTTCTGCGCTGGTCTCTGGATGATCAACTAGGTACGTCCCGGCCGCGCCGCAGCACAAACCGCCAGCATCAGCATCGACGACCGCATACCCGGCAGCTCTGAGAACGGCACGGGGCTCGTCGACGATCCCCTGACCATGCTCCAGATGACACGGATCCTGAACAGCCACGATCTCCCCATTCGTTGGCAGCGTAGGGAGGCGACCATCGGCGATTGCCTCGGCAACAATGTCGCTGACGTCACGCACCTTTGGCCCGAGTTCCGCGTCCGCCTTGAGATGCGCGCCACAGCCAGCGACGTTCACAACGATCAGATCAGCGCTACCGAATGCGTCACGATTCCTGCCAGCCATTCCATCCGCATCGGCCACGTATCCGTCATGGGCAGCAAGAGCTCCACAACAGGTTTGCTGCCTCGGCGCATCGACGCGATAGCCAGCCGCAAGCAATACCTCAATCGTTGCTTTGTGAACACCGGAGAACCACGCGTCGGCGACGCATCCGGCGAACAGCGTTGCGGTTGGTGCATCGTCGGAACCCCAGCTACCGCCCTTTGCGGTTCGGTTCGGGACGGGGAGTTTCCGAAGGCCACGCGACGGAATGCCGAGACGCTGTCCAACTCCGATACCGATTGAAGCGCTGCGGAGCAGAATCGGATTGGTGACCGCCGAGGTGACTGCGAACCTCCTGGTTCGCGACGGCGACAACACAGTGACCTCAGCGTTGGCACTCTCGATGATCCGCCCGAACGGCACCATTGAGGGGCAAGCCGTCTCGCACGCCCGACACTGGAGACAGAAGCCGACGATATCGCCGAAGCGCTCGTCCACGGCAGCATCACCTCGGTCAACAGCTTCAATCGCCGCAAGTCGCCCCCGGGGCGACGCCGTCTCGTCGCCAGTGAGCCGGTATGTCGGGCACACGGGAAGGCAGAGTCCACACGTAACGCACGAGTCGAGATCATGACGGTCAGGCGGCTGCGCGATGGTCCAAGCCATCACACGCCTCCAGGCAAGACACCCGGATTGCAGATGCGATCCGGGTCGAACATCGCCTTCAGCCGGCGTTGGATTCCGATCGACTCTGGGACCTGAGGCATCTCAGGGATCGACCCGCCGCAGGACTCCGTCCACACCCGAAACTCGTCAAGCTGTTGCTTCGCAATGCCGTCCCATGCTGCCTCGACCGCACCAACACCGTGTTGGGCAACGAACCTCGTCGCGCTCGAGGCCTTGATACGAGCCACGGTATCCGGAACAAGTCGTGGAGGGATGTTGACCACGCGCACGACCTCCCCCATCATCGGCTCAGGCCATGAGAACCCCTCGTCCTCACCCGAGGAATCCGAGATGTGGAGGAACCCACCGGCCTCGGTTTCGAGCGCAGCTATTGGCTGATAGGCCTCGACTCGAGCATCAGCGACGTTGGCGACGCTCACTGTCCGGCGACCCTTCGGAATCGGCCATAGCTTCAGTGATACATCGGAGATGAATCCGAGAGCTCCCCGAGAGCCGGTCATGAGTCGGGGGAGGTCATAGCCCGTCACGTTCTTGACCAGCTGCCCGCCGGCGTGAACGATCTCGCCGTAACCCGTCACAATCGTCGCACCGATCACCCGATCGCGGGTCGGCCCGTACCGAAGCCTCCGGTATCCCGAGGCACCGGATGCCACGACACCACCAACGGTTCGGCTGCCTGTCGTCTCCGGAAGTACAGCAGTGTGCCCGTGCTCGCTGAGAACTGCATCAAGTTCTGTGAGCGTCGTGCCGCATCGGACGACCACCGTGAGATCGTCTGGCTTGTAGTCCACAATCCCCATGAGCTTCGACGTCGAGACCACTGTGTGTCCGTCGGGAACGGGACTGGTCCCGGAACCCGTGAACCACAGTGGAAGTCCCGTGAGTCTCGCGTCTGTGATGAGGTCGACCACATCTGCTGTCGATTCAGGTGTTGCGACACTCATAGTCGGACACCGTTCGCATCGAAGCATCGAGAGCCCTCCGGAAGCACTGTCCCCGGGTTCATCAGTCGTGACTCATCGAACGCGTCGCGCACCCGCGCCTGGGCGTCGAGATCCACATCGGAGAAGACAAGGCCCATGAGATCCCGCTTCTCAAGTCCAATGCCGTGCTCACCCGACAGGGATCCCCCAGCATCGATCGAGACCTCAACCATCTCCCTTGCAGCAGCCTGTACGCGGTCGAGGAGTCCGGGCTCCTTCGAGTCGAATGCCACAAGGGGATGCAGATTCCCGTCCCCTGCGTGAAACACATTCAGCATCAGAAGCTCGTACCGATCCCCAATCTCGTAGATCTTTGACATCACGTCCACGAGCGCTGTCCTTGGAACGACCGTGTCATGGAGGTAGTAATCCGGTGCGGCCTGGGCAACAGCACCGAAGGCAGCCTTGCGCCCCTTCCAGAGCAGTGCCCTCTCGGCAGCAGCTGTCGCCACCCTCACGGCCATCGCGCCGTGTTGCCGCGCGACAGATTTGATCGTGTCGACGCCAGCGGCAACGTCGACTGCCGTACCCGTGACCTCGGCGAGGAGGACGGCCCCTGCGTCGGTTGGGTATCCGGCATGAACGAAGTTCTCGACTGCCTTGACCATGGGAGCATCCATGATCTCGAGCGCAGCGGGGATCAGGCCCGCAGCAATGATCCCCGAAACCGTTCCAGCTGCGCCGTCAATCGAACCGAAGCCGATGAGCAGTGTCGCCACATCGGGAGCGTTCTCGGTGAGGCGCACAAGCACTCTCGTAACGAGCCCAACGGTCCCTTCAGACCCGACGACAATCGCTCGAAGGTCGAGTCCCGGCTGATCAGGGGCTTCGCTTCCAAGCGTTAGGATGTCGCCGTTGGCGGTCACGAATTCAACGGCGACGATGTGGGCGATGGTCGTCCCGTCCGCGAGACAGTGCGGACCGCCGGCATTTGTTCCGACGTTGCCGCCGATCGTGCACGCCTGCTGGGACGACGGGTCAGGGGCGAAGTGAAGCCCCATCGGCTCGAGTTGCTTCGACAGGTCCAAATTGATGACTCCTGGCCCAACCCATGCGGTTCGAGCGAGTTCGTCGACTTCGTGTATCTGGTTGAGCCTCGTCAACACAATAAGGAGCCCAGGCTCGGCGGGGACGGCGCCACCGGCGAGTCCGGTTCCCGCTCCTCTGGGCACCATCGGCGTGTTGTGGTGCTGAGCGATCTTCACAACTGCAGCGACTTCGCTAGTGCTCTCGGGAAGAACGGCAGCGATCACATCGCCGCTCGTGACACCCGCATCCTTCGCGAACACCGTTCGGTCGAGTGGGTGACGGAGGACCCTATCGGGACCCAGCAGGGCATTGAGATCGTCGATCAGCGTCATTGGAGAAGGCTAGGCAGGTGGCAATTGCCCTGCGACTCCGCTCGTGGCGAAGACTCGATGTGCCACGGACAGGGTTCCTGGGAACTCGTCGGCGAGCAGCTGGGCAAGACTCGAGTCGAATCGCTCGACCTGATCCGGCTTAAGGGCAGAGCCGACGCCATTGCAGGTGCGGATGCGGCCACGCCATGCCTCATGTGTGAACGGAATGTCGACGACGTAGCTGAAGCTCTCCACGCCGGTGAACCCGCCGAGGTCAAGTGCCTCAACGTGTTCGGGATGCACGCCACGCCACCCTGCCTTCGGCCAACCAGGATTGTGTTCGAGAATCAGGTCCTCGGTTCGGCCAGCGGCGGTACCGGGGAGCGGGAGGTAAGAGAAGCTTGCGATCATGAGGCGACCGCCAGGGACGAGAACGCGTGACGCTTCCGCCATTGCTCCATCAGAGTCGAACCACCACCAACACTGGCCAGCACTCACGACATCGAAGGAGTGCCGAGACAGCCCCGTCGCTTCGGCGGATCCCTCCACGAAGCTCGCCGAGAGACCACGGGACGCTGCCGTCTCGCTCGCGGCCGCAAGAAGCTCCGGTGCAATGTCGAGACCAATGGCATGGAGCCCACGCTCGGCGAATCCGAGCGCAAGCGAGCCGGTGCCTGTTCCGAGATCGAGCACTCGTTGATCGGGTGCAATCCAACCGCGGCCCAGCAACTGCTCGAAGAAGCTGTCCGGAAAGCCAGGGCGGAACTGCTCGTAGTCCGCGACCGTGCGCCCGAAGTCGATCTCTCGATCTTCGTGATCCTTCATCGCTCCTCACTCCATTCTGTGGGTTCTAGACCGGACTCAGTCCGGTCTAGAACCCTGGGTTTGCGTTTCCTCACCCCAGGCGCCGCCGCCTGGGGTGAGGACGACGAGTTCGTCGCCAGGCTCGACTTCGACGGTGCACTTGGAGGGGAGATGGGTGCGGTCGCCACCAGCGCGGATGAGCCAGTCCTCTCCGGCAGCGCCATCGCCTCCCCCAGACAGACCCCATGGCACCGTCAGTCGTCGCTCACCCATGAGCGACACCGTTGCAGGTGCGTCGAACCGGATGCCACGTTCGATTCCGTCGCCACCCTGATACGCCCCGGTGCCCCCGCTGTTGGTGCGCAGCTTGTACCGGGTGATCGTGAACGGGTAGTGAGCGTCGAGCGATGTGATCGGCGTGTTCTTGGTGTTGGTCATTCCTGTCTGGATGCCGGACTGCCCATCTCGCCGCGGTCTGGCCCCCTGACCTCCGGCAACGGTCTCGTAGTAGGCGAAATTCTCGTTGCCGATAAGCACGTTGTTCATCGTTCCCTGCCCAGCGGCCGGCACTCGATCGGGTGCGAACGGAGCAAGTGCGCCGAGCATGGCATCCGAGATTCGCTGCGACGTCTCGACATTTCCTGCGGCGACAGCGACCGGAGCGACAGCATCAACGATCGAACCGGGTGTCGTCACCAGCCGCAGCGGTCGATGGGCGCCTCCCGTCGCGGGGATGGTCGGGTCCGTTGCGACACGAACAGCGTAGGACAGGCATGAGCCGGTAACCGCTCGCACCGCATTGATGTTGCCTTGAACCTGGCCAGCGGAGCGACTCAGATCGGCCACAAGCTCATCGCCACTTACGGTGATCTCCACGGTTATCGGGATGAGGTCGCCCTTCCATTCCATGTAGTCGGAGAACTCAGCAGACCCATCCGGGAGCGCAGCAATCGCAGACCGCATCCGGCGTTCTCCGTACGACATGAGGCCGCCTGTCATCGACCGGTATCGGGCAACTCCGTAGCGTTCGATCAGGTCGGCGAGCCGAATTGCGCCAGCCTCATTGGCACCGAGCTGCGCGGCAAGGTCTCCCCGACGTTCGGCAGGCGTCCTGGTCGCAGCGAGGAACGGCTGGAGAAACGCTTCGGCCCACTGCGAATCCCTGACCGCAACCATCGGAGCCACGACGATGCCCTCCTGGTCGACCCTCGTGGCGTGCGCTGGCATCGACCCTGGAGCCTCGCCGCCCACATCGGCGTGGTGCGCTCGGTTCCCAACCCAGGCAACGAGTTCACCGTCAACGTGAACCGGACGGACAAGCGTGAGATCGTTGAGATGCGTGCCGCCATGGAACGGATCGTTGACCGCGTACTGGATGGATGGCTCAGGCTCCGTTCCGAATCTCTCGATGACCGCTTCGACCGACGCCGGCATCGACCCAAGATGGACGGGTATGTGTTCCGCCTGGGCCAGCATCTCCCCCTCTGGCGTGAACACAGCCGCTGAGCAATCCACACGCTCCTTGATGTTGGGCGAGAACGCAGTGACCCTCAATACAACGCCCATGTCCTCGGCGATCGAAGACATCTGATTCCGCATCACCTCGAGTGCGATCTGGTCGATGCTCACCACGTCACCTCCATCGCCCCGGACCCAGCGATCGTCGCGCGATCCCCGGGAACAAGGTACGTCGTGGCCTCACTCTCCTCGACAATCGCTGGCCCCTCAATGATGTCGCCGATCTGCAATGCATCCCTGCGCACGACCAGAGCAGATACAGGTCCGGTCAGATCGATGACCTCTCGATGCGTGTCTGACCTCTCCGCCGTGGCCCGCCACCGGGATACATCATCGATGTTCAGCGCCGGACGCGCCACGGCCACGCCGCGCATCGCAACGATCTCCACGGGATCGTCGAGGCGGTTGAACCCGTTTCTCTCCCGGTGGATCGCATCGAACCTGTCCCGCACGTCGACGAGCACCTCGCCAGAACTCCAATCTACCGATATCTCATGTGCCTGACCGAGATAGCGCACATCGACGGAGAACGAAACCACGACATCGGTGAAGCCTGCACGGGCAAGCGCCGATCGGACCTCGGCGTCGAGCTCCTCCGCTGCAGCGTCTATCGAGGTGAAATCCTCTGACGCAACGAGGACTGCTCGCGTAGCATCTGACCTCGGCGGCGCGAGCAGCAGACCGACAGCTGAAAACACACCGCTGAATGGGGGGACGACAACCCCAGCCATCCCCAGAGACTTGGCGAGCGATGTTGCGTGGAGCCCACCCGCTCCCCCGAACGCAACGAGCCGCGACCCCCTTGGATCGGAACCCTGCTCGACCGAGACGGTCCTGATGGCACTTGCCATCACCTCTTCTGCGATCCGTACGATCCCAAGGGCAGCTTCGACAACGGAGAGTCCGAGCTTCTCCGCGAGAATCTCGACGACAACGGTGGCGGCATCCCTGTCCAGTGCGAGCCTCCCACCAAGCTTGGCATCGGACGCTATGCGTCCCAGGACGAGGTTCGCATCCGTGACCGTAGCTTCCGTACCTCCGTGCCCGTAACACGCGGGCCCTGGATCAGTTCCGGCACTCTGTGGACCAACCCGAAGTGCGCCACCGCTGTCGGTCCATGCGATCGATCCACCGCCCGCACCGACAGTGTGCACACCCACCGACGGCAACCGGCACGCATACCCCTCGACGCTTCGCTCGTGCGACACCTCAATGACGCCGTTCTCAACACGACAGACGTCCGTTGAGGTGCCTCCCATGTCGAATGACACCACACGTTCGTGGCCGAGTTCATTCGCAAAAGCAGCAGTAGCGACAACACCGCCAGCGGGGCCGGACAACAGCACGGCAGCCGGGAGTGCCGCAGCGTCCTCTGCCCCCATCAGGCCGCCGGAGGAACGCATGACACCAAGGCTCCCAACGGTTCCGGAGCCAACAAGTCTGCTCTCCAGGGCCGTGAGATAAGCAGCGGTGATCGGCGTCAGATAGGCGTTGAGCACGGTGGTCGAAATTCGCTCGTACTCACGGAACTCGCCAGCGACGACCGACGAGAGACTGACCGGGACACCGGGATTCTCAGCCCGGAGCGCCTTCGCGAGCGCGGCCTCTTCTCCACGATCGACATGTCCATTCACGAGTGCGACTGCGACTGTATTTGCGTCGTCTATGTTCGGAGCAGAACCATCGTCGGTCCCGAAACGCATCGACCGCTCCACCAGGGGAGCCGACCGATCTGCGTACGGGTCGTAGAGACTTGGACGGTCTTGGCGTGCGATCTCGATGATGTCCTCGAAGCCAGGGTCCGTCACGAGGGCGGTTCGGCCGCCCTTGCGCTCAAGAAGGGCGTTCGTCGCCACCGTGGTCCCATGGACGAACACATCGACAGGTGTTCCACCGGCGAGTTCCTCGATGCCTTCCAAGATCGCATCCTCCTGGCGGATTGAGGTCGGGATCTTGGCTGTTGTGACCTCGCCATCAACGACGAGAACGAGATCTGTGAACGTGCCGCCCACGTCGGCCCCAAGAATCATGCATGACCCCCGCTACGATTCAGGTTCATCAACTGAAGGACCGCAATGGGCATCACCGTCGAAACCACGCCAAACCCACGTGCGATGAAATTCAACGTCGGAACGCCCGTAGGCGGGACGGCTACCGCCACCGCTGCGGAGGGTGCCGACAAGCGAATAGCTCCGTTGTTCGAGATCGATGGTGTCATGTCGGTATTCATGACAGCAGATTTTGTGACGATTAGCGCATCCGAGGACGCATCGTGGGAGACGATCGTTGCTCAGGCCACCGAGGTCCTTGAGCGGTCCTTCGGCTGACTTCAGCTCTCGGGGAGCGCGACAACGCTCACGTCGTCCCCGTCACGACTCAGCGTCACGTCGACCATTCCGACAGGCTCGCGCATGAACCCCGCATCGGTCTGTGTTATCACTCGATACGCAACCGTCACCTTGACACCCTCGACTGTGGACTCCGACCCGATTGCCTTTGCCCACTCGACGAAGGTGATCACCTCGGGCGTCTCATGCGGAAGAGCGTCGACGAGAACGCCGGGTGCCAGAGTTGCTGTGATCGATCGGATCGTCTCTTCAGATCCGTCACGTGTGAACCAGTCGGTGACGAACCACTCGGCCGTGACTTCGGTGAGTCGATCGGTTGATGCCTGGGCGGGCGGTTCCTCTGCGCGCAAGTCGGCTTCAGCGATGAGCATCGACGTAGGTGGCGTTGACAATGGTTCCTCGACGACAACCGACGTTGGAGTCGGATCGATAGCTACGGCTTGTGGCGGCACCGGTTGCGTGCTCCCACCAGCAAGACGCATTCCGAGCACCGCGATGATGAGCACTCCCACGATGCCGACGGCGAGATAGATCCGTTTGTCGATTCCGTCGTCCTGCTGCGCGACGAGGCTCGACCACGGGATTTGCTCAAACTCTTCAGATTCCATGCTCACCCTCCGGGTATGTCGAGCACCTGACCGGGATGGATCAGGTTGGGGTTGGCGCCGATGACATCTCGATTCATGTCGTAGATCGCACGCCAGAGCTCAGAGATGCTCGAACCGTCGCGAGCCGCGCCGTCGGACGACAGAATCGTCCGGGCGATCCTCCACAACGAGTCGCCGCTGACGACGGTGTATGAGGAACCCGCCGACACCATTGCTGGCCAGTGCACGACCGATACGCTGTCAGTGGCTACACGCTGCGTTTCATTTGTCATCTGTGTCATCCGCTCGCTCGGTGGGCCGACGCTCGCCTTTGCCATACCGACGCTGCCGACCAGGGCGGCCGAGACGACGATCGCGGCGAGACGCCGACCGATGGGGAGGGCAGTGGCGATGTGCGAGACCGCCTCCAGCGCCGGACGGACCGTCGCCCCGAGCAGCCACGTGCTGAGAGCACCGACGAGATAGAGGAGGAATGCGGTTGCGGGATCCATGCACCCAACCTGTCAGATGCGGAATCCCGTTTCAAGCCTTCCGATCTCGAAACCTTCGCCACAGACGGTTCTGGCGTCGATAACGGCAGTATGTTGCCGTTATCGACGCCAGAACCCTTGGGATGGGGGCGTTCAGCCGCCTATGTAGCTCATCTCGACCTTGGGGGTGTCGAGGGGAGTTGCACCACGAAGCTCGGAGTACTGATCTGCTCGTTTCGTCCACGTGCGCTCGATGAGTGCGCGGATGTCGTCATCGGTTGCCTCGGACCGAAGCGGCCCACGAAGGTCCGTTCCCATTGAAC
>Ga0255047_10000873_pt1 | contig 23865 bp, 48 predicted proteins | sample JV7_2_1_MG_FD_183640 | JGI IMG/M metagenome (GOLD analysis project Ga0255047, IMG submission 183640) | Seawater microbial communities from Jervis Inlet, British Columbia, Canada - JV7_2_1 | ecosystem: Environmental > Aquatic > Marine > Inlet | place: Canada: British Columbia | collected 2016-10-06 | reverse complement strand
GAATACGCGGACGATATGGACGCGCCTGACGATGATAAATTGGACGAAGTTCAGTATCAATTCGATATCGTGGCGGATGGAAGTCAGGACGCACTGGCGGCGGCTGATACCTTTTTGGGCATTTTCCGAAACTTTCGCGGTACAATGTCGGCGACGCGAGTCCAGCACGTTCGCCTGACTAACGTTTCTCATCTTGGCGAACACCGTGGCGATAAGTTACGACGCAGGGTTTCGCTTGATTTCTCAATCATTTTGTAGAACGGAGTAAACAGCATGGCGAAGGTACTTTCGAAGTCGGTACTATCTTTGGGTCAAGGTGTCGCACCGGCTACGCTGCCGGCCGTGGATACTTTCGACATTATCGGTAATTTAACCGCACTGTCCGGTCCTGAGTTCAGCAAGGACGAAATCGAACACACGGATATGGATTCGACTGCCAAAGAGTTTTTTGGCGACCTGCCGAATCCCGGCTCAGTCAATTTTACCTGCAACCGCAATATCGGCAACGCAGGTCAAGAGGCAATCCGTGATGATGTTCTGGCGCAAGTTCAGCGCAACGTTCGCGTTCAGCGTCTTGACCCTGCCGATGATTCTGTTCTGGAAACAGTCGATTTCGTCGGTGAAGTTATGGAGTGGACCGAAGATGCGGCACAGGCATCGGTGTTCACCGTAACGGGTCGCATCAAGATCACTGGCAGCGTCACAATCGTTTAAGGAACAGACCATGAAAGCGGCAGCAAAAAACAAACAAAGCACATCGTTTGCCGATCTGGTCGCCGACTCTGAACTCAAACAAGAGGTAATTCAGGTCGGCGATCATTCGGTCACTATTCGGGAACTCACAGGACGGGAACGCTTTTCACTAAGCGAACGTGCTGAGGCGGATCGCTGGGAAACAATGTTATTCGTTTCGTCAATCGGTCTGGTCGAACCTGCGATAGAACAGCCAGAAGATTTGGACCAGATTCGAACGGAGTGGGTAGTCAAGATTGCGAACGCGATTCTCGCATTGAGCGGCATGGATACAGACGATGAAGCCGAAGCGGGAAACGAATCAGCGGACGAGATCGATATTGGTGGTTCATAGCGCGTGACCTCCATTGCACCGTTCGCGAAGCCAAAGAGCGAGTAGTCACAAGCCGGGAGTACACCGACTACGTTGCGTACTATCGACTGTTTCCGTGGTCATACGACACAGCGTTTCTCGCTTGCCTGATTTCGAACTTGATGCGGGACAAGAAAACGAAGCCGTACACGGTCGGCGATTTCATGCCCGCCGATCAGCCAGAAGTCGATCCAGAGTTCGACCCGCTCGCCAAAACGTGGGACACTTTCCGCCAGTTGGCAAAGGACAAACGCTATGGCAGTCGCATCGACAGTAACGGTAAACATCACAGCGGAAACGGCCAAGTTCGAAAACGGTCTTAAAAAGGCCAAGAAAACAGGCAAAGGATTTTCGGACGCACTCGCTAAGAGTTTCAAAGTCGCTGCCGCTGCTACTGCCGGATTGGGTATTGCGTTAACCGCACTGACCAAACAATCACTCGCAACAGTTGATTCGCAACGCAAAGTCGCGCGAACTCTCGGCACGACGCAGCGGGTATTCGCTGGCCTGTCCCTCGCGGCAGGAATCAGCGGCGTTGCAGTCGGGTCATTTGAAAAGGCACTCAAGAAACAACTGAAAGCGGTGGTCGACGCAAACGATGGATTGCTGACTCAGAAAAAGGCATTCGACCGACTCGGATTAGCGACCGCCGACTTGATCCGTATGCCCGTTGAGGAACAATTCAAATCTATCGTTACTGCGCTGAACGATGTTGAAAACCAAACCCTCAAAGTCGGCATCGCATCCGATATCTTCGGCGCGAAAAATGCGGACCTTCTGAACGTACTGGAACTCGGCGCCGAAGGGCTGGACAAGTACATCAAAAAAGTGGATGAACTCGGCGTTGCGCTAACCGACAAGCAGACGGGAAACATCGAAGAGGCGAACGATGCCATTCTGGTGATGAAGACTGCGTTCACTGGTCTGGGTAATCAGATCGCCGCGCGGGTTGCGCCTACTATTATCGTCGTCGCGGAAAAGATTGAGAGCCTGACAAGCAGTGTCACAGACGCCATTCCAAAGTGGACTGCATGGGCCGCATCGATCTTCGGCGTAAATCGCGAACTGACAAACCTAACGCTGGCAGACTTAGCAGCGGAACTGAATCAGATTCAAAAGGATACTGGCGCACTGGTCGATGAACGCGCTGGGTTGCAGGCATTTTCTGACAAGTTTCGTAAGCCCCCTGCTGGTACGCAGATGGTTATCGATAAGCTGAGTGAGAAAATCGAAACACTGCGGTTGCGATACGTTGCGGCAAAGGAAGCACAAACAAAACTGTTGGAGACAGGCGAGCTAACGACGCCTGATTCGGTTGGACTCGGCGGCGACGATAACCTGACGGGCGATATGGATGCGATCAAATTCCAGCGTGATTTCGATGCTGCGATTCGTGCTACCGCAAAACCATTGGAAGCGTTGCATTTGAAGCTGGCGGCGATCCGGGATCAGCTAACAACGAACCCGCTATGGAGTCCCGAACTCGCGGGGCGGCAGGCCAGTGCAGCGGTCGATGCGTACCTTAAGGAACTGGATCGCGTGGACAAAGCCAGTACCGCATTGGTGGACAAACAGAAGGCCGATTTCGAATCCGCTTCCGCTGCGGTCGCAACACCGAGCGAGGAACTACAGGAACGATTGAATAAAATTCGCGAGGACCTTGAAACGAATCCGTTTTGGACTCCCGAAATTGCGGGGCGACAAGCCGGTGCCGCGGTCGACGCATACTTGGAGGAAATGAAACGCCTCAAAGATGAAAGCGACGATCTGTTCAAGGATATGACGGAGTTCCAGAAGCGGTCGTTCAGCAACATGCAGGACATTCTCGGCCAGTACCTTTTCGATCCGTGGGAAAGTGGACTGGATGGAATGTTCAAATCGTTCGTGGATATGCTCCGCAAAATGGTAGCGCAAATTGTCGCCACCAAAATTCTCGAGTACTTATTTGGATTCCTCGGTAACGCTTCCGGGACGATACCCGTTGTCGGAACTCCCGCTGCGGTCGCCTCTGGTGCGCCTGCCGCTATCGGTGGCAATCGTGCAGGTGGTGTTCCGTTGCTTGTGGGTGAACGCGGCCCGGAAATGTTTACGCCCGGCGCGACGGGTGCAATACGTCCGCTCGGTGCAATGAGTTTCGAATCGAACACCACGATTCAAGGCGGCAACGCTCTGGACATTGCCACGCTGATTCCGATTCTTGAGGAAAATAACCGCAAAGTGAAAGGCGAAATGCTGGACGCATTTGATCGAGGGTCTTACGCATGAGTAACTTCGACCTGACGCCCGTACCGAATATCGTTGCGATGAAATTGCGCGACAACTCCGGGGTGTTCGACTCACCGATGATTGCATCACAGCAAACGATCGATCGCGGCGGACTGCATTGGATTGCAACATATACGTACACCGAATTGCGGAACGATGATCGCGGTGAAATGCTCGGCACGATAGCGGCAATGCGAGGGCGAGCGAACCGCATGCGGGTATCGGTTTACGACAACGAGAAACGCGGCGCGTACGGTGGTACGCCACTGGTGGATGGTGCATCGCAAACCGGATCGAGCATTGATCTGAAAGGATGCAGCAACAACATTTCGAACTGGATCCGTCGCGGTGATTATTTCAGCGTTGCGATCAACGGCGAGCATGAATTGAAAATGTGCACAGCAGACGCAAGCTCGAATGGAACGGGTTTGATAACCGTGTCGTTCGAACCACGCTTGCGTTTCTCGCCAGCAAACAGTGCCGTGGTATTTGTCGAAGACGGTGTTCTATCCAAACCGCAGGGCGTATTCTTGCTCGCGAACGGTGAACAGAATTGGAGTTCGCGGCCCGGCGTGAACAAACGCTCAGTCGTGAGTCTGGAACTACTTGAGGATGTTTTCGCGACCGCACCATGACCAGCAAACGAAATATATCGGCATCGAATGAAGCGGCGTTCGCCGAGGCGTATGTCAAACTCGTCATATTCACGCGGCTCGATTTCTCGTCGGGGGTGAAACGCTATCACACCGAGATAGGACCCAAGACTGCAACGCATCCAATTCACGGCAGCGAATCGTACGAAGGTATCGGAACGTTCGGCGGTATCAATGGAGCCGTGAAGGAATCGACTTCTGGCGCGCCCATCGGTTTGACTATCGGCCTGTCTGGTCTGGACTCTGCATTGATCAACACGGCGTTCACTGACGATTATTTTCGGCGTGAAGCGGAAGTAATGATCGGACTCGAAGACGCAAACGGCGATCTGATTGACGATCCCGAAATCCTATTCAGCGGATTCATGGACAAGATCGACATTGCGATGCAAAAAGGTAGCGCGAGCATGTCGCTGCAACTGGAATCACGCGGAACAAACTTACTATCGTCTTCGGACTTGCGAGTGACGGACGAGGATTTACAGGCGGAAAGTACAGCTGATCTTTTGTTCGAATACGTTTACTCCGTGATGGATATGGTTTTGAAGTGGGGCGGAAAAGTTACTTCGTATGGTGGTGGTGGTACTCGAAATGATCCGAACACGAAAATCCATCTGAAATGATGAACGTCGACGCACTCCGCTTGTTTTTCAATACGGCAGCGAACCAGCGCCAGAAACTCGGCACCGTTGATTGCGTTTCGTTTGTGACGCAAGCGGTGTTCATCGGATGGGGTCGCGATTTCTTTGGCTACCTGCAATACGATGATCGTCGCTCTGCTGTGCAGCGGCTACGACAACTCGGCGGATTGAAACAGGCGTGTGATCATGCAATGGGTGAGCAGCGTCCGGTAACGGAACTGGAACCGGGCGACGTCGTGTGGTTCGATAAGCCTGCAACGATAGGGTTGCTGATGGAAGGGTACGTTGCGGTGAAGATGGGAAAGACAATTCACCGACTCCAAATCGAACCGCAAATGGTGGGATGGAAAACCGATGGGCGTTGAAACATGGATCGCAATTGGTAAGTTTGTCGGCGCGATCTTCGGATACGGTTCGGCAGGAACGGGCTGGTATTATTTTGCGGTAACTGTCGCCCGGATTGCGACGCTGGCGATTGCAGCAAAACACCTTTCACCGAAAGCGGACCTAAGCCAAGCGGCGCATGAGAAATTACACACGGTCAAAGATTCGATTCACCCGCAACGATTCGTCTACGGTGAAGATATGTTATCGGGTCCGATTATCTATGGTCAGGTAAGCGGAACCAAAAACGAACACATGACACTGGCGGTCGAACTGGTGGGCCATGAAGTTGATTCAGTGGTCGCTTACCGTTTGGATGATGTGGATATTCCGCTGACCGATATTACTGGTAGCGACGTAACGGGCGGCCGACTTTCCGGCGTTGCTTCGGTGAACATGCTGCTTGGAACGCAAACACAAAACTGTGCGGCCATGCTGTCGACCGATTTCCCGGCGCTGTTCGGCGCGAGTACGCATCGCGGTCTTGGTCATACCTATATGGTGTGGAAGTTCACGCTGGAGGACGATAACAACGCATTCGAAGCTGGCGCGCCACAGAATCTACGCGCGATCATCAAGGGCAAAAAAGTCTACGACCCGCGACTGGATGATACGAACGGCGGAACGGGCGCGCATCGGTTAGCAACACCGTCCACATGGGAGTGGTCCGCAAACCCGGCGCTGTGTCTCGCAGACTTTATTCGCGATGAAAAGTTCGGCATGAAGGAAGACGATGCGCGGGTGAATTGGCCGCTGGTTATTGATGCGGCAGATATTTGCGAGCAGACAGTTACGATTCCATCGTCAACTCAGGACCGATATACCTGCAACGCCACATTCCAATCAACCGAAAAGCGCGGTGAAGTTCGCGACGCATTGTTGAATGCCATGCTCGGTCGAATGGTTTTCACTCAGGGCGTGTGGTGTATGTGGGCAGGCGCGGCAATCACTCCCGATGTGACGCTAACCGAATCGAATTTAAGTGGCGGCGTCACCGTTCAGGCCAGTGCAGGGGCAAAGGAACGCTATAACCGTGTGCGCGGAAAGTTCATCGACCCCTCTCGCAACTACACCGCAAGCACGTATCCAGAATTACGCTCGTCCACCTATGAAACCGAAGACGGGGATGAAGTGCGACCGCTGGTGGCGGATTTTCTCGCTACGAATAATAATTTCGAAGCTCAGCGAAAAGGAATTGCGACTCTCAAACAATCGCGGCAGCAACGCATCGTTCACTACTCAGGAAATATGTCGTGCTTCCGCATTCAACCCGGATCAACTGTTCTGCTTGATATGGCCGAGTACGGATTCAGCGGCGAGAAATTCTTTGTCTCTGAATGGGCAATGAGCGAGAAAGGTGTCGAGCTTACGCTGGTGGAGGAAGTCGATTCGGCTTGGGATGATCCGCTCGTCGGTGAGTACGTTACGCGATCCGCAACCGGGGTGATTGCGTATGGCGATTTAGCAGTTCCGCCGCCTACGTCTGTCACTGCGGACTCTGCAACTGGTGGTGTGCAACTGGCTTGGACTAGCCCGCCGCTTGCGGTAGTTTCCGATGTTGAAGTGTGGGGGTCCGATGATAATGTTCGAGGCAATGCGGTACTGGTTGCTACGGTAAAAGGCGCATCGTATTTAGATCAGGTCGGTGACGGACGAACCCGTTATTACTGGCTCCGATCTGTAAGTGGAATTGGCGTTCGTTCAACTTGGGAACCTAATCTGACCACCACTACACTTACGGGCAACAATACTTCGGCACCCGCCGATGGTGCGGACGGTGATTTATCACTGACCGCAAACGCTACAAATCAAAGTCATTCGGTGCCGGTCACAAATGCCGGTGTCGAAGATTGGACGGGCAGTGGCGGCGCGGCGCATGCGTATGAGGGTGCCGACCTTTTGGAGCTCAATACCAACACGCAAACCGCCGCTTTCCCTGCGGGCGTTGGTAAGTTCAATATCAACATTACGAAGGTATCCGGCGACACATTGACTGAGCCCGCGATAACAGGTGCGGGAACCGCTCAGGCAAACATCGCTGATTGGGCGGGAAACTTAACTCAGGTTACGGTTTATCGAATCAATTATTACATGCGAAGTACGCTCAACCTCACGGGACTTTTTGCTCTTGACGTTACGCTATCACCGGGTAATCAAGGGGCCGATGGGGAATATCGGGATATAAAATTCAAGCGTTCAACTACGGCGCCAGCAACGCCTACGGGTGATAATCCTGCGGGGTGGACCGATGATGTTCCTGCGGGTACCGATACGCTGTGGAGCGTCACAGGAACGAAAACGGCCGCTGGTGTTTTGGTTGGCGTTTGGTCAACTCCGGGTATCGTTTCCGGGTTGGTTTATCGGAACGCATACGCTGCTGGAACGGCGTACATTTTGCACGATGTTGTGACGTATCAAGAGCGATCATATATTTGCGTTCTACCAACAACCGGCAACGCCCCATCGGGAACGAATGCCGGAAATACACAATGGGACTTGCTGGCAGGCAAAGGTGACACCGGCGATCCGCCAACAACGTTCAATGAAACGATTGCGATCACTGGTTCTGGTCCGGTGAACTTGCGATCACTGGCGAATGCTCACTCACCCGCATACGATGGTATTGCTAATGCAACGATCATTTTCCAACTCGGTGCCGGCGTAACAATTACCGGCAACGCAGGCGGCGGTCACGGCATCGATACGGGTTCGTGGCCTGCATCACCAACGATTGATTTGAAACTTGAAGTGACGGGAACAGTTCGCGGCGGCGGCGGCTCAGGTGGCAACGGCGGTATCGGTGCTACGGCAGGAAATGGCGCAGGCGGCGGCGACGGTGGCGACGCGATTTATTTACAAGAGCCGATGGTAAGTGGAATCCTTGTCAATAGCGGCGGCGTAGTTCAAGCGTCGGGCGGCGGTGCTGGCGGCGGCGGCGGTGCAGAGTATCCAGCAAGCGAACCTCTGCCACACGGTGGTGGCGGCGGTGGCGGCGGTTTCCCGAATGGTGCAGGCGGCACGAAAGGATCGGGCGGCGTTGGTGCAACAAACGGCGCAGCGGGCACAGGTAGCGGCGGCGGTGCGAAAGGTAATGGATCGGGTAATGCAGGCGACGGCGGCGCAGGCGGCAACGTCAACACAGTCGGCGCGTCTGGTGCGAACGGCACCGGCTCGCTCAACAACGGAACTGGCGGAACTGGCGGTGCACGCGGATACGCTGTTCGCAAAAACGGCCACTCGGCAACCGTCACAAACAACGGAACCATTACCGGAACGCAAGGCTGATCGATTTCGAAACGTTTTTCGCGTATCTTGTCCGGGTGGATTAAACGAACCGGAGAAAACCGATGGACCAGACTGCCAACACACCCGTAGTTGTTGTGGTGATTATCGTTGCAGTGATTCTCGTAATCGGCATATACAAACAATCCAAAAAGCGAAGCGAAGATCGCTCGAAACTACTTGGCGGATCAGGTGGTGGTGGTGGTGGAAGTCGACCGCCGACAAAGCGGCACTGAGTAACTTCGGTGGGTCAAATAATCCTCGAGCGTTTTTGTTATTCCGATGCAGTGACGCTCGGAAATATGAGGCTGGATGGTGGACAGGAAATTTGTACATTGGAACGACCGTGGCTTGACGGTATGCCGGGTGGTGTGTCCCGCGAATCCTGTGTGCCCGATGGTGAATACGAACTTGTCCCGCACACAAGGCAAAACGGTGATGAAGTGTTCGCGTTGCGGAATCCCGATTGCCACGTGTACTACACCGAAGACGAACGCGGAGACAAGCCCGGTCGTTTCCTGATCCTAATTCACTCAGCGAATTGGGTGAGCCAAATTGTGGGTTGCATAGCGCCCGGAATGTCTCGCAACAAATTAATGAGCGATGCAGCGAAGGTGAACAGTTCACGCATTGCAGTTGGTCACATCATGGCAGCGAAACCAGAATCGATTTTGATTCAGGCTGCGGAAGCGAAACAATGAAAACCGTAATCACCCTCATTGCTATTACTTGGGTGTCCATGTTGTTCATGCCGCTTGCAGCGGCAGATTCGATTCAACTCACTTGCACGTTGCCGACTCAGAATGAAGACGGTTCCGAGCTGACCGATCTTGACGGTACTCGCTACTATGAGGCGAATGTAACGGGTGGCCCTTATGCGCTGGTCTATGACGAGACAGACGCTACGCTTTGTGGTGCGTATTTAGAGCGTCCTCCCGGCGAGTATTTCTACGTCGCCGCGGCTTACAACGAAAGCGGTATCGAAAGCGTATATTCAGGTGAGGCGACGAAGGTTGTATCGTCTATCTCACCAGAGCCACCGACCGATCTTGTTACGAACGGAAACTTGGTGGCCTATGCTGTGCAAATGAGTTTTGATGTTGTAAATACCTATCCGGTCGGCACGGTTGCAGCGGGCGTTGAGTGCGATCCCGATATGAGCGTGAATGGATTTCATCGAGTTCCGGTTAGTGCGGTCGTGTTTGCGGGTGATGCAGATGCGAAAGTCGCGGTCGCAGAATGTGGGGCTGGTTAATACGATGGTGGAAACGATGGTGGCGCAAGCGTCCCGGTCAAGCTATCAACTTGGAGTACGACATGGCGAATAGACGATTGACTTGGGGCTGGCCTGATGTTGGTCCGAGACAGGCGGAACTCGATCACGCGATCATTGATTTGCGAGTCGACGAATCGTTACCGTGGGATCAGCAAGATATTGTTCCATACGTCGACGGTGAGGAACCATCGCTGTTACTCATTGATGTAAACCCCGGCACGTTTTTTTACCGTTGCACCATCGTTGATATTGAGGGGCAGACGGATGTGGACCCGGCAGAAATCGAAATCACCGGGGCTTCGGATCGTCCCGGTCAAGCACTAAACTTCGCAGCTACGGACGAGTAATCACATGGCGATTCCATTCATCGGTAAAATCATCGATAGTGTTGTCAATAAGGGCGGCGACATAATCAAAAAAATGGTCAAGGACAAAGACTTGGCGGAAAGGCTCACGCACGAATTCCGAACGCAGGTTGAGGACAACCGGGCGGAATACGAAGCCGCTGGTGTGCAAGCTGAAAAGGAAATGTTCGCCGACCAGCAGGTGACTATCCAAGCCGAGCTACACCAGAACGATCAGTACACAAAACGAACTCGACCGATCATTGCGCGCCGTTCGTTTTATGCGGGGCTGGCGTATGCGATGCTGACGTCACTCCCGGAAGCGGGGATCAATCTGCATTACGTTTTGGTTATGCCGTGGCAATTTCAGTGGTCCGTATTGATGTTGCTGTATTCCCCCGCTCTGACATACATGGGCGTTCGCGGAGCCGAGAAATGGCGAGCGATGAAAGCATGAACCCGATCATCAAGGGTGCCGCAGTCGTAGCGGCAATGGCATCCATCGCTGGTAGTGCATTAGCGGTGGATCATTTGTATGTGCGGGTATCGGAGTTCGCAAAATATCTCGATGCGGAACAGAGTCAGTATGTTCTGCAACTGAAAAAGGATATTCGTCAGGTTCGCCAATTACTTGAAGACAATCCCGACGACCAGTATCTTGAGGATGATCTGGCCGATCTAATTGACACGCTTTGCGAAATACGACCTGATGATAGGCTGTGCGACGAACCAGAGTAACTGGTGTATTTTTCCCAAGCAGAAGGCATAAACGGATGGACCCGATTGAAGCGACTATACTTTCAAAGGTATTAGACTGGTTCTGGGTTGTTCTCAGCTTTGGGTTTCTATTTGTGTTCAGACGATTAAAAGCACAGGATGATTTGCTTGGGCAGCTTACGACTGCCGTTGCACTGATCAAGCAACACGACTCTACCGAGTTGATTCGTCGCCGCGAGGATCGTGACTTGCGGGATTCACAGCGTCGGGAAATTATCCAGAAGGTTGATTCGCATCACTCCCTTGTTATGGGAAAGCTCGACGCATTGATCGCGAAACAAAATCAGCAGACATAAAAAAACCCCCGACTTTCGCCGGGGGCTGGTTGCTATTTGCGTACGACTTCGATTTCAGTAATCGGAAAATCTTTGTCGTGCCGTACCCATCCCATATCATCAACGGCTAGTTTCACCGCTTCCGTATCGTGCCCGGAATAAATGGCATACGACCCACGCTTCAAATCTCGCAGATTTTTGTAGCTGGCTTTTTTGACTTGCCGCCATGCTTCCGCGATGGTGGAACCCTTGCCCCAATAGTGGGGGACGATGATTAGAATCTTCGGGGTTCCGGTTTCTTTTTTGTCGTTAGACATGGTGTTTCTCCTTTAATCGTGGATTGGTTTGTGCGACGAATTGTTAAAGAACACGCGGGGTAGCAGTTCGCCCCACATACCCATTTTACTACGCACCCCACAATCAACCGCTTACCAGCGTTGGGCATCGAGGCGCGGTGCTACAACCCGCGTGGTTGTTAGCTTGTAGAATTCCGGATCCGTTTTGCGCGGATTTATCGGCATAGGTAAGCCATTCTCAAAACGGGTATCGACCAGACCGCCTCAGATCACACGTACCACGCGCCCACCAGAGGCAATAGCAGTAAATCTAAAACAAAAAAAAGGCCGCCCCACAACGAGCGGCGCTGCGGAGCGGCAAGCTGAACACCCTCCGACAAGGGCATTCGTACATCGGCGAAAGGAGAATGAAACGCCGATGCTGGGGGTCCGATCTATCGTCGGATCAATTCATAAATCGCGCGAGCCATTCGCTCAGTCATGTAAGCGGTTTCTCGCGAGTAGGGGGAACCGTCCGGGTTCCGAAATCCTAAGTAAAAACCAGCAGCCGTTTCGCATACGACCAGATCGGTACCGGGGTGTTGCCCACCGGATAAAACTGTTTCACCTCTGAACATTATCGACCCCTCCGTTGCTTACTTTTGAATCGCGCTATGCGAGCCGCACGATGTTTCGATTTTCTGAATGCGTTTTTCAGACGGTTGACAATATCGAGTCCCGCAAACGAGATACCCAAAGTCGTATACGTGAATCCGTCACTGTGACCGCGCTGGTTGATGTGTAATGCCCGCTTGCGGGATTTGTTCGAACGGTAATTCTCTTTGTTACGTTTCATTTTGTACCTCTCTTTTCTTGGTGCGTTTTTTGTGTGCTTCGGGATCATCGAACGGAAACAGGAATTGATCCTTACCTGTTCGTTTCCTGAATAGCGTTAAAGCCTCGGACCAGAAAACCAATGCAGCGTCCTCCAATTCTCGGATGCGTCCTTCGTCGCGGTAGATTCTGCGAACGTGTGCTTGCTCCTTTCCGTGTTCATCGGACCGCCAATAGTTAACGTAATCGCACCACTCGCGATTGCATACCCACATGCCCGTTTGCATCTGCGATAAATAACTGCGTGGTGGGTCCTTGATGTTCGAATCGTGATACGTCTTGAGCGTTTTGCGGAACTTAATCTCGATCATTCCATCATCGCCGACCAGTCCATCCGGTGACGCGCCGAGCCAGTTGTATTCGTCGTGCAATACGAACCCGGTTTCTTTTACCTCCTTCACGTTCCAGTCATACCAGCCTCGCGCATGACCTTCGTAGCGGCGCCCATCTTCGAACCAGCTTGCCGAGTCTTGGAAATCCTCGATCCCTTCCAAGTCCATTACTAGTTGCAACATATATTCGTATCGGCCTTTCGTGCCCTTGCCCGCTAACACTTTCCCGATACTCGATGCGGTGATGCGACCCTTGCGAGCAATGTCCCAAAGATCATCACCTTGTTTCTCTGTCAGAACTCTCATCAGAACGGTACCTTCTGTCCGTGAACGATCACTTCGTCATTACCGAAAGCGTCGCGCAGTCTAAAAAATCCCGGATGCTGTCGGCCATGTTTCGATAGCCAGCGTCGTGCCAAGCCGGGTGCCCAGTTGTTATTCATCTTGAAGTCGGTTCCACCACGCAACGCAGTGTCCCACCGAATCACTTCGATGATCGCCTTCGCTCCGTAGTGTTTCCGAACCGTTGCCATTTCCAAAGCGCGGCGTTCAAAGTCTTTCCAGACTCGCTGACCGTCCGCGCTTCGGTACCATTGCCAAAATCCTGCGGGGTAATGAACAGTCATTCCGATACCTCCTTTCCTGCCAGCCCGCAGTAACCAGTTGGACCCGGCTCGGAAACGTAACTGTCCTCGCCGTTGAACATCGGTTCGTTCCAACGCCAAGCCATGCAATTACTACCAACACAAAATGACATTGGCCGACACGCCATTAGCGGACACAGTTTGTCCTTCGATTCATTCTCGGTCATTTCAATCACTCCTATTTTTGCCCAGCGCTTCGTTCATTTCGCAGATAGCCAGATCGAGCAATAGAAACGCCCGATTCAATTTATCGTTTCGAACGCCGATCAGTTTTTTATCGCGAACGGTATACATGTGATCGTTCAGTTCGTGATAACACTCTTTGGTTTTCTGGTTCGTTCGAATGAGATCCGATTTGAATTCACGATTCATCGGCACTCTCCTTCGGCGCGAGTGAAGCGGCCTTGACCCGGAGCGATCGGACTGCATCGTTGAATCGGTCCTGTGGAATCTTGCCGTAGTTGTCGACGTTGAAGCGACGGTTCGCCATTGCCAGTAGCATCTTCGGCGCATCGTCTCCAAAACATTCTTCGGCAACGGCGTACAGGTCGGTGAGCATCGTTTCGTTATCGACTAATAGCGCCGCTTGACCTCCATCTGGTTCGACGCGTTCCTCATCCTCTTCGCCTGTTTCGATCATAAACATTTTCAGCAGCGCGTATTTCATTGCGTAGCTGGCCGCTTTGCCGGGGGCTTTGTCTCCGAAGTCGTCCGCATAAGCGTATAGCTGAATCGCAATCGCATCCTCTTTGTCGTGGCAGTTCGCGAAAATGACGTTGAACTTGGCTCGGTGCTGAACGATCTTTCGACCCTTCCCGGTGACCGCGCCCGTATCTGCGTCCGTTGCCTCGATGCAGTCCAGATACGACATGATCCCTGCCTGAACCATCTTCGGGCGAATGAATGCAGTCACCTTGTCATGGCTGATTGCGTTGTACGATCCGCTGCCGCCTGTGGATACGGTCGAGTCTTTACCGAGGCGTGTCACGCGATCACGAACCCACAGTATGCGTTCATATAGCGTGGCCTCTTTTGCTGGTGGCCCGTCCACTGGTTCAGTCTGATTGGATTCTGGACGATCATCTACGTCGTCGTTTTCGTCCAGCCTGTTTTCGGCTGGTACTGCATCAGCCATAAATGCCTTTTCTTTTTTGTCGCCTGTCATTCGTACTCTCCTTTCTCAATTTTTCGTGCCCGTGTAATCATTCCAATCTCGTCCAGCCAGCGTTGCGTCAACGGCTGAGAGGTTTCGATAGTAGTAGCAATCAAAGGTCCTAAATCCTCACCCTCCGCGCCGTTGTACACAGCGAGGAATTGCGTTACTTCACATCGCATGATTATCGCTTGGCGGTAGGATTCCGCAACGGCGTTGCAGATAGGATCAAGCATCTTGGAAAGCTGTGCCCGTTCGCGGTCGCTCATCATGTCGAACTCCTTTTGGCATTGATATTCAGCCAGTCGATCAGCGCCACTTTGTCGGTTGGAATTTCCAGATACTCAACCGTGTGTAGTTCCCGTAGCGGATATGCCTGACTCCATTCAAGCGTTAACTCTGCCACTCCTTTTTTGTTGCGCCGCCATTGCCTGATGAATCCCTGTTCGGGATCGGTAAACATCATTTCGTAAACTTTCATTGGGCACCACCTACGAAACCGCCTTTATCGATCCACGCATCGAATCGTTTGGGTGATCCCCAACAGTTACTGGATACGCAGTTGTAAAAAAACTTTACGTACTGCGGCAGTAGGTTGATATTTTCATCGTCTCCGTGAGCTACGCTTCCCCGTAAATCGTTTGAGATAACGGCGGTCAAAAATCCACCGGGCGGAATCCCATGCGCTAGATAGCGGGCAATGCCACCCCACATGCGAGGCGGTAATCCCTTCGCAGTAAAGTCGGATGCGATGCGGTTCAGTTCGTTTTCGTGTGCTGCGGTTTCAGTCTTCGTCATTTTCGTTCTCCAGTAATGCAATAGGTTCAAATACCTCGGAACCCCACGACCACGTCCTTGTGATCGTAAGGTTGCCAAGATTGATATTGTGTTCGACGTTGACGATAAATGCCTGAGCATCATCCTCAGTTTCGAACTCGAATATCACACGGATCATGCAGCGACTAACACTGCGTTTGCGATACCCGACCAGCGGTTAGCGGGAAGGTTGATGATGTTGTTTCCGAGTTCCTCAATGTGCGACGCTTGCAGATAATCGTCCTCCTTGTTGGCCTGTTCCGTCACGGCATTGAGCATTCCCCATTGGGAGTAATCTTGATCGCGAATGAACGATTCAAGTACACCACGCGATTGTTTTTCAGACAGTCGCAATTCTTTTGTGATCACTTCAACAGCGGCGTGTGGGTCCTTTACCGTTTGCCCTTGCCTCATTGCCCGTAACTTGTTGCCGACTTGCTCGGTGAACTTCGGCGATGCGAGGCTGGTGAGAACATCTTTCGCGGCGCTGATGATCAACTCGTCCTCTTTTTTCATCGTTTCATTCGATAGCAACATGCCCTCGGTGATACCGAGTTTCGATCCAACATGAATCTGCTTGAACGATGCGATTTCCTCGGCCCCGAATACACACCCATTCGTGCAGTAGTCGGTGAACGTGAAGCCACGAAGGTAAAACGAGCCGCCGCCTGTTTCGCAGTTCCCCATTTCAAACCCGGTGTGAACGATCTCGTCCTTGCCACGCGACCGCGGTGTTTCACCAAGATTGATTTCGTGGTCCTTGCCATTGAAAAGGCATTTGAACTTCATGCGGTTATCGTCCACGAAGGTATTGAGAATCGTCGTGTCGAACCCGCTTTGGATCACAGGCAATGTGGACTCAAGAATTTCCTGATTGTCCACGCGCCGATACTGGCGAGACAAAAACGCTCTGGCCTGCCCGTCCAGCGTTCGAACCATGCGAAGTTCCGGTTCACGATTGAACAACTCATTCACATTGTTCAACAGTAAATCGCGGTGATCCTTCATCAGTCGAAAATAATACTTCGACGGAATCTGTAGCCGCGCGGAAACCTGACGGTGGAAATTCTCGGTGATCCCGAAGCGTTCCAACTCGCTTGATTCTGGCCGCGAGAGTACAAGCGAAAGATCATTTTCATACCCGGCATTCGGCATGTTCACCATCGCGAGGTGTTCATCGGTCTTGGCGATGTAATCTTGCTTCGTGCTGTTGTGTCGGACTACCTCGGTGAGCATGTCCTGTAATGTCATTCCGTTATGCATGGTGTATCTCCTTTGAAGGGTCGAAAGTGTTTGTTCAAAATGATCCGAGCGTCCTCAACACCGTGTGCGTTGAATGGCCCGTAAACTTCCGCCACGAATGGCGACTCGTTTGCTTCGGAAATATCGCGCGGCCCGAAATACCGCTTGGGCAGTATTGCCCCGTTGGTGTGCAGGTAGCCCCACCATTCTATTTTGCCGTGGTTCATTCTTTTCTCCTTAAATTACGTCTGCGAGTTCGGCGGTAACTGTTTCATCGTTACTGCTGAAATAGATCGCTGTGACATCGGGTTTCGGGTTGTTGTGTTTCAGGCGGTCAGTCAAAAATACTTTAATGACTTCCTTCATTTCCTCTCTGCTGATTACGATATCCACTATTCCGCCTCCATTGCATTGATCAGGTTGTCGGACGCGCCGTTCATTTGCGCCCATTCGATCATTGCGTTCAATGCGGCCGCTTCGCTGATATCGTTCAAGATTATTGCGGCGCATGTTTCAGCTTCGTCGCTGGTGAGATTACCCAACCAGTGTTCCATTTGTGTTCGTGTCATTTCTCACTCTCCGATTGTGATACCGCGCCAGAAGCGGCAACGGTTCCGTGTCGTTGCGCAACTACTGCCGCAAGCGTGATGGTGATGGTGTCGGCATCGGCTATTCGCATCGCTCGATACTTGGCTCGCGCCTGCTTGAAGTTCGATGCTCGCAGTACCGATGTACCGCGCCCTTTCGTGCCGCTGTATCGTCTACGGACAATGTACTGAACGTCCGCTCCGGTGTTTCTCAGCAGCCATGCTGCTAGTAATACTCTGATCATTTTCTACTCTCCTTTGGGGTTTAAGCCGAGTTCATTGCGAACGTCGGCGACGGTACTTCCTTTGGCTTGCGTGTAAACTTCGAACCCGTTACGCGCGTCGGGATATTCATGGATGATCGCCACGCGCCCACCTACGGACAAGAGCGACACCGATCCAATTGCTAAATCGTCGATATTCCACAGGACGATGTACTCGTTCAGACCATCGAACAATTTGTCTCTGGTTGAATTTCTCATTGCGGATGCCTCTCGCCGAATGTTTCCATCCAGTGCGACAGATACATACGCGCATCGCGGCGAGGGACAGACATTTCATCTGTAAGATACGCAGCGGCACCGAACATATTTGTGCGGCCGCTTTCGCGAAGATTATCCAGATAGTCGAAATGTTCCTCGGTCATTCCTTCGGGTCGTTTACTCATTGTCGTTTTCCTTTTCTGTGTGCGCTGCGATGATTTCCTTCACTCGTTCGATTGCAGCGGGTTCCAAATACACGAACGGGTGTGTGTCGAGTGACACGTCGAAAAGTTGGTCGGCAACGTATCGCTTCACCCAAAGATATTCCGCTGTGTAGACAGCATCCTGTGGCTTGAGCTTTCCGTTACGCGTTGGACCGTCCGCACCAACCAGCGCGATCCATCCATCCTCGGATTGCGTAATGCAAGCGGGACAGATTGATGCGCCTGTAGTGGTGTGGCGTTCCATTGAGTCGCGCAGTCTGCGATCCAATAGAATCGCTCCGGTGTCGAATGTCTCGCGACATATAGGGCAAACGTTTTGTTCCATGCTTACGTGTGATTTCACGATAGTTCCTCCACTCGTTTGATTTGTTCAGCGCGATACTTCGGGTCGGTTTCGACCACTTCCAGATTTTCGATTTGTGTCTTTCGCCACGCTGCCCGCTTCTCGGCGGTGTCCAATACTTCGTCGGCAGGGATTACTTGTGCCCCTGTAATTTCATCACCGTCATAATCGAAGCGGAGGAAATCCCCCTCATTCCATTCAGCAATCGTGCGGCCATTCTTGAATAGCTCGCATCGACCGCTTTGGATAACCAGCACTGGATACTGAAAGCTGAAACCCATCAGGTGTCGCATCGTTTTCTTGTTCCGCTTATGCCCGACTCCGATATTGCATTGAACACACGGTAGGTCCTGTGAACCGGCACCGAGCAATTTCGAGGACCAGATAACCATGTGAGTTCGATTCGGTTGCAACGACCGACTCATCATCCCCTCGATCCATGCACAGGTGAACGTCTTACATGACTCCGGGCGCTCGGCATATATCCCGCAACCCCCTGCACAAAGTTTCGTACAGGGAATGTCACGCGGGCTGCCGATTGGTTCCACTTCCAGAACGATGCAACACTCGCGGCACGTACCGCAGTTCCTTTTCGGTTTCATAGCTTCGCTCCGTGATAACCGCGTGGTGTCCAGAACGCGATGTTCAGGTGAGCCAATAGCCGCGCCGTATCTTCACAGAGGACCGCAGGGATTCCGCACAACCAGAAGGCGGGGGATTCCGATTTATCGGGATAGAGCCATACCGTTGTGTACAAAATGTCGGCATAGCTCATTGGGTCGTCCCCCGCTTTCGCGGCTTCCGCCACGTCGTCCAGCCACGCTTGCGGTAGTGCATAGTCAATGGTGAATTTCTGCGGTGGGTAGTGGTGCGATGCCAGTCTCTTTTTTGATAGCTTGCGGTCGACTATCTGGTCCCAATCCAGCAGGAAACTATTGTGGTGAAGTTCGCTCGTTTTCATTTGTTGTCTCCATACCAGCGCCGCTCTTGGGCGTAGTCCGGGTCCATCTGAGGATCGTAGTTCGGACCACGTAGAAAATGCCCTTGATCGACCGCATCAATTTCACCGCACGAGAACAAATCGAACTCCATTGATTCCTTCACGAATTTGACAACGGTGTCGCAATCTTCAAACGGATCCAGATAGAAACCATCCTCGATTTCTGCGAGGCAAGTTACTGCGGGAATGTCTCGGCGCTCGGCCTGCAACATCAGTTCCAGTGTTTCAGATTTCATAGTCACTCTCCTTTGGTAGATCGTCCTCGCCAATATCGTTACTGCTGATTTCGTCGCAGAGTTCAATCAGCATTCCTGCGGCGCGATATTCCTCGGCGGATAGCGGATCAACTCGATTACGCAGTCGGTCAAGTTCCTCGGCCATTTCGTCGCATTCCATTTCTTGTTCATCGGTTGGATATACGATTGCGGTGGCCGCTTTGAACTGCGGCAGCAATTCTTTGTATGCGAGGGCTTCGTGGTACGTGTCTCGCAAATCCTCCAAAGCGTCGTGGCAATCTTGCAGGTCGCGTAACGTATTTTGGAATCGGCAATAGCTCATATTACTCATGCTGTTTCTCCTTCGAACATGGTGCTGGCTACGATGCGATTGGCAGTAGCGGGGCTGATACCGAATCGCTTTTGGTTAACGCGGGCACAAATCTGCTCGGCCCGTTCAATCGTTTTCCCCCAATACCACGGCGTTTTACCTTCGCCCGCCATTGGGGAATGGCCGGGTTCGTTCTCGGTTACGAGCGACGGTACGTAGCCGTACTCGGTGAGTGAACTCGGTGGGATGCAAAAACATTGTCGTGTGTTATTTTTCATTTCGTTCTCCTTAGCAATACGACTGCGCGATAGATTCGGCAGCGGCTCTGATTTCAGGGATGGGATGGTCGGGGTTCTCTCGGTCGTGAATGTAATCCGCTGCGAAGTCGGTAATTGCATCGGCATCATCTGGACCGGGATTCATTGAACCAACCAAGTCGGGAATACAACTGGCGATTTCGTCGATGTATTCGGATACGTACAAGCTGATTAAAAGTTTGTCCATTTCGTTCTCCTTAAAAGTTGTCGGGGTTGGCGATCACGGCTCGGACCCATGCGCGGTAACCGCGACCATCATCTTCGACGGTGCGGATAAAACTATCGAACGGTTCACCTGTGCGGCGGTGAAAAATTATGACGTCCACTTCGATAATCCCGCCGTTCAACATTTTGGTTCGGGCGTGATAAGGGTGACTGTCGCGTGTTCCGTTCCACAATCTTGTAGTCATGTTCATGTTCATCCTCCCATTTCAATTTCGTAACGTGCATCGGCGCGGCGATCGTTCGTGACCGAATTAATGTCCTCGGCCATTGCCAATACTTCCGCCCATGTGGTCATGTCGCCAACAAATTCGACGTACTCGGAATCCTCGTAACACTCAACGAATGTGTCCCACCCTTCGTCGTAATGTTTCTCGGCGTGTGCTTTCAATTTCATTGCCAGTTCGTATTGGTTGCTCATTGCTGTTCTCCGTATGTGCCGCGACGAACGCGGAAAGTGATTTTGTCGGGGTTACCGTCTGCCGCCAGTTGGTGACGGACTGTTGCTTTACCGTCCTCGATATCGTCGGTGTAGTAAATCTCGGCGGCGACTTCTCGGCGGTTATGAAAAACGAATGCTGTCGGGCATTCATATTCGTCGTACTCGTTTTTGCGGATGGTGACTAACATGGTGTTCTCCTTAGTGGGTGTTGAAATGACAACGAAGCACACTCGGCGAATGCGCTTCGGTCTCACTTCGTTGCTGTTCCGCACTGTGCGACTACAGAAAAGGTTGTGAACCGATCAGGTTAACGATTTCCATTGGCCGGGATAGTCCAATCAGGGAAGGCGGAATGCAGCAACGCCACAACGCGGGGAACTTGCACTTCCGCCGCGCTCTTGTATGTGGTGTGAAATTGCAGAGCGTTGAACTCTGCGTCCCGGTGTGAACTTGCTTGAATGGTCGGCGACTAAAAAAAACTAGCAGTTTTACTTACTAGCATAATTCCGCGTTCCGCAATGCTCGCGTTCCGATGCCGGGTGGCCAGTGCTTTATTTTACTTCGCGGTGGGCGCGAAGGAGGGCAGCTTAAATTTCTCGTTTAGTCCAGAAATCGGTGGAACCAGCAAATTGCAATCCCTGCAATCGGATTTCGGTCCGGCTGTTTTCCTGCAAAAAATTAGCAGCACCAATCATGGGTGCTAAAAAATTGCGCGGATATTCCACTTGCCCTTGGCTATGAATCGCGCGCCGCAACCCGTATGTGCGCGGGGCGGTGTGGCTGAATGCGGCGGCGATGGTCATGCAGCAAATATATAGCGGATAGCAAGTTTCGGGAAAAACGGCTCGGTGAGCTAGAACACCAAAAATCGGAGCCACTAACCACGCGGCCTGTACAGGTGAGCTCAAACTGGGAAATCAGAGAAACTGGAAATCCGCGCATAAAAAAGCCCCCCGGATGGAGGGCTTTGGATCGCGCCACGGGCAAGGTGATAACAATCCGAGAGTGCGAAAAAGAATAAACGCACACCGGGAGCGTAGCGAATTGAAAACGGTATAGCAATGGACGTTGTGTTGCGGTAGTTTCTCTGGACCGGGCATGGTGTTAAAAACAATTCGAGAAATTCATTTTTCTCTTTTCTGTTTTTTGCACCGTACTCGGTTTCCAGCCGAGGTGTTCGCGATGTGCATCCAACTGTCAAAGCGTCGTGTTGTGAAAGCAACGCAAATATTATTCCGGGCTATGCTGTAGGGCCTTGCATCCCGGTCACGAATGGAATGTGATAAAGATCACAGGCGCGCTGAGTACCGAAGTGGAATGTTTCCATTGAGGGAAAGGCCCTTAACTGCAACTGGAGAAAACGAGTGGACTTAAAAACAATGATGGATCAAGCGATCGAATTGTCGATGGAATACTACGGACTGAGGAAACGAAAACAGCGCGGTGTTTTTACCTTCCGCGATTTAATGCACAGCGCGGGTGTGCTGAGTAGCAATGAAAATAATTGGGCGGTCGGACAGTGGCTTGTATCGTTTGCGGCCAAGCGCGGAGTTCAACCATTGAGGTTACTCGCAAAAAAAACCAATCCGAATCCGTCAGTCAGTGCGCCGCATTGTATCGCGCATTATCCGATGCACTTATTCGATGAAGCGGAACGGGAATTGAAAACACTGTGGAACGATAAGGAACGACAACTAACAATGGAGTTTGAGAATGGCGACTAAATACACACCAGAGTTTGAAAGGTTCTGGCGAGCGTATCCAAGAAAAACAGCAAAGGGTCCTGCGTTCAAATCGTGGCAGAAAAACGTCGACGAAACTGACGCCTTTATGTCGAAGGCTGTCATTGATGATCTTGAGAAACGCACCCGTCTGAAATGGTGGCCGTTCGATACCACCAAGATTCCTCATGCTGCAACGTGGATCAATCAGGAACGCTATCTGGACGAGGGGTGGGAAGACGATATCAAAACTCGCGGGCAGGACAAACAGGGGCACACATACACGCCAATGAAACCTGCGGTCGAGAATCCCGGTCATGGAAACGGTCACTGGATGTCTATGCTGAATCGGCTCGGTCGAAATTACCTGCTGAAACTCGGTGGCGTTAACGACGCGATGTGCGCTCAGTTATTGAAAATCAAAAACGAGGTACATGCAGAATTGATCGCCACGGTGAACGAGGAAATCGATACGGCAACGGACAAGAGCCAAGCGAAAAGTGATATGGGATTCTTACTCGCTGAAACGATGCTCACCCGATTCGATATGTTGACCGGGCGACACTTCAAGGGCCAGATCATCAACATGGCAAGGAGACCGAAATGAAAATAGAACAACGGATCGCGGCGGAAAAATACATTCGGCAATTTCTCGCGGATAACGGGCAAACAGATGTACTGGACATTGAGGGCGCAATGGACATTATGATTCAGCTTGCCCGCGCCGAGGTTCCTTCTGACGGGAATGGGCAGCAGGTTCCAAAGCATTTACGCAACGTGCCTTGCCCGTACTGTTTCGCCAAATTCGATTCAGTTGAGGCGCTCCGAGAACATAAATGCCCTGCTGACGAGGATAAGCAGGAACATGAACCGTGGGATAGCGTCATTGGCCCGGATGAGGAATGCACGACATGCGGAGGTATGAGGTATCCGGTGAAGTGCCCTGAATGTGGCTTCGATTATCCCGCAGTCGAGAAAGGACAGTGATTTATGACTGAGCGAGAATTTATAGATAAGGCAATTGTTACGCTTTGGACGGCAATGCGCGACATGAGTGCAGACACCATTGAACCGGCAGACAACGATTTGTGGCTGGCACTTGGCATGCACCCCGCCGCAGTTCGCAACGTAAGCAAATCAATGAGCGATTATGAGCGTGACCGCTCACGGCGACTGCGATTGTTCCGCGTGTTGCCCAAAGTAAAATGAAGGAGAAATATAATGAGACACGCACGACACGACGCGGCGCTGAACGCTGCGGAAAAGGCGGTAAAGGTCGAAACGGATCCACGCCAATTGAAATACATCGTAATCATTTATGACGGCCCTGCAGTGGCCACACGCGAAGCCAGTTTCATTAGCAATGTCGATATTGGCGACGTTGTTCAAGTATGCGATGCTGTGGCGCAACAAATAAAGCAACGAGCGAACTAAGTGCCCGACGTTACACTGTCTCTGCCGTATCCGCCGAGTGTGAACCACTACTGGAATCACAAGGCTGTCAGGTCACGCAAGACGCGCCGCTGGGTGGTGCTGAAGTATCTATCCAGCCGGGCAAAGTCTTTCCGTACCGAGGTTGAGGCGCGGGTGTATGAGCAATTAGGCATTCCGCCTCGGTTGAAA
>Ga0255047_10000871_pt1 | contig 23896 bp, 43 predicted proteins | sample JV7_2_1_MG_FD_183640 | JGI IMG/M metagenome (GOLD analysis project Ga0255047, IMG submission 183640) | Seawater microbial communities from Jervis Inlet, British Columbia, Canada - JV7_2_1 | ecosystem: Environmental > Aquatic > Marine > Inlet | place: Canada: British Columbia | collected 2016-10-06 | reverse complement strand
CAATCATCCTCGCGCCATACTGGCTGCGGCTTCAGCGCCCTGCGCGTTTGGCTCTTGCGCCCGTCCAGCAGCGCCCGAACCATCGGCCCGCTGAAGATGATCGGCCGTATGCGCTCAGTCATTGGGGGACACCGGGGACTGTTCGTTAGCCATGTATTGGACAATGGCATCTGCAATTTCCTTTGTGCCGAAGTCTCCGGCATGTGGAATTAATGTCACTAGTTTGCGAAGCTCAGGATAGTCACGAGTGCCAGCATAAACATTTACAACTGGATCAGTTTGCGGCTCGCACGGTTCGGCTGCGTAGAAATAAAACTGATGTCCGTTCATCGTTCTGTCTCCCCATCTGCAAGGGCAAGGGCGGCGCGGGCCTTGATGTTGCAACCGCATTTGCCGTGCCGTTCGATATATTCCAGCGCTTCCCGCATAGCAGCGTTCTGATCGAACAGCGCGTTTGGATCGGCTTGCCTGCACTTATTTTCAGGCCAGAACTTTTCTTCTTCGTCGAACTGAACGCCGTATTGATGACGACCGAAATAATCGTCGGCCCACCGGGCTTTCTTAACCTTGCCAGTCTCTGGGTGATGTGTGGGCGCGTAGAAGCTAGACATTGGTGTCACCCCCATCTGCAAGGGCAAGGGCGGCGCGGATTTGGCGGCAGAGCGCTATCCACGTTTCTCGATCGATGCTGAGTACGTCCGCCCACATTTCGTTTGCCATCCCGCCCTCCCCTTCCGACAAGTCCAAGGAAGCATCCAGCGCCCACAGCGCGTCCCGCATTGCAGGGGCGGCGGCGATAAGACGGGCGTTGGCTTCGGCCGGGAGAATGTCGTTCTCGGAACATCGACCAAACGCTTCAGCGATACATTGGGCGCGACCACCAACATTGGCCCCGATGGCGTAGTCATATTCGCCATCCGTTGGTCTCTTGGCTTTTCGGACCGTCCATGGTCCCGGTGTTGTCTTATGCTTGGTCATTTCCGCACCCGTTCCTTACCTTCTTTGAGCAAGGCCAATACTCTGCCACGGTCGGATGGGAATACGGCCTTGTCGTTGATGAAATCTTCGTTGTCGGTCCAAATCTCCATCAGAGATTCAAGGTCGGTGGCGCCGGCAATCTGACCGGCTATGTCGTCAATGAATTTGTCCGCATCGGTCAGGAAGGGGTTGTCGCCTGTCGGGCCAACTGCATCGTCAGTGGGTGGTGGTGGCGCTATTGGTACAACGCCTGCATCGTCCATGACGGCCGCGACCTCGTCCTCGTCTTTGACTGCCTCTGCGTCTTCAATCGCCTCCACGGGCGCTGCCTGTGGCGGTGGTGGTGGCTCTGGCGCAGACGGCGTCACATTGATAATGCGCTCGCCCTCGTCTTCGTCGTAAATCCCGGCAAACCCGAACGCGTATCGCGCGCATTGGATTGCTGCCTTGTGTCGCAGCATCCGACGTGGCCATTTCTTCCACGGCTCGGTGCCTCGATTGCATTCGACCATATACTCGGTGACTTCGGTCGGGTGTGCCCGATCTTTGCGGTAAATCTTGCAGGACACGGCAATAAGTTCGTCTTTGTCGAGGTGGTCGATGAACTCCATGCCATCCATGTTGGGATGCGAATTGATCAGGTTCATCCACCCGTCAACGCCAACGATTGGAACAATGCCGCCGCCCTTGGCCGGGAAGGCATAGATTTCCTTGGTCAGGGGGTTCAAGCTGTATTCGTTCGCAACGGCAAGGAACGCCAGAAATTCACCGCTTGAGAGTGGCTTTCCGCTGGGTGAGCAGGTGGCTATGACGGTCGACTTGAAGTCTTCCGTAGACATATGAGCCTGCGCGGCCATGAGCGGCAACAGGGCCTTGCCTTTGGTGGCGGCCGGCTCGGCGACGGCGACTTCAGTCTTCGCGATTGTCATGGGTTTTTCTTCCTCCATACCTGATATTCACGCTCGACACGGGTGATGATCTGCCAAGCCCGAGCTTGGCTGATGCCAAACAATTTTCCAACTTCTGTCTGCAGCATTCCTTCACGCCAGAGCGCGTGAATTGCCAACCTGCGGCGTTCCCACCACTCTCGCTTCATTGCGAAGGTTTGGTCACTAAACCTCGGAGGCTCCTGCATATACCCCGTCGCAGCGGCCATTTCTCGTTCGATGGTCATACCGTGCGTTCCTCTCTTTCGATCTTCACGCCGTCGACCGGCACGCCGGCCTTGGCTGCTTGCTGGGCCAGCCGGGTGATCAAGTTCTTCATTTCCGGATGATCCTTGAAGGCCATATGCGCCTTGTCGTAATCCTCAACCGTTCCAACGGTCACCTCGCGCACGGACATCTTGGCCCCGGTGCGACCGGCCGTTGTACCCTTCTTGGCGAGGGTCTGCGCATCCTTGCGCTTGTCGGCGGCTTTCTGTTTGAGGTCTTCGTGTTGATCAACCGTGGCCTTGTCGGCCTCTTCGTCCAACTTGGCGGCTTCAGCCAACTTCTTGTTAACCTCCGCTTCCTTGGCGCGTTTCTGCGCTATCATCCAGGCATCGGCGTGTCGACGTAGGTGATCCGCCAAATCCTTGAACGCGGGCTTCAGGTCACGCCACTTGTCGTCCACCTCGCGGCCAGCCGACAGATGCGGATCCTTCTCCAACTTGTGGGCGTCTTTGACTTCGGACCCAAGACGCGTCAAGCGCTTGACCCAAGAACCGACTTGGTCGGCCTGATCCTGCGTGGTGATCTCGGTGCCCAAGAATACATAAACAGTCTCATGCTCGGACTTGAGCTCTGCGGAGAGGCGGGTGAAGGGATCGTCGCTGTCGAGTTCGGGCGGGCGATTGTGTCCTGCTGCCGGTGGTTCCGGCGCATCGTCAGGCCAACGGTGCGATTCCTTGAACTGCTGGTACGCCTCGTATGTGACCGGGTTCTGGCAGAAGTATGTCCACAATTCAGGGACATCGATCATGCGGGTGGATCCGTCCGAGCGAATTTCCGTGCCGACGATACCTACCGGGTCTTCCCACGTCGCGATGGCCGACCAGAGCGGACTATCTTTCTTTTCGCGGCGGCGCCAGAACCCGCATTGTGGTTGGTCCTCATGCACTTCTTGTTCGGTGCCGGCGAGTGCCGTATGCCAGAACTGGTAAGGATCGGCGATGTCTTGGCGAGGTGGAATTGTAGGGTCGAGGGTCATGTTGATAACGTCTCCTGTTTGATTGATTTGCAGGTTACTCTTGCCGTAACCCTGCGTCAAGGGTATGGTATTGCATTATGGAAATTCCCAGACAGCATCCAGTGCGCATTTTACGCCTCGCCCGTGGCCTGACGCTCTTGGAGGTTGCCAGCCAACTCGGCACCACCAAGGCCACCATGTCACGCATCGAAAACTTCCATCAGGTGCCTGGGGATGCGCTGAAAATGCGGATTTTCGAGTGGTCAGACGGAATGATCAACGCCAACAAACTGATTGAGGTTGCCCAAGATGCGAATGGCACAGAAGGATAATCCGTGGACAGAGGAACGTGTTGAGTTTGTGAAGGTCAAGTGGGGGGAAGGATGGTCGGCCCGCCAGATTGCCGAAGCAATTGATGGCGGTCGTGTGTTCACCCGAAATTCTGTCATTGGCAAGGTTCATCGGCTTAACCTGCCGGGACGGGCAAAGCCGCCTCCAAGCAGGTCGCGCAAGCGTCGGCGGGCTCCCGCGTCCATCGCGCGTCGGAGTCATGGTCCAGATTTGCCGCCAACTCCCGTGCGTAAACTTGTTGCTCGTCCCTCTCGGGTGTCGATGCCGGCCAGTAAAAACCTGACCATCCTGGAACTGACGAACAAGACCTGCAAGTGGGCAGAGGGCCATCCCCGTGATGCCGACTTTGGGTTTTGCGGCCACAAGACATGGAATAAGTCGCCGTACTGCGAGCATCATAGTTCCCGCGCTTATACGCCTCCCGACACGCGCAAGCGTCGACGCCGGGGCGGTTTTGTCCTGCCAAAAACGGGGGCACAAACATGACCGTTGGTGCATCTGGGTTTGATCGCTCGCGCGAATAGAAAAGTAGATCGCAAAACTTCGTCGACTTCAAAGGAGGTTGGTAGATGGGTGAGACGCTCTGGTATCTCTCTATGTTCGTAGTGGCAGCATGGGCAACGGCGGTGGCTGCGTTTTTGTATAAATTGCCGACGTGACGAACCTCCCGGTCAACATAGAGGCCGAGCAGGCCATCTTGGGCGCGCTGTTGATTGACAACGGCGTACTGTCGTCGTTGCCCTATCTGGAAGCGCGGCATTTCTCCGAAGCCATACATCAGGATATCTTCGAGGCAGCGGCAGGCCGCATTCAATCGGGCGAGCCGGTCAGTGTGCTGACCATTCGCGAACTGCTGCCACAAGATCCACAGGGCCTCGGTGTCTCGATCAATGAATATCTCGCTCGCTTGGCTGCTGCGGCTGTCGGCACCGCCATGATCGATGGTGTTGGCCGACAGGTGTTGCGCCTATCGGTAAGGCGACGGTTGTTCGAGCGGGCTACTGAGGTAGCCAAGCAGGCGAACGCCGTGACGTCGGTGATAGACCCGGCTGATGTGATCTCTGATCTGGAAATCGAACTGCTGGATCTTGCTGATGATTTGTCACGCGCGGATCGTGATGCACCGGAAACATTGGATTCGGTTGTCGATGATATTCGCAAACGCATGTCATCGGGCCAGCGATATGTTGGAGCGAGAACAGGATTTCGCAACATTGATCGATTGGTAGGGGGGTTGGCGCCGGGGGATTTTGTTTTGCTGGCCGGCAGACCGAGCATGGGGAAAACAGCCTTGGGATTGGCAATTGCTCGCAAGGCTGCGCGTCTCGGTCACGGTGTTGGATTTGTTTCCATTGAAATGACTGCCACGCAGGTACGACACCGGCTGCTGTCGACAGAGGCCGATTTTCTCGGCACAAAAATCGCCTACACACGGATGCGCACCGCGCAAACATCAGCAAATGAATGGAAGGTAATCAATCAGGCCAGCGCAAATCTGAAAACGCTTCCGTTCTGGCTGGCCGATCAAGGTAATCGTCTCTCAGACATACCGGGGCATATCCGCACCGCACGTCGCCATCTTGAGCGCCAGGGCGTCAAACTCGAACTGATGGTCATTGACTATCTGGGTCTGCTGCGCCCGTCCGATCGCTACATCGGCAACAAGGTGCAGGAGACCGGCGAAATCTCGAACACACTGAAGACGATTGCGAAGCGCGAGGGCATTGCGCTGATGGCTCTGCATCAATTGAGCCGTGCGTCAGAAGGCCGGGATGACTACCGCCCGCGCCCGTCCGATCTCCGCAACAGCGGCGATCTGGAACAGGACGCCGATGTGATCATGTTTGTGCATCGCGAGGGATATTTCATTGAGCGCCCCGGTTATCGCAAATTTGGCAGCGAGATTGAGCGGAGAACGGCCCTACAGGAGGTTGAGCACAATTTGGAAGTGATCATACCCAAGCAGCGCCAAGGCGCTGTAGGGACGTCCAAGCTGTGGTGCAACCTGCCGGTGAACACGATTGAGGACAGGCACGATGGTTGAACAGCTTACCTTCAAAACCATGGGCGGTGATACCGTCACGGTGCCGAAGCGCGGGAAGCATTACATTCAGCCGAAGGGGTATGCGGCGCGACCGGGTGGCGGGCCAGACGGTGAAACCTGCAAGACGTGCCAACACTACACGCGCAGGCGCTTCAATGGCCGTCCCTATCCCAAGTGCGCCTTGACCGAACGCGCATGGACCAACAGCCGGGGCAGCGACATTCTGGCCAGCGCGCCGGCCTGCCAACTGTGGGAGGCTGACGACGATGGCTAGATATTGTCACCACTGCGCAAGCCACGAAATGTGTAGGGCCATCGGGTGCATTGACCCCGATCCACCTTGGATCAAGGTCAGAAGCCGTCGTGAACTGTTTGTGGATGCCGTCTGGACATCGCCACGAATGATGCTCGGCTGGCGGCGACGGTGGTACTGGCGGCTGAAGGGCTTTCGTGCTTGGTGGCATGATTGTGTCAGGTGGTGATGATGAAATACCGCATCCGAAACTGGTCGCAGTTTCAGCACTACAAGGATCGCAATCCTCCGTGGATCAAGCTTCATCAAGATTTGATGTCGAGTGAGACGTGGGCACTTGCTCCATCAGATGCCGACCGCATCGTTTTGGTAGTTGTAATGCTCCTTGCGGCACGGAACGATAACAAGATTACGAGCAATACCAATTATATCAAAAAATTTGCCCATCTGGACTGTGATGTCAATCTCAATTGGCTGCTTGAATGTGCCTTTATTGAAGAGATTGAGGAAGGCGCTGAAGACTGGAAATCTCCGTGGCCCTCTCGGTATGTGCCGGAAGAGACGCGCCAAGCAGTCTTGGCTCGCGATAAACATGCGTGTGTTTTCTGCTCAGCGACTAAGAACCTCGAAATTGATCACATCATCCCAGTCAGCAAAGAAGGAACGTCGCAGGTCGACAACCTGCAAGTGCTATGTCGTTCATGTAACAGGAAAAAACGCACCCGCGTAGCGAACGCTACGCGCAGCGTAGCGGGCGCTACAACAAAAGAAGTTCTGCGTAACCCAGAGGCAGAGGCAGAGAGAGAGAAAGAGAAAGAGAGAGTACGTGCAAATAAGGAACTTATTCGCACCGCCATGGAAGTCTACAACAGGGTTGCAGAGGACGTGGGCTGGCAGGTCGCAAAGCGCCTTACTCCCGCAAGACAGAGTTCCTTGAAACAGAGATTGGACGATTGCGGCGGAATCGAAGAATGGTCAGCCCTTATGACCAAAGCGGGGAAGAGTTCATTCCTGACAGGCAAGACGGCGCGGAACGGTGGACATGAGAACTGGCGACCTGGTCTCGACTTTTTCCTGCGGCAGTCGAGTTTCACAAAGCTGATGGAGGGTCAATACGACGATCCGTCAAAGCCACCAAGCGGCGATGGTGGTGGCCCGGTTGCCCTGTCGTCTGGTGAGTTACCGGAGCCACCTATTCCGCCCTCTGAAGGTTGACTTGTCCTGTCGCGGATAATATTTATTGGTTGTGGTGACACCTTTGGGCATTGTGTCGTCTCACGTTATCGCCGGGGGTTTGGGATTTCTTCTCCGTTTGACCAAGCCCTCGGCTGATTTTCAAAAGCGCAGCCTCGAAAACGCCTCGCGGATACGGTTTAGCCTCTCCTGATCAATCTGAGCGTTCCGGTCCTGCGTGCCCATGCGTCGGCGTTGGATTTGAAGTTGGCAACGCAACTCCGCGTGTCACCGCTAATAACGTGAAGAAGTGACGGATACCGTCTGGGCAAGAAGGTACCCGTCTGTGTCTCTGAGGGGTAGGGCCTGCCGGAACCCTACATAATGCGCCCGCGCGCCCAGAAAGTCCTAAATGCGGTGCTACGGCCTGCAGAATTTCACCGTGTCACCCTAGAAGACAACCCCAGCGTTAGCTTATTCGTGGACTCTCGTCCAGAAGATATTGTGTTGACGATTCGTTAAGCCGCGCTTCATCCGTCATCAAACGCGTCTCGCGGCTGATGTTGTCGCGGGCGCGGCGGCCGCGTTCGCTCACTCAATATTCAATCGGAATTAATCGCGCGCAATTAAACGACGGCGCTCCATTGCCTGATAAACCGCGATTGCCAAATCGCGGGCAGAAAAGTACCCGCCGAGGTCATACCCGCCAGTAGCCGCCGATACCTCTGCCTCACCCGCCTCGATCATCTCGGGCGTGATCTCAACTTCTTCCTCAGATGGCAACGCCGGCCTGTCGGCCATCATGATCTCATCACACCACCTTGATGATGTAGAGCGCGGCGTTCTGCTCCGCGGCGTCCTCTAGGATTTTGAGGCCGTAGCGGTTTCGCTTTGCAATAAGGGCCAGGATGGCGACCGAGTGGGGTATGGTCCGGTTGCCGCTCTCATACCGCCACATTGTCTTCTGGACTGATGTTGTTTCGCCAAAGGTTCCGATTGCCCGCCCAAACCGCAGAGGGCTGACCCCGAGATCTTCGCGGATTTTCCTGAGGTCTTTGCCTGTCATGTTCCCCTCACTCTCTCTCGACGCAAGAGCTGATGATGCACCGCTGATATTTTGGTTTGCCTTCGTAAAACCGGGGCTCGGTTCTCTCGAACAATACCCTGCCACTTGCCGGCGCGGACAAGTTTTGGATTTTTGGTCATCCGTCTGTCTCCGCTACGAGTTTCCCATCCTTGGCGATTAGCCACGTATCAGCGAGCTTCTTTCCAACGCACCCAGTCGCAAACCCGACACACTCATTGTCGTCATTGAACTCCGCAAGGCTTACCCAAGTTCCCTTCGGTCCCTTGGCTCGCGCTTCATAACTTGCCGATGCAATGACACTGTTTCCGCCCGAGGCGGCCAGTTGCGCGGAGTCGCCCGAGGCGGCCAGTTGCGCGGAGTCGCCCGAGGCGGCCAGTTGCGCGTAGTAGCCCGAGGCGGCCAGTTGCGCGGAGTTGCCCGTGGCGGCCGTGTTCTGTTTCTTACGGCTCTTTTTTGCCTCCGCCGTTATTGCCTCAGCCGCTGATTTGATGAACGCGGGCAGGCCCAATTCCGCTTTGATGGTGATCTCGGCGGACGCAACCTTGCTGTCGTCACCGTGTTTTTTGACGGGTTGTGAGAGTTCGACTTCGGCGAATTTGCTGTCGCACAGATTGTAGTAGTCCAGCACATCGAGTGGGTTTGTGCAGGCGTGGAAGCCCGCCTTGCACATTTCCACATCACCGTTGTGCTTGTACGTTTTGCCTATTTCGTACTGAAAGCCGCGACAGGTCCAGTCGCTGTCAAATGCCTTGTATGCTGTGAGTTTCTTCATCCGTCTGTCCACCTTGCGGTTATATCCCAACAGTCGTCAGCGCCCGTTCGCCGGAGTGTGATCGCGTCGGGGAGCCTTTTGTTCCCGTCCTTGTCGATCACCGTTATCGAATCGAGCGCCGCCGCCATGGAGAACTGTGAATTGTCAGGGTGCGGGTGGTTGGCAACGAACGCGTCGAAGTCGAAGCAGTCGACTACGTTCCAATTACCGCTATATTTGTCAAGGTAGTATTTCGCGTCGTGATCTGCATCGTCATCGCTGTCAGCGAGACTATCGGCCATCATATTGAGGCACATATCTTTAGCCCTGCGGTGGTCCTCCGCTTCGATCAGATCGCCACACGATCCGCCTTTCGGCCAATCGTCCCATGTCATCGTCACGTAGTAGCGGGTCATGCCTCCACCTCATTGGTTTCGAGGGGAGCGCCTACCGCTTCTTCCATTTCCAGATTGCCAACGCTGTAGGCGCGGTTGACGATTGCGTTGACGTAATCAACGTGGGCGAGATCGGAGGCGTCTTCCCTACCGCTCTCGATCTCGAACGCGATAGAAAATAAATGGTTGTACCGTTTCATCTGTGTTCCTCCGTTCTGGGCTTGGGGCTGGGCTGGGACCGATCCCGAGAGAACCGGCCCCATTGGATTTGCCGGTGAAATAAGAGGGGCGTTTGTCGCGCAACCCCTCGCATGTTTTCTCCCTTTCGGCTTGCATTCTGATGCACTCCATGGCATCATGTAGACCTCCTTAGTATATAGGCCAACTGGCCCATACGCAAGGGGGAAAAGAACCGCCCAAAGTTCTCGATCAAACGGAGCATTTCATGCAACCATCCCGCCACGTAGCCGACGCCAGCGAATTTCTTTCATGGCTCAAGTCATCCCGATCAGGCGATGTCTGTACTTATTTCAGGGGCAATCTGGCAAAGACCCGACAGCAATTACTCAGGGGTGGCGGCAAGCGGGCGAGCATCCGTCGCGAGGAAGTTGACACCCTGGCATCCACTGCCATGGATTACTCGGATCGTGGTCTTGTCCATCTGCTTCAGCGTCGTGGTCTCAACAGTGACGGCCGCCGCCGGATGGATTATCTCGCCGTGCGTGCCTCAAGCCGGAGGGCACAGGCATGAGCAAGCAAGTCGCTCTTGCGTGGACGATCGTAGGAATTGGCCTGTTTGTGTTGGCGTTCCTGATATGACGGGCAAAAACGCGCGCCGCGCAGAGTTCTTCATCATCTTCTTTTTCATCACAGGGCTTGTTCTCCCGCTCACCTATGCGCTGGTCATGCTGGTGTACTCTGGGTGGTCGGCTTTATCGCTAACCCTGAACGCAGCGGGGGTGTTGTGATGACCATGGTTGTCTCGGCAACGGGTGAAGCGTTGTTGCTTGCCCTACTGATTGAAGAACCATCGCGGGTTGATGGTCTGAGCGCGGTGATGGTGATGCGCCTTGCACGCCTAGCGGGGTATGGATTTCGCCATCGTGACGATGGTGTTCACCTCGTTCACCTCGCTCACCATGAGTATGACGACAACTTTCAGCGCCCTCCATGGCTGGTAAAAGGGTTGGAAACCCATACTTCCGAGATCGCGCGGTTGGTCAGTGACCCGGCAGTGTCGGTGTGCTACCTGAACCGCGCTCCAAACCCACGGCAAATGGGGGTTCCGCCCTCTGGCGAGCCGCTGGATCTCCCAGACCCACCGATGATAGGATAGCCGGATGCCCAGACAACACGATCCTGCCTACCACATGGTCACGGTTGTTGATCGCATTGGCCGCAGAAAACAGCGGATACCGCTCGGTCACCAACCCTTTCATCCGACCTCCAAATACGATCCAGCCACTGAAGACCGGAAACATGCTGTCTTGCCTGCCTCCCGCCGGATGCAGCAAGCGTGGAAGCGTGTGCAGGGATCGCTGAGAGCAATGGCGGGGATCGGGGTATGACCATCAAGGCCGAATGCCAGTATTGCGTCTATGCAGGCCGCGCTGTCGAAGACAGGGTTCTTCTGTGCCGACGTTCCAATCCCCAAATTGATCAAGGTCTGTTCAGGTGGCTCCGCGTTGAGGGCGAGGATTGGTGTGGCGAGTTCCTGTCGAAAGACGGGCGCTCCTATCTGGACTTCGTGGGACCAAAGTCGCAGGCGTTTACAGTGTTGCCCCTCTTGCGGGTATTACCTGCGATGACCTACGAGGACCATGGCAAGATCATGTCCGGATACTGGGCAAAGCCTATCCCGATGAGGGGCTTCGATTGGGTGGCATGGTTCGACGGAACCGAGGAAGACGGCCACCCCGGCTACGGAAGCACAAGGCAGGAAGCCATTGATGATCTGCTCGAACAGGTGGGGATTGACCGGTGACCGAGTGGCACCACGAAAGAGATCACCTTGGCAGACGGCCAAGAACCCAGCGCCCAGTTCCGACCCTGCCCCGGCTTCTGCAGGGACTTCGGACCCGATGAAGCACATGCACTGCTAAGGTTCTACAACCGCTAAGCAGCCCAAAACCACCAGAACCTGCCCAACAGGCAGAATGCCGCAATACCTGCCTCGTGGACCCTTCCCACCCCCAAACACCAAGCAATCAGCCAGGGGAGGAAATCCGCAAGGCAAAGGGACGGCTTTGCGAAAGCGCTCGGCTTCGCCTTATGTCAACATGATTGATTTAATGCTGTCCTGTTATACATTGTAAGCAAATGTAAGTAGGTGTAAGACAAGAGGATGGAAGCACCGAAGTGCAAGATATGCGGCAGTCGGCACTATGGCATGTGCGAGGTGGACAAGGCTTCGCTCGATGCTGCGGTCACAGGTCAGGGGTTCATGCAGGCTGGAAAGCGCGTTGCTCCTGAGAGTGTCCACATTGTCGAGGGCAAGTCGGTGAGCGTTACCCATCGCCTGCCTACTGACCTGCTGGATCAGGTTGACGCAATGGCTAAGGGTTGGGGCGACAGCCGCTCTCGGGCTCTACGTCGTCTGATCCATGTGGGGTTGGAGCATTCGTTTGGGTGTTAGTCCTTCAGTTGCAGGCAGGCGTACCGCAGGACAGCGGCGATGATTGAGGGGACGTGGGCATGACCGTTGACCCATCGGGATACGGTTTCACGTTGGACGCCCAGCGCCCGCGCTGCTGTGCTCTGGTTATCCCATCCAAGTATCGCCAGCTTGTCGGCGCACTCGGATTTGGTCATGGGCATGGCAATGAGTACGGGGCCACGGCTGACGAGGGCATCGCGGAGGGTGATCATCGTGGGGCCGCTCCTTCCTTTTGCTTGGCGATGTCGGCGGCAATGTCGAGGGCGATGTTCTTACGAGGGTCATCGAACCTCGCGCCGCTATGAAATGACCGAAGCGCGTCGATCACGATCTCGCACTGTTCCTCGTTCAGATCGAGGACAGCGCCAGTGTTGAGGGCGCGGCTTATGGCTAGGCCGGATAGGCCGATGCCATCAATGCTTGTCTCCATCACCACGTAAGCGGTGCCTAGTGCGTCTCGAAAGTGCATATCACCCTCCCACTGTCATTGGGCCGAGCGCGCCAGCCTCAAGCGCGACCGTGATCCAGGTGCCGATGACAGTCGCGGCGGTGATGATGCCAACACCGATGGCTGTGGCGAGCAAGCCAAGTTCTAGGGCCGAGGGGTTCATTGGGCTAAGATTGCAGGCATGGCGTCGAGCCGCTGCCGGGACAGGAAAATGCCGCCGTGGCTGGCCGTCATTACTTGCCAAATACCCGGTGCCAGTTCGCTGGAATGTTGGACCTCGCCCCAAGGGCTAGTAGTCGGTTGTGGTGCGTTCTCAAAGATCATGTCAGTCTCCGTTGTGGGTTGGGCCGGGGCCGAAGCCCCAGCCGGGGGGAAAGTCAGTCGCCGTAGATCAGGTCTTCTTCGACGCCAGTCCCGGCGTAGACGCTGTGCGCATCAAACACTTCGAGCCGGTAGCCTCGCGCCTTGTCCACAACGCAGGCGTCGCAGACCATGGTGATATAGATGCCAGCCGCATCAACTAGCTCGTCAGCATCGTGACCAGAGCCGCAGGGGCAGGGCCGACCGGGCCAGCGCCCTTGCCGGTAATCATCAAAGTCGCGGTTGCTTACCATGGTTTCTCTCCGTTCTGGCCTTGACCGAAGCGCCAAGGCATACTAGAGTATATGTGCGATAAACTCACAAATCAAGGGGAAAGTGATCAAATCGCACAGTCGGGCAAAGAAAGTGACCTCGTAGGAAGCCCGTACACGGCGTTCGTCACATGCCCCGGTGTGATCCTACCCCCGAAATAGACGGAGAACTGACCAAGATGGACAGCACCGAGAAACGCCTTGCCGCTCTTGAAACCCGCTACGATCACATCTCCCTATACGATCAGCGCCTAGACGAGTTAGAGGAGCACATGCCGGGGTTGATCCAAAGCGTTGCGGAACGCGTCGGTATCCTCGAAGCCTTGTGCACTGATGCTGATGGCATACGTGACTTGCATGAGCGCATCGACATTAGGCGCAAAGAGATAACCGACCTCGATGACCACATCGACAAGTTGGAGCATATCATTGCGCGTATCATCGCAGCCCTCGTCGGCGCACCCATCGGTGCAGTCATCGCGTTGCTCGTCGGATGGTGGTGGCTTACATGACAGCGCCATCGCACTCGGCTCACACACCCATCACTCGCCCCACGCACGCAGTCCATCCCTCATTCGCGAGAAACAGACCCCCCACCCCCCAGGGGGGGACCATGTTCGGCCGCGCGCCGCGGGCGCCTGAGACTCCCATAAGCCACTCCCCGGAATTTTTTCTGAATTTTCTGGTGCGGGGAAGGGGCACAACCGGGGTGGTGCAGCTATGTGGTGTTACAACCGGAGATATGTAATGCTCACACAGGATGGATTGAAGCGCCTGCTGACTTACGACCCGGATTCCGGGTGGTTTGTTTGGCGCCTGACGAAGGGCGCTCGGGCGATTAGGGGTAGTCGGGCAGGTTCGTTGGATATTTCCAATGGTTATAGATATGTCTTAATTGACGGAAGGAAGTATCTCGAATCTAGGCTTGCGGTTTTATGGATGACGGGCGCATTTCCTCCAATTTTTGTTGATCACATCAACCGCGTCACGAGTGACAACAGATGGTCCAACCTTCGACCTTGCGACCGCTCCCAGAACGCAATGAACAGAGGCCTACAAGTGAACAACACGAGTGGTTTCAAGGGCGTATCGTGGTGCCGTCGCACGGGAAAATGGCAGGTCAAGATCACGTCTAGGGGCAAAATTCGATGGTTGGGCCGGTATGCCAACAAAGAAGAAGCGGGCGCTGTCTATGCGCGAGCGGAGCGTAAGGAGTTTGGGGAGTTTTCGTCGGGAGAATGAAATCATGATGCGTGATGCTGCACAGATTTACCTCGACCAGCATGGGCACCCCTGGCTTGTCCTCCCACACAAATCGCGGATATCTGAATTGTGGGCACTTGGGTATGACGAAGATGGGTTGCCCGCCATGCGCCAAATCTTGAACGGGGAGATTGTCACCAGCTACGTGAACGCGACTGCCGTTCGCAAGTTGACGTCTCACAACCTGAAAGGGCCCGGGCCATGAGTGAGCGGAAATATTCCGTGTCTGAGATTGATCGCATGAGGAAGGCGATCGAGTGGTCGTTTCCAACAGGCGTGTCGTATGACGCGGTTGATCGTGCTGCGGAAATTGAGGAACGCCTTCGCACGTACATGCTGAATGGTACTGACCCAAAAGAATTGGAGGACTAAAATGATGAACGAAAGCGTCGAACCATGACAGAACTGGAAGCTGCGCGGAGGGTGGTCAGACTGGTTGAGGAAATGCTTCATCCGACAAGCGAATATAGCGATAGCTTTCGCGGAACCACCCGCATTCGGTTCAGGGAGGTCTACAAACAGTATTGTACCGCCGCCGGCATCCAGCCGCTGAAGACAGCCTACGGCAAGGAACGAACAGGAGGGGTTAAATGATGGACATTGAGAACGACGATCTGAGCGATTTGCCGGTGGACAATATTTTTGAGGATATGAAGGAGTTTTTCAAACATAAAACACCGCCGAATTTTTTCTCGGAGCTCAGTCATCTACCGGAAATAGCGGCTCTGCATAAAAAGCTGCTCAGTATGAAGAGCCAATGCCCCGGCACGAACGCCAGCATGGCCGCGGCAGCGTCTGTTATGTTGCTGGGCCCTCTGCTTGAAACGGAATGCAAGTATCCGCAAGGCACAAAGGACATAGAGGGCATCGCCGAGGCCATGTATTCGCTGGTCACCGCTCTGATCGCATCGTTTGGCGGGCTGAAATGCGAATGCCTGGACGGTGCAATTGAAGCCATCAATGCCGATGACGGCGCCCATGAGACCGAGGGAGAAACACTGCAATGACTGACATGCCATCATCAATACTGATTGAAATCATGACGGAAGGCGGGCCCGCCCTGATCCGGCGCGATAAAATAACCGCCGTCCATCAGCGAAGCGCCGCGCGCCTTGTTGTGCAAACCTCCGGCAAGGAGTTCTACGTCGCCGAAGGCGAAACCTACGAACAACTGGTCGTGCGCGTCTGGGGCACCGACGTCTTTGCAACCAAGCGCGCAAGCAAATCAAAGGAGACAGACCTCGTGTCAGCAGATATGGAAATGCCGCGCTACAAGTGCCACAAGGAAGTCCACGCCCTGCAGATCCTGAAGGTTGGGCACGGCTTCAACGTAGTCGAACTGCATTTCATCGATGCCCGCCACGCACCGATCGTCGTGACCAAGGGGTGGGACGACAGGTACAACCCGGAGGCGCTCGGCTACTACGTTGTATCTGACTACGGCCACAAATCCTACTCGCCGCGCGAGGCGTTCGAGGAGGGCTACACGGAAATCAAATGACTACCAGATCAACCAAGGAGAATGAAATGACTACCACCAAACCTGTCTCCATCTACGACGTCGGCCTGTCCGTGCGAACCGCAAACGCCCTCTGGAAAGGTGGCGTCAAGACTGTCGCCGGCATCAGGAAGAAACGCCTCGGCGAACTCATGAATATCCGCGGCGTCGGTCCCAATGCTATCTTCGAGGCCGCAACCGCCCTGAAGAAAGGTGGGTTCTGATGCCGGGTGGATCAGGGGATTTCTGCAAGAGCCCGGTCAACGAAGGCGCTCTTGAAAAAATGGAAGGTGCGGGTGTAAAATGGCGAGTGAACAGAATTCAGGTGGCCCGGGTTCGATTCCCGGCTGAGTGAGGACACCACCTGCATAGGTGGCTGGGGGCCGCGCCCGGACGCAGAGCTCCCAGCCACCCGCGATAAGGAGAACATCATGGAACTCGGTTGGTCAAAATGGTTGCTGGTTGTAGGCGCATTCGCCACGATACTTCTGGTCGCTGCTAAACTGATCGCATGGCCGGCATTACCGACATGGGCGGTATTCGCGCCCGTTGTGGGCGTTCCCGTTGTACTTATCGCGCTGGTCGCTGTCGCCTATCTGGTGGCGGACTGGCGCTGAATGCAAGCATCGAGAGAAAAGGAATCCAAAAATGGCACAACTCAGCGTGTTTTATCGACGCAACGGCAGCAATCGCGACCAGTCAATCATCACCATCATGGAGGCGTTCGCCGGCAAATGGTGGGCTTCAGGAATGGAGATAGACACGCGTATTCGGGATATGGCATTCGATCTTCCGGATGACAGAATCGACGAGGCGAAGGCCGCGATCAAAGCGGTAGATGGATTTGCTCTTTCTCGCGCCGATGTCATCTGATTATGCTGGGATTGGAGATTGACCATGACCGACGACAAACCACGCCTGCCCGGCCAGAAGAACGACCCTTCCGGTTCCTACATCAATCGTGAAGGCGTCCGGGTCTCCAAACACGGCAAGAAGATGGGCCGACCGTCAAAGACGGCGGAAGAAAAACAGGAGACGCGAAGAGCGCGAGCGCAGCGCAAACAAGACGCAAGAATCATCGATGCCGCCAAGCGGAAAGCCAGTGAGACCAGAGGCGAGTATTTCGACCGCGTCCATTTCGATGGTGACGCCCTCGCATGGCTCAGAAGCGTCTATCAGAACATCGAAATGCCCGTCGCCGTCCGAAACGACGCCGCCAAGGCTGCAATCCGATTTGAAATTCCGGCGCTCGCCACTACCAACGTCACAACCCACATCGACCTATCGAGCCTGACCGATGAAGAACTCGACCAACTTGACAACCTTCGCAAGGCAGTTGCCGGCGCAGGAGGCAATCGATACGGAACAGATGCGGAGGAAGTACCTCCGGGAAAGACAAATTGAAGAACGGAGTATCGATCATACAAGGGACCGCTGCAAACTCCTTGCGGGGTTCGTCAAGGAAGCATGGCACATCGTCGAGCCCACGGAAGTCTACGTGCATGGCTGGCATATTGATGCAATCTGCGAGCATCTTGAGGCAATCACCTACGGGCAGATCATTCGACTCCTGATCAACGTCCCACCCGGAATGATGAAAGCCATCGACAGCGATGAACCGGTCTTAACCTTGGATGGGTGGAAGCGTCACGGAGATCTCAAGCCAGGGGATTTCGTGTATGGACCTGATGGTCAGATCAAGCGAGTGTTGGCCTGTACTTCGGAGGCTGTCGAACCAACTTACAAGGTTGTCTTTGACAATGGTGATGAAATTATTGCCGGGGAAGGACATGAGTGGGTTGTAGAGCGGGAGGAAGTAAACGCCGGAACTAAATGGAGGCGCCATCGTAAGCCAACCATTGTTTCCACGCCAGATCTACAAACAGCCGAAGCGACAAAGGGAACCTACGCTCGTCCAGATCGAATCCCGATTCCACACGCTCTCTGGGCCCCAAAAAATACGCTCATAGTCGATCCCTATCTCTTGGGCGCATGGCTGGGCGACGGCGCATCGTCCGCAGGGTGCCTTTATTCTGCTGACCAAGACGTCGAGCACTTTAGCCAGTTCGGAAAAATAACTGCAACATCGCCAGTAAGTGAGACACGAAACCAGCCATTTCATCGCATCCAGATTGATAGCCTGCAGACTAAGCTAAGGGTCCTCGGATTGCTACATAACAAACATGTTCCAGAAGATTACCTTTTGGGATCCTACGAGCAGCGACTGGCCCTGTTGCAAGGACTCATGGATACCGATGGATGCGCAGACAAGAATGGACGGTGTTCATTCACAAACAAAAACCGCCAGATCGCCGATGCCGTAAAATTTCTGGTCGCCTCGATCGGAGCCAAGCCCTACTTCAGATCAAGATTCACAAAGTTGAATGGAAAAATATATGGCCCTCATCACAAGGTTGAATTTAACGCCCCCGATGGCATCCAGATATTCCGTCTAGCCAGAAAACAGAACAGGATCAAAACCCGAGGCAGTAAACGAGGCAAATGTCATTACATAAAATCAGTCAATCCGGTAGGGAAGAAAACGGTCAAGTGCATCCAAGTGGAGGGCGGAAATTATCTCGTCGGGATTGGACTAATTCCAACGCATAATAGCCTTCTGGTGTCCGTCTTCTGGCCGGCATGGGAATGGGGCCCGGCAGGGCTCGCGTCCTACCGATATCTCACCTCAAGTTATGCCGATGATCTGGTCGTGCGAGATTCGCGGCGAATGCGCGATCTTGTCATGAGCGACTGGTATCAGGAACTCTGGCCCAACACCCAACTGACCAGAACCAAGGAAGACGATTTCGAGAACATCAGAACCGGCTGGCGCAAAGCCGTCGCCTTCAAGTCATTGACCGGCCAGCGCGGCCATCGCGTTGTTATCGATGACCCGCACTCGACAGAAAAAGCCGAGTCCGAAGCCGATCGAAAAACCGCCATCCGTATTTTTCGTGAATCTCTGCCGCTGCGCTTCGTTGATCAAGCAACCTCCGCTTGCGTTATAATCATGCAGCGCCTGCACGTCGGCGACGTGTCTGGCGTGGCGGTCGAACTCGGCCTCGGATACGATCACCTCATGCTGCCCATGGAGTACGAGCCAGATCGTAAATGTCATACCTCAATCGGGTTCACCGATCCGCGAACCTACGAAAATGAACTCCTGTTTCCAGAAAGGTTTCCCCGTGATGTCGTGGACAGAGATAAAATCCCAATGGGATCCTTCGCTGTGGCTGGGCAGTTTCAACAACGCCCCTCCCTGCGTGAAGGTGGTCTATTTAAAACCGCTTGGTTTGGTGTCATTGATCGCGCGCCGGAGGGAACTCGATTCGTCCGGAACTGGGATCTCGCAGCTACTGAAGAACGCGCCGGCCAGGATCCCGCTTACACCGTTGGCCTCAAACTCGGCAAGACTCCTACCGGTCGTTACATTGTCGCTGATGTTCGGCGCGAACGGGCTGACGGCGAGGGCGTCCGCAGGATAGTCGAGGAAACCGCCGAGTTCGACGGGAAATCAGTCGAAATCGGTCTGCCAAAAGACCCGGGGCAGGCCGGTAAGGTGCAGGCGCAGGACATGGTCGCCATGCTTGCCGGATACGTCGCAACCGCAACCGCGGAAACCGGCAGCAAGGAAGTCCGCGCCACCCCCGTCGCATCACAGGCCGAAGCCGGGAATATGTCCCTCATAAAGGGTGAGTGGAATGACGCCTTCATGGACGAAATCACCACCTTTCCCGGTTCCAAGTTCAAGGACCAGGTCGACGCCCTCTCAGGAGCCTTCGCCATGCTGATCGGAAAAGAAGTCTATACCGTGCCGGAAGTCGATTTCGTGGTGACGCCAGTCCCGATCCTGTCAACCTATGCCCGATCGGCAGCCCTGTTGATCGACAATAACTATGTCACATGCGTCTGGCAGGCATATGATCGCATGAATGACGTGTCGCGCATCTATGAAGTGTACCGGAAACCCCGCGTCGAAATGGCCATCCACGCCGAGGCTATAAGGCAGCGCGGAAGATGGATTCCAATCCTGTTCGACCTCGAAGGGCGGAAAACCAAATCACAGAGCAATAAACGCCGTACCAAGGCCGAAGGCCAGAGACTCGGCTACCACCTCAGCGACCTGCGCCTCGATATCAACGATATCTCCATCAATGAAAGCCAGGGCGTCGACGAAACCGCGACCCGGCTGGTGGCCGGAACCCTCAAGATCCACGAAGACCAGACCGATTGGCTGGACGAATACCGCAGATATCGCCGCGACGAAAAAGACCAGATTATCGCCGAGGCCGACGACATCATGCGGGCAACCCAGATGCTCATGCTGCACGGACTGGAATTAGCCATCACCGAACGGCAAATGCAGTCGGCCGAAGACGCCGAAACCTACGGATATGAAGAGGAAGACGACGGTATGTCGTCCACCGGTTATTGACCGCCGGGGGAAATCAGCGCATAAAAAACGCCTGTCTCCAAACGACAGCAAGGAGGGCAGGCCGGATACCCCACCCGCGATACCCCCGTGTCGCTCGCTCCGGCCGCCCTCCGGCTACATCAAGGTGAAAGATGGAAGACTTCAATCCGTATGAGGTGCTCGGTGTTCCCAAAGCCGCCGGCACAATGTTGTCGACATCATCGACCGGATAAAAAAGACCCGGGCTGTTTTAAGGCCCGGGCAAGTCTGAATGCGAAGGGGGGAGGAAAGCAGGTCTTCGCACGCCCATCAACCTAAAGGAACCGCACCCATGAATCAAGGCAACATACCTCTCGTCGGCATTGAGAATTGTGGCAACTGCCAATTCGCCGGAAATATCGATAATCAAGGCACCATGCCATGCCGCCGAATGCCGCCTACCCGCCTGCTTGTTCCAACCCCAGCCGGCAAGGATCCCAGAACCGGAGTTCCGCTGTTCCCGATCGACGCCGGATGGCCGCAAGTCAACTCCGATTCATGGTGCGGCGAATGGAAACGGAAAATCCATCTGGCCAAGATCGACGAGGTCGGCCTGGCAGCGGAGGTGGCCAATAAAATGCCGGCAACTTGACATCATAGTGCCCAAAGGGCCACATACGTCACAATATTGTCACCGTCCGGTAAGGAGGTGGTCCTTTGAAAACTCCATCTATCAAGAATGCCGGCCGGTACAATCCAGCTACAAGAGGCTGGGATCGCAAGACAAAACGCCGCGGCAAGGGCAAATTCAAAGTCTGGCCAGGCAATGAGCCAGGGGCGGTGTCAGCCACCGAGCCGCCCCCAAAACCGCCGAAACCAAGACAATATCGCAGGGGTAGCTGATCAACATGGTCTCGAACCTGCAATATGCCACGCCCAGTAACGAGATATCCCCCGATAACGAGGGTGAGCATCGGCAATCCGACGAAGGATACCGCCTCGATGGCACCAGACGCCTAGAGGGTGAAGAACAGCACCAGACGCTTCTGCGCTGGGCCGATCCGCGGCAATCACCAAATATCGCTGCAGAATTGGAAAAACACCGGCTGGATCCGCTTGGTAACCGGATTCTCGAAGAAATTCAGATCGACGAAACGTCGCGCGCCGATTGGCTTAACCGTAGCAAGGGCGCAATGGATCTGGCGATGCAGATCGTCAAGCCAAGCAGCAATGCACCGTGGCCGAATTCATCGAACGTCAACTATCCCCTCATGACCGTCGCCGCACACCAATTCGCGGCCAGAGCCTACCCAGCCGTCATTGCCGACCAGAACGTCGTGCGCGGCGTGGTCCACGGTGACGACGACGGAATCCCGCAGATTGACCCGGACGGCCAACCCATGCAGGGTCCGGACGGCCAGCCACTGTTTGCCAGACAGCCGGGAGAACTCAGGCTCAGAGCCGATCGCATCGGTCACCACATGAGTTACCAGCTACTCGAAGAGCAGCCGGAATGGGAACCGGAAACCGACAAACTGCTGCATATCCTGCCGATCGTCGGGTGCGCATTTCGAAAAACCTATTTCGACCCGGGCGAAGGCCGCAATATGTCGGTCCTCGTCTACCCGAAAAACCTGATCATCAACTACTGGGCCAAATCGATCTATCTTGCGCCGCGCGTCACGGAAGAAATCGAGATCTACCCCTACGAACTTGAGGAAATGAAACGCGCGGGAATCTTCCTCGACCGTGACTACGGTCCCCCGGACGGCGATACGCAGGACAAAGATTCCCCGCACAAGTTCTACGAACAGCACAGGCGCCTTGACCTCGACGGCGACGGGTACACCGAGCCCTATATCGTCACGTCCCACAAGGAAACCGGCAAGATTGCCAGAATCCACGCCCGATATGACGCTGCGGGAATCAAGTTCAATCAGGCCGCAGGACAAATCACCAAGATCGTCCCAACCCACTACTACACGCCCTACGAGTTCTTCCCGAATCCGGAGGGCGGTGTCTACGGTGTGGGGTTCGGTCAACTGCTCGCGCCGATCAACAAATCCGTCAACACAACCCTCAACATGATGTTTGACGCCGGTCACCTGCAGGTCGCAGGCGGCGGATTCATCGGCAAGGGCCTGTCGATGCACTCCGGCATGGTTAAACTCGCGCCGGGTAGATACAAGACCGTCAATGCTCTCGGTTCAACAGTGCGCGATGCAATCGTGATGCTCGACCATAAGGGCCCGAGTCCGGTCCTGTTCCAGCTTCTGGGAACCCTGATCGAGGCCGGTAACGATATCGCGTCGATCAAGGACGTGCTGACCGGTGACCAGACAGCCTCGAACGTGCCGGCAACCACAATCCTCGCCATTATCGAACAGGGCCTGAAGGTGTTCACGGCCATCTTCAAACGTGTCCACAGGTCGCTCAAGTCGGAATACGACAAGATCTATCGCCTCAACACGATCTATCTCGAAGACCAGTCGAGCTACCGGGTCGGTGAAGAAACCCGGATGATCCGACGTGACGATTACGTTCGTGGCGCAGGTATCAAACCCGTCAGTGATCCAAAACACGTTTCCGACATGCAGAAACTGGGTCGGGCGGAATTCCTGAAAGGCTTTGCCGGTGACGAATATATCGATCAGATGGAGCTCAGACGCCGTCTGCTCGATGCCGCCGACGTTGAGGATATCGAAGACCTCATGAGCGAACCGAAGCCAAACGCCGAAATGATCCGCATGGCCGCGCAACTCGAACTGGAAGAAATGCAGGCCAAGGCGAATTCCATCAATAAGATGGCCGCTGCCTACAAGTTCCTCGCCGAGGGCGACGAAAAACTCGCCAGCATCGGACAGAGTTTCATCGCCGGGCAGTTGAAAGAACTCGAAATCATGATCAACTCATTCGGAAAGGATGATCCATCAAATGGCGGATCAGGAACCAATCCTGGAAATCAACGGGATAACGGAAGAGGACTTTCAGGCGTGGCGCCGTCACCCGGGAACTAAGGCGTTCATGGCCTACATTACGTCGTATCGCCTGCAGCAGATAGCTGCCCACAGCGAGCGATGGGAACGCGGCGCTGCAACCGATCATGAAATGGAACTGGCTGCAGGTGCCATGGTCGCCGCCTACCGGGAAATAACGGAACTGACCTTCGACCACCTGGTCGAACATTATCTTTCAGATCAAGAGGATGAATCAACCGATGCAAGCGAGACTGATTACGACTGAACTGGCGCAGTACGTCAAAACTGAATGGGACCTGTCACCATCGCCATTCGATGCGGCGCTGGATAACATCGTTGTCCTGACCGACAAGATCGCAGAGGCGACCACTGGCGGCATTTTTATCACTACTCTTTCACAGGAACAGCTTAACGTTGCGGCGGAAACCGGCGTTGTTGTTTCTGTTGGACCAGATGTCACTCACCTGAAGATCGGCGATCACGTCATGTTCGGCCGCTACGCCGGCCAGGTTTTCCACCGGCCGTCTGTACGCGAAGAGGAAAAGGCGAAAAAGGACGTTCGCCGACCGGGAATGACGGCCTATCGCCTGATGGCGGGAAGTGAAGTAGGAGCGGTATCAAAATGAACGCTCTCACCAGACGCGGATTATTTGGATTTGTTGGCGCCGGGGTAACGGCCGCGATTGCGGCATCATTCGGGGTTTTTGGGCGAAAAATTCCGTGGTTGAACAAATTTCCGGTTTTGATGGAGGGGCGTAGATACAAAACTGTCCAGGCTGCGCTCAAACACGTCCCGCCCGAAGGAACCACAATCTACGTCGAGCCAT
>Ga0255047_10000870_pt1 | contig 23904 bp, 23 predicted proteins | sample JV7_2_1_MG_FD_183640 | JGI IMG/M metagenome (GOLD analysis project Ga0255047, IMG submission 183640) | Seawater microbial communities from Jervis Inlet, British Columbia, Canada - JV7_2_1 | ecosystem: Environmental > Aquatic > Marine > Inlet | place: Canada: British Columbia | collected 2016-10-06 | reverse complement strand
GCGTCGTCGGTCGGAGCGAGCACCGTGAAGGGGCCTTCGCCGCTCAACGTGTCGACCAGGTCGGCGGACTGGAGTGCGGCAACGAGTGTCGTGAAGCTGCCGTTGGCGACAGCGACATCAACAACCGTTCCAGGCTCAGCGGCTGCATCGCTCGCTGCCTCTGCGGGGGCTCCGGTCGCGACGGCGGCGTCTGCATCATCGTCTCCGCACGCGCTGGCTATCAACGCAAGAGCGAACAGGGCGGCTAGGACTCGAACTAGACGGGTCTTCATGGGGGTGGACCTCCGTGGTCTCTGGGTTCACTACGAGCTACGGAGCCGCCAGCACCATCGGATGCAAGTGAGGCGACGAAATGGTGTGACGCGAGTCATGTCAGCTCGAAACCGCCCGAGCCCAGCCGCCGGCCGCGGCCAGGACAGAGGTGAGTGCTAGCTAGGACGAAGCGTGAGACCGTTCGGGCGCCAGTGTGGGCCGGCCAGCACGACCTGATTCACAGTGCAGTGCCGTTCCATGAACCCGGCTTCGCAGTAGGCGAGGTAGAACCGCCATAGCCGGCAGAACCGCTCGTCGAGACCCAGCGCCTTCACGTCATCGATGCGCTCGTCGAATCGGCTACGCCACCGCCGCAGGGTTTCGGCATAGTGGGCAGAGAGATCTTCGACATCGACGATCTGCATCCGGGTTGCCTTGGTAACGGATTTGGATATCGCACCAATAGAGGGGAGGAAGCCGCCCGGAAAGATGAAGCGGCGGATGAAGTCTTCGGTGTTCTTTGTTCGCTCGTAGCGGCGGTCCGGGACACAGATGGCTTGGATGGCGGCGAGGCCGTCGGGTTCCATACATCGTTCGATCGTGGCGAAATACCGGTCGTAGTCGCGCCAGTCGACAGCTTCGATCATCTCGATCGAGACGACTCGGTCGAATCGGCCAGTGAGGTCGCGCCAGTCTGTGTCGAGAAGGGTGACGTCGGAGCCCCGGTTGCTCCGGCGAACCCGGTGGGTGGCTTCGGTCAATTGCTCCTCGGAGATGGTTGTTGTCGTGACCCTGCAGCCTGCGGTGTCCACGGCCCATAAGGCGAATCCGCCCCAGCCGGTACCGATCTCGAGGACCGAGTGTTCGGCGCTCACGCCCAGCTTGGTCAACATCCGGTCGTACTTGTAGTGGCTTGCCTCGGCCAGCGCGACCTCGCCTGACGGAAAGATGGCTGAGGAGTACGTCAACGTCTCATCCAAGAAGATCTGGAAGAACTCGTTGCCGAGGTCGTAGTGGCTGGCGATGTCTTCCTTGTTCCGGGACCGACTGGGCTTTGGCAGCGCGTTCCGGATCCGATTGGTCGCCCAGCCAGTCCGCCGAGACACGCGGTTTCGGAGCTCATCTAGCCACTCGACGTTTCTGATGATGATTCGCACGACGGTGACGGGGTCATCTGAGTCCCACCATCCCTCGAAGTAGCCACGGCCGAGCCCAATGGAACCCTCCGAGACCAGGGCGGTCCAAGCGCGTCCGTCGTGGACTTCGAGAGTGGCGTGGAGCGAGGAGCTTTCTTCGGCGATATCTGCGTTGCCGAACGTGGAAGTGTGCGGGCCGCGGCCGCTGTTGTCGATGACGGTCAGAGAGTCGCGACTCATGCGGGCGAGAAGCCGTGACATCAAGGATTGAGCGGCCCGGACCCCGATACCGCTGGCATCTTTGGTGGGGTCACCGGCCCGAGCCAGGAGACGATCAGGACTGACCTCCGAGCTGGTGGAGTCGGGACGGTCGGTGACGATGGCAGTCATGAGGATTCCTTCAGGGGCGATACAGACGCCACGGGGGCGGCCGAGTTCTTTCTTGGGTGGGCGATGGCGGGCACGCCTTTGGCCCACAGTCGGGCGGCTTGGCGGTGGATGCCCGCGCTGACTCGATGTGTCGGGAACGGTTCCGACCGCAGCGAGTCCCAGAGGAGCTGGCGGGTGGCTTGGCGACGTTGGAGTCGGAGTTTGGTGCGAAGAGTGGCGTGGCCGCTCTGGTCAACAACGTCGATGTCCACCGCCACCGAGTCGTCGCGATCCTGCAGCTTGAGGTGGTAGCGGTAGTCCATGCCCAAGAACGGCGAGACATGCATCGCCTTGTCGAACTCGGTGGTGAGGCAGTCGCCAGAAGCGTCCAAGACCAGGGGGTACCGGGTCCGTTCCTTCCACGGGGTGTTGGTGACCTCGAGGATCGCGCCGACGGGGCGCTGCTCTGTCGGCGCGGCGTCGTGTTGTCTGTCCCACACGAAGAAGAAAGTGATGGGGTTGAACAGCCACCCCCAGCGCCGAATCTGCGAGAGCATGCGGACCGGTCCTTGAGGCGTCCTCCCGAGAATCCGGCCGAGGTCGTCCCGTGCGGCGTCGGCCAGCGATCCAGCGGGCTGATCCCCGTAGTCAGAACGCCGGAAACGGGCTGGGGATGGGCGCCGATGTGACCAAGCCGGGTGGAGATCGCAGAGTTGCTCGGGGTGGTCGGGGTCGATCCACACCTGGCTGATCGGGTGAGCGAATTCGTGGGGCGCAGGGGCGACTCGCCGGTGCACCATCGTTCCTGCGCAGATCGCTGGGGGGCCGGGGATCACCAACTCACTCCCAGCCGCTCACACACCCGGAGCGCTGATGTGATGCCGTCCTCATGGAAGCCGTAGCCCCAGTACGCGCCACAGAAATGGGTGCCAGCGGCTCCGTCGATCTCGTCGAAACGGCGCTGCGCGGCGATGGCGAGACCATCGAATACCGGATGTGAGTACGTGAACGAATCGATCACGGAGCCCGGTTCGATGCGGTGATCGCTGTTCAGGCTCACCAGGTAGCGGCGGGAGCCCGGCAGCTGCTGCAACGCCGTCATGTCATAGGTGAGGGTCGCGACCCCCTCAGGATCGAGGCCGGGTCGCGGACACTCGTAGTTCCACGCAGCCCAGGCACCACGAATCGGCGAGAGCACACTGGTATCGGTGTGCAGTGTGGCCAGATTGGGTTGATACGCGATAGCGCCGAGAACCTCTTTCTCAGCGACGGTGGCATCGTCGAGCATGCGGAGTGCCTGGTCGGAGTGACAGGCGAGGATGACCTTGTCGAATTGTTCGCTGCCGCTTCCGGTCCGGACGCGGACACCACCGGAGTCGCGGGTGACGCCGAGAACTGGTGTTCCGAGGTGGAGCGTTCCGGTGAACCGCTCGGCGATGGCATCCACGTATGTGTGGCTGCCGCCGACGATGGTGCGCCATTGAGGACGGTTTCTGAAGCTGAGGAGGCCGTGGTTGCGGAGAAAGCGAAAGAGGCTGATGGCGGGGAACGCATCGAAGCTCGCGGGGTCGGCGGACCAGACGGATGCGCCCATGGGGACGAGGTGGAGGTCGACAAACGCGGGGGAGTAGCGCCCGGCCGATAGGAAATCGGCCAGGCTTTCCCGGTCGTCGACCGAGCTCGGATCGGCATCGTGCATGTCGAGGAGACCGTTCGCGGAACGGTAGAAGCGGACGATGTCAGCGAGCATTCGCCACATGGCCGGCCGTGTGAGATTGCGGCGATCGGCGAACAGCGTCCCGAGGCTGGTCGCGCTATAGGTGAAGACCGCCCCCTCGCCCCCGAAGCCACGGTCGGTGACACCGAAACTCATCTCGGCGTCCTGCACCGGAATCGACAGCTCCGTGAGGAGACGGCTCAGGTTGGGATAGTTCCGATCGTTGTGCACGATGAAACCGGTATCGACCGAAACGGGCCCCTCCACCGGGTCGTCGACGGTGACCGTGTTCGAATGGCCCCCGAGCCGAGAGTCAGCCTCGAAGACCGTGACGTCATGGCGAGGGCCGAGCACGTGAGCACAGCTCAGCCCGGCAATGCCTGACCCAACAATGGCGAGACGCATGAAGTTGCTACGCAACGACAAGTCGAATCGGATGCAAACCTCGTCCGGCCACGACTTGATTCATCCAGCCGGTCTGGAACTATCCCCGTCTACCCGCCGGTGGGCGAAGCGATTTCGACCAACTCGAATCCCAACCAGCTTGTGGGTGCTCGAGATTCTGCCGTGCCTCGTCAAGCGCGATTTCTGGATTCGTTGACCACACGGCAGCTATCAGGGGTGTCGCACTGCTAATGGTTTGCTAATGGCAGCCAGCGGCAAGGAGCGGCAGCGAGCGGCAAGTAGCGTCTCGGCCGGTCGCCAGTTGCCGCTGGATGCCGCTCCCTGCCGCCTGTTGCCGTTCGCTGCCGGATGGGGGAGGTTTGTTCAAGTCCCCCCTCCGACACACTTTGGATCACGATTTCCCCTGGTCAGGCACTGTTTCCGGCCGTGTACTCGGTCGCAGTCGACTGACGTATTTGTCGTAATCGCAACCAACGGCGTGGGCGAGTCCTCTCGCTCCGCGATTCGGTCGTTAGTCGTCGGCGAGTCCAATCAGCTCGAGCATGCCGGTGGCTTCTCCTACTTCGATGATGCGACCGTCGGGGTCTTTCGTATAGCAGCGAAGTTCGATGCCGTGGTTGTCGAGTGGCTCGGTGAGGAACTCGGCGCCGCGCTGGCCCCACTCGGCGCACGTCGCTGCGATGTCGGCCACTCGAATGTTCATGAACGCATCTACCCTGTCGGGCTCCGTCGGTGGTTCGAGGGTCACGGTCGGCTTGTCGGCAGTGGGCCCGCCACCGACGTTGATGATCACCCACGTGTTCGCGAGTTTCACTATGGTCGGGGTGCCCTCTGCCGCGAAGATCTTCTCGCCGCCGAGCACGTGTGAGTAGAAGTGAGCTGTCCGCTCGACGTCTTCGGCTACCAAGAAGTGTGAGGTGACAAATCCGTCGGTCGGTGCGGGGAAGTCTGAGCGTTCCATTTGGGCCTCTTTCGATCTTGAGTCGTGATTGGGTTGAGGGTTGGCGCGGTCGGCCGGTAAGGACGGGGAGTTATGAGATGATTCCCATTGCGGTGAGCTGTGTTCTTCGACGCGGGTGAAGGAGTCATCGTTCAGGTCGTGGCGAATGCGGGGCCCCACAGGGCCAGGAAGCCCCCGATCTGTTCAGCCGACCCACGGCGGGCCTCGATGTGGGCTTTGACGAAGTGGTCCGGGGCCATGCGCCCGTCGATGACGTCGATGAGTGGCTCGTACTCGGTGGCGATGGACACGGGGGCGTCGGGGTCGGGTTCGTAGCGCACGCTGACCTGGCCGTCTTCGATGCGTACGCTGAAGGACTCGTCGTCGACGACCAGCTCGGCGTGCAGGTTGGTGGCGGGGGGGACGGAACGGCGCAGTCCCTCCTGCATGTTCACGACGATGGTGCGCAGGTTGCCGGGCCTGCGGATGTCGTCGCCCGGCGGGAAGCGGCTGCCGTAGTTGCCCAGCTCGAACAGCAGCGGCGCGGTGGCCTCGCCCTCGGGGGTGAGCTCGTAGAGCTGGGTGCCGTGTGCGCTGGCATGGTGGCGAATCAGGCCGTCGTCCTGAAGCTGGCGGAGTCGGGAGGCGAGCAGGTTGGAGGCCAGTCCGGTGAGGCCGTCCTGGAGATCACTGAACCGGGCGGGGCCGGCGTGGAGATCGCGCAGGATCAATAGCGTCCAGCGATCGCCGACCTTGTCGAGCGCTCGGGCGATGGGGCAGAGCAGGCGGTAGGTGCGATCTTTGGGCATCTGAGCAGGCCTCCGGGGGACGTGTCCTCTACCCTAAGATCCTTTTCTTAAACAATCAACTATTGCCTTTAAAGTAGATAGTGCTATGTTGATTGTGCGTGGCGTCGAAGGCGCCTCCCAGAATCAAGGAGCAATCCATGACCACCCTCCCTCGTGTTCTCGTTACCGGTGCCAGCGGCAAGACCGGCATGGCCACCGTCTTCGCTCTCATCGAGCACCACTCCGACGCAGTCCAGGTCCGAGCCCTCGTTCGCCAAGATGACCACCGGGCCCGCGCCCTGCGGGAGGCGGGTGCCGAGGTCGTCTTCGGAGACCTGAGCGACATCCGCGACGTGCGCCGGGCCATGAAAGACGTGCAGCGCGCCCACTTCCTCGCGGCGATCACCAACAGCTCCCTCGACCACGCGGTGAACTTCGCAGTCGCCGCTTCAGAGCAAGACCTGGAGCACGTGACAGCGCTCGGGCAGTGGCTGTCCAGCGACAGCCATCCGTCGGTGCTGACCCGGCGTACCTGGCTTATCGATCAGTTGCTGACGTGGGTTCCCGAGGTCGATCACACCGTGATCAACGTCGGCTTCCTCGCCGACAACTTCATGTCCATGCTCGGCACGGCAGCCCAGATGGGAATGCTCCCGCTTCCCCTCGGCAATGGGTCCACGGCCCCGATCTCCAACGAGGACATCGGCCGCGTGGTCGCGGCTGTGCTCGCCAACCCCACGCCCTACGCCGGTCGAACCCTGAGGCCCACCGGTCCTGAGATCTTGACTCCTGAAGACATGGCTGCAGTGTTTGGTGAAGTGCTCGGTCGTGAGGTCGAGTACTCCGAGGGCTCCGAGAAGATGTTGCTCAAGTCCTTCAAGGCACTGGGCAGGAGCCCTTTCGAGCTGGCTCAGGTCGTGCACTACATGCGCGAGTTCCGCCGCGGTGCGTTCTTGTCCGGTGGGACCACCGACGTCGTGCAAGAGATCACCGGCCGGCCCGCCGAGGAGTTCGCCACCATCACCCGGCGCTACGCCGCCTCCGATCCCATGGCCCAGCGCTCGTTCCCGAATCGGCTCCGCGCCATGGCGCAGATGGCGAAGATCCTGCTGACACCCGTCCCCAACGTGGACGAATGGCTACGCGACGCCGGTGTTCCCGTCATCGATGGCGAGGACTGCGTCGACCACGAGGAGTGGAACCGCACCCACGACGTGCCCAACGCCTTCGGAGTGGGCCGAGCGCTCTCCAAGGTGGCCTCGTAGCCCGGCTAGTCGAGTCAAGAAACAGCCCATGACTACCCCGTGCAGACGATCCCGCACCCAAACGATAGGAACCTCGAAATGAGCACCATTACCAGCACAGTCACCGTCAATGCCTCCCTCGACACCGCCTGGGAGGCGATCAGCAACGTCGGACACGTCGAGAACTGGCACCCTGGCGTCAAACGCTCGCCAGTTCTCACCGCCGAACCCACGGGCATTGGCGCTCAACGCCGCTGCGACATGTTCGACGGCACCAGCGTCGTCGAGACCATCACCGCGTTGAAAGACCGAGAGATGGTGCAAGTGGAGCTGTCAGAGTTTCCCATGCCCTTCGACCGCGCTTCCATCGTCCTGCGCCTGCAGGAGCTCGGGCCGAAACAGGTCGAGATCAATCTCGAATGCGACTTCGACGTGAATGACGGCCTGGACGCCGAGATGCTGAAGCCGACGATGAACCAAACCTTTGCCCACATCCTCGACGGACTCGATCAGCACCTCGTGACGGGGGAGCGGATCGACGACCCCTCACCCGAAAGCTGAACGGCGCCCGATATCGCCACTCGATAACTCGACCTCGACCGCTCGACGACCCGCACGTAACGGCACCGATCAGACTCAATCCAGACCTGGCGCGGACCATGTGTTGTTGACGGACCCCTCGAGCCGGGCCTTGGCATAGGGCGCGTAATCCGGATCATTCAGCCATGCCGACCAACAACGGTGTGAGCCTGGAGATGTTGGGCGGCTGTGGTCGCGAAGTAGTCGATGAGTGCGTCAGCATCGGCGAACACATGGTGGACGAGCACGGCGTCCCGACAACGCGTGCGACGGGTGTGGCGATGGGGGTCTTCGTTTCTTATGAGGGTTTGGCCGACACGGGGACCAGCCGGTTGGCGACTTCGACTCGGTAGTGCTCGATGGCGAGGATGGCCAGTAGGAGTGCGTCGACCGCGATCAGTACCCATATGCCGTCCAACGAGGCGGTGAGCGCGATCAGGACGGCCAGCGCGGCTACGGCGACGAGGCGTTCGACGGCCAGGTTCGTATATGCCCGGACGATCGACATGACCACGCCGAGGAGGTACCCCGAGATGCCGATGAAGAGCATCCAGCGAAAGGCATCCGGCAACGGGTCGGATGGGTGGAGCATGATCTCCTCCAAGGCAGCGGCCATCACGAGGATGGAGCCAACGATGAAGAAGTGGTTGTAGGTGTAGACATCCCGGGCGAAACGGGACCTCTCGTTGGCCTCAGTGAGCTGTCCGTGGCGGTGTTCGAGGGCGGGCAGAGGCCGGTCGAAGTAGGACCACCACAGCATTCCGACCAGGAGACCTGACGCGGCCATCGCTGCAACGAGCTTGCCGTCGAAACCTCCGCCCTCGGACAAGGTTTCGACTGCCGGCGCCCCGATGGCGACGATGACCTCGCCGAGGGCGATGATGACGATCAGACCGTGACGTTCTGCGAAGTGCCCGGGCCGCACCAGCCAATCGCCGCCACCGGCATCGAAAGTGCTGAAGACGAGCCAAGCCACCGCAGCAATCCAGAAACCGGTCTGCCAAGCGCCGTCGATGAAGCCACCGGCAAGCACGAGGACGATGCCGGCAAGGGTGAAAAGGAGATAGCGCGTGTTCGACGATTGCACGTCTTTGTCGTCGGTGAGCAGGGTTGCTCCCATCAAGATGGGCATGGCCAGGATGGCCGACACGGTGACGGCGAAGACGATCGACCCCTCACCGAATGGTGCCTCGAGCGATGCTCCCATGGGCAGGCTGATCGCTGTTGCCAGCAGGAATATGGCTCGCACGAAGCGGCTGTTGCCGGCAACGGCATTGGCACTCCAGGTGAAGTTGGACCAGGCCATCCATATCAAGGTGAAGAGGAGGACGAACTCGCCGAATCCTTCGAGGGTTGGATGGTGCACCAGGTGGAAGACCAACCGGGAGAAGGCGAAGACGAAACTCAGGTCGAAGAACAGTTCAGCGGGGTCGGCGGTGAAGTCTTCCTCGCGGCTCGGTATCGGGACATTTTTCATGTTGCCGTGACCCTACCGGTAGGGGGTTCGCGGGTCGCCCGTGGCGGTGCTCAGTGTTCGAGCACGACCCGGTATCGCGCATCGCCATCTCTGAGATGATCGACGGCTTCGGTCCGTCTCCGATACCGCTCATGCGGTCGGCTACCGCAGTCCCACACAGTTCAGCAGAGAGTACGCACGTACCTTCGGCACCTCGCCACGAGACACAGCGCGACTTGCTTCAGCACAGGCCTGAGCTGCCCGCACGCTCGATCTCTAGCTGGACCGGAAGCCTCACCGCCGACAGTCGGTTGTCGAAACGCCTGTGTGGTTCCGTCGGGTCGTCAGGGTGGAGGAACGGTTCTTCGTCTTCCAACGCGATTCGACTTCAGTACCCACTTACGGACTTCGTGACGGTGCCGCCTTAGGGGACGGTGACGACGACTTTTCCTTTGCGGTCTTTGGAGTCGAGGAAGGCCATCGCGGCCTTGTACTGCTGGAGTGAGAATTCGGTGGGATCGAGTGGGAGGCGGACGCTTTCGGCTGCAAGAGCGTTGAGCAGCCTGTCGATCAGGGGTGCCAGGACGGCTGCAGTGAGGGTGTCTGACTCGTAGCAGGTCACTTTGACTGACGAGGGCACTTCTCCAAGAAGGTGCAGGTTGAAGCCTGGCTCATGGCTCAGAGCTCCGGTCTGGCACATGACGCCTCCGCGCCGCACGCAGTGCATCGTGTCTTTGAGCGTGGCCTCTCCAATGCACTCGAGGGCGCGGTCAACACCATCGGGATACAGGGCCCTGAGCGTGCCACGGATCTCGGGCTCGATCAGGACTTCGTCAGCGCCGGCCGACCGTAGCAGCGGCTCGGAGGTCGCTCGCCTCGAGGTCGCCAGCACCGTGCAACCCATCGCGTGCTTGGCCAGGGTGATCGCTGACAGTCCCAGGGCGCTGGTTCCGCCCCGCACGAGAACGGTATCGCTGCTCTGGGTGTCCATGGCAGCCAGCGAGCCGGCTGCGGTTCCAAAAGACAGAGGCAGCGCAGCGAGTTCGCGCCAAGACAGATGGCTGCCGGCCTCAGGCACCGCTACCACACCCCAACGAGGGACCACGACGTACTCGGCATGGGTTCCGTCGATGCCGCGCCCGAGCGAACTCGCGCAAGCAAGGACACGGGTTCCTTCGGCGAGTTGTGTCTCGTCGCCAATCGGCGGGCCACACCCTACGACTTCGCCAGCACACTCGATTCCGTTGATCAGGGGCGCTACCGGCGAGAGTTCGGAGACAGGCCAGCCGCCCATCTCCAAGAACTTCTCTGTTCGGTTGAGTCCAAACGCGCGCACGCGAATCTTCACGAAGCCAGCGAGCGGCTGTGGCTCTGGAACTTGGGCGAGCTCAAGCCGGCCAGGCTTCGGTGCCACGGCGGCCGTCATGGATCTCGCTCCTGCGTTGCGAGCTGTGGCGAGCTGTCGCACACGCCGGAAGTTCGTGATCATCGTCGCCATGTCGGTCCAGTCGCCGACCAACCAGGCGCAATAGTTTCCGAGGGCGAGGAGGGTCTCCTCCTCGCGGGAATCAGTTGCGCCCTCAAGGGCCGCGGTCACAATGGCGAGGGCCTCGGCCGACCGCCCGCCATCCAATGCAACGGCTGCTTCTGCTAGTTCGTTCATTCTTGTTCTGGGTTCTTGTCGAGTTCGTGTCCTGCTGCTCGAAGCCGTCCGAGGGTCGACCCAAGCTGGGAGAGCGCCCGTGAGGACGCCGCCCCGAAACGGCGATCGAGTTCGGCTTCGAAGGAGACAGTCGCCTTGGCCAGCAGCTTCGTTCCGCTGGGGGTGAGCTTGATGAGCGACGACCGCCGGTCAGCGGGGTTCGGGAGTCGCCTGCAATGGCCAGCTTTCTCGATCCTGTCGACGAGCTTGCTGGTTCCCCCGACCGTGATCGAGAGCTCTTCGGCGATGTCATTCACCCGGGACGTCCCGCGTCGGTGGATGACCTGCATTGGTTCGAACCAGGTCAGCGGAAGGTCGTGGCTGGCCTGGAGCCGCCGATCAACCGCGTTCCACAGCTCGGTCTCGAAGCGAATCATCTCGCCAAACAGGTGCACGCGATCAACCACACCCTTCAACATAGCATGGAAGTATATTCCATGGAATTCATAGACTGACGACGTGGTTACATTCCACAGAGTCCACTACCGACAATTGTCAGGAGACACGACATGGCCACCACCGAAGACCAGATCCGCGATCTGCTCGCCACCTATTTCGGATCACTCAACACCAGCGATTCCGCACTGGCTGCCAGCTGCTACACCGCCGACGGGATGTTCCTGCCCACCACACTGCCCACCGCCGCCGGACCCAACATGGAACAGGCCTACGAACAGGTCTTCGGAGCGATCCGGCTGAACGTGACCTTCACCATCGACGAGCTCATGGTCGCCAGCGACGACATCGCCTACGCCCTGACCCGTAGCAACGGCACTCAGACCGTGCTTGCCACGAACGCCGAGACCGCCGAGGCCAACCGAGAGATCTTCGTGTTCCACCGAGTCGACGGAAACTGGAAGATCGCCCGCTACATGTTCAACAAGGCCGAGTAACGGACCCGACGAGCACGCCCGTGCACGACGTCATGACCCTTGGCGTACGCCTCAACCCCGACAGCACCTAATGTCGCCGCTCGACAACTCGACTCCGATCGGTTCGAGGCACGCCGATCAGAGTCAATCCAGACCTGGGACGGACCACGTGTTGTTGGCGTTTGGGAGCGCTCGGCCTTGGAGGACATGGCGGGCTGGCGTGTACGGAGGGAAGCTCGTGGCCAGCGACGCCGACGCCGTCCTCGAGTGGCCTTCCAACCCCTCACCCGACGTGCAGGTTCACATCACATCGGTCGATGTCTCGGGCACGGCTGCGTACGCAAAGCTCGAAATCATCGGCTGGATCGGCATGCGCTTCACCGACTATCTGCTGCTCGTGCAGGTCGATGGCGAGTGCAAGATCAGCGCCAAGCTCGCCGACTCGCACTCCGGTGCGGCCGAGAGCCAGTGATGGAGGGGCCTGTGATCAGGGATTTTGCCTCAGGCAGCCGCGTAGGCGCCGGTCCACGGGGTCCATGTACTTGGGGTTTGTGTCGCCCCTCCGACACTTTTTGGATCAAGATTTCCCCTGGTCAGGCACTGTTTCCGGCCGTGTACCAGTCCGCCGTTCGGAGCTGCGGGAGCTCAGCTGTCGGAGCCGTCTGCTTCGCTCTGTTGTTGTCGAGGACTGCGGTGGTTCGCCCCAGCAGGATCGCCGACGGCGAGCCAGATGCTGACGACGAAGACCCACACAAACGCGGCGAATGCGAACAGCCCTAGCAAGGGCGTAGCCGCGCCGACGGCGATCACAACGCTGGCCCACGCAAGCCAAGAAGGAAACAGCTCGCCCCGAAAGGAGACAATCGCGGTCGCGCCGATGAGCACCGCGAACCCGATCGGGACGCCGCCGCCGAGCATGGCGCGATACAGGTCATAAAGAACCGTTGCGATCTGGGGGTCTATGGCGTCGTCCTCAGCACGCAACGCGGCCTGCCCGATCGACGCGAAGCCCACCGACATCGCAGCCGCAGCAACGACTCCGCCCGCCAAGGCCGCCGCCGAGAATTGGCCCGTACCGCCTTCGGCCACCCGGAGCCTGCTCCGCAGCGTCGCGGCGAACAAGAGTAGGAGCACAACGGACACCAACGAGATGTAGGCGCCTATCAGTATCTGGACCGGGCCGTCCTCTAAGTGGTCCACAACCCGGTCTGGGGACGGTGATGCCGTATCGCTGACCTCGCCGATCAGAGCGAAGCCGACGAAGTACAAGACGATCGACGCTGCGCCTGTCAACGGAGCGGCGCGACGTGCCGGAAGATTCATCTGCGACCCCCACGGATTGGTCAACCAACGCGACGATACACCCAGGCCGTGACCCCCGGTAGCAGCCAGACCGCAGCCCTCAAAGGTGCATCCCCGAAGTGTTGTTACACGGGTGATCCGTCAGGGGCGCCCGATATCAGCGCACGTAATCCCGCTCTGGCCGTCGATCGGCGCGCTGCATCGCGGCCCAAGTGCTGCGCTCGATAATCATCGTGGGTGAGGGCTCATCAGCCATGAAGGCGTCTGACCAGGCGAAACGCCTATGCGGCGACGAGTTCGACGCTCCAGGGGGCGCGTGTACTGGGGTGAAATACGCTGTTCTGGCGATAGTCCGGGCGGAGATGATCGCTGGTAGCGATCGATTTCATCACTCCCACGGTGGCCGCCCGAGGCCATCACGACTTTGGGTTAAACTCGCCCCTCCGACACGAACAAGTGTTCGATTGTGCACCCATGGGGTGATTGACTACTGCTTCCTTGTCAAGGGACGGCAAGAGTGACCAAGGCGCCTGACAGCCGCCGTTCTAGTAGCTGTGGCTCTGGCTCGATCTCGGCGAGCCGATCGCTGGAACGCATCGTCGTGATTACGTGGCAGGCCCCGGAGCCTCATCGGTAGGGCACTTCGCCGGTTTCCCCCGGCGGTCACCTTCCGGGACCTGTTGAGTGAAGTGTGTCGGGGTCTACGCGTCCTTCCCGGTTGCGTCGATCATCGGCGGTCGAATCAGCCGGCCGACGGTTCTTGGGCGATCCGAAAGCCGAGATTGCCGGTTGCCGAGTCGGGGGTGTTTGAGCTGCGAGCTGAGACCCGGTAGCGGTTGCAGTACGAATCATGGCAGAGGTACGAGCCGCCGCGCATGACCTTGGCTTCGCCTCCCGGCGGTCCTTGTGGATTGGTGGGTGGGCCGTTGACGTGGAAGTCGGTGTGGAACCAGTCGCTACACCATTCCCAGACATTGCCCGCCATGTTGTGCAACCCGAATCCGTTGGCCGGGAACGCATCGACCGGGGCAGTGCCGACGTAACCGTCGTCGGCGGTGTTCTCGATCGGGAAGTCGCCCTCGAAGATGTTGCACATCGTGACACCGTCCGGCGAGAATTCGTCGCCCCACACCATTCGTTGCTGTACGAGACCTCCGCGGGCGGCCATCTCCCATTCGGCCTCGGTCGGAAGCCGTACCCCTGCCCACTGGCAGTACGCCTGAGCGTCGTTCCAAGACACATGGATCACCGGGTGGTCCGAGGCATCATCGAGACTCGACTGCGGCCCGGCCGGATGGGCCCAGTCGGCTCCATACACCTGCCGCCACCACGGTGTCGCGGCGACTCCGCGGGTGTCGGGAAAGTCGTCGGGAAGGAACAGGTGGAAGACGAACGACCACTCGAACCGTTCGGCCTCGGTCGTGTACCCCGTGCTCTGCACGAAGGCCTCGAACTGGCGGTTGGTGACCGTGTGCTTGCTGATGCGATACGGGCTGAGAGAGATCTCGCGTGCGGGCCCCTCGCCATCGCCTGGGTATCGATACTCCTCGTCGGTTCCCATGACGAACGACCCACCAGGGATGTCGACGAGTTCGCCAGCCTCTGGCGATGGTTCGTCTGACTGTCTGGCGGCGGGCCCGTTCGACGCGCTCGGCGCTGTTCCTTCACGACGCGGGGCGCAGCAGCTCTCGGCTGGGCTGTCTGAGTCGTTCGTCATGGCCCGTCGGTCATTGATGTGCCATCAATCGACGCATCGTGGCTTCGTCGTCTTCGATCAGTTCGCCAGACACATCGATCGTGACCGTGTTGATGGTGCCTGTGAAGGCGTTCGGCGGCGCGTAGTCGTATGGGACTACCGGTGATGGACCGTCGACTCCACAGGCGACTGCGCCGCCGGCGATACCGAAGACCAGCGGCGTGGTGTACTCGAACTCGGCATTGCCGACGAGTGTGCCATCGATGTACAGCTGTGCGCGGCCGGGCGCGCCCTTGCCCGCAGCAATGTCAGGAGGCCCCGTCGGCTCGAACTCGAATCGCAGTTCGTGATGACCTTCGGGGACCGCATCGGCCGACTCAACTTCGAGAAACTCAAGGGCCACGAAGTTGTGGACGTACTTGAGTTTGCCGTCTTTCAGGTACAACGAGTATCCACCGTCGTTGCCACCGTGGGATAGGATCACGCCTTCTGCGCCGCCGGCCGGGATGACGACGTCAGCGGTGATGCTATGGGGCCGATTGAGCACCTTCGCTGCGGCGAGCGACGGCACTGCTTGGGTGTTGGGACGGTAGACGTAACTCGAGCGCTCCTGCGCAATCGCCGGTCGCTCGTCGGCCAAACGCATGACACCACGGGCGTCGATCGGGAAGACGTTGTACTTGCCGGCCTCGGCGTACCAGCGGCCGATCATCTCGATCAGCTTCGAGCGGTTTTCCTCGGCCAGGTCCTTGGACTCGGAAGCGTCGTTGGCGACGTTGTAGAGCTCCCAGCCGGTGGCGTCGAGCTCGGTCAGACGGTCAGCCGACATTGGGTCGCCGAAGAATCCTCCCGACTCGATGTACGACGGGCCCGGCCATCCGCAAACGGCGCGCCAGCCGTCGTGATAAATCGCTCTTTGTCCCATCATCTCGAAGTATTGAGTGTGGTGCTTGGTCGGCTCGTCGGCCCCCGCGATCGTGTGGGCGAAACTGACGCCCTCGATGGGCGACTGGGTGACGCCTTTGACCGTGGCGGGTGGATCGATGTTCAACATGTCCAACACGGTCGGCACCATGTCGATGGCGTGTGCGTACTGATGTCGCAGTTCGCCTCGGGCGGAGATGCCGTCCAGCCACTGGACGATGAAGGGGTCGCTCACGCCGCCGCGATAGGTCTCCTTCTTCCATCGTTTGAAGGGAGTGTTGCCGGCCCACGCCCAGCCCCACGGGTAGTGATTGAAGTACTTCGGGCCACCGAGTTCGTCGATTGCGGCGAGATTGGTCGCGACGGACTCAGGGACACGGTTGAAGAACATGCTTTCGTTGACCGACCCGCTGGGGCCGCCCTCCGAGCTGGCTCCGTTGTCGGAAATGAGCATGATCATGGTGTTGTCGAGCTCGCCCGTCTCCTCGAGGAAGTCGATGACGCGACCGATGTGATGGTCGGTGTGCTCGAGCATCCCCGCGTACACCTCCATCATGCGGGCATACAAGCGCTGCTCGTCCGCCGGCAACTCATCCCATTCCGGAACGTCAGGATCGTGCCGAGACAGCTCGGTATCGGGCGGGACGATCCCCAGCTCCTTCTGACGAGCGAACGCGGCGTCTCGGAAGGCGCTCCAACCGTCGTCGAACTGGCCGGCGTACTTGTCGGCCCATTCAGCGGGAACGTGATGCGGAGCGTGCATCGCTCCGGGCGCGAAATACATGAAGAACGGTTTGTTCGGTGCGGCTTGCTTGGTGTCGGAGATAAACGAAATCGCTTTGTCGGCCAGATCCTCGGTGAGGTGGTAGCCCTCTTCGGGGGTCTTCGGTGGCTCGACCGTGTGATTGTCGAACACCAACTCGGGGTAGTACTGGTGGGTGTCGCCGCCGAGAAACCCGTAGTAGCGCTCGAAACCTCGGCCGAGCGGCCACCGGTCGTACGGCCCTGCTGGGGAGGTCTGGTCTGCTGGGGTCAAGTGCCACTTACCGACTGCGTAGGTGTTGTAGCCGTGGTTGAGCAGCATCTCGCCGAGGAAGCCGTTCTCGAAAGGAATGCTGCCGTTGGCCCCCGGATACCCGAGTGACCCTTCCGTGATGCATGCCAAGGCGTTCGAGTGATGATTCCGACCGGTCAACACACACGATCGGGTCGGCGAGCAAAGCGCAGTCGTGTGCATGTTCGTGTAGGTCAGCCCATTGGCCGCCAGCCGGTCCATGTTCGGCGTCGAGATCGGGCCGCCGTAGGCGCCGAGTTGAGCGAAACCGGTGTCATCGAGCACGACGAAGAGAACGTTCGGCGCCCCGCTCGCAGCGCGGTTCGGTTCTGGCCACGCTGGCTCGGACTCTTCGCCGGTTCGGCCCATTACGCCCGAGAACGCGGTGCCTGTCTTGTATTCGTTCAACGCCATTTGGCGGTCTCCTTCAGGGTGGTCTTCAGATCATGTTCGGGTGCCCTCAGGTCCAATCCCAAGAGCGCGGACGAGTAGTCCGATGGGTGGCGGCTACTGGATGGCGATCGCGACCCGGTAGCGCTCCTCCTCGGTGATGTAGTGGTCGGGGTCCTCGGCGGCGTCGCCGACGTCGATCTGCACCCACTTCACTTCGCCGTTGAATCGTCCCTTCTCAGCTTCGTAATCGACGATGACCGGTGAGCCGGCCTCGAACCCGATGTCACAGGTCTCGTCTGCGGAAAAGATGAACGGTTCGGTCTGCTCCACGCGTCCGGCTCCGACCTGCGTGCCGTCGACGAACAGCACGACATCGCCTCCCTTGGCGATGCCACCGCCGTCATAGGTAAATTCCATACGCACCTGGTGGGTTCCGGCCGACATCGCGTCGGATCCCTCGATCACGAAACGTTCGATACCGAAGAAGTTGTAGCAGTACTTCGGCTTGCCGTCGCGGGTGTACAAGCTCCACCCGCCGATCAGGCCACCAACGGCGGCAATCACGCCATCGGCATGTTCGGGCACGACGATCTCTGCGGTCACGGCGTGTGACTTGTTCTTGTAGTTGATGATCGAACTCTCGCTCAACCGCCCCATGCCGCCGTACAACACCTGGCTCGAGCCCTTGATGAGTTCGGGTCGGCCGGCGATCTCGGAGTTGGCGCGCTCAGCGAAGCGGTCGTCGAGCGGCAGAACGTTGTACTTGACCGCTTCGATCAACCACAGCCGCTGCAGGTCACGCAGTTTCTCGGGGTATTCGCTGGCCAGGTTCTTGGCCTGGGTCCAATCGGTGGTGGTGTCGTACAGCTCCCAGACGTCGTCGTCGAATGCAGGGAGTTCCACGACCCCGGTCTCCCAGGGAGTGCGGTGTTTGGTGACCGCAGTCCATCCCTTGTGGAAGATGCCCCGATTTCCGAGCATCTCGAAATACTGCGTCTCGTGACGCTCGGCCGCGTCACCGTCGTCGAACGAATACGCCATGCTGACGCCCTCGATCGGTCGTTGCTGGACGCCGTTCACGAAGGTGGGCTGCGGTAGTCCGGCGACTTCCAGGATTGTCGGTGCCACGTCGATGACGTGATGGAACTGGCTCCGGATCTCGCCCTTGGCATCGATGCCGTTGGGCCAGTGCACGATCGTCCCGTTGCGGGTGCCGCCGAAGTGCGAGGCGACCTGCTTGGTCCACTGGAACGGCGTGTTCATCGCGTGAGCCCACCCGACGGCGTAGTGGTTGTACGAATCCACGCCCCCGAACTCGTCGATCTTGCTTGCCATGTACTCCTCGGTTTCGAGGTGGCCGAAACCCTGGATGGTGATCATCTCGTTGAACGTGCCCTGGAGGGAGCCCTCGGCAGACGCTCCGTTGTCGCCAATGATCACGTACACCAGCGTGTTGTCCAGAACTTCCAGTTCGTCGAGGGCGTCGATCAACCTGCCCACGTGGTGGTCGGTGTGCTCGAGGAACCCGGCGTACACCTCCATCTGGCGGGCGAGGACGGGCCGCATTTCAGGAGTGGTGTCTTCCCATGCCGGTATTTCCGGATGCCGTTCGGTCAACTCCGCGTCGGCGGGAATCACGCCGAGTGCCTTCTGTCGCTCGAACGTGTGCTCGCGAAGCTGGTCCCAGCCCTGGTCGAACTTGCCTTTGTACTTGTCGGCCCATTCGTCGGGCACGTGATGTGGGGCATGCGTGGCGCCGGGTGCGTAGTAGGTGAAGAAGGGCTTGTCGGGCGCCAGGGACTTCTGTTGGCGAATCCACGTGATGGCCTTGTTCGTCATGTCGTCGGTGAAGTGGTAACCATCCTCCGGACTCTGATCGATCTCAATCGGGGTCAGACACTCATAGATCGCTGGGTAGTACTGGCTGGTCTCACCACCGAGGAATCCGTAGAAGTACTCGAATCCGCCGCCGCCGGCGGGCCAGGCGTCGAACGGCCCGATCGGGCTGTTTTGCCACACAGGGACCTCGTGGCACTTGCCGAACTGCGCGGTCGAGTACCCGTTGAGTTTCAGCGTTCGGGCGATCGGGGAGATCGTGTTGGCCATGAACGAGGACTGACCGGGCGCCGACGTGGCCATCTCGGTGATTGAACCCATACCGGCTGAGTGGTGGTTGCGTCCTGTCAGCAGCGCCTGTCGCGTTGGTGAGCAGATGGCAGTGGTGTGGAACCGGTTGTACTTCAGGCCCCCTGCAGCGAGCTTGTCGAAGTTCGGCGTGTCACAGGGCCCTCCGAACGTGCTCGATGCACCAAATCCCACATCGTCCAACAACACGACCAGGACATTTGGAGCATCGGATGGTGGACGCAGATCCCGAATCGGCGGAAAACTCGTGTCCGGATCTCTGGCGTCGAACGTCGTGAGGCCGACGTGAGGCTGGTCAGGGATCGGTAGATTCGTGCGCGCAAGGCCATCCGGATTCGACATTGAAGGAGATTAACACTCTCTCTCTCTCTCTCTCTCCTACTTCGCCTGTGCGGGCCGAATATTGTGTCGTGAGCCTGTGACCAGGGGTTTTGTATCACGCAGCTGCGTAGGAGCCGGTCCACGGGGTCCATGTACTTGGGGTTTGTGTCGCCCCTCCGACACCACAGTTCCCGTACCCGGGGACCGCAGCCCCACCTCGTCGAGAGTGACGAGCAGTGGGGGAGCGCCGGTCACGGTGACTTCTAGCCGGTCGGCGTAGATCGTGACAGTCTCGATCAGTTCTTCGACCAGCACGCGACGTTCTTTGTCGTTTGCGTGGTCCCAGATCGTTTCAAAGTCGAACGCGGGGTCCCGTAGGAGCGCGGCAGCTTGTTCGAACGCGTCCGCGAGCGCGTTGTGTCGCTGGACGGTTTCGATGGCTTCGGCCTGGTCGGTTTCGAGTCCGTCGATCCTGGCGGTGATTCGGCGTTCTTTCTCGGCGAAGTAGTCGTTGGTGATCTTGTCGTCGAGGTAGAGCGCGAGGAGCTTTTCGCGTTCGTTGCGGAGCTTGGCGATCGCACCGGAGCGGGACGCTGTCGCGTCTCCGCCTCCGGCTCGATCGATTCGTGCTCGCAGTTGGTCGCGTACGCCTTCGTAGAGGCTGTCGTCGTTGCGGAGTTCGTTGATGCCAAGTCGTGCTGCGCGGTGCAAGCCGTTTGCTGATCGGCCGGGGATGCGGCATCCCTTGCCGCGGTTCCAGCAGCGATAGATACGTTGTCCGCGTTCGTTGGTGTCGATGGAGGCTCGGCGGCCACAGTTCCCGCAGGTAACGCGACCTGACAGCAGATCCTTGCTCTTTCGACCAACGCTGACATTCTGGCGTTGAATGGTGTCGAAGTCAGCTTCGCTGACGAGTGGTTCGTGGCGGCCTGCGTACCAGTTGTCACCGTGTCGGGTGAGACCGAGGTAGGCGCGGTTGTGACAGGCGTGTCTGACTGTGGAGTACTTGATGCCGGTGGCCTCTTCGATCTGGGCGTACGGCATGCCGGCGGCTCGGAGTTTGAAGATGCGCCGCATGATGTGAGCGTCGTCGTTGGGCACCAGTACGCGGTCGAGCAGGTCGTAGCCCATCGGCGGGCGGTTGATCCAGTAGCCAGTCCGGGCGGCCTGTTCGCTGCCGAGTTTGGAGTTCTCGATGGTCTGTTCGCGTTGGAACTGGGCGATCACGCCGTGCATGCCGACCTGGAGCCGTCCCGAAGCAGTGGCAATCTGTACTTCGCCTTCGTTTAGTGAGTGCAGGTCCACGCAGTGCTCTTGGAGCAGCCTGGTGATGGTGCTGAGGTCACCGTTGTCGCGTGAGAGTCGGTCCAGTCGCCAGACGATCAGGTGAGCGACCTGGTCGGTGCGGACGAGATCGAGGAGTTCTCGCATGGCAGGTCGGTCGAGATCCTTTCCCGAGATGCCTTCGTCGGAAAGGAACGTCGGGACTCCGAGCCCGTTGCTACGGGCGAACTCAGCACAGCGTCGGCGTTGGGCCTCGGGGGAGTGTTCAATCTGGTCGTCGGTCGACACTCTCGCGTACGCAATCGTCAGCATCGGGCTTTGCCTCCTCGTCAGGGTCGGGTTGGGTGAGGACAATACGCGCCAGCACATCCGCGATGGTGTTTCCCACCCGCTCGTAGTTCGGCCCGCTCATCGGTGTCGCCACTTCTCGTCGGCGCGTTCATGGAAGGCCGTTCCGGTCTGTTGGCCGTAGCGGTCGATGTGTGGCGCGAGAGCATCGATCGTGTCATCGAGGGTGCGTGTACCGACTTCGGCTGCTGCGCTGGTGAGAAGACCCACCAGTTGTGGCATGAGCTTGCGAAGGGTGCCGGCGGTCTTGCCGGCCTTGATCCGCTCGGCCGGAAGTGCACCGCCGGCCAGCGAGGAGGCCTGAACAGCTGCCCACCTCGGGTCGACGGGCCAGCGGGACCGAGTCGCGTCGGGTGTCGGCTCGCGAAGCGACAACCACGTTCCGGTTGCGTATGCCCAGAGTGGGCCGAGTTGTTCGAAGGCGTCTTCTGGTGTGTCGATGGCGAACTCGCGCAGACCATCTCGACTGAACTCGAACTCGACGCGTAGCACGCGTTGTTCGGGGTCGAATCGGTCGCCCCACAGTTCAGGCCACCAGTCGGTGCCTTCCTTGTTCGACTCGCGTGTCTTGTCGTAGATCCGCGAATAGACCGCTCCGCCGCGCTGCCCGTGGTTCAGACCGGAGAGTTCCTCAGAAACCTCGTAGAGGGCTCGTTTGTCGGAATAGGTGACGAAGCTCGATCGTTCCTCGGCATCGATCCAGATCCCCTGCCAGTCGCTGTGTAAGTCGAGCCTCGATACACCGAGAGTTGCGTCGATCCCAGCTGCGTCGAGCAGGTTGCGAACCCACAACACCAGTGTCTCCGGCCCGAGGGCGTGAATAGCGATCGCTGTGGGCTGCACCCGAACGACCGGGAGGCTCGTGCTTTGCGTGATCCCGATGAGAGCGAGGTCGTGCGAGAGGCAGTAACGGTACTTCCCCCAGCCTCGGCCGAGCACGCGGATGGGGTAGCCGCCAATCTCGGCGTCGACCGGGTGCCCAGACTCCTGGGCCTGGGTCCTGAGCGCGTCGAGGTCATCGAGGAGCCAGACGGGTATGGACCCACGTCCGGAGAGATAGAGCGCATCAACACCGGAGAGAAGCTCGACGGCATTGGACCCACGAAGCAAAGATTTCGAGCCCATGGTGGAACAACCACTGACTCACCCGGCGAACGCGATCGACTTGCGCCTCTCGGGGAATCAGATTTTGGTTGGATGACCGACCCTCTTGGCTCCGATCAAGAGGATTACACACGCGTAGTTCGCCCGTCAATACCCAAGTTCCACTCTCGCCCTTCGGGCTCGGCGGCTCAGGAGGGATGGCGCAAGAGGTACTGTGCAGTTTGAGGGTGCTGTATTACAGAGAACGCACCCGCCCTGGTGGTGCGGACCGTCGCCCTGGGTGACGTACGGGAAGGTGCCTAATGAGCTCGATGTTCGAACCGCCGCGGCTGATGGATCTCGGCGGAACCTTCTACCTAGGCCTCCACGAGCATGACTTCACTCGGCCGCTTGCGGATGCCCAAGCGCTCCTAGACTCGTATGACGTCATCTCTCAGGCTGGGCAACGCCCCAAACCTGCGCTCGCCAGGTCGGCGATCGTGATGACGATGAGTGGTTGGCAAGCCTTCATCGAACGCCTGACCGAGGCATTGTTGGTGAGCCTGGAGCCGTACAAGTCCCCTACGGCTGCAGCCGATGAGGAGGCCTCGTTCCGCCGAGACCTGCGGTACTGGCAGTTGCGGCGTGGCGAGGTTCTGAAGGGCGTCGCTGATTTCTCCACTCCGAACTCCGACAACTGCAGAAATCTGTTGTTGCGGGTCGGTTTCGATCCCTGGCCCGTTTGGACCGTCACCGATGGACGCTCGCATCTAAGCCCTGCCGAGACGCGGGCACGCCTTGACGACTGGCTCAGATTGCGACATGCCCTGGCTCATGGCAACCCGCTGCAACAGCTGGCGGTGTTGGATCGATCCAAGGCAGGCTCGCCGATGGTTACCCGCCGAACTGCCGAGCGCTGTCATCGATTCGTTCGGACGTTGATCAACGTGACGGATCGTTACTTTCATCCCAAGAGCCTGCTTGGGGGCCGGTACTGAGTCGCCAGTGGGTGGTACGGGACCACGCGCTTCGGTCCCCCGACACCAGCAACTGAGCGTGTCGGGTCAGCCCGTGGGGCTATGACAACTGGGCCAACGCCTTGGCCCGGCGTTCAGTGCTCGCTCGGCGCAGCTGTATACCGATGGCGACGGCCAGGCTCAGCCCGATGAGCGCTACTAGATCGAAAGCGGTGACGACCGCAAGGTGAGCCGAAGTCAGCGTAGCGATCTCTCCGCGGTAGCTCTCCTGCCCGAGGTCGGAGTCGGCGATAACGCATCGAACCAGTGGCGGCGGCCACTCGACGTTGGCCTTAACCGACTTCAGACCCTCGGCCAATGGCAGCTGGTTGTCGCAGGCGTTGAGAGGGTGTCGCAGTTGCGAGATCACGCCAAGGGTGCCTATGGCAGCGATCGATACCACGAGAGCGACGACCAGAGCGATCCAAACCTGCTGCATCGTTGGGCCGTCTGTTCGAGGTGCGAGAGGTGCGATCGAAGGGGCCATCGTGGCTCATTCTCCCATGTCACCGTCGAGAGCGCCCTGCGATGCGCCACCAACCAGCCTCCAATGGCTGGTACGGGATCGCGCTACTCGGTCCTCCGACACCAGTGTGATGTGTCGCGACATCGGAAGCCCTCGAACCCTCAGGTTCGGGGGTTTCGTGGTTTTCCGGTGGGTTGGTAGGTGCGGGTTGGGTCGAGTTGGAGGTGGCGGAGGAGTTCGCCGGTGATGGTGGCGATGATGCGGATGTCGCGGTCGATGATGAGCATTGAACCGCCCTGGCTTGGTTGGAGACTCCTGACCTTGGAAACGAGGATGGAGTTATGCCACATGAGATGTCGCCTGGCAGGCCGACGACGCGTCGGTACAGCGAGGCAGAAAAGGAACGGGCGGT
>Ga0255047_10000868_pt1 | contig 23957 bp, 17 predicted proteins | sample JV7_2_1_MG_FD_183640 | JGI IMG/M metagenome (GOLD analysis project Ga0255047, IMG submission 183640) | Seawater microbial communities from Jervis Inlet, British Columbia, Canada - JV7_2_1 | ecosystem: Environmental > Aquatic > Marine > Inlet | place: Canada: British Columbia | collected 2016-10-06 | reverse complement strand
GTCGTCCACCGCGTCGTCCACCGCGCCGTGCACCGCGTCGCCCACCGCGCCGCCCACCGCGCCGTGCACCGCGTCGCTCACCGCGTCACGCACCGCGCCGCGCACCGCGCCGCCCACCGCGTCGTCCACCGCGCCGCGCACCGCGTCGCGCACCGCGTCGTGCACCGGGCCGTACACCGCGCCGCCCACCGCGTCGTGCACCGCGTCGTCCACCGCGGCGTCCACCGCGCCGCCCACCGCGCCGCGCACCGCGCCGCCGCCGATGATTTGGTCGGCTAGGCTGCCAGCGATCATAACCACACGCGGGCTGGCACAGCGCACAATCACCTTCGGGGGCTCTAGGCCCGCCAAGCGATAGCAGTCCCGCGCGCCCGCCTCAAACTCCTCCCAGTCGGCACGTTCCGTAGACAGCCCCTTGGCAATCCACTCGTCGGCCCAGGACTCCATGCGAGCCTCTTGAGCGGGGGTTAGTTTTTCAACTCGTTTTGTCTTGTTTGTCATTGGCTTTCTTCTCCTTGCGTAGGGTCCGCACCAGTTCGCGGCGCCCGCTTATCTTTCCAAGTGCGAACGCCCGGCCCAACCAATCCTCGAGCCAGTCCCGCGTTGCGTGCAGTCCGTCCAGCCGGCGCAGCCTCGACTCCGCTGCCGCGCCCTCGCTCGGGGAGCTGCTCACTTCGCCAACCCCTCAATCCGCCGCGCCACCTGCTCGAGTAACTCCACCAGCCGCTCGCTGCAGTCCACCTCGGGCACAACCAGGTCGCGCACGGCCCCGGCCAGCGTCCGGATCTTCTCGTGCTGCGGGCGAAGGGCCTCCAGCCGCGCCTCCTCCTCGAGCGCCGCCTCGGCCTCGATCTGCTGCAACACGCGCCGCTCCTCCTCCTCCTGCTTGGCTTTGCGCTTGGCTTCGGCCGCGGCCTCCAGGCGCGCCTTCTCCAACTCGACCACGTGCTCCTGCTGCTTGAGCTCGGCCCGCCGCTTCTCCAGCCGATCGCGCTCGGCCTGCTGCTCGGCCCGCTGCGCCTCCAGCTGGGCAACCTCCTTGGCGCGGCGCTCCTTCGCCAGCGCTTCCGCCTTGGCCTGTTCTACGCGGGCCCGCTCGAGTTCGCGCTCCAGCTCCTCGCGCTCCTGGAGGTCCCTGGCGGCCTTCGCCTTGCGGGCCTGCTCCTCCTCGGCCTTCTCGGCCTTGCGGACGCCGTAAGCGTGCTGGGCCAGGGCCAGCTTCTCGCAGAACTGGACATCGTCCCACGACAGGATCTCGATGGCCTTGTGGGGCGACCCCAGCTCCCCCATCTCATCCACGCGCTTCTGCAGGCGCAGGCGCTCGGCGCGGGCCGCCTCGTCGCGGACGGCCCGCCGCTTCTCGGCCACACCATCCTCGATGCGCGAGAGCCGCCCCTCGATCGGCAGCAGCTTCGCGGTGATCTCCTTCGCGCGAGACTCCACTCGGCGGTTGTACTCCAGCGCGCCAGCCTTTAGCTCCTTGCGGACCTTGTCCACGCCCACGCGCAGCCCGCGCATGTCCATCCTGGCGGCGTGCACCAGGGCGAGGCCCTCGTCGTCGTCGATGCCGGCGACCTCGAGCAGGCCGTACCGCTCCCCGATCTCGGCGATGGCGGCGTCCGTGGGCGAGAAGGTGGCGAGGGCCTGGGTGACCATGGCTTCAAGGTCGATGGCCTGGGGCTGGGTGGTGGGTTCGGTGTTTGTCATCTGCTCTTCACGGTGATGGGGCCCGTCCTGCCTGCGGTGTCCTCGCGGAGCATGCACAGGATGAAGGCGCCCGGTTTGCTGGCCTGGGGGGAAGCCAGCACGACCTGGGTGAGTCGCTGCCGGCATGTGTTCTCGTCGAAGCCTCCGAGCCAGTTGCCCCGGATCAGGAGGCCCATCGCTTCGTCAATGACGTTGTGGGCGAGCCCCGCGGGCACCAGGGTCTCGTAGATCAGGCGGCTCACGGCCTCGGGTACCCAATCTGCTAGGCCGCCGTAGGGCTTGGCCGATCGGGGGTTATCCACAGGTTCTCCACGTCGGGGTGTCCCCATATCGGGATCTCCCTCGCGCGGGATCAGATCTGATTCTTGATCCTGCTCCTGATCCTGAACCTGAACCTGAACCTGAACCTGCATCGGTTTGCTAGGCGTTCCGCTAGGCATCCAGTCGGGCGCGGTCTCCGGCAAACCTACGCGGTGGTCCTGCGACTCTGGCCCCTTGGCTGCGTTGCAGCTGCGACAGAGCGGCTGGAGGTTCTGGACCGAGTCTGACCCGCCCTGGTAGAGCGGGATAATGTGGTCGCGGACGAGCTCGACGCCGGTAGATCCGCAGCGCAGGCAACGCCCGTAGGCCGCCCTCATGGCCTTCCACTCTGCCGCGGTGTGCGTTCCGATCGCCCGCGCAGCCTTCAAGCGCTCCGCTCGGGTCCGCTGCCCGCGCTCGGCGCTCCCACCCCACTTCGCCTCCCCCCCCCGGCGCCCCGCGGAAACCCTCTGTTCGTGGATGGCGAGCTGCCCGGAACGCACTTCCTCGAGCCGGGCGTTGCGCAGGTGGCCGTCCTCGCCGCGCTGGAACTTGGCCCGCAGCCAGCCGTCCCAGAGCGCCAGGAACTCGTCCAGCGTGGCCCCAACGATGCGCGCCAGGGCCGCGGGGTCCTCGGGCAGCGGGTTGTCCCACGAGTACGCCAGGAGGTCGATGTAGGCGCCCTTGGCGGCCAGGGGCATCGCGCGCGCGCCCACCAGCCAGTCCTGGGGGTAGAACTTCATCCAACGGCTGATTCCGCCTCCGGGGCTCATCCGCGCAGGATCAGCTCGAGGTCGCGGGCCGAGCCCTTGGTGCCCTTGGTGCCCTTGCTGAGCGCCAGGAGCATCCCCAAGAGCCGCGCGGGGGTCGCCGGCACTCGGCCGCGAACCGTCCACTCGCGGATGGTCTGCTCGCTCACGCGCATCTCGACCGCCAGGCCAGGCTTCGACCCAGCCCACTCGATCGCCTGTGCCAGGAGTTCTCGGGCCGCGCGCTCTTTCTTGGTGGTCATGCCCCGCAATTTACCACTCTCCTGTGCTGGATTCCACCCTGGAGATTAGGCAAACTGGAGGCATGAGCGACCCCAGCACCGAGGAGCGCCCCGCGACGCTCCCCCTCGAACCAGGGAGGTACGAGGACATTCCCATCGAGGAGTACCACGCGCACCCCTCGCTCAACTCCTCCAAGCTGGGCCTGCTGGGGCGCTCGCCCGCGCACTTGAAGGCTTCCGCTGACTGGCCAGAGGAGCCCACGCCCGCCATGGTGCTGGGCAACGCGATCCACACGACCGTCCTCGAGCCCGACGAGCTGGACCAGCGCTACTCGTCCGAGCAGCCCGAGAAGCCCGGCGGCAAGATGTTCGACCGGCGCACGAAGGCCGGCAAAGAGAACTACTCGCTCTGGCAAGACCAGGTGCTCGACCCCTGGCTGCTGGAGAACCGCGGCAAGGCCCAGATCCCGACCGCCGATTGGAACCGCCTGGGCGACATCCGCGCGGCCGTCATGCGAAGCCCCGCCGCCAAGCATGTGATCGGGCTGGGCCTGCACGAGTCGTCGTTCATCTGGGAGGATCCCGAGACGGGCATCCTGTGCCGCTGCCGGCCGGACACCTGCGGGGAGGGGCGCGGCCTGCTCGTCGATCTTAAGTCGACCATGGACGCGCGGCCCGATCCGTTCTCGCTCTCGATCTCGCGCTTCCGCTACTACGGCCAGGCGGCGTGGTACATCGACGGCGTCAACGCGGTGCTGGGCGTCGGCACGATCAAGTCCTTCGTCTTCGTGGCCGTCGAGAAGCTGCCGCCCTACGGTGTGGGGGTGTACGTCCTCGACCCTGCCGACGTTGAGCGCGGTCGCGCTGAAAACCGCCGCGCGCTGAACCGACTGGCTTGGTGCCGAGAGCGCGACGAATGGCCTGGCTATGGAGTCAAAATTACACCCATCGGGCTGCCTCGGTGGAAACGACAGTCTCTTGACGTAGGAGAGCCAGCCAGATGACAGACCATGCACTCACAACCGCCCCTGACGACGTCTTCGACCAGGCCGTCCAGGTCACCACCGACAGCGAACAGGGGGCCGCCCTCGCGGTACGCGCCCTGGTGGAGATCCAGTCGGCCATCACGATTGCGAAGCGTTTTCCGAGAGACGAGCTATCAGCCTTCGCCAAGCTGATGGAGACCTGCAAGCGGCCGACCTTCGCCAAGAAGGCTCGGTACAAGTTCCCGCGCGGCGGCAAGCCTGTAGTGGGCCCCTCGATCAACCTGGCCAACACGGCCGCCCAATGCTGGGGCAACATCCGCTCGGGCTTCACCATCGTCCCGACCGACGACGACGAGCTATGGATCCAGCTGGAGGCGTGGGCACACGACGCACAGACCAACGTCTGGAAGTACGTCTCGGACCGCTTCCCCAACAAGATCCAGCGCCGCGATGGCTGGGTGGTGCCTGACGAGCGCGACCGGCGCGAACTCGTGAACAGGCGCGCCTCCCTGGCCGTGCGGAACGCGATCCTGCAGGTGCTCCCGTTCGACCTGATCGAGGACGCCTGCGACCGCTGCGAGGAGACCAGCAGCGCGAAGGCCAGCGGCGACCTGAAAGCCAACCGCAAGGCCACGATCAAGAAGCTGCTCCTGGCCTTCGACGAGGAGTACGCCGTCTCCCAGGAGATGCTCGAGCGCAAGCTGGGGCATGGCGTGGCGGACATCGACGCCGGGGAGCTGACCGAACTGCGCGAGGTGTTCCTGTCGCTCAAGGACGGCAACAGCTCCAGGGCCGACCACTTCGTTGTGCCGAGCGCGGAGGCCGTGGCGGCCGACGAGCTGAACGATGAGGTGGAGGCTGCGGGGAAGGACGAGGCGGGGGAGCTCGGCGGCCATGCCCATTGACGGTCCCTGGTACGACGACCCAAGGCTCTGCCCCGACTGGGTCCTGGCCGAGAAGCTGCGCCTACAGGACGAGGCCGACGAGGAGATCGACTGGGACGCCCGCGCGAAAGACGCCCGACTTGAAGACAAACTAGAGGACGAGGGGGGGTAGAATCGGGGCGCGATTCCGTCTCCCTCTCTGCGGCCCCGCGTCATCCCTTGGGCGCGGGGCCGCTCCTATTTGGCGAGTAGCTCGTCGACCTTGGTTTCGATGCGCTCGAGCCGGCGGTCGATAGCGCCCTCGAACATCTCGAACTCGCGGCGCGGTACCGACGACTCGTGCGGGTACTCGGCGTGAACCGAGACCATTCCGTACATGGCCCCAGCGGTTACGATGAAGAGTGCCAGTGCGCCGGACGCAACTTTCCACACGAGTCCGTTGTTGTTTGTGGACATGCGTTTCCCCACTATGCGGCGCTAGAATCGAGGTGCGAGGTGCTAGGCGTAGGGTTCATCGGTATTATCGCTGGTAGGGGTCCCGGGCGGTCTCGACAATCTCGCGGTGGATTCGCAGGATCTCTCTATCGAGGTCATTGGCATCCACCACGACACGGTAGGAGGTTCGCAGTTCACTCCACAGCTTCGCCAACCGGCGCTTCTGCCGGTTCATCTTCTTGTAGCGCGACAGGTCGTAGCGGTGGCGGCTCTCGAAGGCCAGCGTCCGCCGGTCGTCGGGCCCGTGGATCTCCTCGAGCCGGTTGAGTCCGCGATTGGCCGCGTCGACATCCTCCCAGTCCTCGTAGAAGCGCTCGACCGCCTCGTTCCGGCCCCGAGCCTCGGAGTCCAGGAATCGGCGGATGATCGGCAGGTCTTCGCTGCGGAAGGGCTCACCCAGGTCGCCGGTCCAGGGGGCGATCACGCCCACCATCGGGTCAATGACGGTGCGCACCATGTCGCGGCCCGCGCCGGCCGTTAAGCCGAAGATTAGGTGGTCGATCTTGGCCGGCGGGTATCCGAGGGCGTGGCCCAGCATTCTGGAGAGGCGCGACGAGCGCTCGGCCCCCCGCATCCCGACGGGCAGATCCTTGTCGCGCGTGGGCACGACCTCGTTGTCCCAGTAGAAGTCGTAGCCCTGCGCGCCAGCCATGACCTCGATGACGGGCTGGACGCCCGCGATGGAGAACGTCGGGGTGAGTTCGTTCAAGATGGACCCGATCACGCCATCGAAGGATTCTGGGTCGCCGGTTCGCTCGCCCGTCTGCGGGTCGATGCCGAACAAGGACGCGAAGGATCGCTCGGCCAGAATTGACCAGGTGGCGAGCCCATAAGGCTTCGGCAGGCGCAGGTACGTCTTGGCTCCCGCGTCCGAACGCCCCGTCGGGAAGTACCAGTAGCGGTCGCGCTTCTTCTGGTCGATGTTCCAGTATTCGTCGTCGTCCCAGACCATCAGGAACATCAGCACCGACGGCAGGATCATGAAGCTAGAGATTCGCGCGAAGGCGCCCAGCAGGTGACCCGGGCCCTTCTTGGCGGCCCCGGCCAGGTGCTCCGCGATCCGAGCGGGCCCGAGCAGGGCCGCGTTGAAGAAGGGGATGTACTGGTTGACGACCTTGGCGTGCCGGCCGCCCTTGGTCCAATCGAGCGTGATGTTCGCGGATGCGTGTCCCGAGATGGCCAGCGCCTCGGCTTCGGACGAGAGGCCCTCGCTCTGCGCCTGGCGGTAGCGGACGATGAACTCGCCCAGGCGGGTCATGCGCTCGAGCCGGGTGTTCAGGCGGCCAGCCAGGGGCAGCAGGCTGGCCTCGAACGCGGCCTTGACGGGCTTGCCCTGCCCGATCGCCGTGGCGATGCGCCCGGATAGCGCGGCCTTGAAGACACGGCCGGCCTTGAGGTGGGCGCGCGACTCCGGGCGCAGCAAGCCGGACTCGTCGAAGGATACCGCTAGGTCGAGCTTGCGCTCCTTCTCGTTCCAGTAGGGGGCCCCGAAGAGGCCCTCCATGTCCGCGCCACTGGCCTGGTACAGCGCCGACCAGTCTCCCGCGACGAACGCCTCCCGGATTCCCAGCAGGCGGCTGCTGATCTGGCTCGGGTTCTTGAGCATCGTCGTTGTCAGCGTGAGCGCCTGCCACACGTCGCGCACGACGTTCATGAGCCCGAAGCTGATGTTGTTCTGCGTGGCCCCCGCGCGCAGCAGCGCCGCCGGCATCGTGGCGATGCGGGCGAACCCCTCGGCCTGGGCGGGCGAGTAGAAGCCGCGCAGGGTCTCCCAGAGCAGCAGGTCCCCGCCCTCTCCGTTCACCTGGTAGAACTGCGGTTTACCCTTCACAAGGATGCGCACGACGCCGCGCGCCTCATCCACGTCGTTGCTCGGCTTCCAGAACGTCGCATCCTCGAAGTTCTCGATCATCTCGATCAGGGTGGTCAGTTCGCCCTCGTCCATGCCGGCGAGCTCCCCTGGGACGCTCAGCTTGCCGCCGGACTCCGTGATGCCGAGTTGCCTCATGACTTCGGCTGAGAGCTGGTCACCCTTGGCCTTGAAGCCCTCGATCGGCCGCTCGATGCGCTGGAACCACCGAGCGCTACGGTCGTTCAGGTCGGGGTTGTCGGCGAGGGTCAGCAGGGCGCGCGATGCCGCGTTGTGGTGCGCGCGACCGATGATGCCCTCGAGCTGCGCCATGAACGCGGGCAGCGGTGGGAGCAGCGGCTCGCCCTGGCTGTTCTTGAACCAGGAGACGCCTGTGCCTAGATTGACGAACGAGCCCGTCCGGCCGCCGGCCTTGCGCAGCGCGTCGTCGGTGGCCGCGTACCTGAACGGGATGTACTCGCGGTTCTTGGCGACGATCAGCTTCGCGGCTTCTGGCGTTTGGAGTTGGTGGTGAACCGAATACTCGGTCATCAGCCACTTGTTGAACTCCTGGAAGCCCGCGTGCACGGTCGAGAACTCGGGGTGCAGCGCCTCCATCTCGGCGATGAAGTCCTCGAGCTTCTTGCCGGCGGTTACTTCGGCGCGAGGGTCCGAGGGGAGCACCTCGAAGCCCTGGTCGCGCTTCTCGAGCACACGCCGCGCGATGGCGTAGTCCTCCCAGAGCTCGAGCGTGTCCTTGACCGGCTCGAAAATCTCGTGGAGGGACTTGCCCGTACGCGCCTTGGTTGGGTCGGCGGGGTCCCAGGTTCCGCGCTCCACGGCCAGCTTGAGGTCGCCCGAGGTGTGCCCCTCGACGCGCCGCATCATCCAGTAGGGGTTCTCGTGAAAAGGGATCTTGTCCATGACCCCCATGTCCTCGAGCGCGGTGCGGACGCGGACGCGACGGTCGAACCAGTCCATCGTCCAGCGGTCCCGCCGCGTGCGGCCCTTCGACCGGGAGGGTTTTCCACGCTGAACGAACCCCCCGACGGGGTTCTTATCGGACCCCACCAGCCACGCGCGGAAACGTTGCCGGGCCTCCTGCAGGACGATCCATGTCTCGGGGTGCTTGCCCTGGAGCGTTCCGGCCACGTCCTGGTACAGCGCCGGGGCGCGGGCCTCCAGGTGCGCGGGGTCGGTGACGAGGAAGCGGACCACCTCGGCCCAGCCCTCGGCGGCATACCCGGCCGCGGGCTTCCGGTCGCCGTACAGGTCGCGCCCAAGCTGGATCAGGCCGGGACGCCACTGTTTTGGGAAGTCCTTGCCGCTGAGCTGGAACGGCAGGGCCGGGACGGTCATCTTACCCGTCTCAGGGTCCTTGCGCTTGCCCCGCCGCGGGAACATGACCTTGTGCAGGTGGTGCCCGAGCTCGTGGAAGTAGGTCGAGATGAAACTGGCCTTGCGGAGGCGGATGGCCGACGTGTCGGTCTGGTAGAAGCCGGCCGCCCACTTGCGCAGCAGCTTGTCCTTGCCGACCCCGGGCTGGCCCAGGCCGAAGCGGCGCGCCAGGTCGATGATGATGGCGTACAGGTTGTCGCGGCCCCGCAGGTCGACCTCGCCGATTCCCTCGGCGGCGTCACGCGCGTCCTCCATGGTCCTGGCGATGGCGATGGGGTCGTCCCGGCCCAGGATCCCGAACTTGCGCAGGACGGCGTGGGTGCGCTCGACGCGGGAGTCTCCGGCGGGGAGCGCGCCCACGCCGGTCATGGTGCTCGGCTCCGTCTTGCCCCTGCCCCCCGGGGGCGGCTTGCCGGCAGTCTTGCCGGAAGCGCCTGGGGACCCGAGTGCCGTTCCGCCGCTTCGCCTGGCCCGAGCGGCGCGCCGGGCCGTCATAGCTTCCCGGCTGGGCCCCGGGCTGCCCATGGTCGCTGCGCCGCCGTCGGGCAGGTCTGTCTCCCATTGGCCAAACACGCCCCTGAGCGCCTCCCAGGGGTCCGTAGGCACCGAGCCCTCAAACAGCCCACCCTGCCCGCTGGAGGACTCCTGGGCGGCTTGAGCGGCCTCTGACGCCTTGGAGGCGAACTGCCGCGGCCCCAGGTCCCTCAGGGCGTTGGCCAGCATCACGGCCACGGGGTTCAGCTTCCAGGACTCGTCCTCGATCGTCTGCTGGCGCAGGGCCTCGCTCATGCGCTGCTTGGACTGGCGCAGGGAAGCCAGGGCGTCAGCGGTCTCCACCAGGTGCTCGGCGAAGGCGGGCCAGGCAGCCTTGAGCAGCACCAGCCCCGGCAGGGCCGCGATCAGCTTGTTGCGGTGCCCAGGCGCCAGGGACGCCAGGGCGCGCACATCGGTCACCACGGCCCCCAGGAGGGTCTCCTCGACCACGGCCCGGCCGGCCTTGGTGAGGGCCCCCTTGGGGTCGGTGAGCTCGAACAGGTCGGCCTCGACGAACGCGCCGGCCCGCACGAGAGCCTGCAGGAGCGACCGGGCCTTGATGGGGTTGCCCAGGGCCTTGCCCAGGGTGTCCTCGCCCAGGGTGTCCGCGATGGAGCTGGCCGCCGCGGGGTTGATCGAGCGCCCCCTCGAGACCGCGTCGGTCGTGGCCGTCTTGGGGGTCGTGAGGGCCTGATTGAGGACCCGGGACAGCTCGCCCGGGGCCCCCTCGTGCCCGGCGGCGACCTCGCGCACCAGCACCGGGTTGGTGAAGGCATCCAGGTCCGCGGGCGTAAACCCGTATCGCTTGGCCGCCTTTCGGAGCGCGGCCCGGTACTTCTCCGCGGCCTCCCCACCCACGCCGTAGACCAGCTGCATGGCCATCGTGCGCGCGTTGCCGCCCAGGACCACGCCCCAGCGGTTGACGATGGGGGGGCCATCCACGGCTGTCGGGGAGTCGGTGAGCAGGAGCCGGGGGTCCAGCTTGGCCGCGATGTCCTGGACGGTCTGCCGTGACGCGGCGCCCTCCGTGGGGTCCTCGTAGGGGCGCTCGTTCTCGTCCCCGCCCTCGTTCTTGCGGAACCCCCGCCTGGGGTCGTGCGAGGGGGTGAGCAGCTCGGCCTCGGCCAGGACGTAGGCCGCCGGGATCGACTTGCCGGTGGGCAGGACGACGGACGACTCCTCGCCGACGGCGCTCTCGTCCCCGTGCCGGAGCATCGCGTCGGTGGCGCCCTCGGGCGGCGCGGCGGGGTCGGGCTCCTCCTCCTCCGCCTCGGCGGAAGGAGGAACCCCCGTCTCCTCTGGGCCACGACTTTCGGCCTCGGCGGGAGGTTTGGTTGGCCCGGAGTCCGGGGGTTCCTGTTCTGCTGGGGCGACCCCCCCCTCCGCGCGCTCAGAGGGCTCGATTTGGGGTTGATCTTGTTCGGCTTCGGTAACGACCGCCTCGGGGCCCTCCTCGATGGGCACCTCTTCCGCTTCCTGTCCCCTTAATTCCTCGGAAGTTTCGGCCCCCTCGACGGGTTCGACCGTTTCTTCTTCCGGTTCGACCACCTCGGCGGATTCCTCCTCCGTGGGCACCAGGCCCTTGCCACGCAGGATCTCCTCAGCGTCCTCCGGCTCCAGCCCCTCGAGGGCCTCGATCTCCTCCTCGGTGATCGCCGTGTCCTGTTCGGCGTCCTGCTCGGCGTTGGCCTCCTCGAGCGACTTGGCGTTGCGCAGGGCCTCCATGTCGAACTCGACCCGCCGCTCGAGCTCCTCGCCCTCGAGGCCCATCTTCGCGTACTGCTCGGTGATCCCGGTGCGGATCTGGTCCTCACGGGCCCTCTGGCGGGTAGCCTCAACCCCATCCCCCCAGATGCCCTTGGCGGTGCCGACCCCGCCCCGCAGGCCAAATGCGACATACATCTCGAGGGTCTGCCCGAGGGTGTCCGGCAGGCTGCCCTTGAACTCCTCGGGGCCGCCCAGCGCGCCGATTGTCTCCCTGGTCGCGCCACCCAGGTACTCCTCGCCGATCTCCGAGAAGACGCCCCCGATGCCGTGCTTGCCGAAGAACTTGCGCCCCGCCTCGACCCCGTGCTTCGAGAAGAAGAACGCCAGTATGTCGTCGTGCAGGGCGTCGATCTTGGACACGAACGGGATGGCCGCGCCCGTCATCTCCGACCCGTACTCGATCAGCTCGTCCAGGATCGCGGTCGGCAGAACGTCCACGAGGGACTGCTCGCCGGCCATGACTTCAATAGTCAGAGCCCCAGCCGTCTCCCGGTCTAGCTGGAACCGGCGCTGGAACTGGAGCCGCCTGGCGTTGGCCATGACCCGGCCCCAGGGGGCCCGGGGGAGCTCGCTCACGATCCCGACCGCCACGCCCGAGGCTCCCGCCTTCATCAGCTTGCCGGCCGTTCTGCTGGCCGCGTTGTGCTCGAGGGCCGTCCCGATCTTCGACTGAGCCATCTTGGTCAGGGCCTTTTGGAGACCCTTCCCGGCGGCCGTCGTCATGGCCTTTTGGCCGATCAGCTTGGCGAGACCCAGGCCCGCGCCGAACTCCACGGCGAAGGTGGGCAGGTCGCCCGCGATCTCACCGACCCTGCCCCCGAAGCCGCGCTCCCGAGCGTGGTAGTCGAGGAACTGCTCGAGCATCTCACGCTGCTCGCCCGTGGCCGTGCCGCCGTTGAAGGCGTCGGCCGACCGGTACATATCAACCCAGCCGATGCCCTCACGCCCCGTGGCGAGGAACGGGACCCAGTCCCACAGGCCCTTGCGCTCGCCGAAGGTCGTCGTCGTGGCGGCCTCGAGGAAGCCGACTCGGTCGGCCCTCGCCTGGTCGACGGGCTCGCCCGCCAGGAAGCGGTCCAGGGGGTGGCCCCCGCCAGCGGGATCCTGTGTGGCCATCGCCGGGGCTGGCGATGCAGCCTCGGGCTGGGCAGCACCGAACCCGGAGAGGAATCGGTCGAGGGGGTGTGGATCCTGGGGCACCTAGCCGTCCTTGTGGTCCCTGGCTCGCTCGGGGTCCGGCGCGGGCCGCTCGTAGTGGAAGCGCAGCACGGGATCCTTGGGGTCCAGGCCGGCGTCCCGCAGCAGCCGCTCGTAGCCCTCTTTGCTCAGGGGGATGCCGAGCTCCTTGGCCCGCTTCTGCACCTGGCGGGACAGAAAGCGCCTGCCCGCCCAGCCGGTCTTCCCAGGCTGGACACGGTGGACCATGGCGGACAACTTCGACCAGTCCCGCTTCCTCTGGCTCGCCCTGTGCTTCTCCTGGCCGGCCGCCTTGTCAGCCTCCTTCTTCGCGGCCTTCTCGTGGTGCGCCCTCCGCTTCTCGAGCTGCTCGGCTACCGCAACCGAGTCCGGCTCTGCGCCATTCACGGCCAACTTTGCGGCCAGGTCAGACCTGGATGCCCCGCCCTCGCCCATCTGGATCAGCTCGTCGAGGACGCTATCGGGCAGCTTGCGGGTCTCCGAGAGCGGCGGCAGCTCGCCCGACTCGATCCCCTCTCGAATGCCCTGGAGCGTGGCCGCGGAGTCGGTCGGCGCGCCCTGGACAGCCGGGGACGGTGGGGCGCCGCCACCAGCTGCGGGCTGTTCCAAGGTCCCGCCGCCCGATCGATCCTGGAGCGCGCCCTGCAGGCCCGCAGGCCCGCCAACCGCAGAGGGCCCAGCCGCCAGCGGGTCCTGCCCGGGATCGCCCATCCCGGCACGCGCCCGACCCACCAAGCTATCCCCCACGCCAGCGCGCAGCTCGTGGTCCTGTGCCGCCCGAGCGAACGCCCGCATCGGCACCTCGCCGTTGCCGTACTGCTGGGCGAGCCGCGCGTACACCTCGGGGTTCGACTCCCGCATCTCGACCTGGCGCTTGACCCTGTTGGCGATGTTGGTCTTGGCGGCCTCGGCGATATTCGGATTTAGGTAGTAGCTCAGGCGGTCGATGAGGGCGTCGTAATCCTTGGGGATGATCTCGCCCGTGACCGGGTGCTTGATGGTGGTCACCGAGGAGTCGATGTCCGTCATCAGGTCGACGTAGTCCTCGTAGTTGTCATCGTCGGGCTTGGGGAGGGTGGCTCCATCGGCTGAGATCAGCTCATCCTGCCGGGCCTGGGCCCGCTCCCAGCCCCGTTGAGCCCGCTGCTCCACGAGGGCCTGGCGCTCCATCTCGTGCAGCTCGAGCGTGAGCTTGGCGAGGTTCTCCCGGCTCGGATCCTGCTTGGCCTGGAGCACGAGTTCCTCAATGCCGTCGGAGAGGGGGCCTCGGCCGCCCGAGCCCTCCGCAGCGCCGGTACCGCTGATGGACTCTGCGCGCCGGGCGAACTCCTCCCACTGACCCATGAGGTCCTTGAGCTCAGCCTCGTTCTGCCACTCCTCGAGCTTGTCGTTGAGGAACTCAGCCGGGATGTTGGGATCCTGGTTCCAGCGCTCCGCGGACGCCTGCTGCTCAGGTGTGAGCTGGGACGCGATCTCGGGGTTCATCCTCCCGTCCGCCGTGAAGAACTCCACGGAGACCGCCTCCCGCCCAAAGCCGCGCACCGCCGCGCCCTCCTCCGAGACCCGCTTGGCCTCCTGGAGGCGCAGCTGCATGATCTCGGCCTCCTCGCCGTAGAGGGACTGCTTGTGCTGGAACTCCGTCTCGCGGCGCTTGGCTTCCGCCTTGTTGGCGGCGAGGGACTGCTCCTCCTGCTCGATGCCGCGAGCGGCGGACAGCCCAACACCGACGGCGCCAAGCGTGCCCATTCCCGGCCCGGCGCCGCGCGTCTTCGGTCGATGGTCGAAGATCTGAGCCATGTGGTCGCCCTAGATGAAGTCGAAGATGCCCTCGAGGAAGCCGGAGATTTTGCCCCCGCCTTCCTTGTCGAGGAACCCGCCGATACCCGCGCCCCCCGCTGCCCCCGCCGCGCCGATCTGCCCGAACTGGAAGTTCTCCAGGAACGGGTCGAACTTGGTGCGCTGGCGGATGTTCGCCCGGTCGATGTACTGCTGGTAGATCTGGCTGCTGCGCGCCGCGTGCAGGGATGACCGCGCCCCAGCCAGCCCCTCCTCAAGCCCAGCCAGGTTGCGCTGCGTGTCGGCCCGTGCACCGCGCAGCCGTCCACTCAGGGCGGTTGTGCCCGTCAGGCCAGTCCCCAGGGCGTTGGCCGTCTCAGCCCCCAGGCCAGCCTTCTCGCGCGCCAGTAGTTCGGTGCGCATGGCCGGCCCAACGCTCTCGAGCTCGCCGAGCGCCTTCTCGTACTCCTCCTGCGAGAACTGCATCCCGGCCTTCTGGAAGCCGAGCATCCCCGCGATGGCGCTCGCCTGGGCGCCCATGGCGCCGCTCGTAAACGACTTCTCCTTGTTGGCACCGGCGATGCCGCCAATGATCCCCCCCAAGCCTCCAAGTAGTCCCATGGCGTTACTCGTGTGTGTGGTAGTCGCGCACCCCGTAGGTGAGCAGGATCTCGTGCACGGCGATGCCGAGCGGGTCAGTCCCGGTCGCCGCCTGCCGCGTCAGCTTCATCTTGAGGCTCAGGCTGCCCGGCAAGAGCGTCCCGGCGGGGATAGTGAACGGCACCCGCTGGTCGACATCGCGCAGGAGGGGGCTGGCCGGTAGGGCCTGGTCCACCACCTGCAAAGTCTTGTCCGCCGCGCGCGTCAAGGTCTCGCCCTTCGCCCAGGACCACAGCGCCAAGTCCCAACTCATCTTGAGCGCGGCCCCGGCCGTGTCTGAGCGCTCAACCACCCCCAGGTCGAGCAGCACCGGGCGGCCCAGGTCGATGTCCCCCGGGAACGGCCAAACCATGAAGAGGTACTCGCCCGTGGCAAATGCCTCGACCACCGACGCATAGACCGCGTTGCCGGCCGCGGCTGAGTTGTCGATGACAGTGGGGTTGTTCGCGTCCCCGTGGTGGCGCTTCACGAAGTCCAGGTGATCGGTGCGCGTGCGCGGCCTGTCTTGTAGCCGCAGGCTCACGCGACCGTTGGAGTCGAGCGAGAACTGAGCCGGGTCGAAGCGCTGGCCGAAGTCTAGCTCGCGCTGCGCCCCGCGGCGCCCGCGCGGGTCTTGTTCTGCCAGGCTTTCGGAGCGCGACATAGACCCCTCGATGCCTCTCCCCAGCAGGCGGTCTTGGCGGTCCCGCTTGGTGTCCTGGGCCATCAGCGCTTCCTCACTCGCCCGCGCCGGGCAACGCGCACCTGCAGGTCTTCGATCGAGCAGCTCTGCCCAACGCGGGTGTTCGATACGGAGATGAAGGCATTGGAGCCGCGGAAGCCTACCCCCTCGCCGTTGTTTCGGCCCGGTTGGAAGCTGCCGCGGGCCACCGGGAGACCGAGGCTGTCCGCCTGGTCGCTGATGTAGCAGCGATAGCCGGCCCCTTGGCGGTCGGAGGCCAGCACGGCCTCGATGTGGGTGAACGAATACTCGTGGCCCGTGTTGCCCTCGACGATCGGGCCGTAGACCACCTCGAACTGGATAGGAAGATCGGCGCTCGCGCCCTCGTCGCTCTTGGTGAGCTCGTTCCACTCTCGGATGCGGCCATCTTCTCCGCCGGCCATGATGACCCGGTCGCCCTGGGCATCGCCATCGAACAGGAATACGGCCGTCGGCTGCACCTCGGTCGACCCCGTCGTGCCGTAGCGATCGGGCCACCAGCCATCTTGTTTGGCGTCCCAGAACCAGTGGTCGAGGATCGTCCCGCCCGCCCCGAAGGGAAGCTGGAAGATGTGCAGGCCCTCGTCCCGGTAGTTCCAGACCATGCGGATGTAGGTCGTGGTGAGGTCGACGTCCTGCAGCCGGCGCTCGATGCGGTCGCGCGAGATGCGCACCGGCAGGGAGCCGCGCTGCATCATGTAGACGCCTCCGCGCGACCCGAAGAAGAACAGCCGCCCCCCGATGGGGTCGAGCGTCCAGGCCCGGCCGAAGGCGATCCCGGTCTCGAGGGAGATCTGGTCGAACTGGCCGCCGGCCAGCGGGTCTCCCGTCAGGCGCCAGATCGAGTTGTCGCCCCCGAACAGGCACAGGTCGTCGTCCCACGGGATGATCGCGTTGACGATGTCGGGCACGCGCCCGGCCTTGGCGTTGATCCCGCTGACGGCCTGGGTGAGCGAGGCAACCGGGGGGAAGTTGTCCCAGTTGTTGGCCAACCCGACGGCGCTCGAGTGCCAAAGCTGGGGGTCCTCGGGGTCGCGCCCGAGCATCAGGCGCCCGCGCCAGGTCTCGATGATCTTGCAGCGCGGAGGGATGCCGCCCGAGGTCTCCGAGAGCCAATCCGAAACGGCGTCGTCGTCCACCGAGTAGCGCTTGTACTGCTTGCCGTCCGCGAAGTATCGGAACAGGCCCAGGTTCGACGACTGGACGTAGCTCGCCGCGCTGTCCAGGGCAGCCACGCCCGTCCCGCCGGCAGGATCCGAGAAGGCGGTCGCGGTGAACTTCACGACATTGCCGCCGCTCACGCCCAGCTTGACGAGGGTGCGCATGGGCCCCGTGCCTTGGGTGACCTTGAGCATCCTCTGCTTGAAGAACGACGTAGACCCGGTGACCGATCCGCGCGTCCCGTAGAAGACGAACTCCACCTCCTCCGAGCTGCTGCCCTTGGGCTTGGCGTCCTGGGTGACGGCGACCGAGGTTCCGCCGTTGATCGCGTCCGCCAGGGCCTCGTTGAATCCGTTGAGGGCCGTGCCGTCAGTAGCCTTGAGGACGCTGACGATGTCGCCAGCCCCGGCGCTCGAGGTCTGCGGGGTGCACAGGTACAGGTGCCCGTCTGCGTCCGTTGCCAGGCGCATGAACTTGACCGTGTGCGGGCTGGCCAGGGGGTCGGTCAGGTTCGCCACCCAGGCGTTGGTGGCTGCCGTCGAGAAGGCCGTTCCCGTGTCCACGATGCGGCGCGCCTCCCCGCTGTCCGTGGCGTTGACCCCGCGCGGTCCGTAGGTGTAGACCGAGTATTCACCGTCGCTGTTCTTGGGTCCGAGCGCCACGCCGTACCCCAGGCCGCTGACGTTGTCGGTGGGCCCGGTGTCGTTGATGATGTCCCAGATGACGGTCGTGGGCGTGTCGCCGTTCGGGTTGATCTTGACGAGGAAGGTCTGGATAGTCGTGACGCCCGTGCCGTCGTCGCAGCCCGTGATGTAGACCACGCCATCATCCCTGATGGCCAGGCGCGTGCCAAAGCAGTCGGTAGCGGTGGCCGCGGTGAGGTCGACGCGGACGTCCAGGTCTTCGGATGGAGCCTGGAGCAGGTTGTAGTCGCGGTAGACCTTGAAATAGCTTGTGATCCCCGAGGATCCCGCGATCAGATCCGACTCGAGCGTGTAGACGGACCCCTGGTGGAAGCCCACCTCGTTGAAGGCGTGCCCTGAGTCGATCGACCAGGCCAGACGGTAGGTGCCGTCGATCCGGTTCTCGAACAGGTGCAGCCGGCAGTCGCTCACGGTGGCGGTGCCCGCGCCCCCCACCGCGATGGCGACGTTGCCGAACTCGTCGACCGCGATGGCCGCCACCTGGATCGCCCCGCTGCTTTCGGCCTCGGGAATCGGGATCTCGACGAGCAGCTCGCCGTCCTGGTTGTACTTGTGGACGCCCGTGGAGCGCTGGGCGACGTACAGGTCGCCAAAGTCGTCCATGCGCATGTCGACGCAGTCGGCGTCGGCGACCGTGCTCGAGGGACCGGGCAGCAGCTTGGCGAAGACGTTGCTGGGCCCGGAGCTCGCGGAGCTGTCGTCGTCCGCGTAGGTGAGCAGATCCTCGTCTTTGGTGATCCCGCCCAGGTCCCCCACCTTGTTCGACCCGTTCATGGTCGCGTCGGGGTCAACGTGCTTCTTCCACCCCGACCGCTTGGTGACCCTTCTCCGGCCCGTGACGGGGTCGAGCCCCCGGGCGTTCAGGGCCGTCCGTGTCGTCCACGGCTCCTGGTCCATGAAGGCGTTGTTGTCCGACACGCCCCCCAGGGGCGGCTTGATGTCGACGACGGTGGAGCGTCCCATTACGTCGGGTCCGCGACCTGCGAGGAGAGCGCGCTCGGGTAGGTGTTGGTGGGCGTGCGTTTGATGGACCCGCCGGTCATGCGGCCCCAAACCCTCTGGTTGCGCCCGTCTTGTTTGGCGGCCGACTTGAAGATGGGCCCGTCCTCCCATCTCTGGAGGCGTCCCTCGAGCCCCTCCTCGTCCTCGTCCTCCCAACCCAGGGCGAAGTGCCGGCAGAGCTGCATGAAGGCGCCGTTGCAGTAGCGCGGGATGGGCAGGGTTGTGGACGCCTGCGCGATACGCTTCCAGGTTCGCAGGTAGTAGATTCGGAAGACGTCCTCGGTGTTGTTGCCGAAGTCGGGGTGCACGTCGAGCACGGGGCGGGGCGGGGTGCCGACGAAGATGATGGCGGCGCGGTAAAACCCGGTGTCGTCCTCGCGGTCCCACTGGCCGCGCAGCTGGTTGATGACAAGCGGGTCGACCAGGCCAACGGAGTTGACTAATGAGGTCTTGCCCACGATCGAGTCGATGTGGGCGCAGTCGTCAGGCAGCTCGAGCGTAGGCGCGTGCAGGGTGCCCGCGATGTCGGCCCCGGCCAGGTCGCCGCCCGAGGTCGAGAGGGACTCCGCCAGGACGATGGCCGAGCTCGAGGTCTTGGACGCCACCTCGATCTGCTTGAGGATGACGCCAGCCCCGCCCGAGAACAGCAGCGTATCCCCGCCTACGAAGGCGTAGTCGGCGAAGGGCGTCCCTGCCGCGGACGTGAAGGTCTTGGTCGACTCGGTCCAGTTGCCGTCGGTTAGATCGACGTTCCCGCGCGCAGCCAGAAAAGCGTTGGCGCCGCGCAGCCAGCGCCAGCTGCGGGTGTTGACCAGGTGCTCGCCGGCCATGTTGATGACGTCCAACGGGTCGAGCGACAACTTCTTGAGCCGCGTCGAGTGCAGGAGGTGGTCGACGGCCTTTTGGGCCGGGACGTTATTGGTGGTGACCATGGGCTCCTTCGATGCGGGGGCTGGGAGGGGCCCAGCAAGGACCCCTCCCGTCAGACGTCAGGGGAACTTAGGTGAAGACCGTGTTCACGAAGGTCCCGAGCAGGGTGCCCGCCAAGAAGATATCGGCGAGCGTTGGGGCCGTTGGCGTCGTCATGACCTCGCGGGCCTGGGCGACCAGCAGATCATCCGAGGCATGGTCCGCCCGGAAACTGCCATCAGTTTCCAGCCCCAGGAAGTCGCCAATTGCAACGCTGTCGGTGTCGTCCTGGACGAGAGCCTTGCCGAAGCCGAAGTAGATGATGTCCGCCAGGGCGTTGTCGGCGGGAATGCCGGCCGTACCCAGGCGGCCACCGTTGAAGCCGATGATGGTGAAGGCGTCGATGCCAAGCGTGGAGTCCTGCGTCGGAGCCACAACGTTGTTCCACTGAGAAGTGTTGTCTCCATCAGTAGCGTCGGTCGAGCCGGGCGTCAGGTCATCGACGTCGGTGCCAAGCAGCGTGTCGAAGATCACCGCCTCTCCGAGGAGAAGGGTCGCCCCGGTGCGGTTCGTCGCATCGACGCGGTGGGTGACGGGGAATAGCCCGTCGCCAGGCCCTCCAGTCGGGTGGAAAAGCCAAGTCATGAGATCACCTCCTTTCTAGGCGTAGTAGAGGTCGACGGACGGGGAAACGATGCCCTGGCGGCGCCGCGACGTGCAGATCACGTTGTACCAGGTGGCCACGGGGCAGACCCACGTGTCCGGCACGTTGTGGTGCTTGGTGACTTCACCCTTCGTGAAATACTTGTTGCGATGCAGCACGGGGAACATGTAGTTCCCGTTGCACCAATAGAATCGGGGGCCCTTGATCGTGGCGGCCGACTCAGTGGTGTTGCCCGAAGCCCCGTCGTCGTAGAGGTTCGCGGTCTCGAGCGTCGAAACTCGAGTAACCGGGATCTTCTCGTAGGCGGGGTTCGGATAGGCGGCGTCTTGGGCGCCGATGGCGTAGTACGAAGACCCAGCACGCAGCAACACGCGGACGGCCTTCTTGCCGACCTTCGAGGTCAGGATCATCTGCTTGTTCAGCTGGGGATCCTCGAAATACTGCTTGTGCATCGGCGGGATCTCGAACTTCACGTCCTCGATCATCTCGTCGAAGATGCCGAGAATGTTGTCGTCCGCCCCCTGCACCTTGGAGGAGTACGTCGCCTGCTGCGGGGTGAAGCGGCCGTTGGCGTATGAGGCCGTGGGGTCGATTCCCTCCACCAGCGTCCACGTCCCAGCCGACTGCCGCGCGAACAGGCCATCGGTGTCCTCGTTGATGAAGGCCGGGATGGAGTAGGGCTCGGTGAACCCTTCGCCCTCGCCCTCCATCTTCGACTTGTCCGGCTCGGCCCACAGGAGATCCTCGAGGAGCTCCCACTTGGCCGACCACATCAACATTTCCTTCTCGTTGCGGATGTCGACGTACTGCTGGAAACGGGTGTCCTCGTCGCCGTACTGGATCTTGTCGTTGAGAATGATCTCCTGCTCGGTCCACGACATGTGGACCATCGTGTAGCGCCAGTTGGCAAGGATCTTGCGCAAGCGCTGCGGGTTCTTCCAGTCGTGCGACTGTCCCGGCTGATAGGTCTCGCCGGTCTGGTTGTGCTGGAAGACGACCGACTCTCGGATGTCCGCGCCGCCCTGGATAATCTGGACGCCGTTGTGTTCACCCTGGATCATCGTTCCAAAGTGATTCGTGTTCCGGAGAGACTCGTTCGTGAGGGTCTTGGGCCCCGTGATGTAGTTGGGACCCGTGCCTTCCTGGAAGTCGTTGAACTCCGGTAGGGGGTTGCCGGCCACTGGTGGGCCTCCTTAGGGAATGGGTTGCTGCTCGTGGCAGCCGGGCATCACCCCACGGCCCACTGTTTCTTCCGGTGGTGCTTGCGGATGGCGTCGTAGATGCGCCTGTCCTCGCCCGCCTTGGTCGGCGGCGTGGGCTGGGCGTTTCGGCCTCCCGTTTCAACACTACCGGCAGCGCGCTCCTGGAGTTCCTCCTCAGCTGCCAGCCGTGCGGCCGACACCTCGTTCCCACCGTGATCCTCGAGACCGTTGACCGCTGCAGCCGCGGCCATCAGTTCCGGCATCCACTCCTCGATAGACCGGCCCGATCCGCCGAAGCGGGGGCTGTCCTCGAGGCGTTCCATGTCGGAGAGCACAGTCCGGAACGTTTTGTCGTCCGCGAGCTGGCCAAACCGCTTGGCCAGCTCATCCCTGGACCTGTCGACGCATCGCACGGTCCTCTTGGACTGCTCGGCCTTGGCACTCTCTTGGTGCTGGTCGATCTGGTCCTGGAGAGGCTTCAAGCGAAGCAGAATCAGCTTGTCCAGAGCGGCGCGCCCTTCATCCGTGAGGGAGTCCTCCTTAGCCAGGGTTGCGTTGGCCTCGGCTAGCTGCTCCGCGGCGGTGGGCCCCGGGGGCTCCGCGGGAGTAGCGGCCTTGGTACGCAGGGCTTCGAGGTCTCTCTCGGCATTAGCGGCGCGCGAGAACACCCCATCTACGTTCGCTTCGCGCAACCGACGTTCTTCCGCCCAGGATTGGACGTCCTCGTCGGCCATGTCTGCGAACACGGATGCGGGAGACCCGGTCTTGAGGCGCAGGAACTCCTCCGCGGCTTTACGCGCGGGGGTGGGCTCCTGGCTCTTGGCCGGGGTTTCCGCCGGGTCAGCCGGTGTGGCCGCCTCGACGTTGGTGGGGGTGGGGTGCGCCGACTCGGGCTGACTCCCGGCGTCTACTTGCTGACTCGGTGTGATGGAGTCGTCGCGGCGCGGCGCACCCGCGTACTTGGATCGAACGCGGTCGAAGACCGCCCGGTCACTCTTGAGGCGATCGGGGGAGCTGACGTCGTTGGGAGATTCGAGCATGGCTATCTGTCCACAAACATGCGGCCGGTTTCGGGAGTGCCGGGCTGGGAGAGGTCCGCCGCAGAGAGCAGCTCGCCGGCATGGTTGGCGCGCGAGTGGGCCTCGTCTCGCTCGGACTTGTTGGCGAAGAGCGGCCGACCCTTCTTGTCGTGGTTCCGGGCGAAGGGCCAGTTGCGGCCTAGCCCGCGATCTCCGATCGGAGACCCATCGGGATACTTCTGGTCGCCGTTGTCGTACTTGGGCTTTTGGACGATGGGGGCCGCGTAGACGCGGCGCAGCGTGCGCCCCTCCATCTCAAGCTTCGTGTCCGGCGCCTCGCTCATGGACCGCTCGAGCGTGAACCGCTCGCCCGTCTCGACGTCCTGGTAGAGGTAGACGGTCATACGGCGGCCCCCTCCGTCTGGCGCCCAAGGTTACGCGAGGGCTGGGAGCGCTTCGGCTCAGCGTGGTTGAGGCCGTTGATGCCGCTGTTGGTCTTGCGCGGGCCGGCCATGTCCGCAGCCAGGCGCGGCTGCGGCGTCACGGAGTTGCCCGACGGCTGGACGCTGCCGATGTTCGCCATCTTGCGGGCCAACTTGCGCGCGACCTCCATGTCGAACAGCCTTCCGTAGTTCTCGATGCCGCGCAGCTCTCCGCGCAGCGCCAGGTACTCCTCGAAGCGCACATGCTGCATGCGAGGGTCGCTCATCATCGGGCCGAGCTGCAGGACCAGGAAGTCGAGCTCCTGGGCGAGCGCCATCTGCTGCTGCTCGCTGGTGCGCTCCATCGAATAGAGTTCGATCTCGTAGTCGAGGTCGTCGAAGTCGTCAAAGCGCTGCCCCTCGCCAAGGCCGGGCGCGAACCAGACCTCCTCCATGGGCTGCCCGAACTCGTCCAGCATGGCCGCTGCCGCGTCGGCGCCGAGGGCGAAGGGCTTGATGGTGTTGTCGAACTCGAGGTACCAGGCGACCGTGCGCAGATTGCGCGCCAGGAAGGCCCGGAACTTATCCAGGTGGTGCGAGACGCGGACCCCGCCGCCCTGCATGGCCGCCTGGACCTCGGTGGCCGTGGCCCCCCCTTGGACATTACCGCGCATCGCGTCAGGCAGGCCCGTGTTGCGATCGAGCGACTGCCGGGCGCGCTCCTCTGCCGCGAGGAACTGCTGCGTGAGGCCGCCGAGCTCGAGCTGCACCACGTTGCGCGTCAGATCATCGACGTTGGTGGTGTATACGAAGCCGTGTTGGCCCTCGGCGATGATCGTCTCGAGATCGGGGTCGCCGTTGGAGACGAGCGCGAACCTCTTGTAGTCCTCGATGGAGCTCTGGATGGCCCTGGCGATGGCGTTCAGGTGATCGGCCTGGGCCGAGGTCGCTCCGATGGGGGAGAGCGGCGTGGCGTCGTCCGGCACGATGTACGCGCCGCAGTAGTTGTACGGGCCCGAGCGCGGCCCGAAGTAGGGGATGGGCTTGCGAAGCCAACGAGCGGCGTCCTTGTGACTGCCGCCGTAGGCCGACCCGATCCCGAGTGTGAGCAGCGCGCCGTTGTAGCCTTGGTCGGGGCCCTTCTTGGGGTCGGGCTGGTACTCGGGCACCCAGAAGACCTCATAGCCCACCTCGTCACGGACCAGGTGATCCACGACGTCGATGGGGCCCCCGTCGCTTGTCCCGCGCGCCTCCTTTAGGCCGACGTCGGTGGGCAGATTCGCGATCTCCTCGGTGTCCCAGCCCTCGCGCGGATTCGCCTTGGCGCGGCGCATTAGGTCTTCCTTGTCCTCCACGACGCCATGTGAGCGCCAGCGCTGGTCCTCGAACTCGAGCGCCAGGGGGTCCGTCAGGAAGCGGTTGGGCGAGACGCGCCGCATGGACGGCATGCGCACCGGGTCGCCTGTTTCGCTGAGCCCGGGCATGGGCCTGGGAAAGACCGCGGAGACGCAGTATTTGAGCCCGTAGTCGACAGCCAGCTTCTCGTTGGTGGCGCGCATGTCGGTCATGCGGACCCAGCGATTGAGCGCGTACTGGTTGGCCAGGGCCCCTTTACGAGCAGCTCCCGCGC
>Ga0255047_10000866_pt1 | contig 24003 bp, 21 predicted proteins | sample JV7_2_1_MG_FD_183640 | JGI IMG/M metagenome (GOLD analysis project Ga0255047, IMG submission 183640) | Seawater microbial communities from Jervis Inlet, British Columbia, Canada - JV7_2_1 | ecosystem: Environmental > Aquatic > Marine > Inlet | place: Canada: British Columbia | collected 2016-10-06 | reverse complement strand
ATCTGCCGAGAATTTCTGGCGCATGGAAGTGGTAGCAGCCGATAACCAAATCCGCAAGATTCCCATCAGTATCAATGGTACTGTGGAAGACCTGTGGCTGTGGGTATACCCCAGAGCTGCCAGGGTCAGAATCAAGACAGCCCTCAAGCAGTATTTTCTTGATGGTGATGTTCGTGGTCCCAATAACCGAACCTTAAAAGGCGACAAATTCAAATTTGGAAATTTCCTTTTTTGTGAAAGTGCCTACATTCCTCGAATCTTACCCTCTGGCAGCGGAACTATTACCCTGGAAGAATCATGGGCATATAATTCCGGAACCAACAAGCGGGAAGACCAGAGGACATCTACCAAAGGTCTCATGCATGCCATCCTGGGTGCTGAAGCTCTTTGCCTGGCAGAACCCGAAACCATCCAGTATGATTTCGAGCGGAAAGATTACAAGGCCAAGGAAGGCATTGGAACTTACCGTCTATTCGGCCATCGCAGGGGCGAGTCCTTTGATAACCGTAACACTGTAACCACTGTACTTAACCAGAGCTCTATCGCTGTGGTTGAATACAACGGGTAGGAATAAAACCGTGAGGGGCATTACGTCCCTCACATAACTTTCAGAAAAACAGGAGGGCCAACAAAATGGCTATTACAGACGGAACACAATACGACGAAGAGCCAGTAGGTGCTGGCCTTATAGGTCATTCAAAAACCTTTTTCGCACAGCTGGTCGCAGCTACACCTTACGCTCTTAACTTCGGTAAATTCAAACTTACTGATGTTGAGAATGTTTGCACTCACTATGCAACAGGCGATAATGGTGGCAGCGTTACCTTTCTCGGTGAGCCCAATACCACGGCAGAAGTAGATGCCGATGGTGAAGGAATGACCCTGACGGATAGCGTCGGCGGAGCTATTGCAGTCACCGTAATTGGTGTCTGGACCTATAAATAAACCATTAACATTCCTGGAGGATACTTTGGACAACAACACACTCAGAATAAGAGAAACAACAACTAATGGCAGCCCCGCTATATATGCAGGTGTTGATATTGGTATGGGCGGTCAACTTCACCGGGGCAAAACTACACCTGCCATGGTGAAAGACAAGAACGCCCCCACAATCGAGACTGTCTCTTTTGTGTATGACACCCCCCATAACCGGGCCTACTTTTTACAAAGGCCCACATGCGAGACAGCTGTCTGGCAGGATATGCAATGGGTTGTTGTTCCAAAGAGCTGGCTGGACAAGGCTTTCGCACCCGCTATTGATGGAGAGTCCGACCAGCCAGCTAATCCTCCAGGTTCAAATGGTAGTGCCGCAAATACCGGCCAAAGCGCAAAGAAGTCAGCTAAAATAACCAGTATTGCAGACTTTGAGAAACTTCATAAATCACAGCAGGGAAAGGCCCTCAAGGGCTTGTACGAGTCAGAGGTCCACCAGGATTTCAAGACTAACTTTCTCAATAACATTGTGAATTCAACCAGTGCTCTCATTGCCCATACTGTCAGAAGTACCGCTGAGAATTACCTGAAGGAACTTGCCAACGTAAAAGCATGAAAGTAGAAGAATTTGAAGCAGTTTTCCGCTCACTGGAAACCAGCTCTGTACTGGGTGGCCTCACCTATTCGCAGCTAATCCAGCAGGCCCTGGACGATATCTTTGCAGATGATATGTTCGCCAGGCTGGAGCTGCCTCAACCTTTTGCTCAAACCACAGCCGTGCAGCAGACGTATACATGGGCGCAGATACTGCCCACCTATATTGATGTTGATGGTATCACAACTATACGCAGAATCAAAGGTCTCTGGGATGCCGCACTCTCTCCCAGCGGCGCCTCTACTACAACGGATTATGGCAGGTCTCCTGTCGGATTCTTTGAGCAGAAGGATATTAACCGAAGAGTGTACGATGGCGATGTATATATCGACCAGGAACGAAAACTGGTCAAATTTAAAAACGACCCGCTGACCACTACAGACAAGTGGAATGTGGATATGTATCTGGATGCCCCGATTGTGGGAGCCTCAGACCAGATACCCCTCCTGAAAGGGTGGGAAAGACGGCTACTGATACCGGGAGTAAGGTCCTGGTTTGAGGAGCTTGATAAAGGCGAGCCAGGTATTCAAGCGAAAATATTCCATGACCAAAAGTTAAAATACCGCAGTGCGTTGGAGCGTGAGCGCGAGATATCCAACAAAACTGAGGAACTTGGAATTACGATTGATACCAACCTGGTTAAACCTTTATGAGAAATGTTGTACAGAACTTAGAATACCGTGGATTTTTAGGCCTTGATACCAGGGCCGATACCACCCTTGTGCCCAGGCCCTACCTGATTGAGGCTGAGAATATGATTCTCAAAAAGGGTGTCCTGGAATGCGCCAAGGGAAATGAGCAATGGGGAACCCTGACTCATCAGGGCCTGCCTGGCACCCTCAGATTCGTCAAGGGCTTTGATGTGGGAGCCAATGAATACGTGCTGCTGCATAAAGGTACAAAGGTCTATTTCGGGCTGAAAGGGGATGTGAGCTATACCGCCATTCAGGACCTGCAGGGAGCACCTGTAGATATCGTCGCAGTGGACGCTGAGAGCGAAATGGAGGCACTTGGGTATGATGTGGGGTCAACGGGTGAGCTGACCTACAAAGTCCTTTTTAAGCAGCTCTCTGGCTGCCAGGTGCTCGAATTTATGGACACCTCAAGTAAATGGATTGGCCGGCCCACCGGCATTGATACCTCCACCGTTGATTTTTCCGGGGCCCTCGGTGTGGGCTCCTCACAGCCTGGTGAATACCGGGTCCGGGTAGTCGCACAGAGAATTGTGGATGGAGTCCGGGTGAATGAATCCGCTCCTATCGGCAAACTCACAGGCAGCTCCCTGGATGACCCCTTCTACCAGCAGTTTACCGTACCTGGCGGCGGCGCCGGCATTGAGATAACAGTTGAGGATTCTGCCCCTGATGACCAGATAACCCACTATGGCGTACAGATTACCAGGGTCCTGGATATCGTAGGTGACACTGATTTTAGCCAGAATGGCAACGACCCAACGCTCTATTATGAAGCATTATCCATCCCCGTAGCTAACCTGGGGGTGGCCACCTTGATTGATACAGATGTTCTGACACTGGCAGTTGTGACGCCAAATCTTATAGGCCACAAGCCGATTCCGGGACACTTAATTTCTGTAGTAACCGGCAACCTGCTTTTCTTCGCGGGGGTAGATGATAATAAAAATCGAATCTACCATGCCGGCCAATCAGGATTCTATTATCACAGTGAGCTCTATGACCCGTATACATTCCACTCAGGCGGTGATGATGACGGCCAGCTCGTTACAGGCCTTGGAACTGTGCAGGACCACCTGCTCGTCTTTAAGGAGGCAAAGACGGGGATAATTCCCAACAGGGACTTGGGCGCTCTTCTGGTATGGCGTGACTTTGAACTTGGCATCACCCACAAGAAAGCCTTCAAGAATGTATCGGAGGATGAGGTCCTGGTCTACAATCAGGATGGAATACTCAGAATTTTCAATGGCATCCGGTATGACAGGGAACGCTCAATCGCGGAGACCACCTACGGCTTCTCTGAGAATATCCGGACCAAGTCAGAATCTATTGATGCCTCCAGCCTGGACTTTGTCTATGACGATGAGCGCATGCATGTTGTCTATAACAACGTGTCAACCAGGGATGTATTGCTCTTTCACCCCAGAGACGGCTACGGCTGGACTAATTGGGTCGATGTTGGTATTAATTTCCCCTTCCGGATGAACAACGGTCTGGACTTTATCTTTGAAGACACAGGGCTCCTGTATCAGCAGAACCCTGCAGGAGCTGTATACGAAAGATTCCTGGCTGATATTGCCTGGACAGTGACCTTTGCCCTTATGACTTCGCAGGTATCCCGCAAGGATAAGGCCCTGATAAAATTAATAGGGGTCGACGGTGATTTTGACAATGATATAACGGGGGAGGTGGAACTTGACCTCGGCAGGGTAACGGGGGATGCTGAAGGCTCCCTGCCGGCGGTCTCCTCTGGCTACACTGTGCCCTGGTATCAGATACCGGCTGACTTCCAGGTGTCCGGTCAGTACATCAAACTGACACTGAGGGGAACTGGCAGAGCTGTTATCCGGGGAATCTACTGGGGATTTATTGAAAAGAAATCAGGTAGCATGTGGTCCCAGGAGACTTACACACCCCTTGATTTTGTTACTGAGGATGTAATTGATGAAACCGGCACAGCTGTGGATGAGATTGATGAGAGCGGCAGTGCTACAGACGAGATATCGGAGGTGCCATAATGGCTGCAAAAATTAGAGATGTACTGAGGCTGTTCACTACTGAGGGAGCCTTCATTGGTGCCAGTAAGAAGCGCCAGATGGGTTATGATAAGTCCACTGGACGCCTGTTGATGCACAACAATACTGATGATACCTTAGCTGGCGCATGGTCTAAGGATTCCCTGCAGGTGCTTAAAGCCGGGGCACAGACTATAACCGGGGTAAAAACCCATGATGCCAATCTCATCATGGGGGCAAATGCCGATATAATACTTTCAACTACAAGCGATGTAAATGTAGGTTCAGGAAATTTCACTATTGCGGGTGCATCAGGAAATACGTTAATTGGCGGTAACGCAACTATTGGTCAAGGCGGAGCTGGAGTTGACTATACCCTCACATTCGATGGTGAGAGCTCAGACGGTGTAATTACTTGGATGGAAGATGAAGCTCAGTTTCTTTTTGATAGCAGAATGCACGTACAAACAGGAGATGTATCAGTTACAGCTAATACTGCTGCTGATGAGGGTGTTTTTGAAAGCAGTGAAGCTGGTGGTATTTCAATACTTACTCCAGATGCAAATCTAGGAAGTTTATTTATTGGAAGCCCTTCAGAAAATACAGGGGGCTTTTTCCAGTGGCAATATTCTACGGGTTTAATGCACATAGGTACTCAAAAAGCCGCAGCAGCCATAAAAATATATTCTGGTGCTGCGGAATTAGCAATAGATATAGATGGAGCTCAGATTTCAACTTTTAGTGCCAGCCCAGTTATAGGAATTGGTGCTGCCGGGGTTGACTATACCCTCACATTCGATGGTGAAACAAATGATGGCGTTCTCACCTGGATGGAAGATGAGGATCATTTTAAATTTTCAGATGATGTTCTTATAAGTGGGGCTGAGAAGCTATTCTTTGACCAGGATGCCGCAAGCCAGGGGGGGTGGATAAACCATGATGGCACTGATTTAACCATCAGACAGAACCGGGATGATGGCACAGGCGAAATGAGGCTTGACGTCGCTTGCGGCGATTTTGTTGTCATGGAAAATTCTGTTGAGAGGATGAAATATACTTCAGCTTCGGCTGATTGGAAGGTGACAGGTGAACTGGAGATAGAAGTTCCAGATGCCGTCGGTACACCAGTTTTAAAACTGACACAGTCCGATATTTCTGAAGAAATGATAGAGTTTGCCAGCACGATTGGAGTGGGGAATGCCATTGAGGCAATAGCAGCAAAAACATTAACAACTACTCATTTTATAAAAGTGACCTTGCCTGGCCCCTTAACCACATACATACCTGCAGGTACGATAGCATGAGAATTTTAGTCTGCATACCGTTTTACCATAACTTTGAAGCTTTAAAGCCATTATTGTCTGAGTTAAAAGCCTGTGGTATACATGAATTTATAATCAAACCTGGGCAAGGCGCTGATATTGGCACTCTTAGAAACAGGTTGATAAATGATGGCAAGAGCAGTAAGAAATTCCAGATTCCCCTGAAGGGAATTGACCGGGTCCTTACCATTGATACTGATGTTATTCCCACCTTCGCTGATATAATGTCAATGACTGAGCACGACAAGGATATCGTCTGTCTGCCGTACCTGCGGCATGGCTCCGATTTGGAGTATGCATGCGGGTACTTTGATGGCAATGGTAACATAGGCGGCAGGTACACAGCTCTGGGTGAGGGCTTCAGGAAGATACCCTGGACAGGGGCGGGTGCTATGATGATAAAAAGCCATGTATTTGTAGCTACCGAATTCCCCTGGTACAGGCACCCGATGATTGAAGTCGGGGATGACCAGGATGAGCTCAGTGAGGCCATAGGCTTCTGCGTGAATGTAAAGGCAGCTGGCTTTGATATATGGTGTGACTTTAACCGGCCAGTGGTACACCTGCCAAGGCCGAAGGTTGATTGGGAAATCCCAGAACTCGAAACAGCGGAAAAGGTGTGAGATGACAGATGTTACCAGAGAAGAGTTTGAATACAGAACTAAGCAGCATAATGCTGATATTAATAAGCTGGGGGATTCCATGCGCGAAAGGGTTAAAGTATTAAAAGCAGATACTGAACGGGACTTTGAGCATGTATGGAAAGCCATTAATGGTATGATTTTTAAGGTAGCTGCAGTGGTAACTATTTGCTCTACCCTGGTACTGGTAATATTTAAAATGTGGGAGACGGTAGGGATTAAATGATAATTGCACCCACACAGTATTTGTATCTACCCGGACGCTCCGGGGGCCAGATAGCCTATGGTGGAATTGATGCCGGGGATGACCTGGTGCTGCACAGCACTGCCCATGCTACAAAGGGAAGGATAACAGCAGTCGATGACTTCTATGCCAGTGAAAGCGCAACAGTGGGAACAGCTGCTGCGGTTGATAGCATGATTCGCTTCTATTCCAACACAACGCTTATGTATCACTTTTATTGGGATGAGAGCGTTTCCAGGCTTATTATTTCCGAGGACTCAGTGGATAATACTGAGGACCTGCTTAGTTTTTCTGCTTCCGAAATTGCTATCAATGACAGCGGGAGGGATATAAACTTTCGTGTTGAGGGTGACACAGATACGCAGCTTCTCATGTGTGATGCAAGCACCGACACCGTAACAATAAGTGGTAATCTCTCGACAGGGAAGTTTAATGTAGCTGGCACGATGTTCATTAATGATAAGTTGATATTCACCCAGACTGATGGGAATGAATACATTGATTCTCTTGCAGATGGTTACATGGATTATGGAGCCACAACAGCTCACAGGTTTAACGCTGGCATGGTAGGCGTGGGGGTTACTCCGAAAACTGATTGGCATTCAATCTATAACGGTTTTCAAATAGGTGCCGGGGGAGCAATAGCTGGGTATACAAATGGCTCTTTTCCAGCGATGGAAATAATTTCCAATGCAAGGCCAACGGCAGACAGCTTTAATACAGGGTATCTATACATCAATGCAAGTGAGGCTACAACTTACCTGCAGGACAGGGGCCATCATTTTTTTAAAAGAGCTGTCAGCGGTTCTGCTGATGGGGCAATAACATGGATTAATACACTTACAATAGATTCTACTGGGTTTGTGGGCATAGGAATTACCACTCCTGACGGCACCCTCCACGTACATACTGCAACAGCGGGATCGGTAACAGCTAATACAGCAGCAGATGATCTAGTAGTTGAGAATAGCGGGGATGGGGGTATTTCAATATTGGGGCCAGATGCATCAAGACAATTTCAGTTTTTTGGTTCCCCCTCTGATGCAGCAGGGGCCAGTCTTACATGGAAATATGACGATCTTCTTTTTAAGGTTTCAACCAATACTGCGGGGGGTGAGCTTTCACTAAACACTGCTGATGGGGTAGAGGCTGTAAGAATAGATTCTTCTCAGAATGTTGGTATTGGCACAAATTCTCCCAATTACCAGTTACACCAGCAAATAGCTGGAACAGCTTTAACACATAATCTCAGAAATAATGCAGCAGCAGCATCGGGAAATTATGGGGAGATTGCCTTTCAAACTTGGAGTGGTTCGGGCTCAGGCTTAAATACTTTTGGTGGGGCAGGAACATCCCGACCCTCAGTTGTGCTAAGGGGCCTAAGTGAAGATAACTCTGCCAGGGGAGCTTTTGTAGTCGCAACATTCAGCGGAGGTGCTGATAATACCAATTTAACTGAAAAGTTCAGAGTAACAAGTGGTGGGGATGTAGGCATAGGCATAACCCCAACCGTAAAACTCCATATCAGTGAAGCTCAAAACAGTACCACACAGGCCCGGATACAGAATTTAAATGATGGTAATGCAGCCGTAGCTCAATTAAATCTCAGGCAGGGTATAGCAAATGAACATGATTTAAATTTGTTTGTTGCTGATACCGGGGCGACTGTAACTGGCTATGCACAAAGGGCAAATTTTACAACAGACACGACCAGCCTGGGGATTACTCTTGCAGCCAGAGGTGCATCCGGGGATATACGCCTTTATGTTGGTGACAGCTCACCTACATTAGATGCTGATGAGACAGTGATTATTGATTCAGTAGGCGTTACTATTAAAAATCCGGGCAACACGCCCATCCTAAGAATAACAGGTGCAGACACAGCTCCCACTGCCCTTACGGCTACCATGAGTGGATTTGAATTAAACAGGGCGGGGATGAATTCTACCAGTAAATATGGCAGGCCCATTAAATTCACTTCTACTGACTCGGCTTTTTCAACAGAGACTCCCAAGCTGTTAGCTGCCATAGTACCAAGAGCCACAGAAAGTTATGGTGCCGATACTGATAGTGGAATGGCAATAGACTTTTTCACAAGCCCTGATAATGGAGGCACAGCAGATACAACAGCACTTGGCATGTCATTAACTCAGCAGGGCAGATTAACAGTTGGAGGCATAGAGACAGCTTCGGGTATGATTCATTCTACCGTACTGGATGCCTTGAACATCCCATGTTTGTATCTGGACCAGCAAGATTTGTCTGAAGAAATTATGGAAATAGCTTCCACTGCCGGGGTGGGAAATGCTATTGAACTTGTGGGGGCAAAGGCTTTAACTGTGACTGAATTTATAAAAGTGACTATTAATGGGTCAACCCGGTATATTGAGGCAGGAACCATAGCATGAGTTATAACGACAACGTAGCTGGAGTGCTTTCCTTGGAGGTTATATAAGTGTGTTTAAGCTGCGATAAAGAACGGGTGGTGGACAGCAGTGAATTTACTGCGCCAGATGCAACGGGTAACGAAATAAATTGGGTAACTTATGTTTATCGCAAGGCAGAACCAATGGTTATTCCTGTAGGAGATAGCATCACAGAAACTTCATATACTAAGACTTTACCGGGTGGTCAATTTCAAACGATTTTCCATGAAATACAAAAGTTTTATCAGATAGATGATGATTGGTATGAATTGCTATACGAGACAGTCACTAAAGAAACATGGGACGAGGCGTAAATATGCGAATGATACTGGATGACAAGACAGCTATAGGGTATATGAGAGTAGATAAAAATGGATGGTTTACAGCTACTCCCATTACCGCAGAACTCAAGAAGTTATTTGGGGAAGCGGAAACAGAAATTATATACCCTATTTTCCCAACTGTTTTCACACCGATTATTGAGGAGAAGGCTTATTATGATGCTATCCTGGACAACGTAAAAGAAGGGGATAAGGTTCTTGTGGTAGGCTGCGGGGCAGGGTCAGATGTTTGGTCTGCCTGGCTTAAAGCAAAGACAATGATTTATACCATAGATATTAATCCGCAAGCGATATTAAACGTATATGCAACTGCCAGAATGGGGGGATTTGAAGTCAGACCAATACAAGGTGATATACGCGAGATGAGAATGCCGAAAGATTTTAAAGACTTTGATTATATTGTAGGAAATACGCCATTCTTAAATTATCCCATACCACTTGAAGATAATAATTACCATGACGGGGATGACAGTACTGTGACAAAGGCTTTTATAAAACTACTTCATTCTTTACTCAAAAAAGATGGAAGGGCTATTATGGTCGGAACAGAAGAAACAGAGGAGTATATCAATCTTCCGATGGAAAAATCAGAATATGCAAGTTTTACAGTTTACATGTTGAAGGGTGCGTAATGCCAGACGTTATATCTTCAGGTACAGGTGATGGTGAAGTCTTACGGGCTAAAAAAGTTGGTGTTAATACTTGGTCACAAATGCGGTCTGCTTCTGTTGGAACTTCCGTAGATGATACAAGTCAAACTATGCAACTACTCAATGCTCGTACGGCAGGGTTTAAAGGAAGACCGGATAACTGGTGGCTGTCACGATTATTGATGCCGTTTAATACGGGTGCAATTATCCCTGCTATGGCTATTATAGATGCGTGTACTTTAGGCTTATATATAAGCTCAAATTCATCGATGGGTTCATATCAAACGGGATATATTTTTCAGGGAAATCAGTCGGATGAAACAAATCTAACAATAAATGATTATAATAATTTTGTTGCCAGCATTTTAATAGGTGGTAGTATAGGTGTTGGGTCTAACGGATGGAAGAATTCGGTTTTTAATTCTGATGGTTTGGCTGCTATTAGAAAAAGCGGAGAAGCATCTGAAGGGGGAGGTTCGGCAGGCTGGACAAAGGTTTTTGTTCGGGGAAAGCATGATTATCTCAATATATCGCCTGTAAAGAGCACACATAGTATCAACGCATTTTTCAGAACGGCTGAAGGTGTTAATAGTCCAACATTAACAATTACTTGGAGTATGCCTCCCAGGATTTTAAACATTAAGGGCAATACCCTTGATATAAAAGGAAATGCTTTAAACATATGAACGAGATTTTTTCACTACTGACCACGGACCGCACCGATATCTTTGTCGGGGCTGCTATTGTTGATGAGGACCACAATGCTGTAATTGCCGGCCAGACGCTTACTTTTAACATCAAAGAGAAATCCTCTGGCCTGTGGTGGAATATTGCCACCACTGCTTTTGACCTGGTTGCGAAGCCTGCAGCTATCAATGCCCCGCAGGATGGCACTACTGGGATTTATGAGATTACTTTGGCAGGCGCCTATGATGAAACTAAGTTTAATTACCAGGTTCATATAGTGGCTGCCGGGATAATTGCGCAGGACTTCTCTGTCAATGGCTTTCTCCTGTCAGGAGCTGCAGGTATTACATCTGTGCTGGCAGCTATCGGTGCCCTTGGAAATGGTGATGCCGCTATCAAAGATGAAATGTTAAATATTAAAAGAGACCTAAAATTATTAACCGCTGCCACCGAGCGGTTGAAAAAAGGGAGGCTGTAAAATGGCTTTACGTGATGATGATAGATTTGCACGACCAGGGGGGAATGTGCTGCAGACCCTCTCCACTCATGGGAAGAGCAGTAGTAATCCATACAGCTCAACCACCAGGCTGTCAAGCCTGGGCGGGAATAGGAGTCTTGGTAATTTCAGAAACCCCATCACAGGCAGTCGTACTGGCAGCACTGGTCCAGCCCTTGATGATGAACCTGATTGGAGGGACCCGAACAGGGTGCGACCTGGTGGCGGTGGAGGCATAATGCAGAGCCTGGCAGCTGGCGGTGCCCATACTTCCAGCAGTATTAACCGGGCAGTCGACCCGCAGGGCCTGAATGCCACAGCTGAGAACACTGGGTCCTCAATCTTTACTCCTGAAGATGCGGGGGGCGATATCCTCAGCCCGGATGATGAAAAATACACCCCTATTGACGAATCTGAGTTTTCAGGGGGCCAGGAAGACCTGGTAAATCAAATCGGTGAACAGTACCAGGCTATCCTTCGCGGAGACGACCCTCTCGCGGCCCAGAATGAACGAATGACTTTGACGGCTTTAGATAGGATGCAGAGCCAAGTCGACCAGCAGACAGCCCGAGAGGCCGCTGAGCTGGGTATTGGGCCTGGGGATGAGATGTACAACGAACTTTTGGAAAAAAACCGGCAGACTATCATGAGCCAGGGCTCCGGGGTCCTGTCCAACCTGGCAGCTCAGAACATGGCCAGAAGGGATAAGATTCTGGCACAGGGAGCTACCTTTGCCAAGGGCCAGCAGCAGTTCGGTCTGGACTACGGTAAAACCATGGAGAATATTAACCGCTATGGCTTTGAAGCTGGTATCGCGGATACTGGCAGGAAGCAGGAATGGTCAGAATATATTATGTCAAATCCTGACCTCTTCAGTGAGGCCCAAATCGGTGAGGCCAAAGGGTCCTACTTCTCCAACCTGGGGATTGATATCTCCACCCTGCCCTCTGACCCCTCACAGTCTCAGCAGGCACAGACTGAAATTGCTGACGCCCTCCGGATAGCACACCCTGATTGGAGTGATGACCAGATTCAGGCTGAGGCTACCAGGCTCTTCGGGATATTCTCACCCTATACATCAGGGCTGTATGAGAAGGGCTACAATGAAGAGATGGGTATCACACCTGGCGGTGATATTGCCGGCGGCCCGAGTGATGTATCTGGGAGTGACCGTCCGGATTTATATAACCCGCTGGATTTTGAGGCAGAGATTGAGCCCACGGAAGATATGCTAAATCCACCATGGGAGTCTGACACAGGAATGCCTGGGTATGACCCTTATGACCCCAATGTACCGTTTGATGAGGAATTTGATTTGGGCGGCTTCGGGCAGTTTAATTTTAGATGATAACTTTTTCAGGAGGATAACATCATGTCAGGAATAGGAAAAGGATTAATTGAAGCAGGAAGCACTGGCATTGGCACCGCTATTGATTGGTTTTACAAAGAACGTGAAGCCGATGAATCCAGGGCAAGTCGAAAAGACCAGACAATGGTAGCGCTTAAAAGGCTGGGCCTGACTGAAGATGAAATCAAACTGCATGAAAAACAGCGGGGCTTCCAGAGGCTGATGAAATTGATAGGCACTGGCAACACGCTAACTAACCAGGCAGCTGGCGCTAACAGACTCACAGCACTCAGAAACTCTGGGGGGAGGAGATAACCATGGGACAATTCGCAAGAGCAGGTGCTCAGATTGGTCAGTCTCTTGGTGAGGCCTACCAGGCGTATGAGGCCGGCGAAAAAAAGAAAAAGAAAAAACAGTCAACGCTGGATTTTATCGACCAGCTTCTTGAAGACCTGGGGGAGGAGGAGACTGCTGAATCACCGCAGGGCCTGCTCGGGGAGGAAGAAACTGGAGAGCCCACCTTCGGGTCAGCCGAAGAGGCTGAGGAATATTACCTTGAAGGGACTGAAGCTGATTTTGATATGTTCGACCTGGAGACTTTCCCCGAAGAGCTGGAAGAAGGATACATCGACCTTGAATCCCCAGTGGGTGCAGCTGGCATTCCGAGTAAGCCGGTGGGAACACCTGGCACCAAGCTGACTGATGAGCAGGACCGCAGAAACCTGGCTAGGCAGAGACTCCAGATGTATAAAGGCCTGTACGAACAGGAGGGCGATGTGTCTGGTGAATCTCTTGATATACTTGAGAACATCGGTAATATTATGACGCCCTCAAAACAGCGGGGCCTTTCCTTCGAGCAGAAAAAAGAGCTGGAAGATATTAAGTCCACAGGCAAGAGTGAATTTGAAGAAGAGAAAGCCGGCTATAAGCAGGAGCTGGAAACTCAGAAGCAGGCCAATAAAATGGAGCAGCTGGAGCGGAAGTACGAACTGGCATTGACCAAATCTCTGCAGATAATTCAGGACAAAGAGAATGTAAAGAAGTTCGATGATGAAGGGCTCTCGATACTGCGCAAGGTGGATGCTGGAGACCAGACGCCTGAATCCGGACTCAAGCAGATAGAATATTCCATTGCAGAGATTGATGCTGATATGAAGTCCAGGCGGGACGAGCTGAGCGAATACGTCGCCCCTGAACTTGCCAAGGCATCAAGGGTAGCTCTCACTGACCTGGAGAAGACCAAGAAAAACTTAATGTCATACCGCCGCCGAATTCAGGCGAAGGGTGGCATGACGGACAAGGCGATAAACAAACTGGCTGAGAAGACTGAGCTGTCCAGGAAAATATCCATCCTGAAAAATGCACTTGAAAAAGCTGATGAAGAAAAGAAAAGCAGCATCGAAAAAGCCATTGCAGTGGCCGAAAAAAAACTCAGTGAACTGGAGTAATGTATGGCAGAGCTTGATGATATACTAAAGGAATTCTCCGGTGGCGATGAGGTGGACGCTCTTATAAACGAATTCCTCCCGGACACAGCTGTCCTTGATGAGGGTAAGGGAGCCAGTGAAGATGAGCCAGGACAAAACGTAAACCTGGAAGAGTCAAAGTCCAGCAACCTGCCTACCAGCGAATATAAAACCGAGAGCCCTTGGTACAGGCCCAAGATTGACCCGAGGACTGAAGCCCCCGAGGTCATTAGCGGTGAGCAGTGGAAGGAGCTCCGGAAAAAACAAAAAGCCGGTGAGGTTATTGACTTCTCAAAATACTCCCTTGAAGGTGGCGAAGGCATGAGTGAGAAGGAAATGGATGACCACGCCCAGGCCCTGATTGAAACAAGTACCAGGTACAAAAAGATGGGTGATGACCTTTACATGAACCAAAGAGAAAAGGGCATGCTTTATTCTGTTGCAGATGAGGCCAAGGCACAGTCCGACCTTGAAGTTGATGATGCCAGTTGGCTCGGTAAACTCAGAGGTGCCACCAGGCAGGCAGGTCAGGTGCTTGGAGCTGCACTCCAGGGCAAGGCTGAGCTTGTATACGACCCCGAGGGAGGCAAAGTCGGTATAAGACCGGACTCCGAATACATGGGCAAGCTGGTGGAAGAAGCCAAGATAAATCTTGAAGAGGGATACCACCTGGACAAAGCCAAAGAGAAAACAGGGGGCGGCTTTGGTCTTCGGGATTACCTGGTCAGGCAGTATGTTGCTGAGGGCCAGCAGAAGCAGTTTCTTGAAGACTCCCTGGCAGGCCTTGTCAATCAGTACAACCAGCCCATTAAGACTGAAGAGGAGTGGAATGCAGACCCGGACAAAGACAGGTTTATAAAAGACTATGCGCAATACCGCCGCACGATGTATCTGGACCGGCAGCATTTATCACCGCAGGAGGTGACAGATATATCCGGTAACCCTGAAAAATGGGCAGCTGAGCTGGATAAGACCCTGGCAGCTGAGGGCAGCCTGGAAGAGGGTAGGCGAAAGGTGTGGGATGCTTTTGAAGCGGCAGGCATTGACCCGTTAACCCCGGATGAGATATCCGCTGTTAAAAATGATAAGGGCTTCATGTCAGAATTAAAATTAGTCGGGGAGATGTTAATACAGGAGCCCGATGATACCCTGAAGTCATTTGGCTTTGCCATACTGGAGGATATGCCTGAGCTTATATTTGGCAGCCGTGGCCTTGGAATACTGGGCAAGATTGGAAGCAGAATAAGAACGCTGGCCAAATCAAAAAAGCTGAGGTTCATGAATCGATATGGGGGCAAGTACGGAACTGCAGCGGAGGAGGAGGCTTTTAGAGCAGCTGTCAAAGCGAAGCCAGGCCTTACCTTTAAAGAATATGTGAAAACTAAAGAAGGGATTGATGCTACCAAGCTGGCAATTACAAAGCCTACGCTTTCCAAGGTAATGGGAAAGCACATGGCCGATGATTTGTTCTTCGAGGCTATTCTGGGCTACACCCATGAACAGGCAGTCGGCTCTGAATATAACGGGGCAAAGTTTGTTCGTAACATGGCCATGGGCGCTGTGTTCAACGGAGTGGCCAGTGGTATCTCAATGGCAAAAGCCTCCCCCAAGCCAACAAAAAGGACCGTGGCTGAAGCTGAGAAAATCGTCTCCATTACACCAGGCATGGAAAAGCACAAAGATGTTAACCGCATGATGAAGATGTTCGCGGCTCTCTCCAGGGTAAGGGCCCTGGAAGGAATGGGTGTACACATCGACCCCTTTGATGCTGGTCTGCATTACCGGACGAAACAGTGGCTCAAGGAAAATGATTACGGTGAGATGAAAGAGGGATGGTATTTCGATGCCGGTGTAACCAAGGACGGCAAGGTAAATTTAAAAGCAATGGCAGGTCCTGAAACTGTAATTGAAGAGACCGCTCACTTTGTATATGACCATGTACGTGCAATGGCAAAAAAGGAGGCTGACAACATCAAGGTGGATGCTGCAGGCACAGCTATCTCCGGAGGGGATGGCCCTTATTCCCAGCTGTGGGATATGATAAGTATCTGGGAGCGCCAGGTAAAGAACAGGGCAGCCCAGCTGGGTGTTAAAATACCCCTGAAAGGTGAGCTGTTTGCAGCGACACTAACATCAAAGATGGGATGGGCCAACCATTACAAAATGCACAGGCCTGTTATCAATCGAATTGAGATGCCTGATGAGCTGACGTCAATGCTTCGCCAGGTATGGTCTGATGACCCCGTCCTTAAAGGTAACACCTATGGCAAGAAGCGGGATATCGGCACAGAGCTGGACCCGGATGCACCGGCAAGACCGGACGCAGAACCCGAAGTGCCTCCGAAGCCTGAAAGGGGTGTGGACGAAATCAGGGCTGAGCTCAAGGATGTTACTGAGATGTTGGGTGGCCTGGATGATGGTCCAGAGAAAAACGCTCTGGGCAAAAGATACCAGGGCCTGGTTAAAGAAGAAATGTCACACGTTGAGCAGCCCGGTCACTCTGTCATACCCACCGCCAGGAAGGCCCTGGATAAGTTCGAGCGGCGGCCTGACACTGAAGGGCTGGATGACTTCATAAATGATTTGGATGTGGAAATAAAGGACCCTGAGAATGCAGGCAGGGTGAAGTCCCTCAAAAAATTCCGCAACAAGGCCAAGGCCCTGCAGAGAAAAAGAGACAAGGAGCTGGAGGCTGAACCGGCGTACCAGCTGAAGAAGGCTGCCACCGACGAAGAAATGAAGGCCTTTGCAGAGAAGGACAAAATTAACATCAAGATTCGTGGGCTGGAGGGCATGACCGAAAAGCAAAAGCTGGCTCAAGTTGATAAGCTGTCTGCAGAGAATGAAAAAATTATCAAGCCCCTGATAAAACAGATTGACAAAAAGCTGGGCACCAAAAGCAAAGAGGGTCGCAAAAAGCATGAGGTTATACTGGAAAAAATTGAGCGGCCTGATCTGCTTGCCAGAAAACCTTTCATGCAGATTGAGCATGTATCTGATACCTACAGATTCCAGACGGAGTTAACCAAAACCACCGACGTTATGGAAGCCATTAACATGGCTATGAAAGCTACCGGGGCAGAGGTGGCTGCCCTTGATAACAGGATGTTTAATCCTACTTACCTGGGATACCGGGCTGTTAACCTTGACCTTATGATGCCCAACGGCCAGCTGGTTGAGTTTCAGCTGCCAATAAAAGAAATTGCCGATGTTAAAGATAAAGGGCATTTAATTTATGAGAAGTGGAGGGACACCAGCGAAGCGGAACGTGTGGCCCGTAGGGTTGAATATATGGCTGACTTGGATGCCAGCAACAAAATGTTCCAGGATGCTTTCGACGCTTATTTGTCGAGGGTTGGGGAAACAGCAGATGAAGCTGCCGCCTCTTTGAGCAAGCTCTCTGACTTTGAGCCTTCCACCCGACTGAAGTTGGCCTCCAAATCGGCAACCGAGGGAGCGCCTTCGCGCCAGGAACCGTCTTCACGGATAAGTGAGAAGTCGTCTGAAACAGCCCAAACCCGTCCGGTCTCTGAATCTTCTGCTACTCTTGGTTCTGACATTGTATCACCTCCTACTTCTATTATAGCAAAAAGCGGAGACAATGTCAATTTTCAAGTGAAAAAAGCCGAGTTCGTTGACGTCGAAGGCACCCAATTTCCAGCAAAAAAGAGGGGTGGCGAGCTGGGCCTGGTTGGAATAACCCCCAGGTACAAAGACCTCTCCCTGAGTGGCCAAAAAGCGGCTGTAAAAAAGCTAATAAATCAGTATCACCAGTATGCCAAGGAAGGGGCAGTCGGCAAAGAGTGGTACAAAGAGAGCTCCGACACTGTCCTGGAGATGGCACACTACGACCCGGATGACGCCCGAAAGCTGGCCAAGCTGCTGGCACTAACATCGCCTCAATCAGCTGTGAAACCTAATTTTGATTCAGCCATCAGGCTCTGGTATGAATACAAGGACCAGGCCAATCGTGGTATACATCCAAACGATATGAAGTTCACCCAGGCTTTCATGGAGACCCAGAACAAAAGGGCCTTCCAGGCAATAATCCGGGGTGAAGAAGTGACCGGCCAGAAGGTGAACAACTTCTACCGCAATTTAATGTCAGAGGTTGACAACAGCATAGAGCAGGGCGTAACCATTGATTCACACATGGGATACGCAGCTGGCTTTATCAGTGACAAGTATACCCCCGGTCAGTATGAATTTATGGTCAGGGCCACAAGGGCAGTTGCCAAGCGTATGGATGTAAGCCCCCTGGAAGCTCAGGCGATGATATGGACCGGCTGGAAGCGGCGCTGGGACTATGTTAAGAAAGAGGCTATGGAAATTGGTATGCGTGAAGGCTGGGCCATGCGTGAGGGTAAGAAGATTGTACTGCCAAAAAAATTAAACAGTAACGGAAATCGTGTTACTGACCCGCTATCTAAGAAAAAACAAATTGAGACCATGCACTCACTGGCCTCTGACCTCAAGGGTGACATGAATGCCGAGGCCTATTCCTATGCCGATGTATTTGAAGAACGCTCTGCAGGACGGCTGGCGTATGAAACAGTGCCGGGTCCGAACAGTGGTCTTCTGGAAGGTATCGATGCCCTCAAGTATGAAGACAAATTGAAACTCATGGTCAAAATTGACAAGGCAATGGATGATGGAACTGGCAAAAATATAATCTTCAAAGAAGTTGGTCTCATTGAGAAAGGATTTGAAACCGGGCATGGCTGGTGGGACGGTATATCGAATCCCAATGATGTATATAAGCTGGCAATGCCTTTGAAGAAAGGTGCCAGGGAGGGAACTGCCCAACTGACCCCCGAGACCGAGAGGATGCTTGATTTATCCTCGGCGCTCTTTGGGTACTTCCTGAAGCAGGACGGTGTCGGCTGGCACATGCCCACCAAGGCTACCACACTGAAAACTGCTAACCTGTTATCCCATGATATTAAACGCTGGATGACCCCGGATGAGCTCAGGTCTGTAGAGACGGCCCTCTCTAAAGAATTTGGAAATAAAAATGCAGCCCTGATGTTACCATCTGAAAACGGTGGAAGGTTCATAAACATGACGAATGAGCCATGGTACAAAGAGGGAGCTGTCTCTAACCCTGAATTCCACAAGCGGGTGAAGGGTGTCCTTGAGAAATCACTTGACGCCGACGGCGGTATAGCGTATTATAATACTAAGACAAAGTTAATCGAAAATAAATGGAAGGACGTACCAGATGGGCAAGATTTTATACGAAAGATTGGGGAACTCGGAGGACTTGAAACGCTTAGGCGGCTTAATGATGTTCTCTCGCCGAAACTACGCAAAATCTTCGGAGAATACGCCGACGAATACGGACTTACCAGCAAAGGGGATTGGCCTCCCTCAAAATCAAACTGGTCCGAAGGGCCTGTCGAGCCAACCTCCTATCAGCTAAAGCGCCACAGTGAAACGCCACCGCCCAAACATTCAGGCAGGGGTGGACAGTCATTTGACCTCACATCCGAAAAAGCCTGGGATTCATTCCGCAGAGTCTTCCAGGATAGATTTCGCCCCGTTAAAAGGGTACAACAAGCTATTGAGGAAGCAGGAGGTGAGGTTGGCCTCGATGCGAATACATACCTTTCAGAGGTGGTATATTATGGCCGTGGCCAGGCAAGGGTTGAGAACGCCGGCAAAAAATTTATAGACCCCATCACCGATTACATGAAGGCAAAGAAGCTCTCCCTGCAGGAGGTTGACGATTACCTCTATGCCAGGCATGCCCCCGAGCGCAACAAGACCCTGCTGGAGAAAGGTGTCAAAGATGGCTCCGGGATGAGCAACTCCGATGCAGCACAAATTATGAGTGGCTTTAGAAATGAAAATAAAGTCAAGGAGCTGGAAGCCATTGCCAAAATGGTTGACCGGATGCACAAAAGAATTATTGATATCAAGCTCGAAGGCGGCCTGATTGGCGAAGACTATGTAAACATGCTGCCAGGCTGGAAACACTATGTACCTCTTAGAGGCTTCGAGGACCCGCATCACCCGCTCCATGCACAGGGGATTCAACCAGGCACCAGGTCCAACGGCTTCTCCACCAATGCCAAAGAGCGAAAGGCCCTTGGCCGCTCAAGCAGGGCTGACTCCAGGCTGTCCAATTCAGTGGCGATGATGAATGATGCAATTATCAGCTCTGAGAAAAACAAGGTAGGCCAGTCATTCCTGCAGATGGTCCTGGACAATCCAGACGGCACCTTTGTCCGTCCCGATGGTGCCAGGATGAAACTGTGGGAGGTGGACCCGGTCCAGATGCAGAAGTACATGGACCCCAACGGGCAGATTGCCTATCGCAAAAAGACCCATCAGAACCTGGGGCCCAATGAATTCTCAGTCTCTGTGGATGGCAACCAGCATATTATTACCATTGCAGACCCGCACCTGGCAAACGCTATGAAACAGGTTGGGGTCAATTCAGGGAATATGTTCTTAAGAGGCCTGCAGACTTACAACAGGTTCATGGCGATGATAAATACATCCATGAACCCTGAGTTTGTACTGTCCAACTTCTCCAGGGACTTACAGACAGCTGGCTTTCACCTAACATCTGAACAAAGTGCCCGTATGACCGCCCAGGTTATGAAAGACGTATTCCCGGCCATGGCTGGGGCCATAGCAGGTGCCAATGGTAAGACCAGCGGGGAGTGGTCAAATTGGTATCAAAGATTCCAGAATGCCGGTGGTAAGATGGGATGGTTTGGTCTTAAGAATATCGATGATGTATCAGGGGAGCTGCAGAAAAAAATCAGGCGCACTGGCAAATGGGGCAGGACCCTGGAGTCTGCGAAGACAATTTCAGGCCTGCTTGGCTCTGTCAATGAAGGGGTGGAGAATTCCTTTCGCCTGGCTACTTTTAAGAACATGGTGGAAAACGGCGTTCCGGAGCCCCAGGCAGCCATGGTGGCAAAAGAGCTCACAGTGAATTTTAACCGCAAGGGTGAAGTGGGCTCTGTGGTCAATGGCCTGTACCTGTTTTTCAATGCCTCCCTGCAGGGAATCTCCAGGATGGTCCAGGCAACCACTACCAATCCCAAGATGCAGGCAATGGGAGCTGCCCTTACAACACAGGGCTATCTTGCCAGCATGTACAATTATTCCATGGCTGGCGATGATGATGCCGGCTACAATAATTGGGACCGGGTGCCGCCTTGGGTCAAAGAGCGCAACATGGTATTCATGGACCCCTCTGGCGATGGACAGTATACAAGCCTGCCCATGCCCTACGGATACAGCATTTTCTGGAATATGGGCGGGGCCATGGCAGAGCTGCAGAAGGGTATCCGGAGCAAGACCGAGGTGGGCAAGGACCTGTTTATGAGCAGTATCTCTGCTTTTAACCCACTGGGCACCCAGAACTCAAAGACAGCCTTTGGAGCTGTCATGAAATCAGTGACCCCAACCGTGGGCCAACCAGGTATCCAGCACATTCTGAATGAAAACTTCGCAGGCAGACCTATAAAACCCTCTCAGGCACCGTGGGGAGCCCAGAAACCCGAAAGTCAGACGTACTTCCCCTCCAGCAGGCTTGCATCACGAAAAGTCGCTGAGCGGCTTAATTCTGCGTCTGGTGGCACCATCCACAGGCCGGGCTGGCTGGACGTCTCTCCGGAAGTTATGGACCACTATTGGGATACCATGACCGGCGGTATTGGCAAATTTACCGGGAACTCCTTCAATATGATGTACGGAATGTACGCCGGGGAGAAGCCCGACGTCTCCAAAGTGCCATTTTTGAGAAGACTCCGGGGCCAAACCAATGACTACTGGACCACCAACAGATACCGGGAAATAGGCAATGAGCTCACCCAGCTGAAAAGGGACGAGCGCCTGGTTCGAGAAGAAGGTACTGATATTGAGAAGGAAAAGCTCAAAATGCACCTTCGGCATAAGACCACAAATACACAGCTTAAGCAGATTCGGCAGATGCAGGACAGAATCAAAGAGGCTGATGGTGACCCGGAGAAAATTGAGAAGCTGAATAAGCAGATGACTAAACTGCGCAATGGCTTTCTCAGGGCCTATCGAAATAAGATTGAGAAAAAAGAAGCGCAGTAGCGGAATTAATATATATTAAGAGTCTTCGCAATTACCACTCCCAAAGCGGTGGCGATTGCTCCTTGTTGAAGAGACCCCCGGCTCATACACCGGGGGTTTTTCAATTAAAGTTCAATTATTTGAAGGCCAAATAATTTAGGGTGGATGTACCTGTCATAGTAACCGAAGCCACGCCAGGAATTGTTGCTGGCATTGTAAGCTATATCAGTAGTGAGCTTTTTACAAAAAAGAAATCTCAGTACCTCAGAGCTGTGGCCTTTGTAGGACCCAGTTTGATATTTGATTTCACCGATGTATTCGGGCTCATTCCTTTTTACCCTGTACACTGATGTTACTACGCTGTCTGTGCGCCCTTTTTTAACGGTGTAGATGTATGTTTCCATTTTTGCTCCTTGTTACTAAGTGCTTCTTTGCATTCCCAGCAGTTACATTTTTGGCCGTTTATTTTTGCCTTCTGTCCTACCCGGTACGCTTCGTCTGCTCTTGCTCTTGATATTCTGTTTTCAGAATATATCCGGACCCAATCAGAGTTACCGTGGTATCCAGATATTTTGATGTACTCGAATGCCATTTTTCTGTTCATGCTGTAACCTCCGCTTTGTAATCGACCAGTGGGACCACTTTGTCTTGGGCCCAGATGACTGCGTTATTGTAGTCCATGTAATCGAATGTATGGAATGCCCCTTCGCCAGCCTTCTCAACGGCAGCTCTGATTCTGCGAGACCCGCCGTCGGTGACCTTTGTGGAAAGACCATTTCCGGATGGCCTGACTGCAACATGGAACCGCTTGACTTCCTTGGAGGCCTGGACTTCAATATCCTGGGCTGCCTCCACAATGCGCTCCGGTTCGTTGGCGCACTGCCAGTTGGGTTTTTCCATCGGTTCGCCCTCTTTGGTCCTGGCAGGTGTAAGCCAGGATGTATCCAGGTTACCCAGGTTAATACTTTTCCAGCTGGCAATGCCACGGCCCTGGTCCAGCCATTCACTGACCTGGCCCACGGTGCTCCCGTCAATTCTCAGTTTGTCGTTCATATTACCAGGCCTCCTTCCGGGGTCATGCCGCCCTGGAGGTACTGCAGGTAAGGTACAGGGTCAGCCACCTGGTCCAGGTGCCGACGGACGGCGTTTTGGTCAACGGGTTTGAGGTTTTGGATTCCATCCAGCACCACTTTATTTTCGATGCTGTTATCCTTGAAGAAATCGGTGAACCAATCTTCACCTGGCGTCGGTTTTTTCTCTGATGTTAGTATGCTCATGATGTTCTCCTTGTTGATTTAAATTTGACTGTCGAGTTTGCTCTTTGTGCAGCTGGTCCCAGAAGTCGGCAGACGCCTCCAGGTCCTCATACCGGATTTCGTCTGCCTCTGGATTCATACTGACACCCCACACACCTCGTTGACAATATCCAAGGCGTTGAAGTTGGTTTCACGACCGGACCCGCAGAGCAGTGACTTCTCTTTGTTAGAGAACCCGCCCTGTACGTGGCTGGTGTACCTGGTGACAGCGTTGTACAAGTTCCAGGCGGTGTCCCAGGCGATGAAGCCGTCGTCTGCGTTGGAGACGAACTGCGCAATGCCCATCTGTTTCTTCTTGTTGGTATCCTTGGCTTTCTTCGACAAGGCATCCGTCACAGGGGATATTCTCTGCAGAACCTCCGCGATGTGTTCCTTGGTGATTTTGGTATCGGCCATCACATTGAAGTGCTCCTGGGTGGCCTTGAAGGCGTTGTCGATGATACCCCACTCTTCAGACAATTTCATCAGAAGGGCTTCACCGCTTTGTGTGTGTCGGATTTTGAGCAGCTGCTCGGCCTTCTTGGCAGTGCTGCGAATCATGGTCAGCTGGTTACGGCAGTTGGGGCGGTACGGAGTGAGAAAGATTCTCGCGCTGCCTTCGCCGTCGTTCCGGTTGATGTATGATATCCGCTGCGTGACAGTATCGTCACCGCCTCCAACCTGCAGGCCTCCGTTCAGGTCCACCTGGACAAAGGTCTCAGCTCCAC
>Ga0255047_10000865_pt1 | contig 24006 bp, 46 predicted proteins | sample JV7_2_1_MG_FD_183640 | JGI IMG/M metagenome (GOLD analysis project Ga0255047, IMG submission 183640) | Seawater microbial communities from Jervis Inlet, British Columbia, Canada - JV7_2_1 | ecosystem: Environmental > Aquatic > Marine > Inlet | place: Canada: British Columbia | collected 2016-10-06 | reverse complement strand
TTACTAGTAATCACGCCATAACTAGGTAATTGTAGCAGTTATTTAAAAGGGTTTGTTATCCAAGCCCTCCTCCATCTCTAGTTTAAAAATACGTCTGCTGTTTAAACGTTTCTTAATATTATCTAATAAGTTATCTAGATCCTTAGGATTCCTTATATTAGTATCAATTACCACGACTGAATCACATTTAGAAGATAAGTATAATTCAAACTTAGGTACAGCCCAGGTTAAACCTCTCGCTCCGTAATTCGGTTTTCCTCGGAAACTTAAGCTATAGTTATAATTATAATACTTACTAAGAAGTGACCTAAGCTCTACAGACATAGCCTTCACATGATTCTTAACCTGGATTTCCCACAAAGTACTGAGGTAAATCTGGCCTTCAATTGTCGTTAGCCTGTTTGTACTAGCTAAAAAAATAGGCTTACACATTAGCTGCGATATTGCCTACTTCAACGCCTTCGGGGATAACACACTCTAAATGGCTATAGGAATCGGCCTTGATCATTACTAGCCTATCTTTAACCTGTAGGGATAGGAATTCGCCATAAGACTTTATTATTCCGGAGTACTTAGCGCCTGACTTTAGGAAGACGATAGCGGACGTTCCTTGAACTATGATGACTTCCCCTATCTTAAGGTACCTAGGCTGCTCAGCAGCCTCCTGTAGAGTCTCAATAGCATTATCAGCCTTGTTAGTATCTTGCACTGAATAGATAACTTCTTCTTCACTCATACGAACCCTTTCTTATATCTTGTACATCGTACTTAAGGCCAATAGAGTAAAAGCCTTTAAGCATCTCTTGGAATTCCTTCTCTGGATCAGCCCCTGCTCTTAGTTTAAGTATAAAGTGGGTGTATAAAAGAACAGCCCCTCCCTGAGGCTCGTAAGCCCCGAAGTGAGTGGATTGAAACCTAGCTAGTCGTTTTACAAAGTTACGAGCAATGCTGATATATTTAACATCTTCTTTAGTTGCGAACTGGGAAAACCAGTCATGGGTATTCAAAGGCATCAGTTCGTAAGCTTCAGCTACTAACGCTATTCTGTCAGCACGTTTAACGTCTTTAAGTATCTCATCAGAAATTAAGGCGTTATTCGTAGCATAAATCCTAGCCAGTGCTCTCTTCTCAAACTTTATCTCTTCTTCCGTCTTAAAGGGCGTAGGTTTATCCCCCGTCAGAATCTCAACAGAGTCATGTATAGCTGCCCCGTGTATAGCTAGAGTATTAAATAATCGCACTATGAAGGCAGTCACTACCTGGTGACTTAGTCCTGTCCACCAAGTACTAGTATTCCCAGTAAAACGTGGAAGCCTAGCTACACTAACCGCAAAGTCCTCAGGAGTCGGAGGGTTATTAATTGACGCCTTCTTACCTGAGCGGGTAAATACAAAAGTATCATCAGTGATCTCACTCATCTCACTCATACGTCCATTTTCTTGTACCGGTTACACTTCTCTATCACTCCGTCCGTAAACGTGTAACTTTCAAAACCACCTGGCAAATTAGTACCGGGTAGGTGAGGAAAGTAGCATATAGAAGTCGTTGTGTTTATATAAAGCTCTTTAAGATTAATTTTAGGAGGATCATAAGCATCTTGCTCATCTTCATCCAGGTAATCCTCTATATCATCCAAAAGATCATTATCATTTGACTCTCCGAATTTAGCGGTTCTGTGTACAATTTGACCGTTTATACAATGACCATACGCACATGTAACACATAAGCTATCTTTAGGTACCATATCGAATTTCTAACTCCTTAGGCGTTCACCATCTTAACTTTCAATTTTCGGTTCGGTTGCCTGCTGAGTTAATCCGGCGCGGTAAGACGCAGTCTAGTTATTATTTTTCCGCTAGGAAAAAATAATGGAGAGAGGATTAAGCTCAAGCGTGGCAGTAGAACCAAAATTTGAAAGTCAGTATCATGACTGCATTCTACAGACGTGTAATAAAAGGGGTACGTGAACTGCTTTAATATCGATACCTCGTACGTACGGGCTTACTAAACTGGGCGCAAGCTTACTCATAACATCTCAGAATTAATAGACTTAGAGCTTTCCAGCTTAGTCTAGACCTCAGTTATTTTTTGCTTTCCTCAAGCTTAGCTACATTGTCTATACTAGGTACTTTAATAAATTAAGAATCTACTCTTCAACTAGAATAGATAGTTTTTTTCTTAAATAGTTATTTTAAAGAAATTAGCAACGGGGACTAAACCCTCGGTAACTAGTTTTAAAATATCCGCAGCTTTAAACGATAAGTCACCTAAAGTACCTGAGTTATCCACAACTATATGAAATCTATCATCGTCCATATTAGCCACTATACTTTCACTTGGATGCGAAGTATTAACAGGTATCCCGGGGCGTCGAATAATTACATTAATAACTTCTGCGAGTTTATTGCCTTTGTTATCCAGTAGATGCTTTTGAAGGTCAAACTCATTTTCGAATCTACCGTCCGATACTATACTTATAGGAGCAAACGAACAAGCTAACACTTCCTGGGCTAGTCTCTTGACCCAGAGATTCTTGTCAATCATTTCTCTACCTAATTCAGTGCCAATCCATTGAAGCCATTCCCTAGCATTCTTTCCATAGGCATTCCATGAGAGTCTGTCCTTTTGGCCGCCAAAAGCTATTTCTCGAGGCATGCCCACTAAAGCCATGGCGATTCTCTTCACGGGTTCAGCAAAACTTAAATGAGTAGCATACACTTCTGGATCCGGGTGAACATCAGAGTGATTAAGTATCATCTCAGTTAAAGTATCTTTGCCATGCCCGGCATTCCCAAATATTACGATAACTTTCTTCATAACAGAAAAAAAATTCCCTCCAAAAAAAAGGTTAGTATAGCAGTAACCTAGACGCCCCTCGCTCAATAAGGGTAAGGCTTGTCGTCTAGGCTAAAAACGATTTTACTCGCCAAAGAATACCTGCAAAGTATATTCTTTTTTTATAAATGTGTTTCAAGTTTTCTCGGGCCCGCGGCGATCGATGCGAAATTAGCACTTAAACGTTTTTGCTTGCTTGCGTTTAAGATACATCGCTCCGATGAAGCGCAGCGCGCATCGCGTAGGAGAAGTTACTAGCCCAACATTATGCTGAGTAAGTTAAATAAAAAGTACAAACACATTTTTATGGCCATAAAAAAAGTAAATTAGATATTTCATCGATGAAGAGAAAAGTATTAATCTGCAGGCCTGGCAGGCAGTTTTTTTTCCATCATTCTTTTCCTAAGCCGGGGCGAAGCTAGGCTAGGAAACAACCGCATTCAAACATCATGCTTGAGAGGTACAAATATCGATAATTATTAATATAATCTGCAAATTCGCTTTCAGCAGGATACTACTAGTCCAGGTCCGACGGTAGTCGACTCCAGGACATCCCGATTTCACATTTTTAAAAAAATTTCACTTCGAGGAACATCCTCTGAAATGGCTTCTTGTAAAATGGTTTGAGATTTTCATTATCCTATATACCTTACCTAATATGCTCGTGCCTAACTAGGCCGCCTAACGAGACCATGGCCCTGATGAAGCGTAGCGCGCATCGCGGAAGGGTAATTACTGACTTAGTATTGTACTAAGTTAAAACAAAAAGATACAAAGCGTTTGCAAACGGGGCTACCTGCCATCTGTTAGAACCACCTGGGAAGAGCTCGAGGTCCCCATCCGGGAAGCATCTGGCACGTGTATTACTCCTTAAGGGAGCAAATACCATGCGGCTCACGACTGAAAGGTTGCTGCTTGATTGTCTTAAACAAACAAAAAAATACACAGGTATAATTTAAAAGCTTAAAATTTAATAGATCCCTAGCTCTCAAGAACCCAGGACCCTAAAACCTCAGGCTATATAAGCCTGAAAGTGTTTTCTTAGAGGGGGGAAAAAAGATCTTCATCCTATCTCTCACGATTAAATTCCATAGTGAGAGCGACTTCGAACTACAGATTATCTACAGCATGCTTAAAACATACAAGATCTCGCTACTACTTTAAGTCACAATGACGTTTAACAAAGGAATACCTGACCTTTACTTCCAATGTGCTAGGTCCTTCGTCCCATGAGAGCATGAGGTAAGTGCCTAAGCTTACAAGATTTACGTTCAAGGCTTCCTTAGATTTTAGCCAGCAAGTTGCTTCGCTATATCGTTCTACCATTCCAGGAAGATTCACTAGCTCAGCAGACTCACCGCAGAAAAGATATACATGGCGCATATAATAATACCTAAAAAGTTTTTTCCGTTTAAGGATACACCTATTATTGGGGTGCAATGTACTTATAACACATTCACTTAGTCTTTTTATAGTCCGGGCGTTCCTTCAGTGGTCAGCCTTTGTAATAGATTAAAAATATTAGTAATGCCTGTCACTTTAAGTCCATGTTCCCCTTGGTCACAATTGATGTACATACGGGGTCTAGCATCCCCGCCTTTTTCGTCTTTAAAGGTCTTTTCTGCGATTGTGATATTAGCCTCTGTACATCTCTTAAAACCTTCCAAAGCCACCCTGCCTAGGATACAAAAAGGATCTGAGGAAGAGTAGACGATGGTTATGGATATATCTTTTATCTTAGACATTTAAACCTCCCTGTTAGGTTAATTCCAGCTTACCAGATCAAGAGGTATAAGTCATGGATAGTCAGACCACCTATACTGAAGGAGTATCAACCGTCTAGATTGACGCCGCGGAGGATGATATCCTGGAACACCATAATCATCTCTTCCAGAAGCGGTTTTATTGCGGCTGTTTTATAAGAAGCCAACTGAGTAAATACCAAGTCTAAACTGGAAAGCTCTTCCACAAGATACACTGAGAAATTCTCATCTCCTGGGCTAATAACTTTTAAGTCTGCACCTTTTGGAGTCCAAGCATCTAGCTGGATAATACTATTCCTCGTAACAGAGTCTAATTTATCACTATTCTCTTTATGAAAGGAGTATAAAAGGGGCATTATCTTCTTTTCGATAATGACATTCACACCATCAATCTGGAAAGCTTGGGTAAGAAAACTGCCTAACTCAATTGTCTTCATCTTCGTGAGGTCCTCTCGAACTTTAAAAGTTCGTTACCAGTTATATCAATTTCGTAAGTGATTATTTTAGTCAGTTTCTTACTTTGGCAGTAGTGCACTTCTGTATACTTAGGGACGTCCTTCACTTGCGTGAAATCACAAGATATCTGTGTCCAAGTACTAGTTTCTGCGTCCATTTTAAGAGAATCTAAAGCTAGTCTCCGCTCACTTGAGTCAGGGATCACAGGGATCACAGGGGTAGTTGCGACAGGAACTCCATCTTCAAAAGATCTGCTGAGTTTTCTTTGTTCTTCAAGTATAGCTAGCAAGACATGAAACTTCTTATAAGACAAATTATACATCTTACAAGCTTGATGAATATTTTCTTGAGAGAGTTTAAAGAAGCCTTCATCTTTGATCACATTTTTAATGTGTAATGCGATTTTCATCCTATCGGAACTAGGAATGTAGGCTTTAAAGCCTCTTTTATGCAAGACTATGTCTGAGATAAACGAGCCTAGTAGTACGAAGATGATAAGGGTTAATAAAGTGCATGTTATCACGGCACTAAGAGTCGATACTGACATAAGTCTTGCCTTTCTTTAGATCTAAAATGAGTCTACAATACTTAAAGTATTTTTTAAGACGGGACTTTGATAATATCTCTAGAGACTCGGCCTCTAGTTCAAAAGGACATTCAGGTAAAGCATGAACATGAAAAAGGTTATCTCCGTATATCAAGAATTGGAAATAGTGGATAATTTCATGCTGAATCACAGATTTTTTCCACCCATCTCTCCAAACTACAACGTAAGGTTCTTTGTTTTTATTTAAATTAAATATACCCAACGCAGAGTCTGAAGAGATAGTCTCTCCTCTAACATATAGCGGAATTCGAGGAAGATCAAGATAATCTAGTAGCTGATAGAAGTAGGCACGAACCTCTCTTCTATCTAAGCACTGACCCTTTGCTTTGCGTGACCTTTTGCGCATACCGGACAATACCAACCTTCTGCGTCCCAGTCCGTCTCAGGACAGTAAACGTAAATCGCAGGCACTTTTTTGCCTGACCTTAAAATTCTGAAACAAGAACAAGGAGCTTCTTCTACGAGCCCATGCGCTTTAAAGAAATCCCTCCATAAACCGGGGGTGCTGATGCGAATCCGAGGCTTATTATATTTTTTACGAGGAGATTTTCTTTGATAGTCGTTCATATTCGGAGACCTTTGTCTTCTTGGGAAAACTAAAAAGTTTGTGAAGTTTACACATTTTAGAAAACTTACATGGAGGATTTCCACACAATTTACAGAGTTTAATCTTAATAGTACTCTTTCTCGTTACCATCGCTGAGAATATCCTCTCTTAAGTAAAGCAGTTGACCTGTTTTGTATGTCCTAGAGACACCTAACCCTGCCTCGGCCAACCTTTTCTCTATAGGGAGTGTGTAATAGTTGTTACCTTTAAGGTAGTTCATCTCTGTTATAGATTTAGCTCTTAGATAACAGGTAAAGCAATAGAGGCGTGCTTGAAACTTTATCTTTGAAGGATTTACTTGGAAGAGGTCTTTGCACAAGAAACAAGAGACTTCTACGTGAGTCAAGGGGATGTAATCGAAGGTTCGAAAGAATACTCTAAGACTTCATTTTCAAGATTAAATTGAACATCTATTGCAAATTCTAAGTACTTTATACTTTGAGTCCCTAGAGAAGGGAGTTCTGTGTATATCACAAGACTGTAACAAGTAACTTTTCGGTCATACTCTAGAATCACTACTTCATCGAGAGTATACTTTTTTAGGTCTATACCCAGATCCTCGGTAAGAGTCTCCAAGTACACGCTTAACTCGGGAATAACATATTCAAGATCCCGGAAGTCTTCAATTGCAGCTACCTCAGAATAGCTAGGTATCGCAGTCATCGACATATGTTCAACTTGCTAGCTAGGGTAATTTCCCCAACAATTTTTTTCGAGTTGATCAACGAAATAAAGAGCTCTGATTTTTTTCTCAGCGAACTCTTCCATTACTCCCCAGACTGAATGAGCTTCTACAAGCTCTCCGTACTTTTCAAATCCAGGGATATATTTGTTAAGGCTCGTGCCTCGTCTAATTACAATAACTACGTTAGATGCTTTACTCACTATACTTATAACCTTTTAGAGTCTTTGTTTAAGACATCCATCTCAATTATTTAAAAGCCCACACTTTTTTTTGCGCGGGACTTTGATTATATGTATTAGAAGCCAGTGATTTACAGATAAAATAAGAATAAATTACCAAGAACCTATGAATTCTGTTTCCTCAAACCCAAAAAGGTTAGACCTAGCAGGTACTTTAGGGTCTGAAAGCCTTAAGGAAAACTTGCCATTAAATTCCTCTAAGTAGACATTCCAGTCTGCCTCAGAGTACTTTGCCTCGAGAGTTTTTAAAACTTCAAGCCTGGACTTAGGAAGCAGTTCTTCTAAAGGGAAATCTTTATTCGTAAACACAAAAAAGCCTCGAGCATTACTCATAAGAGGAACTTTAAGGTGAACGTCTATAACAGCTTCACAGGCACTAGCATGGGACTTTAGTATACTCTCTTCCAGAGGAGAGGAGCTAGAAGGGATTAGCACTAGCTTCCTCCTCAATGCTCCATGTCTTCTCTTCGGATAACGTAGTCACTAAGTTGAATAAGTAAGCTGAACAATCGTCGTAGTGAAAGGAGTATGCTCTGCTCGGGGTAAACACTTCTACTGTAGATTGGCTATCACAGATATCTCTTATATCCTCGGACAGAACCCAGATATCTCTGCCAGTGAAGTCTACACCTAAAGAAACTCTTTGTTGCTTCATGATAATCTCCTTATATTTCGTGAATTTCAGGCATTGTTTTAGAGTCAAGAAACTCAATACCTGTAACCCTATTGTCAGAATCATAGTCGACAATTAAATCATGTTCAAGAATAGCAACAGTACTTTTGACTTTATTGCTATTAAATCTGATATATCCCATGTTGGATCCTGGACTTCTAGTAAACTCCGTAAGGATATCCTTGCGGATTTCATCTCCAGTAATAAATTCAGAGTCGTCTGTATTCATACTATTCCTTTGTGACTAACTTAGTACTACAAATTCTACAGTTTTTTTCAGCTACTAAAATCTGTGCCACATTTCTGCAAACAGGGCAAGATTCAGCAAAACACCTAGGGTGTACAGTTATCCGGCAGTTAAGGCAGAACCTGACAGGTAGCTTGTTTATGGGACAAAAGTCACAGCTGATAATTTCTCCTTATAACTTTAACTTTACAAGATCCCTTCGGAAAATGATTTATCTTTTTCAGACTGTTCTTCTTTCTCTGCCTTAACCTTCTGACGAGCTTCAGCTTTCTTAGACTTGGTAGCCTGCGACTTCTTGAACGCTCGCCAAGTATTATTATCTGTAAAAGACCAAGCGCCTGTAGCTACTAAGTCTTCTGCCTCGATACGGGGAATTCTTCGAACTGCTCCGTCCACGTTCTGGACATTGATAAGTAACTGGCTATTGCGCATAGTTTCACTCCGGATCGTCAAAAACGATCTTTCCTTGCTGCTCTATTACATTCTGATCTTTGAAGTACCATCTCCAGATAGCACCATCTTCACCTCTACATTGGATTTGAGAGTCTGTAGTAACATACTTACTAAGACCTTGGATAATTTCAGTGTCATATTCTCTGTATTTCTTGTCGCCGTCTAAGTGGTATAAGTCATACATTTCTCCGTCTGTTCCAATGACTCCAGCCCATCCCCAGTTCTCTAAAAGTTCTTCTAAAGTCTGAGGATCGTCTTGGGTAACACTGTTCTTGTAATGCTTATTTTCCAGGAGTTTATTCTTAATCCTATGAAAAGCACATTTAAATTTTTTTTTAGGCAGGTTAAAATCACTATATATTATCTCGTAATAATAGCCCATTTAGGAGTTTTCATGTTCGATTCCAAAAGGTCTAAATTCACGCCAGTCTCTACGACCGATTTTACGAGCGTGACTCCAATGTTTAACTTGTTGAAGATTAGTGATTTCTACATTAGTAGAAAAGCCATCTTTACGTGCACAATAGTGCTTAGGCAAACGATTCTCTTTACCCCATACCTGCTTGACTACCTGAGCTAGGGAAATTCGCAAGTTCTCACTACAGGTGTACATACTCGCAGTAGGGTATCCATAGTTTTCTAAGGGGCATAGTAATGTAGGGGAGTTATGTTTAAATGAGACTAAGTCCCCAAAAGAGGAAACAGCATATTCTTCATGGAAGTCCCAGTCGTAACCATATGCGTCTATTACTTTGATCCATTTTAGAGGCTTAATTCCGAGTGCTTTTGCAGCTTTAACGAGGTTAAAAGATCTAGTATTAGTTTTTAGCATGTCATTCGTTTCACTTATTTTGATTGATCTTAAAATATTTAAAACATTATTTTTTAATTAGTATTATGGACGATGTAGGGATCGAACCTACGGCATCTACCTTGTAAAAGTAACGCTCTACCTTCTGAGCTAATCGTCCTTTAATACCTTAGAGGCAGGAGGCTTGTCTTTGTTTTCAGTAACACCTCGAAAGACTTTTCTTTCTGAGGTAACCATACTAATTTCATTGACCTCTCGCATTTCTTTCAGACGCTTATAGTCTACTAAACCCCAGATTTCTGGGATAAACTCACACGTAAGAATGTCTGTGTACATATCCTCCATATCAAAAGTAGTTTCTAAAAGAACTTCAACCTGTTTGACTCTGTGCTTAAATTTCATTCTTAAAGACACACATACAGGCAGTTTCATCTTCAATCTCCTAGGTCAGTAGCTGAGTAAGGAATTATTTTTTCAACCCTAAAAACTCAGAGTTGAATCCTTTATATAGCTCGCCTTGTAGAATACAAGATTTCTTAAAAGTCAACGGGCGAGTGTCTTTAAAATACTTCACCTCTTCTGAGGTCATTCGTTCTACAACGGGCCTATCTGAAGAGTCATCTAAAAAGTATATGACTAGGTAACTTTGGGATCTACTAAGGTGTTCATCCCTCTCTCTTTGCGTATAGTACTGCATCGGGACTCCTGTCTCTAAGGTTTAAAGTCTTCTGTGCTATATACTTATAACAAATTCAGGCTTTAAATTAGACTCTAGATGTAAATATTGAGACTAAGGTAACGTCATCGTACTGTCGAGTCTCATTTCCATATCTTAGATTTATTAAAAAATTACTAGTTCCTGAAGGTTTAAGTATCTCTATATCTAAATCTTCAAGAGAAGTGAGGCCTTTAGGTTTAAAATATTCAACAGATTCTTTAATAGGTTCCAAGTCAAATCCAGGCACGTTTACCTCTGGCTAAAATTAGTCTTTGAGTTTCTTAATAGGTGCTCTGATAAATTTTCCGGAAACTTTATCAAATCGTAAGTCTAAACGTGGAGGCAACTTAACACTAAATGAGCGTTTATTGTTTTTGTTCTTTTTTGCACCTCGGGATGCCCACCCATCGTCTACAGAGACTTTCTTGAGATATTCCAAAGAAGGCATCTTGGAATTTGGATCCAGAGCGAAAGTCAGACCCATCTTCTTAGCCCATTTAATCATGCGTCGAACAGGGACAATGAAGTTAAATGAATCTTCACCGCCTCTTACAATCAAACCTACACATGCACCTGCGTACTTTTCACCCCACTTCAAGAACATACCTCCTCCAGAGGAACCTGGACTAGCAGCTACTGAAGTTTGATCAAAGACCTTATAAGATACATTTTTGAAGACACGGCCCACACTGCTGATTTCGCCAGAGCTAAAACTTCCCGCGCCTATAGGCCCCCATCGGGACCCTACGTGACAAAGAGGAGTTCCTATACTAGGGATCTTCTTACCTAGATAAAACTTAGCACTTTGAGGGAAGTTGACATGCTCATCATCAAGAACCCTGAGTAGAGCGAGATCTTCACCAGTATCCGCGTCACTATAGCAGAGCACTACAGTATCTAATTTGATCTCACCAGTCTTCTGACCGGTCCTCGAGGAAATTAGTTCTTTTACAATTTGAGGACGCCCGAATTCAACGATCTTACGATTAGTACCTGTTTTAGGGTCGATGACCGTCCTGACCTCACGTAAGTTATCTACTACGTGTGCTGCGGTCCATACAAAAGTAATCTTGTGTGTTTTCCCAAGAGAATCTTTCAATACCCTTGTCACGATCACGCCTGATCCTGATCCTTTAGAGTAACGGCTTTCTGATTTAATAGTTACTGAGACAGATTGGAAATGCTTAACCAGCTTTTCCCTTTCTTTATTTTGAGCCGTTGCATTAGATGTAAGACATACAATTAGAGCTAAAATACATAATTTCTTCATAAGAACCTCCTAAATAATCTTCGAAAGAAACCTTTGGGTTCAGGCTCCTCTTCGGGTTTAACAGATGAATCTTTAAGCATATCCTCTTCGGGTATGAACTTAACTACGCGTTTTGTGACTTGAATACGATGGATGCCTCGGCCTTCATTTACTATGAAGGAAACTTGGACAAATCTCCCCATTGCTATTCTTATAGCCTTACCTGTACCCATCTCAAAAACGTGTAGAAGGTTATGCTCCTCAGGCAAAGCGCTGGGTACCATCTCGACAGTATTGCTACCGTAGTAATTTTTTAAATAAAGACGTTGTTCCTCGGGGTTGCTAAGCAACCCTTTCCCTTCAAGGGGTGCTTTTCGCATTCTCTGGCTCCTTAGTTTTAGGTTTTACGCGAGTCTTAGGTTTAGACTTTACTACCGAAGGGGAATAAGTTCCAGGACTAGTAGTGACGTCATCTGACTCTTCTTCCTCAGGACCTTTGAGATGTGTTAGAATTTCCTCAGCTACATCTGCTAGGCGAGTGAGCTGCTTAAGAAGTTTAAATTGGTCTGATGTTTGAAATTGCATTTACTTTCCTTTTATTACAAATCTCTTTATTTGGTAGGAAACTACCTTCGGGGTAATATTCTTCTTACCTATAAAAATAGTATTAATCTTCCCCAAGGGATTTTTAACTACTAAAACGTTCCCTGACTCTGTCTGTTTTATGTGCCAACCATAATTTACATTGTGTACGGTAACTACACGCTTTCTCACCATACTAATTCTGTGTTGTGACTCACAAGGTAATAATCTTTAATATTTTTATCATCTACTACAGACAAAGTCTTAATCGATGGATAAGAACCTACGGGAGTATCAAAACAACACAAACCCCTAACAATAGGAATTGAACATTCTGCAGTTTTTTGGACATTTAACAAAGTATTTTTATGAAGTAAAACATTACCGCGTAAACTAACTTCAAAACACGCCAAAGGCGCCCAGTATTCCTGACCTACCTTAGAGTCTTCCAACCAGATTACCTCCGAGGGATACGAGTACCCTTCTTCATCCTGCGGAAAGATATTAGACATATCTTCTTCAAAGTTAGAGCAAGGCATACAACATAGACACTCACCGCAGTCGCACAAGTTGTAGCCATCACAGCTATAATAGCAATCCGCATCATCGAGCAAGATCTCTGTTTCTTCTTCCTGCACATCATCGAGCAAGATCTCTGTTTCTTCTTCCTGCAAGTCAGCATAATCACAGGTAAGGTAGTTTGAGTGCCTAAATGAATCCTCGGTCTCTTCATCTTCTAAGTATGAAAGATGTTTATCTGAAGTTTCATTTTCGCAGTCTTCCGTCTCAAACAAGTCAGGAATTAGAAAAGGATCATAGGAATCAGACATTTGGATAAAATCATTAGTAGCATGTTTCCTAAACAAATCGGCAGAGCCACTGTAGTAAAGCCTTTTGTTATCCTTATCATCTATGATTTTAGTAAAGCCTATACTCTTAAGTTCTTTAGACGCTGCTTTGAGAACGTGTTTATTGAAGGTTCTCGTTTCCAACCACGCGGAAGAGAAATCAATTCTTTCCAATTTATAATAAGACCTCAACTTTAAAAGAAACACCCCTATTAAGTGCATCCCAAAAACAGGGGAAATGAATATCCAAGGGAGTTCATTCCAGACAATAATTCCAGCACCTGCGAGATAGGGCAGTAAGTGTATTAATAGCTTCATGATTTTTCTCCTTTTAAAAAAAGGGGCTTAAAGCCCCCTTTATCAATCTGTTTGTTCAGACAAGTTGGACAAATTCACAGGAGTGAGTTTACTCCTGCAAGCATAGTAAGTCTTTATATCCGAGTAAGTTACAACTCCGCGAGGCAGAGTCATCTCTAAGTCGTCTCTCTCACTGCGAGAGATTCTTCCAAATCCATTCACCTTGACGCTGAACATGCTGCCATAAGCGATAGTGTTAGGCCAAATTCCTAAGATACCTTCTTTAGGCACAGAGTTTAAAACACCTGTAGCTACAGGCTCTCCTCTGTAAGTAAAGACCACAGCATCCCCAGGTTCTGAGTTTTTAACTAAGGGGGAGTAAGCTTTAGACCTGAAAGGTATAGCCCATACTCCTTGGTCCTTAAGGATTTTAATATTAGCCATGCTACTGCTGGCAATCTTGAAGACTTTTCGTTCTCTCATTTTTTCTTACTTTTCTTTAAGTTGTTCTCGTAATCTATCACGCGAAGACGCACTTTTCCTAAACTAATACTTTTTAGTCTACAAAGCTCTTCATCGTCAGAATTACACATGCGATCAATAACTTCTTGTGCTGCAGTTACAGTACTAGCGCGACTTATCGCGTCCAGGAACCATAAAGGGACAGACACTTTTGATTGTGTTTCCATATTATGCATCAGCTCTCTGGGTACTATTTTTATACTGTCCTTATTCATAATATCCTTAATATTTTAAGAAGAGATGCTTATACGAATTTCCGTTCGTATTGTTCTTTAGCTCTCTTTAATGCAAGTTCACGACCTATTTTTCTAGAGTAGTTCTGTTCCTTCATAGAACAGAAAGACCTACCTATAGCTAAAGCGTCAGGGGTAATAGCTTTTACTACCGTGACCCTTTCACCTGTATCTTGATTTATTTCGATCCTAGGAGCTCCAGCAGCCCATTCTTTGTAGTCGTACAAGAAACATTCTGTCACAAATTTAGCAGGAGCTATAAACTCACCTTGTGTTTGCATAACATCGAGAACATCTTCCTTAAAGCGTCCATATTCTTTAATAAATCTTTTCTTACGCCGAGCATAGAGATCAAAGTTTGTGATAATAGATCTGAATATAGAGCTCCTCTTCTTAGGAACCGTCTTAAAAAATACAGGAACAGGGAAAGGAGACCGGAACGTAGAAAATGTACCATCTTTTCTAACCCCATAAACAGAGGGGGGATAGTGGTGTTGGAACTTGATAACTAACTCGGTACCTCCGAGAAGGACAGTATTCTTTGTCATACTAGTTGAAGATCTCCCAGCTTCAGTTTGTCTTGAAGCTTCACAAGGTCCGGCCACACCAGAGAGAGTCTTTTATAGACTTCTTTATCCTCATCGGTAGCCAAATTCATAAGGTATTTATAATTCTTAAATCCGAAGACCACATCGTAAGCGCAATAACTTTTCATCTCACTAGTCCACTTGCTAAAAGGTAAAGACCATTCAGACACGGAAGTAGACCCTTTAAGGAGATCTATAGAAGTTGCTTTTTTGGTCAATCTCTTATAGGAGTTACCTGTACACTTTCGGACTATCTGAGCTAAGCTTTTAGTGCACAAAACACCTAAAGTAGCGACCCTCCATTTCTTGTAGATAAAAGGTGCATCGAACATACCATTGTGGATAAACTTAGTAATTTCCGGATCACGCAAATATTTTTTTAAACGAGGAGGGCAAGTAGAGTTGTCTACTACTCTTAGGACCAAGGCTTTCTGAAAAGTCCCATCTTCCCTAGGGTCGTAGCCTATATTGACAACCCATAAGCCATCGGTATCTGAATCGAGACCTCCTGTCTCTATATCTAAATGAGTAAACACACCTAACTCGACATCTTTAGGGATGTCCCCGTTAATAAAACTTGTTTCTACGCTTGGCAGAAATAGCATACGTCTTCCTTTAGTTACTTATAACAAAATTAGGATAAGTATAGAGTCCATTTCACTAACTCTAAATCCTTATATTCTTTGGGGAGATGTCGTTCTAGCTCCCCAGCTATCTTAATGCAGAAACGTTTAGGGCAATCTCTTGGAAGCTCTATTGTGAATCTCCCTTCTTCCCCTTTAAGGCAGTAATTCAACAAATGGTCACAAAAAGGCTTCCACCCAACACTAGGATTCTTTTTGCAATGCCATACAGAGGCTAGCAGATTATTCCCAGGGTAAGGTAGCTTCGCAAAGACTCTGTTAGTACTACTACCATGTTTCTGAAGTCGACTTGAGATTCCGAAGTCTAAGGCAAATCTTTTAAATAAAGATATCAACTTAAAGTTATCTTTATCGAATACTAGTTTTAAACTATTATCAGAGGAATTAATTCTCATCCCATGGAATATTAGCAAAGGCCAATAGTCTGATAAGAGATCATCAGCTTGCGACATAGCCAAGCCCATAGTCTCTACCCTCTGCTTAGTCTCTTCCTTACTAAAATACTTGTTTAGCTTAACGCACACTTCAGAAAGGGTCATTGAAGGATACGCGTTTAAAATCCTCAGCGTTTGCTGTACAATAGTCTCGTCTACTGTGTACATGATGTGGAGTCCTCGTGAGTAATTGCAAATTTGGAAGACAGCTTTCCTTTTCAGGTAACCCTGTCTGCCTTTATCTTAATTTAAGAAATCGATTGACCAAGGACAAGCTCCTTGTAGAAGATCTTGGTAAAGTAAAGATATACAATAGAGATCCTAGGAAATGTCTCTCGGCTCAAGTAGTTGCTGAACTTGACCCGCAGATTCTTTCCCCAGGGAAACTATTCGCTATCTGGGACATACCTTCTGACCAAAAAGAATGTGTATTTTATGATTCCTGGGAAGATATTCTCTTAAAAGATTACGGAATAACAAAGACCATAGTTCAGAAATTCTATGTATCTGATGACTTATGCTCCATGGAAGAATGCTTGCAACAAGAGTATAAAATTAAAATGACTCCCGAACGAATGTACGTAGATTCTAGAGAATACGTAGTTTTTGAGCTTCTAGAACCAAAAAGTATGATCTTTCCTTGTTCTGAAATTAGGATAATAGCGGCTACAACAGCACAAGTCACTACTACACTAAATCAGAGATTCCAGGGACCTGGACTTAATCCGGTATTCCAATCAAACGCTAGGTTCCCGGTCGAACCTATTATTATATTTGAAGCCTCAGTACAGGCTAAATCCCAGTTTGTGCCTCTGACTACTTTCGAGAACAAAGCCTACGCTTTATTTGACACCGCAGGAGTCACGCCGGGCTTGTACAAATTTCAACTTAAGTTGATAACAGGCGAAGTCGAGAAAGTAACAAGACCTTTCGGATTAACTATAAGAGAATCTGACTTTACAGAAGGCATTTCTATTAAAGGCCTGAGAAGTATACTTTAGGAGAAACCATGACAGCAGGAAACGCAGTCCTAGAACTCAATATATGTGTGGGTGAGACTGAACCTACCATTGACGTAACAGTAGTCGTTGCTACAGAAATACCCCGCGAGATATTTGTCTACCGACAAAGCTTAGAACAAGATAGCTTAGGATGCTACATCAACGAATTTTGTGCTATCGCTTCTTGCTCACAACTTACAGACTTCCCCGCAGGAGCCCCTAGAACAGGCCTTTCCTTCTTTCGGCAAGATTTTGTCAGTATGACCTTTAGTAACTACGGAGAACTCACGGAGTTCCTAGATACTCTTTGCGCTGACGTAGACTTACTTCTTGAAGGCTGGAACAAGAAAATTTTATTCACAGAGAATAAGTTTATCATTAGCTTCCCCAGGGCTTAATACTTAGGGATAATAAAATGAACCCACGTGAGAGACTTTATACCTAAGGAACAAGTCTTTTCTACACAAAGATAGCCATTACCTGAATCTTTACAGTAAACAGCATTTCCTTCTCGGTTATCCAGGTGTTTTTTTATCAAGTATTTCTTAAGAGAGCAAACTGAGTAAACACCATTCAAGTTATAATTTTGATCAAGAACTAGACACCTTTGACCACGAAGTTTGGGTAAGTTCTTTACCGTGCTGTCGACACATAGTTTACGCCCTGCAGATTTTAAAGGAGTAGAGATAGTAAAGTCTACGCTGGGTTGCCAGAGAATACCTTTCTTAAGGTCATTGAACAGTGGAAAATCGTTATTCATTTTCAAACAACTCCCTCAATAGCAAAAAGTACATAGCATTCCTCTTGTAGACGTCATTCTCTGTGGCTGTTAACAAAAAGTACTCCTTACTTGTCAGGATACAGATATTTTTTAGAGGAATTTTAAGGGAGTGCTTATATATAAGAAAGTTAAGTTCATGTTTAGACTCGGGGATATCCTCTAAAAATCTAGGGAGTTTGAAAGGGAAAGAGTTAGTCCAGCGAGTATGATCATTGAACTTTATCCAATTCACCTTTAAATGTCTAGATTCTCCCTTCATGAAACTAACCAGGTCATCCAATAACCTCTTTTCAACGTACCCTTTATACAGATAAGCATTAGATAAGCACTTAACTAGATCTTCTCTTAGAACCAAGTGACTAGCTTTTTCTTCAGCAAGAGTCCTAGGTAGAAATGATTTGGGTAAGTCAGGATAGTCTTTAACTAATGTGAAAAGAGTAGAAGGTGCAGTCAGACTCATGGGGGAAAACTTATGAGGCTTAATAAAAGCACTACTTATATTCCGGAAGTGAAGCCTCGAATACCTAAAAGGGATACGGAGTATATCTTGGGAAATATCTAAGAACTTCTCCCCCCCCATACTCAAGCGATTAATAAATTCAAAAATCAGTTCCTTGTCGCTCATTATACTCCTTTAGCCACAGGGCACCTTGGTTAAGTAATTCGAACACGTGATGAAACCAGTTAGACATACGATGAACTGCAAGAACCAAGATAAAACCAAATATTACAGAGTAGTTTAAGGATATAGCAGCGGGCAGAGTTACTACAGCAGATACCCACACACTTAAGCAATACCCGCAGCTGAGAAGTCTTTGTCCAAAACTATCTCCTGACTTAGCCCAGTCTGAGATAAAACTAAATATCTCTGACTGAGTAAGTAAACTAACTAGAGCCTCTGTAAACAGGGCTAGAATTAGGAGTAACGCCAGAACATTCATGGCGTAAGTGAAACTTTAAAGGAAATACTAGCACTACCATACTTCTCATAAGCTTCTTTAGCTAACTGATGCAGATCAAATAAATCTTCCACATCTTCCAAGTTAGCCAGCTCGCTAGGATCTTTTTGGAGAGGACCTTTAAAGTAAGATTGTAACTCTAAGTATAAACTACTTAACTCATCGTTGGTTAGTTGCCAGCATTGCCTTTTCTCACTAGTCTGACCTTTACACCTAATAAGTCTACGTTTACCTCCGGATCCCGTATCAACTCGGAATCCATCTTTTGTAATAGTTGAAGTAGTCATATTATTTCCCTGAGGAACCAAAACCCTTAGCTCCTCGAGTAGTCGCAGAGAGTTCTTCGTCTTCTTTTATCTCTAGCAGCTTGATCTTAGGTGTTTCGCGAATAGCAAGTTGAGCTATACGCATCCCATCTTCGATTGTAACCTGCCTATTATTTTTAGATGGATGTCCCCAACCACCTACAATCGTAGTCTTTGCAAAGTGCAGAACTACTTTTATCTCCCCACGGTAACCAGGATCGATAGTCCCTGGGGAATTGAGAACTGTCAAGCCCATTTCGTTGGCTAATCCTGAACGAGGGCGGATAAGAGCTTCCGTTCCAGGAGGGAGCTCGAGAAATAGCCCTGTGTCAAAAGTCAGAGTCTGTCCTGGAAACATTTCGATAGGGCGTAACTTCCCCATTTCATCACGCTTAATTCTTGCTTTGAGATCCATGCACGAGGATTCATTATCCCCATATGAAAATTCCGGCGTATATTTAGGATCCGAAACCTTGTACTTTACCTTGATAGTCTTATTCATTTGAATACCTTTCTTACATTGATAAACTGAGCATCCCCTGAGTTAAAGAACATAGGGCTACCTGATGATTTACGTACCTTTTCATACTTATCTCTAAGCACCAGAGTTCTAAGTATACCACTAAGAAATGCACTTTCTGTAGTCTTGAAAGGACCGTCAGTAACCATTTCTTTACAAACAGTGCGTATTGTCTTAACCGTCAGAGAATCCACAGGATCCCCTTTAACGTAAGCTTGTTTCGCAAAAGTACTAATGTACTCTTGGGACAATTCTTCAATAGTATGAAACTGTGAATCCTCGGACTCTATAAACCGATCCATGTACTTACCACGTACGTCAAAGAAGTCTAAACTCCCTAAGCTATGAAAATGAGCGGCTATTTTCACTAAGTCTTCATTGAGACCCCAGAGATCGATACCTATTAAACTTGAATGTACAAGCTCATACGTAAGGTGCAGAAGACCGTGTTTATAGAAGCCTACATCTCGGGAATAAGGGATTGACTTAAAGACTCTGTCTCCTTTAACTACTATATCCAAGTATTGGGTGTACAGAGACTTGCAGGTGCTATTAGTGAATTGAGTTTCAGTTAACTCTAATACCAGCTTACCTACGTCTATCTCCCGCTTCTCCTCTACTTCAGGAAACTCTTCATCACCTTCATAGTTAACAGGAGTGTAACCTTTAACTTTCCACTGTTTCCCATACGTAGAGTGCTCAAGGCCTACCAAACTTAGCTCAACATAAGACCCTTCCTTAATAGGTACGTAAGGATCCCACACTTTCAGCTTCTGATCACCAAACTTATTGGCGACCTCCAAGTCATAGTAGGGATTCCTTCCACCTTTTCTAACATTTGCCTTCTTTACTAGGAAGACCTCTTTTGTCACAGAAGCTCCTACTGAAACAGTAGTTAAGTCTGTCTTGTGTACTCTCATTATCTTCTCCAAACTCTTCTCTGAGTTTTAAATATTGCTATAATTTTTTTTAGATATATCTTTTCCACAATTTACAGCGTAGGCAGTTCAAGTCCTTTATTTTTAGATCTTTAATTGCATGCTGTATTCCCGACACTGAGAAAGTAATCCTGTCATACTTATCTAAAACGAGGCCCGTGTGATCCGGGTACCACACCAGGTGGAATTTTCCAGGCCAATAGTCATGGCCTTTACGGAACGACCCTAAGCCATTTATAAATAATAGTTCAAAATCTTTTAAATCTTTCCAGCCAGGAACTACTACTTCCTGTCTAAAGATACTACCTTTTGCGGGGCAATACTTAGATCTGGCAAACATCGTTGTCACAGAAACGTTCTGGAACAGCGTCAGCGTGTCCAGTCCATTCCAGAGGCTTTAACTGGGCTACCATTTTATCGTAAGTCTTCCGGGAGATAATTTCATAGGTCATCTGTGGGTAAACTCCCCCCATAGGCAAGAAACTGACACCTTTTAATTGATATTGGAAATAGTCTAGCATCGCTTCTATTTGACACCCTTCACTCTCTGGATGAAAAGTAATAGTCGCACTAACCTGGTTATCGGCCCAGTATTTCTGCATGAAAGCGGCTAAGCTAATCTTCTCCCAGGCACTAACCTGGTCTTCGGCACGTAATCCTTCTCCATGATCCACGGGGAATAAAACCTTTACGGCACCCTCGCAGGTTAGATCTTGCTCCATAGTGTAGCCAGCCTTCTTCAAGTCTTCAAATATCATATGGTTCTTAGCAACAGTAACTCGAACCTGGCAGTATCGGGATATAGGCCAGTGAATCCCACTAGTAGCACCTGACAACTTACTGACACTGCCACTAGGCTTCACACTAGTACACTTAATACTCTCGGGAATGCACAGCCAGTCAGCGTACACCTGGTCCACAGAACGGATATACTCATAACCTGTTTCACACCAGTGCTTTAAGGTACCTAATCCTCGGTTGCGTATAAACTGTACTAAGCCTGACATAGAACAACCGATACGTCGGTTACGTAACATCACTCGGTTTGTTTCAGGCCAGTGGGACTTACCTAAGGTGACTGTCTTAGCATAGAGGTAAGCATATTTCAGAGCTTTAAGATACTCCTCATGGCTCACACACTTATCAGGGAACACTTCAACTAAGCAGCATAACTCATACGATTCAAGAGTTTGCTCAAGACAGGGGTTTCCACCTTTAGCTTTCTTGTCTTTGTAGTCAGGGGGATCTATCATTCGACTATAATCTTGCATGTTCTTAAGCCACGCATAACCCGGTTCACCTCTCTTACGAGTTCTCCTGGCAGGACCGTTATAATCCATACCTAGATCACTGAAGATAGTATTGTTGGATGCCCAGCGGTGACTCGTCATCTCTTTCTGGTATAGATCTGGATTCTTAAGGTCTAAGAACTCTTCGTCTCTAGGATCACCAAAAGCTATCTCTGCAGATCTTCGGACATTACCTGATACGACACAAACCCCTATTAAATTCATAATGTCTACAATAGCTGTGATAGTTAGTCTCTTACCTACAAGATTATCTAAGATACTTCGGATAGATTCATGTAAAGACTCCAAAGGCTTGTACCCTGAACACTTGCCTCCAAACCCTTTTATAGCAGCACCTTCGGGGCGAATTCCGGCGTAATCAAACTCTATAGGGTTCATAGATTTATTGAAGTAAGAATCTAAGAGAGATTCCACGCTAGAAACCCATCCTTCTCTTGAGTCAGGGATTCTAATATGTGAAGGAGATCCTATGGGCTCGTGAATTAGGAGTCGCATAGCACCTTTTGTGTCAAATCCAACACCTACACCTAACATACTCATATCCATGAGGAAGCAGAAGGGCTTGGACTTATCTTCTTTCAAAGTCTCTGTACTAACAAACCCGCAGTTTTGGAGACTTGCATACAGGTTGCGGTCCTCTGTTATTGTAGATCCCATTGCCCATAAGCCTCTGCCTGGAGGAAGAAACTTCATGTTGAATATTAAGTCATACATTTCTTTAGCAGATTGCTGAGCTTTCCAACGGTCCCAACCAAGGCCGTTTTCTTTAACCCATCTCTTTTGCATAGAATAAGTGCCTTCGACAACTCGCTGGATAGTTTCCCACCAGTCCTCGTTAGTACCATCATCTTTTAATCTGGAATAAGTTCTCTTATATACTACTTCCCCTAACCCATTAAACCCAAAGGGCGGTGCCTTATTCTCATACTTCTTCAGGAATGTTTTGTTGAGGCGAAATTGAACTGTCACTCGTGGAATCCTCTCTGGATAACGTTTCCATAAAAGCTAAAAAAGTGAGCTTTGTCAGATGAGTGAAAAGACCGTCCTTAGTTAGGTTTGTAAGGACGCCTTCTTTTCCATGGCTCACGGTGTACGTGTCTGTCTCAATAACGACAGGCTCTTCGTCTTCTTCGAAAATTATTATTTTTGCCATCTTAACCTCTAGGAGGAAGCCCGGCTAGGCCGGACTCTCCCAAAATAAAGTAAAACTTTTGAGCTTTTTCTAACTCAAGGAGCCGCAACAACTTCTGTTACTACTTCAGTAACTTCTTTAGTTGCAATTATTTTTTTTGTGTTTGTTGGAGACACATTAGTCTTAGTTTCACGAGTCAGATTGATCCCGTGATCTTCCCAAAACTTAGTCGCCTTGGTAACAAGCTTTAAGTCTTGAGGCAGACTAAAATTCTCAGCTTTAACGCAAGGCTCTCCGTCAATAAAGCCTGGGACAGTAATATTAACAATTAAGTTAGTTCCTTTACCTCTTCCCTTTTTGCTGAATTTTAAGTTGAGTGAATTGATACCTTTTACGACCAGGTCATCCTGGCCTTCGGTATGAACTATAAGAGTAGGAGTCTTTAGAGGATCTTCATTAGTTTCAAGCGTGTAATTCATTTGGATCTTTCTGTATATTTGTTGGATTATCAGGCACATCTTCTTTGAGCTGTATCGTGTCTTTCCAGCCTTTGGAACGACGTCCGACCTGGTACCTGATCTTTGGTTTTACCTTTTTGTCTTCGTTAGCCATACTAGTCCCCCAGTGCCTTCACCGGAAAAAGCATAGCCAGCAGAGACATTCCTGTCTTAATTAAAACTGAAGAGAATTGGTCTACGTCTACGTTATCACCAAGCTTCTCTACGTCCTTAAATAATTCATCCATTAAAAAATTCCTTAATTTATTATACTGACCTCTTGGATATTTTCCTCATATCCTTTGGCCTTAAGAATTAAATCCAACTTCTCTAAAAGAGGAGTTCCTTTGCGAGGGTTCACCTGGTTCAAGAAGTTTAAGTTACCTCTTAGCCAAGCTAGAAACTCATATTCCGTCCGTCCTGTCTTAATAGCTTCATCTTGAACAGAATTAAACAACAGATTATGTAGTATACACTTAAGAGTCTTATACTTATGCATAATGATGTTCGGTTCTTTATTAGTAACTATACCAACGACGTATTTCCTAGCTTCTCCCCTCATAACTTTAGTTTTCTGGCGGTTTAACTTGAACTTGCTCTTTTGGAGCACTTTATCGATTTCGCCAAGCATCTTATCTATGTCAGATTGAATATACTTAACTCCACTTTCAAGTTCTACGATCTCTCGAGGATATTCTTTATCAGTGGATAAAGTTATGTCGTCAGCGTACCTAGTCATGTCAAATCCATACTTGTCAGCAATATCTTTAACTTGCTTGTCGAAGTAGAAATAACCAACGAGGTTGGACAACGTGGGACTGCTAGGAGCCCCTTGGGGTACAAAATACTTGTACGTACATATTTCCGAGATTATCTTGGATACTCGAGGAGCGTACCCAAACATCTCCTGGAACATTTTCTGAAGGTGCCATTGGTGAATACTATTAAAGTAATTAGATATGTCTATAGAGACAACAATAGACTTATTACAGTGAACTTTGGCAGTGTCCACAATACTTTTTCCTTTTCGAAAGCCTGTGACATATTCAGGCAATTCCACTTTGTCAAAGATC